>Ga0207433_10005108_pt1 | contig 23691 bp, 36 predicted proteins | sample YelNatPaOPGAMG01_FD_187559 | JGI IMG/M metagenome (GOLD analysis project Ga0207433, IMG submission 187559) | Hot spring thermophilic microbial communities from Obsidian Pool, Yellowstone National Park, USA - OP-RAMG-01 (SPAdes) (version 3) | ecosystem: Environmental > Aquatic > Thermal springs... | reverse complement strand
ATCTCCTTTCGCCCTAGGCGTTTTGGGCCGCGCTACGCGGCCTACCCATGCCGGGACAGGTTCTCCTACGTCCCCCCCTCCCTAAGACGCGCCAGCATGGCTCCTCGCACGTCTAGCGGCCATGTCCGCATCCCTCCCCATCCCCCCTCCCGGTCTGTCGCGCTCCCCTCCTCCCGGTCGCCATCGCGCCGGGGTCGCCGGCGCGTTTTGGGCCGCGCTGCGGGACGTATCCGCGCCGAGCCATAGGGAGATACGTCCCCCCTCCCATTCGGCGCTCCTGGCGGCCTTGCTGCGCGTGTAGCGGCCATCCGCGCCCCTCCCCTGGACCCCCCACTGCCCCCTCCCCCTCGCGGCTAACCACCTCCCCCCAGCCACCACGCCGCCCACCAAACCAGGCTGAGCAACATCCACGCCAGCACGCCCACGGCGCACCAGCCGAAGTGGCCGTCCTCGGCCTGCCAGGCTTCCCGGGCCGCCCGGGTCGCCAGCACCAGCATCGCCAGCGTGATGCCCGCCACCGCCACGCCCCGCCAGATCGTCCCGACGCTAGGCATGGGCCACCGTCCCCTCCGGCGGCGCATCCTCCAGGCGCGTACAGGCCGCCACCCACCGCAAGACCACCGAACCGAGCGGGCCCATGCGCTGCTTGGCCACCTTCACGTGCAGCCGATCCGGCTGCGCCCGGTCGCGCCACAGCAGCAACACCCCGTCCGCGTCGGCTTCCAGTTGACCCGAATCGCGCAGGTCGGCCAGCACCGGCACCCCGTCGCGGTGCTCCACCTGCCGGTTGAGTTGGGCCATGGCCAACACCGGCACGCGCCACCGCATGGCGGCCTGCTTCAGCCGCCGGCCAATCTGCCCGACCGCTTCCGCCGTCGTCAGGCGCCGGTCGGCGGGCCGCTCCACCAGTTGCACGTAATCCACCACCACCGCCTGCATCCCCTCCGTCACCTCCCGGGCAATGAGTTGGTCCAACCGGTCCACCCCGACCCCCTGCGACCAAATCCGGTGCGGCCAGGTGCTGATGCGCCCGATGGCCTCCAGATAGGCCGGCTCCTCCAAGACCGCCCGCCCGTGATGGACCCGGGCCGTCGCGAGGCCCGTGCATTCGGCCACCCAGTGCGAGACCACTTGGCTGGCCGACATTTCGAGCGTCACCAGCAGCGCCGGCACCGGGGGATCCCGCTCGGCCCAGTGCCGCAGCACGTTCAGGGCGAACGTGCTCTTGCCGACGCCCGGGCGGGCGGCCACCAGCCACAGGCTCCCCGGCTCCAGCCCACCCGTGATGGCATCCAGGTCCACAAACCCCAGCGGCATCCGCGCCACCTCGCCCATCTCGCGCTCTTCCACGTGCCGCACCGCCGCCTGCAAGGCGGTCTCACTCCGGGGGCCCGGATCCGCCAGCGCCGTGACCCGTTGATGGGCCTGGTGCCAAGCCGCCAGCGGATCGGTTTGCGGATCCGTCAGGGCTTGCAGCACGGTCTGAATCGCCTGCCGCACCGCCTGGCGCTGAATCCACGTTCGCACCGCCGGGACCAGCACCCCCGGGCTGGGCAGCATGGACACCCACCGCTCCGCCGCGGGCAACAAGATCCCGGACCACGTCGGCGACGCGGCGCACGCCGCCGGCAAGCTGATCGGCGCCGCCTGCGCCGCTTGCGAATCCATCCACGCCCACATCGCGTCCCACGGCGGCTGCAGCCACGTCCGCACCGGCGGGAGGTCCGGGTGGCTCCAGTCCGGGTGATCCGGCCACAGCAGCCGGGCGATCACCAGCCCCGCCTGCAGTTCCTCGCCGGTCGCGTGCTCGGTGGCCCAATCCAGCGGGTTGGGCGGTTGGTCCATCTGGCGTCCCCCACAATCGCGTGTAAATTTCGGCTCGATTGGCGCCGGTAATTTCGCCCACGTCGTTGCCCCCGGGCGGCGGCGTGCGGCCGGGGCCGGCCGGCGCGGCCGCGTCGTACACGCCTTCCGCAATCCGCATGACGTGATCCTCGCTGCCCACCACCCAATCAAACGTGGCGCGCCACGCGGTTTTGCCCTGGCCGGTGAGAAAGGGGCTGGCGCGGACCCGCTCGAACAGCGCGGTCCACCAGGCGGCATCCCGCTCCGGGTGGCCGGCCAGCCGGGCGCGCCAATGCCGCTCGCGTTGCGGCGTGGGACCCCGCACCGCCGGCAAGACCCCGGCCAGCACGCGATTCCACGCGGCCATCGCCTCGCGCAGCGGCCAGCCGCTCGTCGCCGCCGGCGCGGGGGCTGGGGGGGTGGGATCGGGTGGCGGCGGGGCTTCGCGGCGGCGTTCGGTTTCTTCCCCCTCCGCATTCGCCGACACGGGGACGTTGGCGCCGCCAGCGGCGCCAACCAGCGAAGGCCGCGCCTCGCGGGCTTCGCCAAAATTCCCTCCCCCCACACCCCCCTCCCTTGTGTGTGCTGGGTTTCTTTCGTGGGAGATCGAAGCACCTTGCTCTTTGAAGCTAGGGTTTAGGTTAAGGCTAGGGTTAGCCATTCGGTTGCCATCGCCGTGCCATGGCAGGGGACTGGCGGATGCCATGCGGTTGCCATTGCTCGCCGATGGCACTTGCCATCGATTTTTTGCCCCAACGCGGCCTGCCGCTTGCCTTTCGGAAATTAATAGCTGTAGTTTTTGCCACTCCATGGTCAGGCGTGAATTCCGCCAATAACTAACGCCATCAGGGCCTTTTACCGTGGTTATTAGATTGTTACAGAATTGCGTGAGTTCTCGAACGATGCGAGCCGACTGCCGGGGCAAGTGGAGCAGCCGGCACACCAGGGCGGGGTCGGCCTTCACTTGGGGCTCCCCCTCGAAGGCGGCCCTATACCACATTAGGCTGAGCAACGCCATGTAGATGACCGCATGGCCCTCCGGCAAGCCCTGCACGTCCGGGTCTTGCCAAAAATCGCTGAACCAAAACACCCACGGGCGCTCGCGCTGTGCCATGATGGCCTCCCTCTGCCTCCTACGCGACGGGAATGGGTTGCGAGAGGGCCCGCAAACTGGCGGTCCACGCCTCCTGCGCGGGGCCCAGCCGCATCCAGAGCCGTGCCCGGGTGACGGCCACATACCAGAGCCGGGCTTCCTCATCCCGGCGCCAGCGTTGCCGGGTCAGCCGATCCACGCCGGCAAAGGGCGCCCAGTCCGCCCCCAAGGACACGATGGGCCATTCGCGCCCTTTCGCCTTGTGGGCGGTCGAGACAATCACGCCGGCGGCTGCTTCGGACACCGTTTCCTGGCGCAGGCGCTGGGCGGCCCGGGCCGCCGCCTCGGGCCCGTTCGCCACCAATTGCACAATGGGCCGCCACGCTTCCCCGCCTGCCGATTCGCTGAGCAGCACCAGCTCGTCCCACGTGCCAAAATCCCGTAGGTCGGGGTGGCGCGGGGCTTGGCCATAAAACAAGGCCACCCCCGCCTCGATGAAGTCGGCCACCGGCATGGCCCCGCCGGCAATGGCCACGGCCCGCTGCTGGTCCAGCGCGGCCAGGGCCGCCCGGAGCACCCCCACGTTGCTGCGGCATAAGACGGCCTCCTGCATGGCCTCCGCCGGCGGCGCGAACGCCGGATCCTGGGCCGGGCGATCCCCGTCCCAGCGGCCCGGGGGGCCCAGCCCCGTCAAGGGCGGATCGACCTGCCAGCAGGTCGCCAAGAGCCGATTGGCGCCGGCGGCAATGGCGGCGCCGAATCGCCAGGACTGCGACAAGGGGTAGGCCGGCGCCTCGAATTGGCTCAGCGCGTCGATGGCGCCCCGCCACCCGTAAATCGCCTGGTAGGGATCGCCCACCATCCAGATCCGGCTGGGCTGGGCCAGCACGACGGCCAGCATGACCGGGGAGGCGTCTTGCGCCTCGTCGAGCAGCACGCCGTCAAAGGGCAGCACCGGCTGGCTTAGTTGCCACCGCTTGAGATAGGCGTCATGCGGCACCGGCCACGTGGGGTCGGCCAGCAGGCGGTCCCAGCACCGGGCGGCCAGGTCGCTCACCGTGGCCTGCACCAGCGCGGTCACGTCGGCCAGCTCGTCCGGATCCAGCGGACGCCCGAAGGATTGCGCCACGTGGGCACGAATGGGATCCAGCGTGCGGCGACTGACGTGGGCGGGGCCCGGGCAGGGGTCGGCGCTAAAGCAAAACCGCGCCAAGGTGTCGATCACGGCCGCGAAGGCTTGCGCCTCGGTGCGGCCAAACCAGCGGGAGCGTTCCCACCGGGGCGCCCGCATCTCCGGGGGCAGCAGGGGGGTCACGCGGTCGCGCAGGCGCCACCAGGATCCCACCACCTCCCGTTCGCGCAGCCACTCCCGTTGGGCCGCATACGCCAAGGCATGCAGGGTGCGGGCCGTCACATGCTCGGGAAACGTGGCCCGGGCCGCCTCGGCCGTGACCCGATTGAAGGCCACATACAACAGGGCATCCTGGGGTCGCGCAGCCGCAATGCCCCGCAGGGTGGTGGTCTTCCCGGTCCCGGCATAGGCAATCAGGCGGCCCCGTTCGCCCCGGGCCGCTGCCGCGATTGCGGCGGCTTGTTCGTCGGTCCAATCCATCACATTCGCCCTCCCTTCGCGGATGGATAGGAAGGTCAGATACCTACGGGGGTATTTAGGATTCCAGGGGAGCGGCCTCCGTCTCCGATGCGGCCATCCACTGGGCCAGCCCCTCCACCTGGCTGATACACGCGGCCAGATTCTCGGGAGTAAAGGGCATGCCGAAATACGGGCGCACCGTTTCCATCACCCCGTTCCGGTCGAGGCCGGCGTTCAACGCGGCCAACATGGCCTCCGCCAGGCGCCGTGATCCCTCCACCGCCGCCGCGTCCCATTGCGCCACGGGCTTGCCGCCCCCGACCCATTGCATCAGACGACGCAGGTCTTCCGGAGCTATGCCCGCGGCTTGCAACGGATGCCGGGCTTCCTGCTGCGCGGCCTCGGTCGTGCCGGTCGGCACCGGATCCGCGGGCGGGATTTCCTCCAAGGCATAGAGCCCCGACAAATCCTGCGGAAACGCCTTGCGGAAGGCGATGGCCTCGGCGCATTTCGCCAGCATGAGGTCGGGCATTTTCGCCCACAGGCTGTTGGGGCGGCGGGTTTTGGTGCGCTCGTCGTAAGTGACCTGCACATAGCTGCGGTAGGTGGCAATGCCGAATAGGGGCTCGGCGAAGCCGACGCGCAGGACGCCCACCTTGGCCGCAAACGGGGGGGCGTCGTCGGTCCACACCTCCTTCCATTGCCCATCTTTTCCGCACCACCAGGGGCCCACCTGGCCCGCATACTTGCCGGTGCGCTCGGCGACCAGGCGCAAGCCGTCAATCGAGACCTGAATGGTGGCGGGCTCCGTGGGCCGGCGTTTGATGCAATAAATCTGCCGCGTCAACGGATCAAGCCCCGTGCGCCGGGCCTGGTAGAGAAAGAGGGCCAATTCGGCGTCGGTGACCCCCTTGGCTACGGTCGCCTTGATGAGCTCGATTTGGTCGCGGGTCCAATCGGCCCCCGCCGTGGGGGCGATGGCATGGTCCGCCATACGGGTTCCCTCCTCTTCTATCAATCGCGGTCGCTCGCCTCTGCCTGCGGGGATGGCTGCTGGTCGTAGCCCAGCAGATAGGGCACGACGCTACGGACCAACACCGCGCCGGGGGCAAATATCTCGCGCCGAAACCGCTGGGCGCACGGCGGGCACAAATGGGACTCCACGTCAGCCTTCGCGCCCTCCGGATCCAGCCATGCTTCTTTCGAGGCATCGACGAAGGCCAGGCGCGTTTCGACGATGACCCATCCGGATGGGAGGGCCCCTTCGGTCACGACGTACTCGCCGCACCCATCACAGATCCACGCACGCTGGGTCAATACGGCCATCGGCTCCGCTCCTCTCTACACGGGAACGCGGCGGCGGGGCATGACCCCCCGGTCGCGCCCTAGATCGTTTGGTCATAATGCGGCAGCGGCGCGAGCCACGGCGCTACGGCCGTGGCGGTGGCCGCGTGAAAGGCGACCGCGCAGCGCGGACATAAGTCCGCTTGCCAATCCGTCGCTTCCGGGTGTAAGCCACCTAGCCCCATGACCCGAATCGACACCACCACATGCCGCCACTGCGGGTACTCCTGGGGTGCTTGGGCGACCGCGCCACAGCCGTCGCAGCGCGTTTGCGTTACCGTCAACGCCACCACCTCCTTGCGGTTAGACGGGCCCGTCCTTGCTGACCCCCGGCGTGAGCCACTTCGCCGGCGGCATCCAGGCGGCCCGGAGTACGGCATCGGCACACATCGGGCAGAGGTCGGCGTGCCAATGGTGAGGGGCGGCGACCAGATCGCCGCCCAGGTCCACCATGCGGAGCGACACCACCACCCGGCGCCATGCTGGGTAATCGACGGGGAATTGCGGGATCTTGCCGCAGTGGTCACAGCGCGTGTGGGGGAACAGCAGGGCCCTCACCGCCTTTACTGTGCTCCATCTCGCTGGCTAGGGCCGCCTGCATGTGGGCTAGTGCCGTCGCCTTGGCTTCCTGGACCACCGCCTCGCGCATCGCATCCACCGCTCGCTCGATGGCCGCGCAGGCGTGGTCCCATGCCTGCGGGGGCAAAGCAATGCCGGTGGCGGCCTGCATCGCGTCCAAGGCCAAGCGTTGCCAGTGGTCGGCCACGGTGTCCCACACGCGCTGGGTCACGGCATCATTCCACCGCCGGGCCCAGTACCCGGACGGTGCCACGCTCTCTGGTGGCGTCGGCAACGCAGCCGGCGGGCCCGCGCGCAACTCCAGGTGCGATTCGAGGGTCCACGCCAAATAGTGCTCGGCGTCCCACAGGGCCCGGGTTAAACTGGTCACCTCGTCGGCGTTAAAGCGCATCGCCCTCTCCCCTCCAACGTCGTCCCTATGGCCGTGCCGCCAGGGCGGTGAACACGGCCCACCAGAGCCAAATGCTGCCGACCACGGCGAGGATGCCGAAGAGGCCGTCGAGCCACGCGGCCCGCCACCAGGGGCAGGCGACACGGCGGACGCGGATGCGGTGGGGCCCTAGGTCGTCGTGGTATCGCATGGCATTTCACCCCCCTGGACGTTGGCGGTAGGTCCGGGCGGCGCGGTCGGCGAAGCCCAAGGCGCCCGGAATGCCTCGGTGGTCAGATAGGGCGCAACGGCCTCTATCATGCGGCGGATCAGGGTCGTGGCTTCGCTAACGCCCGGTGGCCCATTCGTGAGGGCCACCAGGCCCAAGACGGCCGCCAGCAGGTCATCGGGGGTGGCCACCGCTTCCCATTGCACATGCAAGTGACCCGTCTCGTTTTGCGACACCACGATCTGCCAGTGTATGGGCTGCTTGCCCGGATCCCGGTGCAGGTCGGGCGATTCCAGCGAATGCGACATTGCTAGCCCTCCTTTGGGTGATATCCTTGGGCACACGCAGGCAGGCCCTCAGGCGGGCCCCTCCCGCGTGAGCACGCGCAAATGCCCGCGACCGGCAGGAGGCGTTGTCCCGGCGCGCAGCCACCGCTGCGGCCAATGGCGTGGGGGCCGCACCAGATAAAGCGGGCGATTGTGGTAGCGCCCGGCCGGGGGTTCGTCGCCGTGAACGATCACCTGGTGGAGGGTGATCAGGTGCTCCATCACCCGGCCTTCGTCCGGCCGCGCCACCCAACTGTCCGCGCAATCCAGGCACCGCCACCCGGTAATGCGGACGATTTCACTGCCCGGCGCGGCGGTGGGGGGGATCGGGGGCGGCGGGGGCGCTGTCCCGGCGAAGCGGCTAAGGCTGTCCTGCATCGGGGGTTCCCGACTTGGGGTGCTCTCGTTCATCCAGGTAAGTGCCCAGCGCGTGCCAGAGGGCACGGAGGCCAGGCAAGGTGAGGGCATCATCGGGGCCCCACACGGCCTCAATGCGCCATTGGCGCGGAGGCATGCTGGCCGTCTCGGTCAGGACGATGACCTCGGTTTTAATCGTGGCCATGATTCTCCTCCTATCTGGGGTCGAGCCGCCGATGCGGGCCCGTTGCCGCGTGGGACGCGACGGTTAGCCCGACGCGACGGATCCTTTTGGTGGATGGGGGTTCAGCAACCGGCTGACGGGACCACCCTGGTGAGGTGGGGAGAGATTTGGGCCGCGTCGGAAGCGGTGATCCCGTCAGCCCACCACTGAGGGCGGGCTAAAAATAGGTGACTGGTGGGGATGGAATGGCACCGGGCGCAGCGGCGGTCGTTTGTAACCGAGCCTGCCGGGCCACCCAGTCCACCAGATCGGTTTCGCGAATCCGCAATAACCGGGGGGTCACGCGAATGGCGGGCAGTTCTCGCCGGCGAATGAGGTCATAAACCGCCCAGGGCTTGACCTGAAGCCGGTCGGCTGCCTGTTTCACGGTGAGCAGCATATAAGACACCTCCTTGGCCCGCGCCTGGGGCCCTAAGCTGCTTGGTGGGGTCGAACCGTGTGGCGCACCGCGAGCACCGCAGCCCGCAAGAAATAGCCATGGGTATGGAAGAGATGATCGAGCCGCTGCAAGTCGCTTAAGCGCAGGGGCTTTTCCCCGCGTTCGATGGCATAAATCTGCTGGAGGGAACACCCGAGAATCCACGCAAGGCGCTGGGCCGGAACCGCTTGTTGTTTACGCCAACGGCGCAGGGCCCGCCCGATCTGATGGGGGGGGGCGAAAATCAGTTCCACGCTCGGAACCCTCCTTATTGACCACCCGTTGATGGACAACCCGTGGGGAGGCGGATCGCATCCCGCGCACCGGACGGCGTCGGGTTGGGTTGGCGCCGACCAAGCGCAGCCGATGCAACCACTGCGAGACCACGCACTGCCGCACCCCTAACCGATCCGCAATTTGGGTTTGGGTCAAGCCCTCGCCGAGATACCAGCGGGCCAGCAGCACTTCGAGGGGTTCCCCGAAGCGGAGTTCGACGACCTCCATCTTTGGGGTCTTGCGTGGCTGTGGGGTCGGCGTGGTCGTCATCGTGCATCCTTTCTTCCACCGTGGTTGTCGATATGGCGACACTCCACGGTCATAGTATTCAATTTGAATACTCAATGTCAATACATTCCCGCTACAATTTTTTCCGGGGGGATGCCATGCAACCATGGGAACGCATGCGCGAGCAAATCCGGGATGCTCGCCGCGCTCGCGGCTGGTCGCAAGAGGAGCTGGGCCGCCGGATCGGCGTCGCGAAGTCCACGGTCGCGAATTGGGAAAGCGGGCGGCGGGAACCGGACTGGAATATGATTGCCCAATTGCTTCGGCTGCTGGGGCTGGATGCCGGAGAGGAACCGGATCGCCCACCCCCTGACGCACCTAACCCAGCCCCCTCATCGGACATTACCCAAGCCCTGAATCGCATGGCCGAGGCCCTGCAAACGTTTGCGGTGGCGACAAAGCTGCGCGAAGAGGCGATGCAAACCCTAGCCAATACGATGCGATTGCGCGAAGAAAACGAACGCCTCGTCATGGAAACCATTCAAGCGTTGGTGGACCGGCGCGATTTACACCTACCCAGCCGTGCAGACGCGGGCACGGCCGGGGCTACGTCATAGAACAGCCGCGCCCCTGCGGGTGATTCGGCCAGCCAGGGAAGGCGGAACGGCGTCCCAGGCTTCGGAGAAACGAAGGAGGCCTAACCCATGAACGCATGGATGGGGATAGGGTGCCTCACCCTCACCATCGTGGCTTTAGCCGGATGTAGGGCCGACAGATCGGTGGTTGCCTCGCCGGCGGTTCCCGAGTTCCTGGAGGTGGCCACCCAACATCCCGTGGCCGGCATGACGTACTAGGAGGGAGGCCCATGCGTATAGTGGAGCGGGGGCCCGATACCTATCAACTGGTATGGGAATTGGGGCGCGACCCGCAGACCGGGCGGCGGCGCCAGAAGACGGAAACGTTCCATGGCCCCAGGAGAAAAGCCGAGGCCCGCTGGCGGGCCGTGCAGGTCGAATTGGACCGGGGCTGGAACCCGCCGGCGGGACAAGGTACCCAAACGGTTGGCGAATTTGTGACGGCGTGGCTGGCCTGGCGGCGTGAGCATCGGCACTGGCGCATCACGACCCAAGCCTGGGCGCAACAACTCCTGGAGCATTACGTGCAGCCGTCCCTTGGGGGAGATCGGTTGGACAAACTGACCCCGTGGGTGATCCAACAAGCCGTGCGGGACTGGCATCGCCGCAGCCCGCATGCGGCGCGGCAAAGCTTGGCGCTTTTACGTCGGGCATTGGCGCAAGCCGTGCGGTGGGACTTGCTGGCCCGCAACCCGGCCGAGGGAGTCGAATCCCCCCTGGTGCCGTCGCGGTCCACCGAATGGTGGGACGCGGACACCGCCGGGCGATTTCTCGCCTACAGTCATGAAGATCCCTGGTGGGCGGCCTATGCCTTGGCGTTGCTGGCCGGCCTGCGGCGGGGGGAAATTTGCGGACTGCAATGGGGGGATTACGATCCGGAAGCCCGCGTGATTCAGGTCCGACGAGCGCGCGTCGATGTGCCGGGCGGGCCCCAAATCAGCGAACCGAAGACCGCCCGGAGCCAACGGGTGGTGCCCTGCGATCCCCTCCTGGCCGAGATTCTGTCGCATCACCAGGCCCGGCAAGCCCGCGCCCGGCAAGCGGCCGGAGACGATTGGGCCGAAGGCGACTGGGTGATCACGACCAGCATCGGGACGCCGGTGGGCCCACGCAATCTGCTGCGGGCTTTTCAGTCCGCCTGCCGCAAGGCGGGGGTGCCCGTTATCCGCTTTCACGATTTGCGACATACCTATGCGAGCCTGCTACGCGAAACTGGCGCCGATTTTCGGGTGATTGCCGATCTGCTGGGGCACAGCGACCCGCGCTTCACGGCCAAAACGTACACACACAGCCGGCTGGAGGAGCAGCGGCAATGGACCCAACGGGCGAGTGGGGCGATTGCGGCGAGCATGTCGCCGCCGCCGCGTGACGATGCGGCCTCGCTTCCTTGATCGCCAATGGATCGCCAACGCCGTTGGCGGGCCTCGCTGATTCTCAATGCGGCTCACACTGGCGCCGGAGAAAATGGCGGCTTGGCGCACCAAAGGCTCGGGGGATTCTCAACGACAGCCATCGGGATGGGCCTCACATTCAAGCGGTCGGAGGTTCGATCCCTCCCGTGCCCACCATCCCAATCCCGCATCCCATCAGGGCTGCGGGATTTGTCTATCCCAGGGATTCCCAGCGCCCGGGGCCGATTGATCGCCAACGGATCGCCATGGGGGAACCTGCCGCCGGATCGCCCGAACGGCCCCCGGCGCGGCGCCGACCGCGTATACTCGTCGCAAGAGCATGGGATAGGGGGCGTCGGGATGGATCGGGGGGTCGAAGCCGCCATTGCGGTGGGCGCCGGGGCCGTGATCGCCGGCGGAATCGTTTACGTGCTGGACCGGTACACCAACGTCTTTGGGCAAAAGGCGCAAGGGATCACGATTTCGGGCATTACCCCGCCGGCGGGCTCCTCGCCGTCCGGCTCCTCTGCGGGGACGAGCACCCCGCCGGCCTCGTCGGGCACCGGATCGTCGTCCTCCGGGTCTTCCCAAAGCTACGGCGCGGGGCAATCGCCTACCGCATCGAGCCCTGGGGTGGTGAATGCCGGATCGCCGCAGGCATGTGCGGCGCTGGCCCAACAGGGGGCCCAATATTACTTGCAGCAAGGGAGCACGGGCACCTGTGTCAAATACTTGCAACACGATCTGAATGCCTGGGCCAAGCTGTGGCAAAACACGTTGAGCGGCAATTATCCCCTCAACCCCGATGGGATTTTCGGGCCCCTGACCCAACAAGCGGTGCTGGACTTTCAGGCGGCGGTGGGGATTACCCAGGATGGGATTGTTGGCCCGCAGACGTGGGGGGCGTTGTTAAATAGTCTTCCGTCCGCGACGACGCCCCCAGCCACGTCGGGGAGCCCCAGTTCCTCCGGTTCCTCTAGTTCCTCCGGTTCCTCTAGTTCCTCCGGTTCCTCTAGTTCCTCCGGTTCCTCTGGTCAGTGCCCCTACGGCTTTTTCGCCCAACCGGTCTCATACGTGGTGCGGAGTAATAATACCCACGTGCCCTGGTCCGGCACCGTCTGCATGCCAGCCGTGCCAAGCAAATTGCCGTCGCAATATCTCGGGGGCTACCTCTGCTTTAGCTTTTTGGGCATGGGCCCCGTGCAGGTGATCGCGGGATCCTTGCCCATTGTCGTGACCGACTATAGCGCGGTGAACTACGGAGGCAGTCCCACCCAATTTACCATTGACACCCTATACGGGGTCGCGGAGTACGATTCCAATGGGAACCTGCTCCAGGTGTACGTGCAAGATACGCCGACGACGAAGGGCCAATTGGTCTATGGCTATACGTGCCAGCCTCCAAGCACCAACGTCACCATTCCGTTACCGTGACACGTCCAGCCCCCTTAGGGCGGGGGAGTTGACTACAAGGGCCAATTGAACGGCCCCACCGGTGGCTGGCCTGGCCCCCAGGCATAGCTGAGGTCGAAGACATGGGGGCCTTTCGGCGGCTGATATATCCAGACCCATTTCCCCAACAGCGTGGGGGGCATTTCTTTAGCATAGGGGGCATTCGGATTCACATAGTGCCACCCCGATCCCGCTTGGCCTTCGCTATCGGGCCACCAGAGGCGCGGCACATGCGTGGCACACCCAGGCCGATGCCGCAGGCAAATCGGCCCCATGGTCGGGAGGTAATGGCCCGGTGGGGCCGCCGTTTGGGCATCCGGCAGATAGGGCTGGGAGGCGGTCGGCTGAGGAACGGGCACCGTGATCGACGGGACCGGGGACGCCGGGGAGGGCGCCAAGCCCATCAACGGTTGCCCGCTCCAGCCGATCCACCAGCGCGTCCCTTGCTCCACCACCCGCAGGTTGTCAGCCCGAATATCCTGCTGGCCCAATAAGAGTTGGGCTGTGCCGTTTAGCAACGGGCCGGAATGGCCTTCCAGCGACGGCAAGACGATGCTGGCGGCCCCCCCGCGCACATAATGCCCTTGAGGGACCAAGGTGGCGGTGCCAAAGACCGGGACGTGGGCGCTTCCCGTTATGCCAAAGAGATAGGCAGATCCCCTACGCGGCAAGCCAATCGCCTGCGCCACGGTCGTGTCCACCACGGCGGGGGCGGTATTGCCCGTGTCCACGACCACCGTCACGGCGGTGCGCCCCGTTGGCCCCGCCAGCGTGGCCGCAAAGCTGATGGCCCCCGTGGGATTGGTGGTGGTGCGACCGGTGAGAATGTTGGCCTCGCCGGCCAACGCGGTCGGCAAGGGCGTGGCGGTCGGGGTTCGGGATGGCGACGTGGCAGGGTGCGAGGAAGGGGCCGGGTGCAGCGCGTGGGAATCCTGCGCCAATTGCTGATACGCCTGGCCCATATGCTGGACGCGCCCCAGCCACAGCAGCCAGCCCGTGGTCGTGCCGAGCGTGGCGGCGCCGGCCAGCAGCACCCAGATTGCTCCCCGCTTGCGGCGCGGGGGTGGCACCACGGCCGGGGGAGTCGCCGGCGGATCGCCTGGTGGACTGCTGGGAAGATCCGGCGGCGGCGGCTCTTCGGGGGTGTCGGATGCCGGGACGACCGGCCCGGGCGGCGGCGCAACCGAAACGGCTCCCGACCGCTTGCGACGGGTCGGCGGCCACCCGTAGATCGCGTCACCGGGAAACACGCCATCAGGGTGTTCCGCGAGCCAGCGGGCCCGAATGCGGGCATAAGCGTCCGCATCCTGAAAGGGGTCCAATTCGAGAGCGGGGCCAAGGGCCATGGGGGATTCGCCTCCTTAAGGGGAAAAGGGATGCCAACCTAGCCCATTCGGAACGTTGCTTCTGCTTGCTAAAGGTGAGACATTGCTGCTTGCCGAACTTCTGCATTGCAATACGGTAAACCGTTCCGCGAGTTTGCCCCGCGCAGCGGCCGGGAGCGAATCGTTCGCCGCCAGCGCCTCCGCAATCACCGCCCAAGCGGCGGCTTCCCGCGCCATTGCGGAAAGGGTTTGTGGGTCTGTGGCAATATCATCGGCTTGCTTTTGCAGAAGGAGAAACTCGCGTTCAGTCATAAGGATCCTCCCTTGTCCGCCCGTGCTCATCAGGCCCGCGACGGCGGACGACTGGCGGGCGACCCGGCGGGGGCCGGGTTTCGCTAAGGGACTACGCCTCTTCCACGTCTGCCGGGAACTCGGTGAGGATAACATCAGTTCCGCCATGGCTTTCCAAGAACGCCAGCGCCTCTCCCTTGGAAATGGGCTCGATTCTCGACGACCCGGAAAAATCGTTGCCGCCGACCGACACGGCCATGTCGGTCATCGGGCCGCCCTGGTGTAGCAGGAAGAAGGCCCCCTTGGGGGTGCGATAGAGGGCTTTTTCGCGATACCGAAAGTCGTTGGGGTATCGCGAATTGGTCCAAAGGAACAGGAGCCGGGCTGTCTCGGTGTCGTACACTTTTCCCTGAATAACTTGCCGCATACGTGCGGCCTCCTTTCCGGCCCTCCCATGGGGCCATCCGGGCCTCTCACCCCGGCCGTCCTCCCTGTCAAGCGGGAGCCCAGTCATGCCTGGCCCTCAGGGCGATTCCGGCGCCGATTCGGGCCGGATGGCCGACTCGCCACTCATAATGCCCCTGGCGGGGCCGGGAACGTGAACCGGGCATACCGCTTGGCGCGGGCGCACCCCGCATGCAGGTAGACCGTTGCCTGCGATCCGAAGTCATCTTCGGGCTCGCCGCAGTAATGGATAACGGCGCGGTAGCCCTTCGTGACGGGATACCCACAGACATCACAGGTCGTTTCGGGGTACGCCGTTCCCACCCAATGGCGCTTGGATTCAATTTCCACCATGGGGAGACCTCCTTCCTTAGAAGCGTTGGGGTCCGATAGGGGGGATGCATCGGGCTACGGATCCGCATCGCACCCTAGGGGTGATGCGTCACTGCCTTTGCGTCCGCTCCCGCTTGTCGCCCTTCGAGTAGAGCAGTTCTGGCGGCTCGCCATTCGGCATCCAACCGCTCCCAGGCCGCTAGCTGCTCCGCGTACAGGGTGTCAGCCACCTCCTGGCGTCGAGCGCGCACGCGTGGGTCTTCCTCGACGTTCGCCACCCATCGCGTGCCTCGTGGCAGCAGGCGCAACATGGGCTTTTCGACCCAATTCTGCCCTTGGCCATCCCCTACGGTGCCGTCCGGGTAGGTAAACACGCCCTTGCCAAGAGTCCTGTCAATCCAAGCGGAGGGCGGAGCGGCCAGGATGGATTGAATTGCCTCCTCCCGTTTCTCCGCCTCGCGGGTCGCGATGGTGCGTAGGGCGTCCACCACGGCCTCTGCCGTGGGCGCCGATACCGTCAGCACGAAGGCCCGGTTCCGGGGATCGATAATCTCCCGTGTGTTGGGGTCAACCGCGTCTGCCAGGAGATCCCGAGCCTCGGCATCCAACGCGGATAGCTCGATGGGGATGGCTACCAGATCATCACCCTTTGGCGGAAGCGGGTAGCCTTCGCGGATAAACGCCTTAATGTCGGGGCACACGTATACCGTAATCGTTGCCATTAGGTAACCCTCCTTACTGCCCATCTGAGGGCAGGATGGCCGGATGGATGGCCGTCAACCACTGCCGCTGGAGGGCCAGCGGAATGAGCGGTGCGATGACCCGCTGCCGGGGGTGATCCGGGCACGGTTCCCACTCGGCTTGGCCCTGTTCATCGAACCGTTCAAAGAGGAGGGCCGCCCCACAGGCGGGGCACCGCATATCCCAGGTGCCGCGCTGTTCCCGGGCCCGGAGGATCTTTTCCACGGTCAGGAGCACCCAATCGCGGGCCTCGGCAAACGCGGCGCCCCGGGACGGCTCGATCCCGAGCACGTCCCAGCCCGGGCCATTGCGGCGGAGGAGCCCCCAGTGCCTCGCGGTGGCCGGCCCCTTTATTTGCGCCAGATAGATGGGGGGCATCCGGGAAAACGTGGCCACCGGCTCGACCCCCTCCAAGGTGACCCGGGGATCATCGAGCTCCGGGTTGGCCTCGCAGAGGGCGGCCGCCACGGGTTCCCACTCGGGAATGGTGCGCATTAGGCGCCCTCCTCGGACGGGTCCACGGTGACGGGTCCAATTAGGCCCCAGCCGGCTTCGTCAATCCAGCCGGGCGCCGTGGCCACCCAATCGGGCGCCCCCTGGTGGATCAATTCGGCCACCAATTGGGCATCATCCTCCGGTTCGCCCCGGTGGGGATGCCCCAGGATCCGGGTCACCTCCGGCCACGGCAGAAACACGGCGGCATGGGGTGGCCCCGTAGGGTCGGTATAGGTATCCTGCAGATAGGCCATTAGCCGATCCCCTTTCGCGAGAGCATGCCAGGGCTGCCACCCTGGCCCGGTTTCCCGGCCTCCCCGGCCCCTAGGGGCCGGGGAACGCTGGCAGCTTAGCGGGCTTTTCCCGGCAGGCCGAAGTACTGGCGCAGCGCCTCTTCCGCGATGAGCGACAGACTGCGGCCTTCCCGGAGACGGGCCTGTTCAAGCGCGGCCCGGACTTCTTGACTCAAAATGAGGTAGACGGGCATGCGCCCATCTTTGGTCACCCGCTTTTTGCTGGCCACCCGCAAGAAGTCTTCAGGGTCGCCTACGGGACCAGGCCCCGGCAACGGCATACGATCCTCTCCTTTCTCCCTCCTTCTCTACTATAGCGGCCAGCATCCCTGCATGCAAGCATACCAGTATGCAGGATTCCCCTTACTGGGCTTGGTCTTGAATCCAGCTATACGCCTGGGCGAGCAGCGGGGATCCGTCAAGGAACTCCGTCATGGCCCGTTCCGACCGCCGGGCCGTGACCGGCACCGGATCGACGTGGGTCGTATACCACGCGACGGCATTGAGGGCGCCCCAGGCGGTATCGCGGATATTCCCCAGGTCGTCCCGGAGATACCAGGACGCCTGGAGGGCGAGGCGTCGGGTTTCCTGCGCCTCCGACAACGGCGGCTCGTCCGCCTTGGGGGTCGGGAACAGGTGGTTGACGAGCTTGGTCCAATCCCCATCATGGAATGGGATGGCTAAGAGGCGGTCCGCCTCGGTCGCCAATTGCTGGACGTACCCCTCCGTTAATTGCAGGGTGCGCCGGGCTTCGGCCATTTGCTCCTGGATCGATTGCGTGTGCCGGGCGGACCATTGCCGATTGGCCCGGCGGAACGCCGCGTTCAGGGTGTTCATGCAGACCACCCGCACGGGGGAGATGGCCACTCGCAAGGCGGCCGTCCCGTCGTGGGCGTTGCTGAACGTGATGAACACGTCCGTCGCGTCGCCCGCGATGGTGTAGGGTTCCGGCAGCCGGGCGCACATGAACACCCGCTTGCCGCGCCGCAGGCTGCCGGCGGTTTCGTACCGGACCCCGAAGCCGAGCAGGTGGTCAACCCACTCGAACGCCTCGTGGTTCTGCACGACCCGGTAATCGTCCGAGACGACCCCCAGGATTTCGCCGTCGCGGTCCCGGACGTTGGCGCGATAGCCTACCACCTCCTGGCCGTTGGCCAAAAAGAGGTGTTCCGACCGGACCGACCACTCTAGCCCGGCGAGGCGCAAGGCTTCGGCCGCGTTCGGCGCCTCGTTCACCAGGGTGCCGAGTCCATGCCACGGGACTTCGCGATACGAAAACATGCTCTCCACTTCGTGGGCCATTTGGCTCCCTCCCTTTTTTTGGGGCTTGGCGCCCCTTGAGCGCCGGCTGCCTTGGTGGGATACCGAGGCAGCCATCGGCCTTGCACCGATCCGGCCGGGGGGCCGGGGCCTAGCGGGACGCTTCTTCCGGCAAGCTCGGACGGGGCAGGCCGTCTGGGGGCGCATAGCCCATGGCCCGGCCATCGTCCACCCCTTGCTGGAACAGCAGAGGCTCTTGAACCCGATACGGACGACCGACATGCGGGGCCATCGCGGCGAGGGCCGCGTCAATCGCCGGCGGGCGCTGGCGCAGCGCAATCGCCCATGCCTGGTCCTGGCGTTCCCGGAAGTACCGTTCGAGCCCCACCGCGAAGCCGAGACCGAAGTCCCGGAGCCCTTGGGCAGTGAACGGGAGGCCCTCCTGCTCCGTGCGCCAGAGGTAGGCCGTCGTCGCCATTTGGGCGGCGAAGGTCCAGGCCGTCAGCACGGCCGCCTTCCGGCTGGTCAGGATGAGCAGGTGGAGCCGGCGCGGGGCGTCCGGTTCCTCGCGTCGGAAGTACACCGCCCCGCCCCAGTGCTCGGCCAACGTCCGCAGGAGGGCGGCCAGGTGCGCCGGGTGGGTCTCGGTCAGGTCCGTGGTCACATCGACCACGGGATCGACCGGCGCCTCCCCGGTAGACGGGGGCGGCGCTTGGGCCAGCAGGGTGGCATATTGGCCCATGAGTTCCTGGATCTTCCCCAGGGCCGCATACGCCTCATGCGGCGGCGTGTTGGGATGTTCTGCCAGGGTGCGCAACTCCCCCAGCCGCCGCTGAATGCGTTGGGCCAACTGCTCCGGCTTACTCATGGGCCACCGCCACCGGCGGGCTCAGGGCTTGCCACGGCATTTGGGCAAGCGACCGGAGCTCTTCTACGGCCGAATCCCCTTCCTCCATGCGTACAGGGGCAGCCAGCCAGTCGGCCCCGGCTAGGTATCCCCGCAAGATCGGCATGGCCAGCGCGTCCGACCATACCAGGTGGAGGGTCAGGGATTCCTTTAACAGGGGGTCCAGAAGGCGGTTCACCACCACGACGCGGGGCGACTCGCGGACCCGTAGAGCTCGGAACTCCCTTGGATGACCCAAGTCGGCATAGCACCACCCCTGCGGGGTGATCGAAACCCCGTCGGCGGTGATGGCAGCCCGCAGGCGTTCCCACGCCGGCAGGTGATCCGATATCCGGATCCACTGCCGCCCGGTCCACTCATATTGCCCGGCTTGCTGGAAGCCAAACCGGGCCTGTACCGCTTCCCGGATTGGCCCAGCGATGGGACACCGGACATACATGGCCCCATTGGTGAGTTCGGCGGCCTCGTCCTCCTCTTGGAAGAACAAGGTCGGTTGAAGATCTTTGGCCCACTGGGCCAACAACGAAGCCACCATGGTGCCTTGTTGTTTCGGCGACATGACGCCCCTCCTCTCCCCGCCTGCTGCTCCTCAGACCCCGGGGCAGGCGGGGGAAACTCTTCCGGGGTGACCCAGCCAAGCGGCTGGGTTTCGCTTAATCCTCAGCGTCCCGGGTGCCGGGGCCGTAGCGGATATCGTAGGACGCGATATCCGCCCGGTTAAAAATGCGGCGGATGCGCCGGTCGCTGTACCCGCCTTGGCGGGCACAGCCGTGTTGGTCGCGGCGCAGGCACGCCTCCGCCGCCGGGCGGGTGCGGTGGACATGGCCGCAATCCCCCCGGACGGGCCCCCAGGTCGTGAACCTGAATCGGGGCATCCCGGCCCCCCGCATGTTGACTCCCCCCTTCTTCGGTAATGGGAAGGCAGCCTGCCCTCCTTGGATCCCCGCAAGGTGTCCTCCGGGAATCCAAGCAGGGCAGGCTCACCCTGCTATTGGCTAGACTTGGACGGGTCGTCCTGGGATTACGCGAACCCAGTAGTCGGGCTGGCTCGGCGGGACGACCCCCATCCGTTCCAGCCGTTGGCGAAGGCCATCCAAGCGCCAGGCCGGCACTTGGATGGCCGCTGGGGCGGGCTGGAGATAGGCGATAATCCCCAGCCGATCTGTCGCCGCCCACCACGTACCAGGCGGCTCCATTTCATGGGCCAGCACCGTCGCGGTTCGGGAACCGAACCGGGTGTGCTGGCCCCATACCATTTCGAAGGGGTCCACGTAGACCCCGGCTGTGATCGCCGGGGCCGTCGCCAGGCTGGCAGCGACGTGGATCGGCCAACGGTGCATAACATCACCCCCTAGGGGATTTCCGCTCGCCACCCAAACCGTCCGGTCGCTTGGGTTGGCCAATAATCCGGGTAAGTTAGCAGCCAGTCCGCCCACTGGGCTTGCACAGCGGCGCAGCGGGTGGGGAATACCTGCACGCGATCGGGTGCCACCTCCGCATCGTCGGTGGCGGCCCAGCGGCCGTCCGGCAGGGCCACGACGACCCAGGAGATGTCGCCTTCCTCGGCGACAATCTCCACCGCGTCGGGGTCTACACTGCCCGGATGGAGCCCGGCCGCCTCCTCGACGGCCTCAATCACCCCCTTCATCTTCCTCGTCCTCCTCCGCCTCTTCGGGCTCTTCGGCGAACCCGAACCAGACAAGTTCGGGTTCCTCATAGACCCAAGAAGACTTAGGGGAATCGGTGGTACCCCATCGTTCGATGAGGACCGCCACCCCCCATTCTGTCCGGTACACCACGGTGGCGGACCCACCGTAAGCATCCCGGACGATGTTGGTCCGATTGCGGGCCACCCAGCGGCGGCCCACAGGGGCCTTTCGGAGCATGTCATACGAAACCTCAACGACCTGGTCGGTCTCATTGGACCACCCAGACCCCCCGCGTAACCGAAACGCGGGGGTTTCCATTACCACTGCGGTTTTCATCTTTTGGGCCCTCCTCTTCCTCTATGGAGGTTCCCGCCCATGGCTCATCAGGCCCGCGGAGGCGGGAGAGTTTGCGGGCGACCCGGCGGGGGCCGGGTTTCGCTAAGGGGATGGCGGTCATACGACTGTCTCCCCGCGGGCCGCCGCGAAAGCGGCCACGTAGTCGTGGCCTTCGTAGACCACCTCGGGGGCAGCGGTGAAGCGGAAGCCGAAGAGGACATGATCGGCGGTACGCTTCGCCACGGCGCCTTGGTCGCCCACCGGCCACCAGGCGGTGAGGGGCCCTAGATGGTGGCTGGCCTTAATGGCCTTGGGGTTGGTAACCGCCTCGACTTCTTCGCGAACTGCCCAGGGCACCCAATCAAATTTTTGGGTGTCGTAGGCCAACACCATTACGCCGCCTCTCGATAGGTCATGGGGATAGCAGAGGGGCCCTTCGGGCCACAAGATCCGCAGAACCTCCCGCACCCCCATTGGGAGGCCATGGCGCCGACTGTTTATGGTCAGCGTGCCAACTCCCACGACGCGCTGGTAGGCGGCATAGTTGCACCCGGCTGTTAGCCAACGACCCCCACCCGGTAAGGGCATATAGCCGGCCATGCCAACGGGGGTCTGGGTGGGGTGCTGATGATAATACCCCATGTGCTCGTCTACCCATCGCCGGAGCATGGCCTGGGCCACGCTCGAAGCTGGGTGGTCTGCCTCGAATGTTACTTGCAGAAACATTGGTTCCCTCCCCTTTTCCCGCCTCTTGCTCGTCAGGCCCGCGAGGCGGGGAAGTTTGCGGGCGACCCGGCGGAGGCCGGGTTTCGCATGCGACCTAATGCGACCATAGGGGGGTCATGGCGAATCCATCAAAGACGGGCAGGCCATGCTCCCGACGCAGGCGGTCACACTCCGCCATGGCCTGCCCCCAGGGGAGCGGGCCACTTAACGCGGCATGGGCATGGCGCCCAACGGGGGCCACCCCGACCGTCCAGCCCTGGTCGGTCGGGACCAGCACGACCAGCCCACGGGAATCCCGCATGGGCTATCCTCCTTCTTATTTGGAAAACGCCTTCCGGGCAGCTTCTTCGACAGCGGTCATGCGGACATCACGCCGCAGGGCGCTGATCAATTCGGTTACGAGGACGCCCTTTGGGGTTCGCGAGAACGACACCCCAAGGGCACGTCCCATGGATGCGAGTTCGCCCAGGGTCAGGGGCATTAGGCGGGCCTGAATGTCTTCCACGGCCGCGCCTTGCAGGGAGCGAATGAGCTCCCCCATGCCTTCTGGCGACAACCGCCCCGAACCCTGCATGGGGCATCTCCTCCCTTCAGTGGAAATGGGAAGGCCAAGCCTTCCTGGCCAAGTCGCTGCAGCGGCCCAGCCAGCAGGGCTTGCCCTGCTTCCCCGGGTTGTGGGCGCGGCTAGATCGCCGCGTCCATCATCCGCCCATCAAAGACGGGCAGACCCATCTCGATGGCCATGTCCTGGCAGGCTTGATCGGCGCCCTGCCAGGACGTTTCCGTGATGGCCCACGCGGGGTCATATTCCCCCGCGTCGGCAACGCCCACGGCAAAGCCTTGGGGCACCAAGGGCACAATGACGATGACGGCTTCGGCCATCGTCTTCCCCCCCTTTTTTGGTGGATCTGGAAAGCATGCTGCCTTCCTGGCATACCCTCCGCGTCGCCGAGGGTATGCAAGCAGGGCAGCGTGCCCTGCTGGGGACTACTCCCGATTCGGGAAGTAGCCCACCGATATCTCATACGTCTTCCCGTTTTCGCCCACGGCCGTGAAAGAGATGGTGCCCGCTTGTTTGTGGGCATCACTACCCAAACGGATCCCAGTTTGGGCGACGGCTGCCTCCTGAAGCTTCCGCAGCCCCCCGGTAGTGGGATACAAACTCCACGCGAACGAATCGAGCCGCCCCGAGCGCGGCTGCCCATTGACGGTCAACCGGTATGCGTTGTATCGGACGATGCTGCCCTCGCCGCGAGATGCCCGTGGCGCCGGCGCCGGCTTTTGGCCGGTCAAGGTGGCCATTGCCCGCTGGACGCGGGCGGCTAGCGCGTTTTCGTCGGCCCGCAAGCTGGCGAGCTTGCTGGACAAGTCGCGGACAACGGCTGCCCGCGCTGCGACACGCGCTTTTGCCTCGGCTAAGGCTTCTTTTGCCCGCGCCAATTCTTCCTCCAGTTGGGCGATTTCCTCGGCGCGTTGGGCTGCTTTTTCGGACTCCTGTTTTTCCGCAAGCGCCCGCAGAATCTCCTCAGCCGACAGCCCTTTTAGCAGCTCGGCTACTTCCGCCATAGTCGCCATTTTTCTATCTCTCCCTTGGTTGGTAGTAGGGATGTCTCCCCCGCTTGCGCGGCTGGGTACCCAGCCTATTGGGCATACCATACCCAGCCGCACAAGCCGGGGAGTATCCACTACACTGGGGAGGAGCCACCGCTAGCACCGTAGAGCGTGATCAGTACACGCCTTCCCTTCTTTTTCTCCCTTCGCGGTCTGGGTCCGCATCCTGCCCTTTTGCACGGAATGCATGCTAGTGAGTGACAGTGTTTCTCGGCATGCATGCTAAAGTGTGGCAGTTAGCATGGAGCGTTGACGTGCTAGCGTTATTCAGTTTTCAGAGAGCGAGTGTGGTTGGTTGCTGATTGCTGGCGTCCTTTCGTCGCCGGCAGCTTGACTATAGCATGCTGGCGTGACGGGATGCAAGTAGCTAAAAAGGACTATCTTTTTTTGACGTTAGGCCGTCCTGCCGAAGTGTGCTGGACATGGCGTCCTGTCTAGCGTTCGTGGCATTTTTACTCGGTACAACAGGGATGGTCAAAGTCAAAGTTAGTTCGGGGATCCTCTGCCGAGAGGATTCGGAGCACTAGCGCACGCGCGCGCGATCATGCATGATCTTTAGGGATCTAGATCATGATCCTAGATCCAAACAAAACTATAAAAACGCAAGTAACAGCAAAAAATGCAGCAACAATAAAAAATAAACCTACCAAAAAATGGAAAACGCAAGATGGTTGGATGCACGCAACCAAGCACCCATGCAACCAACCAACCAGGCATGCACGCCAGCCGCATGGCATAGCAGCATGGTGACGCCAATCATCCAACCATGCATGCATGCAACCAATCTCGCATGCTATCGTGCCATCACGCTCCCAACCAACCAATCACGCTCCCAACCAACCAATCACGCTCCCAACCAACCAATCACGCTCCCAACCAACCAATCACGCTCCCAACCAACC
>Ga0207433_10005102_pt1 | contig 23698 bp, 21 predicted proteins | sample YelNatPaOPGAMG01_FD_187559 | JGI IMG/M metagenome (GOLD analysis project Ga0207433, IMG submission 187559) | Hot spring thermophilic microbial communities from Obsidian Pool, Yellowstone National Park, USA - OP-RAMG-01 (SPAdes) (version 3) | ecosystem: Environmental > Aquatic > Thermal springs... | reverse complement strand
TAAATCCGCACCCGGTTGTTGTAATTCTCTGATCTTTTAGTCAATATGTTTCCCCTTTCCAGTTTATGAAGAACCGGATACAACGCTCCGTAGGAAAGCCGGATTTTACCCTCTGTAAGTTCCTCAACCCGCCGGCTAAGCGCATAGCCGTGCATTGGTCCTTCTTCCTTGAGAATCTTCAGGACTATGGTTTTTAAATATATATTTGAATTACATATATACTTTTTAAAAAAATATTAATGGTTTAAGCAAGAATTTTGGTTGATAAGAAATTCATTTCGCTCAGGCTGGTATTTTCCGAAATCTCCTCCTGGTGAAAGGCTGAGCCTTGAGAACGCAGGCAAAAATTCAATCCGGCATTAACAAAAACAAATTCAATTTGTTATTAGTGTTAAATTATTAACGACATAACTATGGCTAACTACCTGATCATTGGTTCATCCTCGGGAATCGGCCAAGCTATTGCATTGCAATTGGCTGAAGCTGGACACCAGGTGTTTGGAAGCTTTAATAAGAATGAGATTCATTCTGAACATCCGTCTTTGAAATACTTTCGCCTCAATGTTCTCGATGAGGGCTTTTCACTTGATTTTCTTCCGGAAGCCATAAGCGGATTGGTTTACAGCCCTGGAAGCATTAATCTCCGGTCATTTGAGAGAATTAAACCAACTGATTTCATTGATGATTTTCAGTTACAAGTTATTGGAGCGGTAAAAATACTTCAGGCCGTTTTGCCAAAAATGAAAAAGAGTGAGCATGCTTCGATTGTTCTGTTTTCAACGGTGGCTGTTCAAACCGGATTGCCCTTTCATACTATGGTTTCAGCCTCCAAAGGAGCTATTGAAGGGTTGACAAAAGCACTGGCCGCGGAATATGCTCCGAAAATCCGGGTAAATTGTATCGCCCCTTCAATAACGGATACCCCTTTGGCAAACCCTTTTCTGAATACGGAACAAAAACGTGATGCAAGCGCACAAAGACACCCTCTGAAAAGGATTGGGAAACCTGATGATATTGCTAGTTTAGCCACGTTTCTCCTTTCGGAAGAAGCTGGGTGGATAACCGGACAGGTAATACACGCAGACGGTGGATTCTCTGCATTGAGAGTTTAGCTGTCTCATTTTTTAATCAATTGCTGTTTATAATACTATGTAAAATGAAAATGAAAGAACTTATCTCAAGAACAGATCAAATGATTGCCAGAACAATGAGCAAATGGAGCATACCCGCCATCAGGATTTCGTTTGCCATTATTTTTATCTGGTTTGGAATCTTAAAACCATTTGATGTTTCTTCTGCCGAAAGCTTACTCAAAGCTACAGTGGCCTGGCTTCCTTTCGGTTCACCGGAATTCTGGCTGGTTGCCATAGGATGGTGGGAAGTGGCCATCGGAATCACCTTCCTGTTTCAGCGAACAACCAAAATAGCCATTGCATTGCTTTTCCTTCAAATGATCGGGACTTTCATGCCTCTGGTTTTTTTACCTGAGGTAACCTTCCAGAACGGAAATATTCTCACGCCGTCACTTGAAGGCCAATATATAATTAAGAACGTAATGATTATTTCAGCTGCTTTGGTTCTTGGAGGGCAGTATTATAAATCCAAATAGTCCATTAGTCCTGCATTCCTCGTTTCCCTTACCTATGCATCAAATCAAGAATAGTTATAAATACAAAACAATAAGTCTTGTTTTTCCTCATCAGCTATTCGAACAAAATCCATGCCTTGCCAGAGAAAGACCAATCTGGCTGATTGAAGAATTTCTATTTTTCAAACAATGTAAATTTCATCAACAGAAAATCGCTTTTCACCGAGCAACTATAAAATTCTATGAAAAGTAGTTGCTGGAAAATGGTAATAAAGTAATTTATATTGATTCGTTCAACCCTCTTGGTGATGATAGAAATCTGATACCCTACCTGGCAAAAGAAAAGATTGAAAAAATATATGTGTGTGATGTAACAGATTACTGGCTCGAACAACGAATAAATAAACTTTGCAAATCATTCAATATTTTTTTTAGTTAATGCCTATGATAATATGGATTCCAATAAAAAAGAAATATGGAACAAAAAAGCAGAAGACTTTCTAAATGCTTTGAATTTTAGATAATTTAATTTACAAGAAATGGCTTTTTATCAACTACTTAAATCCCAGAAATTACCTGTTTCCATCGATGTGATATGGGAATTTATTTCATCGCCAGGTAACCTAAAGGAAATTACACCCCCCTATATGGGTTTTCTGATAACCAGCTCTACGGGGAATGGAAAAATGTATCCGGGCATGATTATTACATACAAGGTAAGCCCTTTGCTAAGATTAAAAATAAACTGGGTAACAGAGATAACGCACGTCAGGGAAAAAGAATATTTCGTTGATGAGCAAAGAATTGGACCTTACTCAATGTGGCATCACGAACATAGAATTGAACCCATTGCTGGTGGTGTACTAATGACCGATATTGTTACCTATCAGCCGCCCAATGGAATACTGGGAGCTTTAGCGAACACACTGTTCATAAAAAAACAATTGCAACGCATTTTTGATTATAGAGCAAATGTTCTGGAAAAAAAATTTGGTGTATACAAATTGCAATAACCTCATCAACCGGCTTTTGCTGGGTTAACACGTTAAAATTCCGCATAGCTCAATCGTTTGTTTTTTCGGATAAATCAGTACATTTGTTTTGCCGAAACCAATGAAAGTTATGCCTGGTTCTGTTAATATTCGTGAGCTGGCCAGGGTGCTGGGATTATCAATAACTACCGTTTCGCGCGTTCTGAACGGCAAGGCAGAAGAATTCAGAATCAGTAAGGAAACCTGTGAGCGGGTTTTGCAGGCAGCACGGGAGATGAACTATACCCCCAACAGCCTGGCGCGCGGACTGAAGCTCGATAAGACCGAAACCATCGGGTTGATTATACCTGATATCGCCAATCCCTTCTTTGCTGATATTGCAAAGACCATTGAGCAGGAAGCAAGGGCAAAGGGTTATTTTATCATTCTTTGCGACAGCGGAGAAAACCAGGAGGCTGAAGTAGAACTGGTGCGGATTCTGAAAAACAGGAAGGTGGACGGAATGATCATTGCTCCGGTTGGTCTGCGCAGCCGTCATATCGAAGAACTTTACCAATCGGGGTTCCCGGTTGTGATCATCGACCGTTACTTCCCTGACCTTTCCGTACCCTATATTACCACCGACAATTTTCAGGGGGCATTCGACGCCGTTGACCATCTGATCCGGCACGGACACAAGCGCATTGCCTGTATCCAGGGCCTCCGTGGCAGCCAGCCCAACCGCGACCGGGTTAGCGGGTACCTTGAAGCCCTGAAAAGAAACCATATACCCGCCGACCAGGAACTGATTGTGGGGGACAGTTTTAGTGAAGAAAACGGATATATTCAGACCCGCCTTCTCTTCAGCTTTGAAAAACCTCCCGATGCCGTCTTCGCCCTCAGTAATCTGATTTCCCTGGGAGTGATCAAAGCTGCCCGCGAAATGGGGCTTCAGATACCCCGCGACTTTTCCCTGGTATCCTTTGATGAACAACCTTTCTCTGCCTATCTGGTACCTCCCATGACAACCATCGAACAGCAGAAAAGTGAAATAGGACGCCTCGCGGTAAATGTACTTCTCCGGTATATCCAGAACCCCCGCCCGGCAAAGCCGGTTGCCATCAGGCTAAAAGCACGGCTCATTGAAAGGGATTCGGTAAAACAAATAAACATCCCTTCCGCATCTTCAAAATAATTAGAAAAAGCATCCCGATTCAGGCGATGATTCGTCAAAAAAAATCCGGGACATAGGGTGGCTTTATTGCCGGTTTGGTTCCTTCTAAATTCCTTCCAGCGCTCTTGGTAATAATTTCAATATTTGCCGGTTACAGTTCAAAACATAAAACTGAGAAAAATCATAAGGTTGAATCGGGAAAAAATTTACAGGAATTTGTTGGATATTAATAATTTTTTTATTTTTGCTCAAACGTTTGTTCTAACCTAAACCTACAACCGGATGATCACCATACATTCCTATTCTGTTGCAGTACTGCTGTGTTTTGTCACCATGCTGTGCTGGGGGTCATGGGCCAACACCCAGAAACTGGCCACCCGTAAATGGAGTTTTCCATTATTTTACTGGGACTATGCACTGGGAGTTCTTCTCCTCTCCCTGTTGTTTGCTTTTACCCTGGGCTGTTCAGGAACTGAAGGACGAAGCTTTCTTTCTGACCTATCCCAGGCTGATGCACATTCACTTATTCTTGCCTTCACCGGCGGCGTTGTGTTCAATCTGGCCAACCTTCTGCTGGTTGCAGCCATTGACATTGCCGGAATGGCAGTTGCCTTTCCGGTAGGAATTGGTCTTGCGCTGGTAATCGGCGTGATTACCAACTATGTTGCCACACCTGTGGGAAATGCCTGGCTCCTTTTTGCCGGTGTTGCACTCGTTACCCTCGCCATTGTACTTGACGCCATTGCGTATCGCAAAAAACAGCAAGGCCAGACACAAACTCCCATCAAAGGTATCGTTGTTTCGCTCATAGCCGGGGTGCTGATGGGATTCTTCTACCGGTTTGTCGCCGCTTCCATGATTACCGACTTTTCCATGCCTGAAGCCGGCAAACTTACACCTTATTCGGCCTCTGTTATCTTTGCTCTTGGCCTTCTGGTTTCCAATTTTGTATGGAATACCATTTTTATGTACAAACCTTTGAGCGGGGAAAAAGTAACCTATGCCGACTATTTTGCCGAAAAGGGACTTGGCCTGCATCTGGTAGGTATTCTGGGAGGTGTCATCTGGAGCATCGGCTTTACCCTGAATATCATCGCTTCCGGAAAAGCAGGATTTGCCATATCGTATGGACTCGGGCAGGGAGCTACTCTTATTGCAGCGCTCTGGGGAGTGATTATCTGGAAGGAATTTAAGGGAGTTCAGAAAGTTACCGGACTGCTCGGCCTCATGTTTCTTTTTTATGTTATCGGCCTGGCTTTGATTATTGCAGCAAGGCTTTACTAAAAATTTGTTTCATGAAACCCCGCATTCTTGTTATTGGCAGTGCCAATGTTGATATGATTATCAAGGTACCCCACATTCCCAGGCCGGGAGAAACCATTCTCGGAGGTGATTTTTTCAAAGTCCAGGGAGGCAAAGGGGCCAATCAGGCTGTAGCGGCTGCACGGGCCGGAGGAAACGTCATATTTGCCGGTTGTGTGGGCAATGATTCCCTTGGTGCTGACACGCTTACCTGTCTGAAAAAGGAAGGTATTGATGTCAGCTTTGTAAAAATTTCGCCCGATAAACCTACCGGTGTGGCCCTCATTAATGTGGCCGCCACCGGAGAAAACAGCATAGCGGTTGCACCGGGTGCAAACCATGCGGTTACACCGGACGACATTCAGGCCATTGAACATGTAATAGCCGAAGCACAGATTGTTTTGCTTCAGCACGAAATTCCCGTTCCGGCCATCCGTACAGCCATTGAAATTGCCTCAGTTCATAAGATTCCTGTTATTCTGAACCCTGCTCCGGCGTTTCCGATTGCCTCCGACCTGCTGTCAAAGATTGAGTATCTTACTCCGAATGAGCACGAAGCCGCCATGATAACTGGTCACGGACAAGAGGATGAAACGGACCCGTACCGGCTCGCCGCCAGGCTGATTGAAATGGGATGCCGGCAAATCATTATCACTCTGGGCGAAAAAGGAGCCCTGTATGCCACCCCAGGCAGAACTGATCTCATACCCGGTTTCCCTGTGAAAGCTGTTGATACTACCGCTGCCGGAGACACCTTCAATGGATACCTTGCTGTTGCAATTGCCAGCGGAAAACCCATCCAAGAGGCCATCCGTTTGGCCAATAAAGCCGCTTCCGTTTCGGTAACCAGAATGGGAGCACAGTCGTCAATACCGGTTTTATCTGAAATTGAATAATTCAATCGCCAAAAACTCCAACCATGGCACACAATGTAAAATATGGTAATTGCACCTGTTTTCATTTGACAGCAAGCCTGCGTCTGCAACAATAACAAGCTTATCCAGATTGAATTTCCTGCTGATCTTTTCAAGAAAAGGAATAAGTGTATGGCCCTCGTAAGTATTGCCTTCGAAAATATCATACCCAATGGCATAGCCGCCCAAACCAACCAACAAGCCAATAAATATCTGTGGATTTTGATGTTTACCATCCTTGGAGAAACCTGTTTTACGAAGATCATCTTCATCTGAGGCTTCAAAATAAAGTGTGGTCATATCATAAAAAACTACACTTATCTTTCCTTCTAAAACACTTAGTGTATGCGAATAAGCTATTTGCTCTACTTTATCCTTTAACCGATCATTTAACTTATCCAAAAAGATGCCTGTTTCCAGTCAATCAGACGTTTTCCTTTGCCAGCCGGTACAATAAAAAGAAGAATGGCACATACCATTGCTACCGTACTGTCGTGAACATATTTGTCCAGTCCGGTTATTGATCCCCATCCCGGAATGACCAAATTTCCAAATACAAATCCATCCTTAAATACCCAGCCGAAAACAGCAAGAAGGAAAACATACAAAACTCCTTTCTCGCCGGCTGTCATCTTTCCCAGATTTTTCAGTTCCTGCTTTCTGAGAGCAGCATCCTGAACAAGCCGACCGCTGACATGGAAATACTTAACAAGGTAAATCCAGACCAGCGGGAGAAAGATAATCATTACGGGAAAACCCATTTTAAGCCAGCTATAGAAGGTAACAGGAGGCGCACCGGGAAAAAGCTTCTCCATGATACCCGCAAAAATGAGATTCGTAGGCGATCCAATCAGGGTTCCTACCCCGCCTATTGTTGCAGAATAAGCAACTCCAAACAACAAGGCCTTCGGGAAATTGCCACTTTTATCCATACCTTCCTCTTCCTGTGCGATGATAGCAAGGGTAATGGGTAACATAAGCATGGCAGTGGTAACATTGGAAATCCACATTGAAATGAAGGCCACGGTTATCATAATACTTAAAAGAATAATCCTTCGGCTGGTTCCAAAAGCACTCATCAGAAAAAAAGCTATCCTGCGGTGAAGATTCTGTGATTCAATAGCTTTTGCCAGAATAAAACCGGCAAGCAGCATAAGAACATAGCCATGTCCGTAATTTTGGGCCGTTTCAGCTGCAGGTAGGATTTTCAATAAAGGAAACATTGCCAAGGGCACAAAGGCTGTTACATAAATCGGTATAGCCCCTGATATCCACCAGATACTCATTAACAACACCACTGCGGCGGCATTCTTTGCTGCAACCGTCATGCCTGCTGGTTCAGGTAAAGCCAGCATGACAGCACACACACCGGCACCTGCAAAAAGACCCAGATATTTTCCTGATATCATAAAAAAAGTATTCTTATTGACACATTACAGATCATTTCTTCCACCGCTGAATTCATCGCAAAATAGTTCTCAAAGGGCATGTATTCGGGAATGCTGTTACCGGAGCCCATGGCATATCTACCCTTGCGGCAGTCCGTTTCAGCAGATTAACAGCCCTTGCTCTAATTTCGGTCGGATAAACGCTAACAAGAAAGTCCATATCAATTCCGCCAGGGAGGCTTATGCGTGAAGAATATTGTTCATATACTATCAGCGAAATGCTTTCCTCTTTATGTTTTTCCCCTCTTTCAAACTTTAGTGTGTTTCTATTCCGGCACGTCAGGGTAACATAATCGTAGCCTGTATTCCTGAACGCTTCAATGACAACAACAATGTTTTCTTCATTCGTTGAGCAGTTTTCCACTTGCTTTCCCGTTAGATGATGGTAAAGCTTGTCATTAAGAAAAAACGCAAATAAAACAGGTCGGGAGGGACGTCTCCCGTTTAATACCATCTCCGGTTGGCTGAAATCTGGCGTGTCCATCTGCTTGATTTTAGTTAGTAAATATAATTGAATCCCAGGAATTGCTAAAGCGATGAAAACTTTGTTCTTTCAACATTTCAGGCCAAAAAATAATCGGCCAGCACTCTCTTCTCTGCCATCTTGTCTTTAGCTGACCGATTGGCAAAATTTTTGTTCCTTTGCAGTCCAAAGACGAAGACTGACGTTACCGGATAATCCCATTCTTTATCTTTCAGCGGAAAGGTAAAGTAACAGGAATAAATTATAGCATATATTGTCAGTTGGGATTTACCAGATAAATATTCAGGAGGATTAAAACAGACTATGAAAAGAAATAAAGAAGAAAAAAAGCATGCAGATGAAAGCCAGGTGATGGATGAGGTAAAAAATGGTGCAAAAGCAGAAGCCGGAAACATGACAGAAAGTCAGAACACTGATATGCCACCGGCAGAAGCCATGCCGGAACAGCCTGTCATGGAAGCGGAGGTACCTGAAGGGGAAACAGAAAAGCCGGAAGCCAAGACCGGACCTTCACCGGAGGAACAGCTTTCTGCCCTGCAGGATAAGTACATTCGTCTTGCCGCCGACTTCGACAATTACCGCAAGCGCATGCTGAAGGAACGCATGGAGCTGATAAAAACTGCCGGAGAAGATGTTCTGGTTTCCTTTCTGCCCATCCTCGACGATGTGGAACGGGCAATGAAATCCATCCGCGAATCGCAGGACCTGGAAGCCGTTAAAACCGGTGTGGAACTTATCTATTCCAAACTGAAAGACTTTCTTACACAGAAGGGCATCAAGGAAATTGACGCACTCAACCAGCCGTTCAATACCGACTTCCATGAAGCCATCACCAAAATTCCTGTTGACGATCAGGATAAGAAAGGAAAGGTGGTAGATGTGGTACAGAAAGGATATACACTCCACGATAAGGTGGTAAGATTCCCGAAAGTGGTGGTAGGAGAATAAGAATGCGAATAATTGCAATGTGCCATTGGAAAAATGGGAAATCGGGAATGGGAAATTGCAGATAGAAAACAGGAAATGAGAAATTAAGGCTGATTGGTGAAAGGAAATATGAAAGAAATGAACAGGTTAGCCGAATAATTGGGTACAGGAATAGACGCAGAAAAACGTTGAACAGAACAAAGAATTAAAAACCTGATCCTGCTTTAGTTTGGATCATTGCACATAACCGTATGTCAAAGCGTGATTACTATGAAGTGCTGGGTGTTCCGCGGAACGCTACCAGGGAGGAAATCAAAAAGGCTTACCGGAAACAGGCGTTGAAATACCACCCTGATAAAAACCCCGGAAACAAGGAGGCTGAAGAAAAGTTCAAAGAAGCAGCCGAGGCCTATGAAGTGCTGAGCGATGACGAAAAGAGGGCCCGTTACGACCAGTTCGGGCATGCCGGTGTGGGTGGCGCATCCAATGGCGGCTTTGGTGGCGGAATGACCATGGAAGACATATTCGAACACTTCGGCGATATTTTTGGAGGTCACTTTGGTTTTGGCGGATTCGGAAGCTCGCGCAGCCGGGGAAGAAGGGTGAATAAAGGAGCCGACCTGCGGGTAAAAGTAAAACTGACCCTGCAGGAAATTGCTACCGGCGTGGAAAAGAAAATCAAACTCAACAAATATATACCCTGCGATGCCTGTGGTGGTACCGGAGCTGCCGGCGGTTCATCGTACAGCACCTGTTCTACCTGCCGGGGTTCAGGTATGGTTACCCGTGTTACCAACACCATTCTCGGACAGATGCAAACCACTACAACCTGTCCTGCCTGCGGTGGGGAAGGCCGGGTAATCACCAACAAGTGTTCGCATTGCTACGGCGAAGGAATCATTCAGGGAACCGAGGTGATTACCTTGAATATTCCGGCCGGCGTGAGTGAAGGCATGCAGATGACCGTCTCGGGCAAGGGAAATGCAGCCCGCAGGGGCGGAATCAATGGCGACCTGCTGGTCATCATCCAGGAAGAATCGCACCCTGAACTCATCCGTGACGGAAATGACCTCTTCTACAACCTCTATATCACCATTTCCCAGGCTGCTCTGGGAGCCCACGTAGAAGTACCTACCATCGACGGCAGTGTGAAAATAAAGATCGACCCCGGTACCCAGCCGGGAAAAATCCTTCGGGTCCGGGGTAAAGGCCTCCCCGAACTCAACGGCTATGGCAAAGGCGACCTGCTGGTACATGTCAATGTATGGATTCCCAAGGACCTCAGCCGGGAAGAACGGAAAATTTTGGAAAAATTGGAAGAATCTCCTAATTTCAAACCCAAACCTGACAAAAATGACCGCTCCTTTTTCGAACGGATTAAGTCGGCGTTCGACTAAGGAATAATATACATTCCCTGTTTTGAAAACAGACCATTTAAACAACCAGCATACCAAACCATCCTTTTATGCCTGAAATTTTCCGAGCAGAACACATTGAAAAGAACTATGGCACATTCCGTGCCCTTGACGATGTAACCATTTCCGTTGAAGAAGGGAGTATTTACGGTCTACTTGGCCCCAATGGCGCCGGAAAGACTACCTTCATCCGGATTGTAACCCAGATCACCGCACCCGACCGGGGGGAAATCTTTTTCATGGGGCGCAAACTTACTCCCGACGACGTGTTGCACTTCGGGTATCTGCCGGAAGAACGGGGACTTTACCGTAAAATGAAAGTGGGAGAACAGGCCATCTACCTGGCACGCCTTAAAGGACTTTCCCGAACCGACGCACTGAAAAAACTCAAATACTGGTTCGAAAAATTCGAAATGCAAAGCTGGTGGAACAAAAAGATTGAGGAATTGTCCAAAGGGATGCAGCAAAAAGTGCAGTTCATCGTTACCATCCTGCACGAACCCAAACTCCTGATTTTCGATGAACCATTCAGCGGCTTTGACCCCATCAACCAGGCTTTGCTGAAAGACGAAATCCTGGACCTTCAGAAAAAAGGGGCCACCATTTTCTTCTCCACCCACAACATGGCTTCAGTAGAAGAATTGTGCGACCATATTACCCTCATCAACAGGTCAAAGGCAATCCTTTCGGGCGAAATCAATACCATTAAACAGCAATACAAGGCAAATTTGTTTGAGATATCGTTCCGGGGAAACCCCGAAGGCCTTAAATCCTCCCTGCCCTCCGGCTGCTCCCTTGTATCGGTTGAACCACTTCCTGCAGGGCACAAGGCTCTTGTACAAATGAACAGACCGCCAAGCGACAACGAACTGCTCTCAGCCCTTCTGCCGGCGGTGCACATCGATTCGTTCCGCGAAGTCCTTCCGTCCATGAACGAAATCTTTATCCGTGTTGTTGAAAACGCCTCCGCTAACCAGTTTTAACCTCAGAAACCAATAGCCATGAACAAAATACTGCTAATCCTTCAGCGCGAGTTTATAACCAGGGTGCGTAAAAGATCGTTTATTATCATGACCCTCCTGGGGCCTGTTTTATTTGCCGCCTTCATGATAGTCCCCATCTGGCTGGCTACCCAGGAAGACAAGGAAGTTAAAGTAATTGCGGTGGCCGACAGCTCCCATTTGTTTGTCAATGCCATTCCTCCCGGCGACTTTATAACTTTTGTATACCCGCAGAACGTTTCAATGGATACACTGAAAAACCAGCTTCTGCGCGGCATGTACTATGGCATTCTGTACATCCCCCATAACATTTTCGCCTCCGAAAATGTTTTGCTGTATACCGTTAAGCAGCCCAGCCTGAGTACCAGGATGTACATTTCCAATACCCTGAAAAACATGCTTCAGGATGCCAAACTCATTAAAAACAACATTCCTCCCGATCTGATCCGCTCCATCCGCACCAGCATTACCGTGGGGACGGTGCGACTTACTGAAGAAGGGAAAGAAAAGCGAAGCAGTTCAGATGTAGCCAGCATCGTAGGATATGCCGGCGGTTTCCTGATCTATTTCTTTGTCTTTCTCTTTGGCGCACAGGTAATGCGCGGGGTGATCGAAGAAAAAACCAACCGCATTGTGGAAGTGATCGTATCGTCGGTTAAGCCCTTCCAGCTTATGATGGGTAAGATCCTCGGCATTGCCCTCACCGGGCTGGTACAATTCATCCTCTGGGTGGTGATTTCTCTCTTCCTTTACCAGGCTGCCCAGCAAATGTTCTTTCCCCAGCTTTCAAAGACCGCCACACAGCAGGCACTGGCCCAGAATGTAATGGAACCCGGAGCCGGAAAAAACATTGTAGAAACCCCTGAAAAACCTATGAACGTGGAGGAAAATGCCGAAGCTGTTCAGATGTTTGAGGCACTTAAGCATGTCAATTACCCCCTCATTCTGGGGACCTTTATTTTCTTCTTCCTGGGCGGATATCTGCTCTATGCCGCCATGTTTGCAGCCATCGGTTCGGCCGTGGACAACGAAACCGACACCCAGCAGTTCATGCTTCCAATAACGGTTCCGCTCATCATTGCCATCTTCGTAATGATCAAAGCCATGAACGATCCTGACAGTTCCGTAGCGTTCTGGTTTTCCATTATTCCGTTTACTTCGCCGGTGGTAATGATGACCCGTATTCCTTTCGGAGTACCGGCATGGCAACTCATCCTCTCCATGTTTCTGCTGGTAAGTACCTTTATTTTCATGACCTGGCTTGCCGCGAAAATTTACCGCACCGGTATTCTGATATACGGCAAGAAAGTGAACTGGGCTGAATTGTGGAAATGGATCAAATATGCCGGATGATGAGAGCAGCTATCATTGATATGGGAACCAACACCTTCAACCTGCTGATAGCCGAATCGCAGGAAGGAGGAACGTTCAATGTATTGCTCGACCGCAAGCTTCCTGTCCGGCTGGGAGCGGGTGGCATTACACAGAAAATCATTACACCCGAAGCCATGGATCGGGGTTTCAGGGCACTGGAAGAACACGCGGCTACGATGAAAGAATTTGGACTAACCCATGCCAAGGCTTTCGGCACTTCAGCCATCCGTTCAGCCCGGAACGGAAAGGCATTTGCCGATCAGGTTTTCCAGCGTTTCGGCTTCGATGTGGAAATCATCTCCGGAAAAAGGGAGGCTGAACTGATTTACAAAGGCGTGAAACATGCTGTGCAACTTACCGAACAGCCTGTTCTCATCCTCGATATCGGCGGCGGAAGCAATGAATTCATCATCGGCGACAGGGAAAATATTTTCTGGAAGAAAAGCTACAAGCTCGGCGTAGCGCGCCTTCTGGAAGAAATGCATCCGTCCGATCCCATTACCCCTGAAGAAATAACAAAAGCCGAAAACCTCTTCCGGATGAGCCTCAGGGAGCTTTACAAAATGGTTCCCATGTATGCAATTGACACCCTGATCGGAGCTTCCGGCTCTTTTGAAACCTTCAGTGCGCTTCTTCGCTCCGAAGCAGGCAGCAGGTACGCCACTTCTGGGGGTGAAGCATCCATGGAAATTTCCCTGCCCGATTATTTCAGACTGTACGAACAGCTTCTCAGGTCAACCGCCCAGGAACGAAGCAAAATGCCCGGCATGGAGCCCATCCGGGTCGACTATATTGTTCTTGCTTCTGTTTTTGTTTCCTTTGTGCTGAGGGAATTTTCGATTAAGAAACTGATTCAGAGCAACTATGCCCTCAAGGAAGGCGTCATGGCCGAATGGATGGAACAATCTGGCGAAAACTGATCATATGGCCCGCATACTTGTTATCGACGACGAAAAAAGCATCCGGAGTACCCTGAAAGAGGTGCTGGAATACGAAAATCATTCGGTGGCACTGGCGGCCGACGGACCCGAAGGCCTCGAACTCCTCGATAAAGAACATTTTGATGTGGTACTCTGCGATATCAAAATGCCCCAGATGGATGGCATTGAGGTACTCGAAAAGATCATGGCCGGAAACTATGACACGCAGGTGATCATGATTTCGGGGCACGGAACCATTGATACTGCCGTGGAAGCCATTAAGAAAGGAGCCTTTGACTTTATTTCCAAGCCCCTGGATCTGAACCGGCTGATGATTACCATCCGCAATGCCCTCGACAAAAAGCACCTCATTGCCGAAACCCGCACGCTAAAACGAAAGATTGACAAGGCCTATGAAATGGTAGGCGAATCGGAAGCCATGCAGAAAATCAGGGAGCTGATTGACAGGGTGGCTCCTACCGACGCCCGGGTGCTGATAACCGGCGACAACGGCACGGGAAAAGAACTGGTAGCCCGCCAGCTGCACGAAAAAAGCCTCCGCGCAGAAGGACCTTTTGTGGAAGTCAACTGCGCCGCCATTCCTTCCGAGCTCATTGAAAGCGAGCTGTTCGGCCATGAAAAGGGAGCATTTACTTCGGCCATCAAACAGCGTATCGGCAAATTTGAGCAGGCAAACGGAGGTACACTTTTCCTTGACGAAATCGGCGACATGAGCCTTTCGGCCCAATCCAAGGTTTTGCGCGCACTGCAGGAAAACAAAATCACCCGGGTAGGAAGCGACAAGGATATCCCCGTCAATGTGCGCATTATTGCCGCCACCAATAAAGACCTGGCCACAGAAATCAGGGAACACCGGTTCCGCGAAGACCTGTACCACCGGCTGAGTGTCATCATTATCCATGTACCTTCCCTGAACGAACGGAAAGAAGACATCCCCCTCCTTGCAGAACATTTCAACCAGCTGATCTGCGAGGAATACGGCATACCGAAAAAGGAAATCACCCCTGACGCCATTGCTGAACTGCAGAAAATCAACTGGACAGGCAACATACGGGAGTTCAGGAACGTGCTGGAACGCCTCATCATTCTTTGCGACAAGACCATTACCGGAAAGGATGTAATCAGTTATGCCCAGCCCATATCAAAATAACTTCCAGAAATGAATTCCTCAGCCGGAAAACTTTCTGCTGCCGCCATCATTCTGGCCTTGCTGGCTTCCGTATGGATATCGTACAGCCTCAAAATATGGAAAAGGGAAAACCGTGTGCTGGTATGGGATGTAATGGAATACTATTCCTACCTTCCGGCCACTTTCATCCATCACGATCCTACCTTCCGGTTTGTAGAAAACAGCCCTGATGAAGTGCGGAAACACTTCTGGGTGCACACGGCCCCCAACGGAGGAAAGTACATTAAAATGACCATGGGAATGTCGGTTCTGTATGCCCCGTTTTTTCTTATGGCCTGGGCAGTTGAATCACTCTCTTCATCCGGCCCAGTTTACGGATTTTCAACCACCTTTAAGTTCTTTATGATGCTGGGCAGCTGGACGTACCTTCTCCTTGGCCTTTTGTTCCTCCGTGCGGTCCTGCGGCGCTATTTTTCCGATTTGGTGACGGCCATTACCCTCTTTTCGATAGTGGCAGGCACCAATCTGCTGTTTTATTCCAGCATAGAGGCCTGCATGTCGCACGCCTACAATTTTTCCCTCTTTGCGGTCTTTCTCTGGCTCACCATCCGTTATTATGAAAAACCATCCACTGCGCGCCTTGCGGTTATCGGCCTTCTTGCAGGCCTTATCAGCCTCATCCGTCCATCGAACAGCATTCTTCTGCTGGTATTCTTCGGATGGGGCATAACCAGCCTTCCCGATCTTAAAGAAAGAATTACCTTCTTTCTTTCACGAATTCCTTCCCTGATGCTGATGGGATTCTGCATTCTGCTCGTCTGGCTTCCCCAGATGGTTTTCTGGAAAATCAACACAGGGCACTGGATGTTTTACACCTATGGTGATGAAGGATTTTTCTTTACCCGGCCGGCGCTTCTGAAAGGATTGTTCTCATGGCGGAAAGGCTGGCTGCTTTACACTCCCATGATGGCACTGGCCCTTACGGGATTTCTGTTTCTGAAAAAACGCATTCCGCAGGCTTTCTGGCCTTTGCTCATTTTTACCATTGCCAACATCTGGATCGTGACCTCATGGTGGAGCTGGTGGTACGGAGGAAGCCTGGGCATGCGGCCAATGATTGACTCCTATTCCTTGCTTGCCCTTCCCCTGGCCGCTTTCATTGCATGGTTTCTTGAGAAGAAAAGAAGCATAAGGATAGCTGGTCTGGCACTCATCTTTTTGCTGAATTTTCATTCCGTTTTCCAGACCTTTCAGTATTACTACGGTGCAATCCACTGGGATTCCATGAGCCGGAAAGCTTACTTCAGCAGTTTCGGACACCTGCATCCGCAGGCCGGTTTTCAGGAAATGCTCGACCCGCCCGATTATGCAGCGGCAAAAAAAGGAATCCGCTAAAACAGGAATGCCGCAAAACTTCGTTTTTCAAATGAGTGCTGGAATTCTATTAAACCGAAGTATCATGAATTAACAAATTCATGGTACTTGGGTTAAACGGCCGGCTATTAGCTCCGAATAGCTAATATTTCTTCTTCATTCAATTATTCTTCCTCTCCATAACACAGGTTATCCATGTAAAAAGATTTCCTGTGCCGATTCCAGAAATAAAACTTCACCACATCCTTCCCCGATATTACTTTTGGAATTTCGGTGTGAATAATTGTTTTGAGCCATGCGTTTTTTCCGGCAGAAAAAAAGCCAGATGAAGAACAATAATGATACACTTTCCCTTTATGTTCTATGGAGAAAACCAGCAAAGGCATTTGTTCTCCGTTGATAAAATCGGCAGGAAGCAAACAGGCCGACAACTGCAGCTTCATTCCTTGTTTCCAGCCTGTTTCAGAAAAAGTCTTCTCCCATGTGTAACTGAATTCGCTTTCGGAAGAAACAAAAAGAGAAATTTTTCCGTCAAACGCTTTTTCGCTGGTTAAGCCGGGAAACTCTATTTCCCGAAGGTTTTCAAAACTCTCGCAGAAATCATCTAAATTCTCTGTGTAGGGCAATTGGAATGAAACGGTTTGAGAAGCTGAATCCACCCGTTCGAAAATCCATACTTCATAATTGTAATTATTGAGCACCTTAAATGGCCGGGGGGGATAAAATGCCTTTAACGGCCTGAAATACTTACTGTTCATCAGCTTTTCCAGAGTAAGTTTCCCCTCATTGGAACCATAATGCGCATCCCAAAGCACCAGTTCTCCCGGTAAGGTTGCTTTTTCAGGATAATTGTAATCTGGCACTTTTTCCCTGCAGGACGAAGCATCAAACGGATTTAACCTTAAGTAAACCACAAACCATGGATCGTAATAATAAAATTTCCTTTTGTCGAGCCCGTTTTTTTTCATCCATTCAACGGCTCTCCTGATGGTTTTCTGGCTGTCAGATGCCGGTACAGGAATATGGTAAATATTGAAAGGCATCCAGAGAATCAGAAGAATGACTGGCAAAAGAATCAGTAATTTATGCTTCAGCAACTTGACATACGACAGAAGAAGTTCCAGCCCCTCAAGTGAAATAATGGCTGCCACGGGTGAAACCGAAGCAATTACCCGGGTTAACCCAAGTGAACCACCTGTTCCTTTCCACCAGACATACGAATGAGCAGCCAGAAAAACAGCAAATGTTCCTGGCAATAAAATAAAACGTACAAGGTTACTCCGGTCAGGATGACGGAGTAATATCAGGTACCGGATCAAACCAATACAAAAAAGCACCAGAAGCGGATAACCAATGTCATGCGGTAAATGTTTTATAAAGTGAAACCACTCTCCGCTTCCGTATAACTGATTCTTTCCATATGGGTTTGCATGAAATACCCATAACCAGTTTTTATAATGAAAATATCCCGCCAGAGTGACTGCAAGGAAACCTGTAACAAGAAACGGGATGGCTTTTGGCTTACGAACAAGAATGTAAGCCGCAACAAAAAGAGGGAACAAAATAAATCCTTCGTTTCTGGCAAAAGGAAGAAAAGAAAGTACCAACGCCGAAAGAATATATTTCTCGCCGAAGAAAAGCCAGAGGGCAAAAATAAGAACCAGGCTAAAAAGAATTTCTGTCATCCCGGTAAGCAACAGAACAAAATAAACAGGGGTAAAGCAAATCATTAAAACGACAAGCGGAGCCAGGGAAATTTTCAACCGGCGGCAGATTTTCATGGCGAAAAAGCCTGTAGTCAGGCCTGCCAGAATATTGAAAACCCGGCTACCCATCATACCAAACTGGGCAAAGGGAGAACTGAGCAGGTTGTATAAAGGCTTACCCCACAAATCAAGAAATAAGTATGGATATTGCCATGAGAACTTCGCAATACGCCAATGATGAAAATCATCGCCCCCTCCGTGAGAACCTTCAGAATAAAATGCTGTCAGTAGAAAAAAAACAAAGAGAAGAGCGAAAACAAGAAATAGTAAAAAATTTTTTTTCTGCATTCCCATCGGAGAATCATTCAATGGCTAAAAATATAATTGATGACAAAAACAGAAGCACAAGCAGAATACTGTTGCATTCCTGTCTGTTGTCAATCTTCCGCTTCCATCATTAGCCTGCCTGCAGGCGGCAGAACCCGAAGAAAACAAAGTACAAAAAGAATTCCTTTCTGGCTATATTTCCCATCCGCTCCGGTAATAAGGTTTAATCAAGGCGTCGGCTTCGGGCACTCCGGTTGTCATTTTAACCGGGTCCCATCTCAGTTTTTTTCCTGCCCGCATGGCAATAATTCCCAGGCAAAGGGTTTCGGTAACGGGTCCTGCCACTTCAAAACGTGCTCTCGGTGGTTTTCCTCCCCTGCAGGCATCAATCCAGTCTTCGTAATGCCCTCGTGAACGTTCAATGACCGGTGGTGGCGGAGAAAATTCCTTGTTGCGGGCAGAAGGAATCAGCCTGGGATTTCCTCCGTGGAATTCGGCCAGGATTTTTCCGTAGTCGCCAACAAACAAGAGGCCTTCATTGGGCATTCCCAGCCCGTCTTCATCCAGCTCGGCCGGTTTGGGCGGTTTTATTCCTCCATCGTACCAGTAAAGATCAACAGGAGGCATGCCAGCACGTGCCGGAAAACGGAAATGGGCCGTCATAGCCAGGGGATGGCTGACATAGTTTACCGGGTGAGGTACGAGGTTGGTTACACCAAAAGCCGTATTGGCATAAGCCTCAACTGTTTCAGGGGCAGTGAGCTTCAGTGCCCGGAATACCGGGTCGAACGAATAGCAGCCCATGTCGCCCAGGGCGCCGGTTCCGAAATCGTACCAGGCACGGAAAACTGTATGGGTATATTTATAGCTGAAGGGCCTCCATTCAGCTCTTCCCAGCCAGAGGTCCCAGTCAAATCCCTCCGGCACAGGTTCTTCGGCCGGCAACTGGGTAAATCCTGATTCCCATACGGGCCGGTTCGACCAGTTATGCACCTCACGCACCGGGCCTATAGCTCCGCTCCAGATCATCTCGCACAGTTTGTCAGTTGATTCGGCAGATGCATTCATGGTTGCCACCTGCGTCGCCACCTTTGTCTTTGCCGCCGTTTCGGCCAGCAGACGAGCTTCATACACCGAATTGGTCATCGGTTTCTGGCAGAAAACATGCAGCCCTTTTTCCATGGCTTTCATAGCGATATACGCATGCTGATGATCAGGTGCTCCGATTACCACTCCGTCCAGATCTTTTTCCTTTTCGAGCAGTTCCCTGAAATCGGCATAGGCATTGCACCCCTTGTACTTAAGGTCTTTTTGCTTGCCATACCAGGTGTTTACAATCTGCCTTGCCGGTTCCCTTCCGGCACGGCAACCTTCCACCCCCTCATCCCAGTTGGGCTCGCCGATTGCATAGCGAATGGTACTCCGTAATTCGTAAGGGCCCCAGTTCTGATAGCGTGTATCTTCCTTCACCGGGTCTGCCACTGCAGTAATAAGAAGATCAGGAATTTTGAGCAGCTGGAGCATGACTCTGGTTCCCTGGGTACCGGTTCCAATACAGGCAATTTTGAGCCTGGGAGGAGGAACATTCTTTTTTACCTGCCCTGACAGTGCTGTGGGCAAAACAGCCGCACCCGCCACTGCAGCGGTCTGCGAAATAAACTGCCGTCGTTTCATTGGTTACAGGTTAGTGGTTTGGGATGTAAATTCCTACAATTCACGTATGTAAATATTTCTGAACTGGACAAGGGCCGGAGGACTTACCCACTCGCCATTTACCTTGTCGCCATGATGCTGAAGTCCGATAGGACCGCTGGCGGGAAGTCCGGGCAGATAGGCCCCCTCAATAACAGGAATCCCGTTCAGTTCAACGGTGAGGAAATCATTCTGCAGGGTAATTTTAAAGGTATTCCATTCACCAATATTATGATCGGCATTGACTCTGGGAGTGACTGCCCTTCGCACTGCAGGAGGCATGGTTTCGTCCATGCGGTATCCGTAAACTTCACCGGAACCTATGGGCCAGCACCAGATGTTGACCTGCGATTTGCCCTGTCCGCGGAGCAATATACCGGAATCTGAATCCGGAACAACAATCTGGATCTCCTTGCCATTCTCATCGCGCTTATGCAATCCGCTGGGAAGAACGATGGGAACACGGGGATTTTTCCATGGAGTAGATTTGATCCTCCAGTCGACATAGAGCACAAAATCTTTATAGCTTTTTTCCGTCCACAGGTTCTTATCGCCTTTGGCCTCACTTTCGGCGTCATAGTCGATCACTCCGTTGATAATTTTCCAGTGGCCATTGTCGCCCTGAGGAACCTTCCAGCCGGTAAAGTCTTTTCCATTGAAAAGGGGTACAAACCCTTCGGGGATATCTGCTTTCTGAGCATCTGCAGGGAGTATGCCGGTCAGCAGAAAAAGAACAAAAGGAAAAAATAGATGTCTCATAGAAGTAGGTTTTGTTAGTTTGGGTGAATAAATATACGAATTATTTGAGGAGGGGAAATGCACTCTCCTTATACCAAAAATTCCCTGGGTACGTCAGCAAGCCGCTCCACATCCCGAACCCTTTGGGCAACCGGCAGTCCATGAGGACACGAGACCGTGCATGCCGAACACTCAGCACAGGCACCCTTCAGATGGGAACTGTTGTCGATTACCTCCCGCGCCAGCGCCATATCACGGTATCCGTATGTGTACATATAAGCCCTCATCAATTCAGGCAGGGGCAGGTGCTTGACGCATTGTTTCTCGCAGGTGCGGCAACCAAAACAAAAGAGGGATGAGGTTTCTTTGCCCTCTTCCCGGTGCATAGGTTCCGTAAGCCGCAGATCCCTGAGTTCTTCTTCCGTGAGGGTGATGTCTGACATCACACTCAGGTTTTCTTCCAGCTGGTCGAAAGTTGTACAACCCGGAATGGCCGTATGAATATTCGGATTTTGAAGAGCCCATTTCAGAGCGGCCCTGGTATTGATCTTCTGCGTCTTCTCCCGGTCCCAGTATCCTCCGCCTGCCATTGTCTTCATGGCAATAATGCCAAGCCCGGCACGGCCGGCTTCTTCCAGGGCAGCATGCATGTCGCTGTCATTATGCATCATAAAATTATAGCTGGTGAGCACCACCTCATAAAACTTGCTTTCAACAGCCCAGCGCAATACCTTTGCCATATTGCTGTGGGTTGAAAGCCCGACAAAACGTGCTTTCCCTTCTTTTTTGGCTTTGGCCAGCGCATTCAGATAATTCTCATTGAACATATAATCCCGGTTATCAACCGCATGCAGATAGAGCATGTCCACATAATCCAGTTTCAGCCTTTTCAGGCTTGTATTGAGCATGCTCAGAAATTCCTCGGTTGATATGGGTTCACGGGGATGGATTTTGGTAGTAATCACAAAAGAATCACGGGGCCTTCCTGTTAAAAGATTACCCAGCATTTCTTCATTTCTGCCCTCCTGATACCCGTTTGCCGTATCAAGATGGATAATTCCTCCATCCAGTGCCGAACGCACAAGGTTCGGATTATCTACCCGCATAACGCCAAGACTGACAACAGGCAACTGAATGCCGGTCTTCCCGAGCGTTCTGTAAATAATATCCTTTTTGCGGTTTTCGGCCGGAATACTATCAGCATATGCGGCACGTGATGCCAGAGGCACCATACTCCCTGCCAGCCCGGCAGCGGAATATTGCAGAAATTTTCGACGGTTGAGCATACGATTCCTTTTTTAATGCCTATAAAAATACAGAATGATTTTGTAACATGCCATACAAAACCCGACAAAGCCCCTGACCTTCAAACCGAAATTAACTTTATCTTCCTGAAACGTTCAAAAAAGTATCTAAAGAAAAGTAACTCCTGGCATTTTGAAGAAAGCTATAAATGTGTACATTTGTTTTCCTGACGGATCTCTACCAAAATGTTGCTTTCTTAAAAATCAGAATTATGAAAACTTCCTGGCTTTTTCTGCTTCCGGTTTTGATTTTATCAATGTGTACCGCCCCTTCACTGAACGAAAAAAAAGAAGCTCCACAGCATTTTTCCCTGGCTGTCAATGTTTCTGACGAAGGTTTCGACCCGGTGCGCCTGGCACGGATCGATTCGTTGTGTGAACATGCCATACAGAATAACATTCTTCCCAATGTTGTTACGTTTGTGGCACGTCATGGCAAAATTGTTCATTATAAAGCGTTTGGCTTCCGGAACAGGGAAAAGAATATTCCGGTACAGAAGGATGATATCTTCCGGCTCGCTTCCATGAGCAAAGCCATCGTTACCGTGGCCCTGATGTCATTGTATGAAGAAGGAAAGTTCCTTCTCGATGATCCCCTGGCCAAATACATCCCGGCCTTCAGCAACATGAAGGTAATGGAGAATTTCAATCCGCAAAAGGGAACTTTTACCACGCGCCCGGCCAAAGGGCCGATAACGATCCGGCATCTGCTAACGCATACATCCGGAATTCATTATGGTAATCTTTCAGGAAATGACCTTTATGAGAAGGCCGGAATTCCAGTGTTGCATTCCAAAGACAGTTTGACCATTGCCCAGGTGGTTGACAGGCTTGCAGCCCAGCCGCTTGCTCATGACCCGGGGGCCGGATGGACGTATGGCCTGAATACCGATGTAATTGGCCGGCTGGTGGAGATATTTTCAGGGAAACCGCTGGACGTTGCATTAAAAGAAAGAATCTTTGATCCGCTCGGGATGAAAGACACCTGGTTTTACCTGCCGGAAAAAGATTATTCGCGGTTTGTTACGCTCTATGGAAAAGAACATGCCGACAGTGCTCTGAAATTGTCAGAAAATGATTTATTCCAGACCTATGCTGTTTCCGGGGCAAAAACCTATTTTTCAGGAGGAGCCGGCCTGGTGGGACCCATTGAGGATTATGCCCGCTTCTGCCAGATGCTCCTGAACAGGGGTACATTTAACGGAAAACGGATTCTGAGCCGCAAAACCATTGATATAATGACCATGAACCAGATTGGCGATTTCGGAGTGTGGGGCGGGGAAAACAAATTCGGACTGGGATTTGAAATTATGACCGAAAATTTCAATCGTCACCTTTTGGGAAGCGTGGGTTCGTTCAAATGGGGCGGTATGTATTATACCGATTACCTGATTGATCCGAAGGAGGATCTGATTTTCCTGTTTTACACAAATGTATTTCCGTATGCGGGACCTGACCTGCATCAATATTTCAGAGTTCTGGTTTATCAGGCCCTTGCCGATTAAAGAGATATCGGATATCCAGGCTTTGTTTTTCGGCTTTTCGTTGTTCGCCGTTCGCTGTTCGCTCAGGGTTATACGCTTTCCGCTATAGTTTATCCTACACTTAAAAATCTCAAATCACAACTCATAAATCACAAATACCAAACCACAAACCCTGCGTGCAAAGCCCAAATCGAAATCAACAATCGATGAACGAAAGATTTGTGATTCGAGATTTCTGATTTCTGATTTTTTTGATCCTGAACGAAAACAAATAAAATTGTCAGTGCCTGAAATAAGTTGACCGAAAAAAAGTTAACAATATGAAAAAAGTAGTATGTTTTGATCATGAAGCCAGAGCTAGTTATAACAGGCATTTCAGTGATGATTTCAAGAAAAAGAAAGTCA
>Ga0207433_10005101_pt1 | contig 23700 bp, 15 predicted proteins | sample YelNatPaOPGAMG01_FD_187559 | JGI IMG/M metagenome (GOLD analysis project Ga0207433, IMG submission 187559) | Hot spring thermophilic microbial communities from Obsidian Pool, Yellowstone National Park, USA - OP-RAMG-01 (SPAdes) (version 3) | ecosystem: Environmental > Aquatic > Thermal springs... | reverse complement strand
AATACTGCAAATAATCCTGTAAAAGCAAAAGTTGAACTAAAGGGTGCACAAAATCTTTCAAATAAAGGGAAAGTTATTGTGTTAACTTCCAAAAATCCATTGGATGAAAATTCGCTTGAAGAACCTAAAAAAGTTTCACCAAAGACCGAAATGGTAAAATTATCGGGTGCAATTTTGAATCGAACTTTTCCGGGGAATTCATTGTCGGTTATCAGAATACCAACTTTGAATAAAAAATGAAAACAAAAAGTAATAGGTTTTTGTTATGGAATCATTTACCCGATGTATTATACATTGTTAGTCTTGGAGGTGATTATAGAAGCACAACATAGAGCGTTATTAATAGCTTCTATAAGTATTTCTCTAAAACCTGTGCATTGGTTAAAATTGTTATCAGAAAGATTTTTTCTCTCGTGAATTAAATGATGAATGCCTTTTTCTATATTCTTTAGGACTGCAATGACATTCTTCCCGAAAGGCGGCATTAAATCGACTTAGGGAATTAAAACCTGCTTCAAAAGCAATTTCGGTGATACTTTTTTTCGAGACACACAGCTGTCTTTGGACGTGAAGAATTCTTTGCAAGAGTAAATATTTATTTAATGTCATGCCAAACGATTTTTTGAATATGGTATTTGCATAATCCGGATGAAGTCCAACAGCCTTCCCAATATCTTCATTTTTTATTGGATTCATGTAATTGCGGGCAATAAAAATAATAATTTTTTCAATCCTGTCAATCATCGAGAACTCATGTTCTTTTTCCTTATCTGTATCACATTCAGCAGGTATTGAGTTAAGTGCGAATCGGTTTAAACGAGCACGTATTTCCATTTTTGCCACATTGGTATGTTTTAAATTTCCTGTCGAAATATCTCGAAGCCAGTTTTCTATCAAATACTTATCATATTGGTAGTTTGTATCTGAAGCCTCGATTACAACCTCTCCTTTTAAAACCTGGTCTACGAATGAAGTAGGTAATTGCCACTCCATGAATTCCGCAAAAGGGATAGTGCATACATAATATGGCGCGTTATGACTGAAGCTTATGATTTGATGTGGCATGAGTGCCCAAAAAACCGTGAGTCGTTTCGATGGCACCGTAACTTTCTTGTTATGAATCAAATAGGTAATCGAGCCTCCTGTCAATAGATTAATTTCGATTTCATTATGTCTATCTGCTCTGGGCATCAGGTTGGGTCTCCAGGTTTCGACTGTGAATCCATAAGGTTTGAATTCAGGGCGACTACTATCAAAGGTCTTTAGATTCTCGGGATTCAGCATATTTTCCTCAATAAAAAGGTAGTTTTTATCTGGATTCCTAGATAAACTACTAACCAGCTATGAAAAAGTCAAGTTCATTTTTAGAAAAAATTGAAAAGGAGGTGAAAGGGAAAAATATTATAGGATGACCGTTACCATGGGTAGGTCTGTTATTAACATTTCAAAAGGAGGTGTCAAATGAAAATGCGTAAGATATTTCTAATTTTAAGTGTCATACTATTGCCCGGAGCTCTCGCGTTTGCACAGGACACAATTTCCTGGGACTTTGAGGAGGGTAATGACCACGGTTTCACCCTGCGTTGTCTAATACCCGCCATTCCTGCTGAGGATAACCCTGACATTGCTGGGGATGAATCAATCACAGGTGTAGGCGGAGAACTCGGTCTACCGGTTGCTGGTGTAGCTTGGACCATTGGCCCACCCGACATGTTTGACTGGCAAATGCCCGCAGTGGTAGAAGGGTGTCATGTGGTGGATGATATTCTCCAATATGGCCCATGCAATGATCCGTTTGGTGCTGCGGTTGGTGACCCGCCTTACGACTTTACGAACGGTCGCGGTCAGTCTAGTTACCTCAATACCTACAATCTGAGTCAATGGGGAGATGGTCTTAATACTGCAACCAATGACCAGATTGCTACCTCTCCCAAAGTTCTTTTAGGCGAAGGTGCCGTAATGACGGTTTGGGCTGTGGGCAATACAACGGCCGGTTGGGCTGGTACTCGGATAGCTCCAGAATTTGATCCAGATCCAACACAAGGGTATGTCACAGGTTCAGGTGGTATTGCGGTGCTCTCAGCCAAGGATGGTTCTTTGCTAGCCAGTTTACTGGTAGCAGTGGAAGGTATTGGACCTAATCAAATACCCGATTCGTGTACGCTCGATCTTTCTCCCCTCGCAGGTCAGGAAGTAATTATCGAGGTCGTAGATGCCTTTGAGGGGGGGTGGGGCTGGTTAGCCATTGACGAAATTCAGATTACCAATGCAAGGGTAGTTGAGACGAATGTAGCCAGTAAACCCAGTGCTGTGCCTACGACGTTTGCACTTATGCAGAATTATCCAAATCCTTTTAATTTGAACACGAATATACAATTCCAGATTCCAAAGGATGGACATGTAACGCTTTCGGTCTTCAATCCACTTGGACAACCAGTGGCAACATTGATGGATCAATTTATGAAACGCGGTACACATCAAGTAACTTTTAATGCAACGAATTTCACTTCAGGTATTTATTTTTATCGTTTACAAATAGACGGCTACTCGCAAGTGAAAAAAATGATGTTGCTTAAATAATTTGATACTCATGGACAGATTCAACACGGAGTGTGATCTTGTTGAATCTGTCCATATTATCATTTGAAATTAGCAGTAACTAAATTAATCGATGTATCTATTTTATAAAATAACATCATTGAAATGAGGAGCAAATGAGAGTTTCTGTTTCATTTATAACCATTATAATAACATGGGTTTCATTTTTTAGTTCTAGTATAAAATTAAAAGCTGGTACAAATACCAGTCTTAGTTCTAAAAGACTGCGAGTGATCATCTCCTCCGACTTTCCACCCGTTAATGTATGTAACGGGAAAAATTGTACATGTGAGCCATCAAGGTGTAGTGACCCAGATGATGTACAGTCGATGGTTCGTTTCCTCCTGTATGCGAATGAGTTTGATATTGAAGCGTTGATTGCCTCTTCGGGTACTTTTGCAAATTATGCCGATAAAACACACATACTGGATATGCTAGATCTATACGATCAAGTGGATGAGAACCTAAGAAAACATGACCCACGATATCCTACTGCGGATTACCTACGTTCAGTTACATTTCAGGGTCGGTCAGGCACTTGGGGAAAATCAGTGGTTAATAATATCGGGGATGGCAAAGACAGTGAGGCTTCGGAAGCAATTATTAACGTCGTAGACAAGCCCGATCCACGGCCAGTATATATCTGTGTCTGGGGTGATTGTAGCAATATAGCGCAAGCTATCTGGAAGGTACAAAATACACGGAGCAAATCAGAACTGGAAACCTTTCTTAGCAAGATGCGGATTTATCAAATAGCACATCAGGATGATACAATTGATTGGCTGCTCAACAATTTCCCGAATTTGTTTATAATCTACTCGAGAACAACTTACCAAGGCATGTTCGGCAGTAATGATACTCTCTCGAACCTCGCCTGGGTGAATAAGAATATTCGCTATAACCATGGGCCTCTCTGTGGAGTATACCCACCTGAAGCAATGTCAGGCACTGGAGTGATTGAAGGGGACTCACCTTCGTTCTTATGGTTGGTGAGCGCGAACCGTGGGTTAAACGATCCTGATGATCCCACCCAGCCAAGCTGGGGCGGGCAGTACAGACGCAATGGTACGACCAAGCATTATGTGGATGGACCAGGTGGATCGAGCATTTCCCGGTGGCGACCTTATTACCAAGCTGAGTTTCAGGAGCGTGCAGATTGGTGCGTGGGCGCATTATTCATCGAGGATGCAGATTGCGGAATGCTTCCTAAAGAGTTTGAATTGGGGCAGAATTATCCGAATCCGTTTAATTCAAAAACACAGATTGAATACTGGATTCCAAAGAGTAGTTACTTGACTCTCAAAGTTTATAATATTTTAGGACAGGAAATTACATCTTTGTTTGAAGGCTTTCGAAATCCAGGGAAATACACGGTAACTTTTGACGCCAGTGAATTATCAAGCGGAGTCTATCTATATCGGATGAAAATAGAAAATCATACTGACTTCAAGAAGGCATTGCTTTTAAAATAATAAGTGTACTATGATTAAATAGCTTAAAATATAAACAAAGGGTTGTTTTTTAGACAAAAAATCAACCGATAATAGGAGGAACAATCATGAAAAAGTTTTTATACGCAGTGTTAATATTGTTGCTAGGTTCACAAGCATTTGCGCAGGGAACCCAACAAAAGCCACGAATCATCAACATGACGGATCTTGGCGCGGATCCAGATGATCAACAATCGATGGTCCACTTTCTTGTAATGAGTAATGAATTCGATGTTGAAGGGCTCATTGTATCGACTGGCTGCTGGAAAAAGTCTCAATCAAACATAAATATGTTGAATGATATACTCAATGCTTATGGGCAGGTTGTTTCTAATCTCAAAGTACATGATCCTGATTTTCCTTCCCTTGAATACCTACAGTCTGTTTCCAAATTGGGTCAACGTGGCTATGGTATGGATGATGTTGGTCCAGGTAAAGATAGCCCTGGTTCTGAACTAATCATATCTGCTGTTGACAAGGATGATCCACGACCTATTTGGATATGTTGTTGGGGTGGTGCTAACACACTTGCCCAGGCAATATGGAAAGTGCAAAATACAAGGTCTCCTGAAGAATTGCAAAAATTTATAAGTAAGATTCGTGTATATGATATTCTCGGTCAGGATAATGCTGGTACTTGGATAGCTAAAAATTTCTCGGAGATGATTTATATAAGAGCTACAGGAGTCTATGGTTGGCAATACAGTGACAGTTGGGTGGATACCAATGTACAAAACCACGGTCCCTTGGGGGCCGTATACCCAGATAGGATATGGGCAACAGAAGGAGATTCACCATCGTTCTTCCATGTTTTTCCCAATGGCCTTAATAATCCAGATGAAGTTTGGCAGGGCGGCTGGGGTGGCCGATTTGATCGTGAAAAGAAAGCCGGTATTCGAGGTATGTCATGTATGAGTGGTGAAGATGCAGTGTATGATCCCTATTATATGTATGGTAATAGTTCAGAAGGTAGTGCTGCTATAAGTCGCTGGAATAACGCTATATACAATGATTTTGCAGCGAGAATGGATTGGTCAATAACAGGTAATTATTCTGAAGCAAACCATCACCCCGTCGCCATCGTAAATGGTGATACTACTAAAAAGGTTTTAATAATGAATGCGAGGGCTGGAGAAACGATCAATCTCAGTGCTAAAGGTTCATACGATCCTGATGGTGATTCGCTTTTATTCAAGTGGTTTTATTATATGGAACCAAGTACATATAAGAAAAAAGTAACCATTAATAACAGTACTACAGATACTCCTAAGGTAAATATTCCATCCGATGCAGATGGGAAAGAACTACATATAATCTTTGAACTGCGTGATTTAGGTAATCCTAATCTTTATGCGTATAGACGCATTATTGTTAATGTAAACAATAATACTGGTGTAGAATCATCAAAATCAGATATAACTCCAAAAGGGTTCAAGTTACATCAAAATTTTCCAAATCCTTTCAATAGCGAAACAGTCATTGAATATGAAATACCGTTCAGTGCTTATGTAATATTGAAAATCTATGATATTCTTGGACAAGAAATAGAAACGTTGGTAGCAAAGGAACAGGTAGCTGGGAAATATCAAGTAAAATGGAATGCATCTAATTTACCGAGTGGCTCTTACTTTTATAAACTGTATGCAGGTGGATTCGAAGAGACAAAAAGTATGTGGTTGATTCGATAGTATTAAATGGTTGTTCATTTTTTATGTAGCATTGGTTTCAAGTGAAACTTAAATGAATACTCGTTTTGAATATTTTGTTGTAAGGGCTAATTAGTAAAAAATATAATAAATACCAAAAGGAGAATTTTATGGTATTAATAAATAGTTATTGGTTGGCCGTTTGTGCATTCATCTTTTGCATGATTTGTTGGGGTTCGTGGTCTAATACTCAAAAACTTGCTGCGAAAACCTGGCGTTTTGAATTATTCTATTGGGATTTTGTGACCGGATTGGTGCTTACAGCTCTTTTATGGGGATTTACTTTGGGAAGCGTGGGAGATCAAGGTAGGCCATTTTTTATAGACTTACAGCAAGCTGACTCACAAAGCATTTTCTACGCAATGCTTGGTGGAACTGTATGGAATATCGGGAATCTCCTTCTTGTGGCTGCTATTGCTGTTGCAGGTATGGCGGTTGCATTTCCCATTGGTGGCGGTATCGCGTGGCTTGGCGGAATTATCTTCAATTACATTATCGAAGTAAGCGGTGGTGCTGAGCAGCGCACTATACCAACTGCCATGTTATTCATTGGTGTCATCATAATTTTTATTGCAATTTATCTGACAATGGTTGCTTATAAAAAATTGACCTCTCAAAAAAAGAGTCCATCCACAAAAGGTATCGTTTTATCGGTCCTTGCCGGTCTCTTTATCGCTTTCTTTTACGGATTTGTTGTAAAATCTCTTGATCCACAATTTGTAACTGGAGGAACGGGGAACCTCGGACCTTTTAGTGGAGTGTTTTTCTTCACGCTTGGTGCTTTCCTAACGACATTTATTTTTAACCCATTTTTTATGAAAAAGCCTGTTCAAGGGGAGCCGGTTACGGTAAAACAATATTTTGCAGGTAACCTTAAAACACATCTGATAGGTATATTGGGTGGATTTATCTGGGCATCGGGCATGGTATTCAGTTTTATGGCAGTAGGTGCCGGAGATCCAGCTGTTTCGTACGCACTCAGTAATGCCGCACCAGTTGTGGCAATACTCTGGGGCGTTTTTGTGTGGAAAGAGTTTAAAGATGCGCCTACAGGAACCAATAGAATTCTGGCGATCATGTTCACCTTATACCTGATTGGTCTTGTTATAATTACTGCATCGAAAGTTATTTGACACGGAAAAATATAATGGCAGATTTAAAAACCTGGTAGTAGATGAAAAAATATGTTAAAAAAATGTAATGTAAAAGGCAGTATCTTTTACAAACGGTGCAGAAATGCTTATCAGTGCAAAGCCAAGAAGAATCTTGCACTGAATGTCCAAACATAGCCAATAGAACAAAAACAGAAACGTTATCGCGGTTTACTGTGTGATTGCGATTAATACATGTTGTATTAAATGAATCAATGCATTTTGATTGTCGTAAATAGAGGCAGTTGTTTTAACAATAACAAAACAAAAGTGTTATGTCAAAATCTAAATTAAACAGAATCAAAGAATTGCAATTACAAGCATCTAAAATCCGAAAAAGGACACTCGAAATTATCTATTTGGCTAAATCCGGACATACCGGAGGATCATTGTCGTGTATAAACATATTAACAGTTTTGTATTTCCACGTAATGAAAATTGACCCAAGGAATCCAAAGAAAGAAGACAGAGATCGTTTTGTTATGAGTAAAGGTCATAGCGTGGAAGCACTGTATGCAGTATTGGCTTCAGCTGGTTTTATTGATGATAGTCTTCTTGAGACATATGGATCTTTTAAATCACCACTTGCTGGTCATCCGATAAATAAAATTCCAGGGATTGAATTAAATAGTGGTGCCTTAGGACATGGATTATCATTCGGAGTGGGTATATCACTTGCTGCTAAAATGGATAAGAAAACATTCCGAACATTCGTATTAATGGGGGATGGAGAATTAGCTGAAGGTTCAGTTTATGAGGCTGCTATGTCAGCAAGTCATTACAAATTAGATAATCTTGTAGCTATTATTGATAGGAATGGGTTGCAAATTAGTGGTAGAACCGAAGATGTAATGACACTGGAACCACTAAAGATGCGTTGGGAAGCCTTTGGTTGGCAAGTTTTTGAAGTCAATGGAAATAGTATCAAAGACCTTATAAAAACTTTTGATTCATTAGATTATACTAATAAAAAACCAAAGTTAATAATTGCCTATACTACAAAAGGGTATGGTGTATCATTTATGGAGGGAGTAGTAAAATGGCATCATGGTGTACCAAATGAAGAACAATTTAAGATAGCAATTGCTGAAATTGAAGAAAAAATAAAAAATTTCAAAATAAATAAATTGTGATATGAATACGATTCCTTGTCGTAAAATGTTTACTGATACTTTATTGAGATTAGCAAAAAAAGATGCAAATATCATAGCAATTACCACAGATGCGCGCGGTTCTGTTACGCTTGATACATTTGCTAAAGAACTTCCATTTCAATTTGTAGAACTTGGTATTGCAGAACAGAACGCCGTGGGGATTGGGGCTGGAATGGCTTCGACCGGAAAAAAAGTTTTTGTCTGTGGACCGGCGTGTTTTTATGTAGCTCGTGCATTAGAACAAATAAAATTAGATGTAGTGTATTCAAAATACCCAGTAAAAATTTTGGGTGTAAGTGGTGGCGTTAGTTATGGTGCATTAGGATTTTCTCATCATAGCCTTCATGACATTGCGGTACTTAGAACATTTCCCGATTTACATATTGTATTGCCATGCGATATTTATCAAACAAAACGGTTAGTAGAGGAACTAATTGATTATCCTTTTCCTGTTTATATTCGTGTTGGAAGAAATGCAGTGCCGAATGTCTATGAAAATGAAAATATAGAATTTAAAATTGGCAAAGCAATTCAACTTCTTGATGGAAATGATTTGACATTAATAGGAACAGGGGAAACAGTTTATCATTGTTACCAGGCTGGGAAAATGCTCCGTGAAAAAGGCATAAACGCTCGTGTGATTGATATGCATACCCTTAAACCATTCGATAATGATATTGTGATAAAAGCTGCATTAGAAACAGGAAGAATCATTACAGTTGAAGAACATAGCATTTTTGGAGGTTTGGGAAGCTCTGTTGCAGAGGTAGTTTCCCAAAACTGCCCAGTGTCCATTAAAATTCTTGGAATCCCTGACGAATTTGTTGTTCACGGTAAACCATTAGAAATATTCAAGTATTACGGATTGGATAGTGAAGGTATTTTCAAGACAGCAATAAATTTTGTTGAACATCAAAACAAACAAATCTTTAAAAGGAATGCAATCGATGAAGTACATAGTAGCCATTGATCAAAGTACCTCAGCAACAAAAGCTATGATATTTGATGAGCAATTAAACTTAATAGCTCGAGCTTCAGTTGAGCATAAGCAGTATTATCCACAGCCAGGATGGGTAGAACACGATGCTGAAGAAATTCTCCGCAATACATACAAAGCTGTAGAACTACTCTTGCAAAAAAGTAAAATTAATCCAAATGATGTTTGTTCTGTAGCTATAACGAATCAACGTGAAACTGTTGTAGTATGGGACAGGTTTACAGGTAAACCAATTTATAATGCTGTTGTTTGGCAATGTAATCGTGGTGCAAAAATTTGTGAAAATTTAATTGCACAAGGACATGAACAAAAAGTGTTAGAAAAAACGGGGTTGATTATTAATCCATATTTTTCAGCAAGTGGTGTGCAATGGATACTTGATAATGTAAAAAATGCCAGACAAGCAGCAGAAGAAGGTCGTTTGATCTTAGGAACAATGGATACGTGGCTTATTTGGAATCTTACGTCAAAGAAGATACATGCAACAGATCATACCAATGCTTCTCGTACACTTCTCTTTAACTTAAATACTCTGGATTGGGATGATGAACTCCTATCGCTCTTTACAATTCCTCGTTCCATGATGCCAAAAGTATTGCCTTGCGATGCACAGTATGGAACGACGACAATGAATGGGTTATTGCCTGAAGTTCCCGTTGCAGGTGTGTTGGGTGATTCGCATGGAGCGTTAGTAGGGCAAATGTGTTTCTCACCTGGAATGGGGAAAGCCACATATGGAACAGGTTCCTCTATAGCAATTAATATAGGTGAAAAAGTACAGCTTCCACCTCGAGGTTTAGTAACTTCTGTTGCATTTTCGGCCATTGGAAAAGTTTTTTATGAATACGAAGGAAATATTCATTGCACTGGTGCTACAATAAAGTGGTTGCAGGATAATTTAATGCTTATCCAATCTGCAGAAGAGACTGAAGAAATTGCAAATAGTGTTGAAAGCACAGATGGAGTATATTTTGTTCCGGCATTTGCAGGATTAGGTGCTCCCTGGTGGAATCACAATGCAAAAGCGCTCATTTGTGGAATGAATCGAGGGACCACAAAAGCACACATAGTGCGTGCCGCATTGGAATCAATTGCTTACCAAATAAAGGATTTAATTACACTTATTCAAGAATCTGGTGTCGAAATACGAGAAGTGCGTGTCGATGGTGGTCCAACAAAGAATAAATTCTTGATGCAATTTCAAGCAGATATGTTACAAACCAAAATAAACGTATCACCTATAGAGGAAGCATCAGCTTTAGGTGCAGTAATCATGAATGGATTTGCACTGAAACGATGGACTACATTTGAAGACATTACTTCATTGCGAAAGGGGAATGAATACATTGTACCAAAGATGCCAAAAGAAAAAGTTCAATTTTTATACAATGGCTGGAAAAAAGCAGTACAACGAACTATTGTTAATTAAGTTTAATATCCATAACCAATATAAAGGGTAACTACAATGGCATACAAACAAAAACTTACATTTGGTCTTATCGTGGGTACAAGAGATATTTTCAGCGCAAAGCTTGCACAAGAAGCTAGGGAAGTTTTACTACGCAAAATGGAAAAGTTGGGCTATGATTATATCATTCTTCCTACAACAGAAACACCTAGTGGAGTTGTCGATACTTTTGAGGACGGAAAAAAATGTGCTAAACTTTTTCGCGATAATCTTGAGAAAATAGATGGAGTTATTGTAGTTCTCCCGAACTTTAGTAATGAATTAGGAATTGTTAATGCAATTAAATTGTCAGGATTAAATGTGCCTATACTTGTTCAGGCATGCGATGATGATAATGATAAAGTAGATGTGTATAGCCGACGAGATGCATTCTGTGGTAAGATTAGTGTTTGCAATAATTTTTATCAGTATGGAATAAAGTTTACTGATACTACTTATCACACTTATCCATTAGATAGTGAATTGTTTGAACAGGATGTAAGAAAATTCGAAGCTATTTGTCGCGTAGTTAATGGGTTAAGGAATGCTCGCATAGGAGCGATTGGTGCTCGTCCGTCTCCTTTCCAAACAATGCGTGCAAGCGAAAAGCTTCTTCAGGCATCAGGAATAACTGTAGTAACAGTAGATCTTTCTGAAATCATTGGCTTTGCAAATAAAATAGATAATAATTCTGCAGAACTAAAATCTAAGATTGCAGAAATTAAAGATTATGGTATTATTGATTCACGGGCAAAAGAAGCACAAATAATTCGACAGGCAAAATTTTCTATTGCAGTAGAGAAGTGGTTACAAGAAAATGAAATTGATGCTAGTGCTATTGAGTGCTGGGATTCATTACAACATAATTTTGGATGTGCATCATGTTTAACAATGAGTATGTTGGGTGAACGATTGATGCCAAGTGCTTGTGAAGTGGATATTACTGGTGCTGTCTCTATGTATGCATTGACGTTAGCTTCTGGAAATCCATCCGCATTGCTTGATTGGAATAACAATTTTGCTCAAGAGAGAAACAAATGCGTTTGCACGCACTGCAGTAATTATCCAAAGAGCTTCATGCAGAACAAACCGACAATCGGTTCATTGGATGTATTAGGCACTGTATTAGGTCAAGAGGATACGTTCGGTGCTGTAAAAGGACCCGTTGCACCAGGCGATTTCACCTTCTTCCGTGTTTCCACAGATGATAAGAAGGGTATTGTTAAATCGTACCTCGGTGAAGGTAAATTTACATCTGACCCTTATGGAATGGATGGTGGAATAGCTGTTACTCAAGTAAATAATCTTCAACAGTTATTGAAATATATATGTAAGAATGGCTTTGAGCACCATGTTGCTATGGCTCGTGGAAATGTAGCTTCTATTCTCGAAGAAGCAATAGGTAATTATCTCGGTTGGAATCTTTATGTTCATAGCTGATAATATTAAAGGTATTATTTGGTGGATGTTTTAACGTCCACCAAAATTTACTTTGTTTATAATCCCTGAATTACAATGTAAATAACAATATAAAAAACAATACAAAAGGTAATAACAATGATACTCGTTCATGATTATACCCTTGCAGTTCTTTGTTTAGTTATATGCATGATTTGTTGGGGCTCGTGGGCAAATATGCAAAAGTTAACTGCAAAAACATGGCGTTTTGAATTGTTTTATATGGATTTTATAGTTGGTTGTTTAATAGCAGCAGTAATTGGTGCATTTACTTTTGGGAGTTTAGGTTCTGAAGGCCGTACATTTTTAGAAGATTTAGCACAGGCAGATTCAACAAGTATACGATATGCTTTGTTAGGTGGTATTGTTTGGAATCTCGGTACATTTTTGTTAGTAGCAGCAATGGCAATTGCTGGGATGGCTGTTGGATTCCCTATTGGAGGTGGTCTTGCATGGATTTTGGGTATTATCGTGAATTATTTTATTGAAGGCTACCAGGGGAATAAAGTTATGCTTTTTGTCGGGGTCGCTTTAATAATTAGTGCTATTATTTTATGTATGCGAGCATACAAACGATTAGCAGGAAGCCAACATAAGACCACAACAAAGGGAATAATAGTTTCTATACTGGCCGGCGTAACGATTTCCTTCTTTTATGGATTGGTTGTAAAGTCACTTGACCCGGCATTTGTCAGTGGAGGTACAGGTAATCTTACTCCTTCTACTGGGGTTTTCTTCTTTGCAGTAGGTGCATTTATTAGCACGCCTGTTTTTAATTATTTTGCCACACGTTACCCTGCACAAGGTGAGCCAATATCATTACTGGAATACTTCAATGGAAGTGCTTTTACACATTTTGTAGGTATTGTTGGTGGGATTATCTGGATGGCTGGAATGGTTATAAGTTTTATTGCTGTTGGTTCAGCTGGTCCGGCAATCTCTTATGCTTTAAGTAATGCAGCACCTGTCGTTGCAATGTTCTGGGGTGTTGTTGTTTGGAAGGAATTCAAAGAAGCTCCACAAGGTACCAATAAATTATTAGTAATAATGTTTGTATTATTCATAGTTGGTTTGATTTTGATTACATTTTCACGATAACTTATAATAAAACGATGAGTTATATCAATGAAAAATGTTTTTAAGTGAGGAGAAGAAGCATTTAAAAATAATAGCGTGTGAAATATTAAATACTTGGTTATTTTGAATAATAATGCTCGTTAAAATTAAAGGTTAGATTTATATATCCAATTATAATACTTCAATGAACGATTATAACTAATAAGTATAATGATTTAAGGAAGATTCTATGAAGCAACTTTATATATCATTTTTTTGTGCATTTATTATAACACTTTTAGCCAATTCTGTCTTTAGCCAGCAGAAAGTGGAACAATGGGATCGCTACGAAATCACGCTCAAGTGTAAATATTCTGGCAATAGTTTTACAGAAGTAAATCTCACTGCCGTATTTACAGGACCAGATACTACCTTCGTTGTGTCTGGTTTTTATGATGGTGATGATGTATTTAAAATTCGCTTCATGCCACAAAAAATTGGCAAGTGGACTTATAGAACATCATCTAATGTTCCTGAGCTTGATAATAAAAAAGGTACATTCGAATGTATAAAAGCCACTGGCAATAATCATGGTATGGTTGTCGTCAGTGATATATATAATTTCAAATATTCTGATGGTACCCGATACTATCCTTTTGGAACAACAGCATATGCATGGATACATATGAAAGAAGGGGTTCAGCAAATAACACTCAATTCACTGAAAAATTCTGGATTTAATAAAGTACGTATGTGTGTGTTTCCTAAAGATTACAATTTAGTAAAAGAAGAGCCTGAACTGTATCCATTTGAAATAAAAGAAATAAAAAAAGATACAAGAGGAAATGAAATAAAAGTTTGGGATTTTGAAAGGTTCAATCCTGCCTTTTTCAAACATCTTGAAAAGCGGATCGATGATTTAAAGAGTATTGGTATCGAAGCTGACCTCATTCTCTTTCATCCTTACGACAAGGGGCGATGGGGTTTTGATTCCATGCCGAATGACGTAAATATTCGATACATAAAATACCTGACAGCCAGATTATCATCATTTCGAAATGTATGGTGGTCAATAGCAAATGAGTGGGATCTAGTAAAATATAAAACACATGAGGATTGGGATTTGCTGTTAAAGACAGTAGTCGAATCTGATCCATATCGTCATCTATGTTCAATACATGGAAGCACTGCCAAGTATTACGAATACTGGAAGCCTGAAATTACTCACATTAGTGTTCAGGATGAAGCACCAGTGATGAATTTAGGAACAGCTGCAATATTACGGTACGCATTTCACAAACCGATTATTTATGACGAAGTTGGATATGAAGGAAATTTAAGCCAACGGTGGGGCCGTTACAGTGGGGAGCGTATGCTGAATTTAATCTGGAATGGTGTTGTGGCTGGCACATATGTAACACATGGCGAAGCATTCCTTGTTCATGATGATAGAGATACGATTTTTTGGGCTAAGGGTGGAGTGTTTAAGGGAGAAAGCTGGAAGAGAATCGCATTCCTAAGAAAAATAGTTGAGGAATGTCCAAACCCACTTCAACTTGCTGATGAAAGCAGAGATTTTTACACATCTACCGCAGGAAATGGGTATTATATTGTTTATTTTGGAGAAGAAATGCAAGATGCATGGTTATTTAATTTACCAGTAAGAAATGCAAGCAGTGCATATGGGTATAAAAGACCAACACCCGGAACACGATATAAAGTTGAAATTATAGATACTTGGGATATGACAATAAAACCCTACCCAGAGATATTCGAAGTCACGAAAGCAATAGATTATCGTGTTTATGATAAAGACTTTAAAAAGGTGAGGTTACCATTGAAACCCTATATAGCATTACGAATAACAGAGGTTCAATAGCTATATAGTATAATTACTAAATAAGGAGAAGGGTAATAATGGAACGAAAACCAGTCATAGGCTTAGTAATGAAATCTCTCCAGGCTGAATTTTTTCAGGTGATGAAAAAAGGTGCTTTAGAATTTGCACAAAAGCAAAATAATTTTGAACTAATTACAGTTGGTACTTCAACACAGACAGAAATTGACCAGCAAATTCAATTGATTGATTCATTAATTCAACAAAAGGTAGATGCATTAGTAATTGTACCAATAGATTCAAAAGCTTTGGTTCCAGTAGTTGCAAAAGCAATTAAAGCGCGGATAAAGGTAATCAATATTGATATTAGACTTGATCCTGATTTGTTACGACAAAACAATGTAGAGCTAATGTTTGTAGGTCCTGACAATGAGACAGCGGCTTATATGGTGGGAAAAGAGCTGGCTCAACGACTCAGACCTAGTGCTAAGGTAATTTTAATTGAAGGTCTAAAAGTTGCTGAAAACGCACAACAGCGCAAAAAAGGATTCCTAAAAGCCATCGAAGAGCATAAATTGAATTTGGTCGCTTCAGAATCAGCTGACTGGGAAACAGACAAAGCAGAAAAAGTATTTGAAAGGTTATTTGCACTTCATTCTGATGTAGAGGGAGTGTTTTGTAGTAATGATGCTATGGCACTTGGTGTAATCAGAGTGCTGGAGAAGAATGGTAAAAGCGGAAAAATACCTGTCGTGGGTTTTGACAATGATCCATCTGTGCAGCCATTACTTAAGTCTGGAGCGATGATTGCCACAGTAGATATATTTGGTTCACAAATGGCGGTGAGGGGAATTGAATATGCCCTTAAAGTTTTAGAAGGAATGGAAAATAAGGGTGTGTATTATACAGAATTCAAACTAATTAAATAAAGATACATATAATTAGATTATAATGAGTTTGTTAAAATGTGTTTTTAACAGAACTTTATTAACAGTAATTGCTATCATTGTAATTATTCCGTTAGAAAGAATTCAGTCTCAACAAGCCACATGGATTTGGTATCCTGGTGATTATGAGATATGGCTTGGAAATAAAGTACAGAATAGACGCACTGAACGAGGTACCTTTTTCCCTCCATTTTGGAAAATGGATTGTCATTATGTGTTGGTTGAATTCTCCAAAAAACTTGAGCTTGCAAAACCGGAAACCATTCGTTTGAAAGTTGAAGGAGAATATAATGTTAAACTTGATGGGAAATTTTTATTTGGTGCACCGGAAGAAATATTTTTAACAGAAGGAAAGCATAGTATAAATATCAAAGTATACAATCAGTCGTTTGTTCCATCTATTTATGTAAAGGGTGAAACTGTTATATCGGATAATACCTGGAAGGTAACTTACGAAGATAAAGAATGGATAGATGAATCTGGAAAAGCATCCGATGTCTCGTCAGGGACAGTGTATGTTAATGCTGATTCATGGGATTTTTTTAATTCACCTAACTTACCTCCTTCTCAATTTAAGCTACCAACTAAACCCTTGGGGCCTATTTCACAGGTAAAAAAGAATAATGGCATTTTATACGATTTTGGGAAAGAAACTTTTGGCTTTGTAAAATTCCATAATGTCAAAGGCAAGGGGGTACTAAATATTTACTATGGAGAATCTGCTGATGAGGCTTTGACGGTTGATTATTGTGAAACACTAGATCGCTTGCCTATTGGAGATGACATTTACGGCGATGTTACTGTCTCTAACTCAAAAGCGTTCAGATACGTTTATGTAGAAAAAGATAATTCTGTTTCATATGATTCGCTTTCAATGCTTTATGAGTATTTGCCACTCGAATACAAAGGAAGTTTCCGGTGTAACGATAGTCTTTTAAATACAATATGGAATGTTTCTGCATATACATTGAGTTTAACTACACGGGAATTTTTCATTGATGGAATTAAGCGTGACCGATGGATGTGGAGCGGTGATGCGTATCAAAGCTACTTGATGAATTACTACCTCTTTTTTGATTCTCCCTCTGTTAAACGCACTATCTATGCTTTACGCGGTAAAGATCCTGTAACCAGCCATATTAACACCATCATGGATTATACTTTTTACTGGTTTATGTCTATTTATGATTACTATCTGTATACGGGTGATAAAGAGTTTATTATCCAGATATATCCGCGTATGAAAAGTTTGATGGATTTTTGCCTTTCACGCCGCAATGCAAATGGAATGATGGAAGGGTTGCCTGGTGATTGGGTATTTATTGATTGGGCAGACTTTAAGATGAGTAAATCAGGCGAAGTGAGTTTTGAGCAATTACTGTTTTGCCGAAGTCTCGAAACTATGGCTTTGTGTGCCAGCCTATTGAATGATGCTGAAAATGTTCAACGATATAATCACTTAGCTGCTGAATTGAAATCAAAGCTTTTTACAACATTCTGGTCAGATAAAGTTAATGCTTTTATTCACAATTGTGAAAATGGTGTGAAAAGTACTCAGGTTACTCCATATACAAACATTTTTGCTGTATTGTTTAGTTACCTCGATGATTTTAAAACTGAAGCAGTTAAAGAAAATGTTTTGCTTAATCCACTTGCTTTGAAAATAACTACTCCTTATATGCGATTTTATGAGTTAGAAGCCTTGTGTGCTCTCGGTGAGCAAAAATATGTACTGCAAGAAATTCGGAATTATTGGGGTGGTATGATTAATAAGGGGGCTACTTCATTCTGGGAAAAATATAATCCACAAGAAAAATACCCAGAGTTGTTGGCTATGTATGGTCGACCGTTTGGTAAAAGCCTTTGCCATGCATGGGGTGCTAGTCCAATTTATCTTTTGGGTAAGTATTTTTTGGGTGTAAAACCCATATCTCCCGGATATCAAACATATATTGTGGAACCTTGTTTGGGTGATTTGCAGTGGATGGAAGGAGATGTTCCTACCCCGAATGGAAAAATCTCTGTTTACTGCAGTACAAATGAAATTAGAGTAAAATCAGACGAAGGGACAGGAGTCCTTAGATTTAAAAGCAAATCAAAACCAGTTTGCAATAATGTAAGTATCAAACAAACCGCAGATAAACAATACGAAGTATTAATTGAGAAAGGACAGGAAGTAATTGTAAAATACAAAAATGTAAAGTAGAAAAGTTTATGTTGAAAGAGGTACTAAATTAAGGATATAAATATGAAAAGAATTTTATTCAAACAAAGTTATTCAGCTATCCCGTTTTTTGTTGTGTTCTTGAGTATCCTATTAAGTACACATTTTTATGGGAAAGATAGTAATGTAGAAAAATGGGGCCTTTATGAGGTTACACTAAAAGGTCCCTCTACAGGTAATCCATTTAAAGATGTTCAATTAACAGCATTATTCAAAAAGGGACAGAAAGAAATAAAAATATCAGGCTTTTATGATGGAGAAGGCAAATATATTATCCGTTTCAGTCCTGATGAGGAAGGCAAATGGACATACCAAACACAGAGTAACGTGAATGAACTTAATGGTAAAACTGGAAGTATTGTTTGCATACCTCCTTCCAAGAATAATCATGGTCCTATTAAAATTATCAATACATATTATTTAGAATATGCAGATGGGACACCTTATTTTTGTGTAGGTACAACATGTTATGCCTGGATTCATCAACCAGAAGAATTACAAGAGCAGACATTGAAGACTCTTGCAAATGCTCCATTTAACAAGCTGCGCATGTGTATTTTTCCAAAGTCATACGTTTATAATCAAAATGAACCTTCTGTCTTTCCATTTATACGCAATGCTGATGGTTCTTTTGATTTTACACGTTTTGATCCTGTTTTTTGGCGTCATTTGGAAAAACGTATAATTGATCTTCAAAAAATTGGTATTGAAGCGGATCTTATTTTATTTCACCCATATGATCGTTGGGGCTTTGCAGTTATGAGTGATTCCACTGATGACTTTTACTTACGTTATGCAATTGCACGGTTTGCAGCTTATCGAAATGTTTGGTGGTCTCTTGCCAACGAATTCGATTTCATGTTAACTCCTCCTAGAGCAAAACATGCTGGTAACAAACAGTGGGAAGATTGGGACCGCTTTTTTTCTATACTTCAAAATGAAGATCCATATCAACGGTTGCGAGGAATTCACAATGGGAAACAATGGTATGATCACACAAAACCTTGGGTTACTCATGCAAGCATACAAAGCTCTAATTTAGAAAAAGGTATTGAATGGCGAGAAAAATATAAGAAGCCAGTCATTTTTGATGAATGCAAATATGAGGGTAATATTCCAGAGGGGTGGGGTAGACTAAGTGCCCAGGAAATGGTTCGACGATTTTGGATAGGTACTGTTTCAGGTTGTTATGTAGGTCATGGTGAGACATATACGCATCCTGAGGATATTATTTGGTGGTCAAAAGGCGGTGTGTTATATGGTAAAAGCCCTGCTCGTATTGCATTCTTACGGAAAATAATAGAACCGCTTCCATTTAAAGACATGAACCCTGCACGTTTAGATACAAACGTATATGTTTTATCAAAACCAGGGGTTGTGTATTTAGTCTATGCAGTAAAAGCTGCTCTGATATCACTGAAACTTGAAGGAAACTGTGAATATACTGTCGAAGCTATAGATACTTGGAATATGAAAGTTGAAATGGTAAATACTGTGAAATCGGGAGATTTTACATTTACAGCCCCCCAAAATGATTATTTATTAAAAATTACTGCACGAAAAATAAAATGATGAATTTCAATTAATAAAAAGCATTTTATTAAATGCTATTGAGTTACAATTACTGATAGTGAATAAAGTTTAATGAAATATAAAATATTAAATATAAAGGGGACACAAATATGAAAAACAAATTATTACTCCTAGCAAGCATATTCGTGGTGGTTTATACAGCGAAAATTTTTGCTCAGACAGACTATGTGAAATGGGAATTGGCTAACGATTCAAATGCTGTTTCGGTAGGTAATGTTAGCAGCCTGTCAAATCCAGAAGTTCTGTCAAATCTTGTTGTGCGCGGTTATTCCACAGATGCAACTACAAATATTAGAGGGCAAAAATTGTCGGTTAATCCTGATGGAATTTGGGCGGGAAATGAAAAAGGACCAGTGAATGATCGTTATGTAGAATTCGGTTTGGCTCCGTTGCCAGGGTATAATTTTACTGTTACATCTATCTCATTTTATGCTGGCTGGACTGGTTCGAGTTATATTTATGCAAATGCTTACTACTCAACAGATTCAACATTTGCAACAAAGACACTACTTCAAGAAAATATGGCACCTGGGAGTACCCCACATTTTTATAGTTCAACGTTAAATCTTACCATATATGATGGACAGAAACTCTATATTAGATTTTATCCATGGGCAACACGCCAGGTAAATGGAAAGAATTGGGGGCTTGGTCAGCTTATTGTTAGTGGAACAACATCTTCTTCGACTTCGCCATCCATTGTTATATCACCATTGTCATTAACTTTTGGCAGGGTAAGAACTGGGGAATTTCAGGATCTTTCTTTTGCATTGTCTGGTTCTGGGCTTACTCCTGCAAGTGATAGTATCCGTTTAACTGCACCGGAAGGTTTTTTAATGTCATTAAATCCTAATAATGGATTTTCATCATATCTTGCAATCCCCTATGTAGGATCAAAATTAAATTTACTAACGATATATGTTAGATTTGCACCTTCTGTCATTAAGACCTATACCGATAGTGTTATAATTTCTGGAGGAGGAGCGACTCCACAATCATTATATGTAAGAGGTATTGGCGTTGATCCAAACACAATTCTCAACCCACCAGCTTTTCCTTCTGCTGAAGGCTATGGAAAATATGCCACCGGTGGACGAGGAGGTGTTGTATATGAAGTAACTAACCTTAATGCGACGGGTCCTGGTAGTCTTGGTGAAGCGATAAATGCAACAGGTCCCAGAACAGTTGTGTTCAAAGTAAGTGGTACAATAACTGGCGATTTTACTATTAACAATGGCAATATTACTATTGCAGGACAAACAGCTCCGGGTGATGGTATATGTATAAAAGGGAGTCTCAGTATTAATGCTGATAATGTCATTATCCGATATATCAGAGTAAGGTATAATTATGAGCCTACTAAGAACGGGGATGCTATAGGGGGAAGGTATCATAAAAATATTATAATCGACCATGTTTCAGCAAGTTGGAGCGCTGATGAAGTGTTTTCGTTTTACCATAATGATAGCACGACCGTTCAATGGTGTATAATTTCAGAAGGTTGTGAGAAATATGAAAATGGTGTAAGTGTTGGTCATAGATTTGGGGGCATCTGGGGGAATAACTATGGTACATGGCATCATAACCTGATTGCTCATAACGATAGTCGTAACCCACGTTGGGCTTCAGGTTCCGGATATAATGATTTTCGTAATAATGTTATTTACAACTGGGGTTATAAAGGAGCTTATGGAGGTGAAGCAGCACAACCAAATGATCCTAAACACACTTTTACAAGCATTAATATCGTAGCTAATTATTACAAAGCAGGTCCTGCATCACAAAATAAGACTTTTATTATTGAACCCTCAGCACGATCGGAGAACGACAAAGGCAGCTGGTATCTTGCTGACAACTATGTTTATGGATATCCTGCTGTTACTGCCAATAATTGGTTGGGTGTTACTACAACAAATTATATCAAATTGAATGAGCCATGGCCAGCTATGTCTATTAATCAAGAAACTGCGGAACAAGCTTATCTATCAGTCCTCGAAAAAGTTGGATGTTCGTTGCCAAATCGCGATTCGTTAGATAGGCGTATCATAGAAGAAGTTCGCACAGGGACTGCAAAATTTGGTAGAAATGGTATTATCAATAATCCAAGCGATGTGGGTGGTTGGCCGACATTAGCCAGCAAAACACCTCCGGCAGATGATGACCATGATGGTATGCCAAATGATTGGGAAATTGCAAATGGACTTAATCCAAATGATCCATCAGATCGTAATATTTATGGTTATGGTGGATATACAATGCTTGAAATTTACCTTAATACTCTCACAGGAGAGATTTCGACTGATGTAACCGATAATCAAGTTTCACTTCCGAATGAATTTATTTTATATCAGAATTATCCTAATCCATTTAACCCAACGACAAATATTACTTTTGAACTTCCTGTAGCATCAAATGTAACAGTGAAGGTATTTAACCTTCTTGGACAAGAAGTAGCAACAGTATATTCAGGTTATAAAACAGCAGGTAAACACACAGTTCAATTTAATGCTAGTCACTTAGGCTCAGGAGTGTATTTCTACAAAGTTGAAGCAGGTAAATATGTAAGTGTAAAGAAAATGATTCTTATGAAATAAAGGAATTGGTTTAACAAAAATATGTAAAGGAGGAGTTAAGTTTTGTACTCAAAGATAATCTTAAAATCATACTTGCAGCTTTGTATAGGCACAATACTGATTGCAATTATAGTTGTTTTAAGTACAATAAATGTTTTGTATGCTTCAGATAATCGTGTAAAGCCACGTCTTATTGTAACGACAGATGGCGAGGTAGATGACCGTAGTTCAATGATACGCCTTTTATTATATGCCTGCGATTTTGATATAGTAGGTATTGTACAAACGAATTCTAAATTTCAGGAAGATGGCCATAGTAAGGAAAAGTGGATTGAGAAATTATTGGCACAATATGCAGCAGTGCTTCCAAATTTGAGGGTACATAATCCTGAATATCCTGATACCAGCTATTTGATGAGTATTATACGCGTAGGAAATGAAAACTTCAAAGATTTGTATGTAGCTCCACCTAATATGGCTACAAAAAACACCCCAGGAGAACAGCTAATCATAGAAAGACTTTTAGATAATGATCCACGTCCTGTACATATTGCAGTATGGGGTGGAGCTAACACAGTGGCTTCTGCTCTGTGGAGACTCAAGTATTCAGGAGATTATACTCTCGAACAGTTTCAGAAAGCAGTCTTGAAAATAAGGATTTATTGTATCTGGTATCAGGATGGTGGTGGCCAATGGATTGAGGACAATGTTAAGGAAGCATATATCAATGAGGCATACCGTTGGGACAACGTATGGGATTACGAAAGTTGGGATGGGAATCCTAAGGGAAAACTCAGTAGTAACCCTAAAGAAGTTCAGGAATATATGAATAAAATATGGTTGGAACAAAATGTTAAGAATAACCATGGACCACTTGGTAGTATGTATCCGCAATCATATGTAAGTGAAGGGGACACTCCCTCGTTTCTACACCTTATTAATAACGGTTTGGAAGCTCATGAAGACTATACTTTGGGAGGTTGGGGTGGCCGTTCGATAGTAGATGATCCTGTTAATAAACCAAATCACTTAACAGATGCTACCATTACTGATGATGGCAATAGGAATAAGATGTACTGGCGATGGGTAATTCCAGCTCAGAATGATTTTGCTGCACGCATGGACTGGTGTGTAGCTTCATCATTTAGTGGTGCAAACCATGCACCTGTGGCTCGGATTGTAGGGAGCAATAAAGTAAATGTTATACCTGGTGAAACAGTTATACTGGATGGTTCTCCTACCACTGATCCCGATAATGATAGTTTGACTTACCTCTGGTGGCAATATTATGATGCAGATAATGCTGTGACTAAAATAACAATTGATAATAGTACTGCAAAAAGCGGAGCGAGTTTTGTTGTGCCGAACGAGCCGGGAAAACAAATTCACATAATATTTGAAGTAACAGACAATGGTTCTCCTAATCTCAAAGGTTATCAACGAATTATTTTTAATATTGGAGGTGGTGT
>Ga0207433_10005096_pt1 | contig 23713 bp, 19 predicted proteins | sample YelNatPaOPGAMG01_FD_187559 | JGI IMG/M metagenome (GOLD analysis project Ga0207433, IMG submission 187559) | Hot spring thermophilic microbial communities from Obsidian Pool, Yellowstone National Park, USA - OP-RAMG-01 (SPAdes) (version 3) | ecosystem: Environmental > Aquatic > Thermal springs... | reverse complement strand
CCGAATGAATAACGAGATGATAAATAAAATTATCCTGGGCGACGCCCTGAAAGTGCTACCTAAAATTGAAGATAAAACAATCGACCTTGTCTTGACCGACCCGCCGTATTTTTTTGACCGAATGGATAATAACTGGAATCACAAAGAAGTCGCCAAAATAACCAATTACTGTCATGTTGTAAAATCGCTGCCGCCAGGAATGAAATTTGATAAAAAGCAGGGGGAAAATTTTTATGAATGGTATTTGAGAATATCAAAGGAGTTATACAGGGTATTAAAACCCGGTGGGTTCTTTTTTTCATTTTCCAGCCCCCGACTCTATCATCGAATGGTGTCAGCGGTTGATGATGCCGGCTTTTTAATTAGAGACTGCTTTATCTGGCTTTATACCCAAAATCAGCCTAAAGCGATGTCGCTTAACCATTTTATTGATAAATTAGATTGGGATAATAAATCTAAACAGGGATTAAAGGAGAAATTAGACGGTTGGAAAACACCGCAAATAAAATCTTGTTTTGAACCGATTATGATGGCTCAAAAACCAGTAGAAAAAACATTTTTAGATAATATGCTAAAATATAAGGTTGGACTTCTCAATACGAATGTTAAAATTGGTAAAGATATGTTTCCTTCTAATGTCGTCACAACCCAAATGATAAATGAAAATTTAGACAAGTGTTTTCTTTTACCTAAACCAACAAAGGATGAAAAGGGGGAGTATAATTTCCATAAAACAGTTAAGCCCTTAGCAATATGCGAATATATAATCAAACTAACTACTTTTTCAGAAGAAGCAATCGTTTTAGACCCTTTTGTCGGAAGTGGCACAACTGCTGTTGCAGCAAAGAAATTGGGGAGAAAATTTATTGGGATTGATACTAATCCAGAATATGTTGAGATAGCATTAAAACGATTAGAAGATATTGAGAGATACGAAACTGCACAATATAAAACTAAAAATATTGCGCGGCAACTGACTCTTTTAGAGGCGCGTGGGAAATATATGGCAAAAAGAAAAACAAAGCAAGTCAAATAAAGAAAACAGACAACAGTTTATAATAAGGTATAACCCTTACTTATCACAGAGTCTGTGCTGCATTATAGGTTGCCCAAGGTAGTATAACTCCTACGGTGAGTAATCTTAAAAAATCTTTTCAATCGCTTGGGTCTCAAGCCAGCCACCACCACCAGGAAATTGAACCAAAGAATATTCGCCCCGCGATTCAATAATTTTCACTTCTAAGCCATCATGGGCAAGTAAAATATCTTTATAGTCCTGACCTGGCCCACTGCGTAAAGTAACCTCAGGAACGACAATAACCGCTCGCGCCGAATTCCTCTCGCCACGCCAGACCTGCCAGGTGATAAAAGAATAGAGGAAAATTATTCCGGTAAAAATTGGAATATAAAGAAAAATCCTTTTCACGAAAATAAGAAAAAACCCAATTAGAATTATTGTGACCAAAAAACTAATCGCGGATAGAAACATCGCCTCCCGAAAAGAAATAAGATGAAATAGATTGGCGATGATTTTGATTATTGGATTTTCAATTGTTAAGTTCTTATCAATTCGGTAATTGCGCAAGAATTGGATATTGGCATTAATGTCGCGGTCACGGGGGGCAAGAAATCTTGCCCGGTGGTAATTTAATAATGCCTTACCAATTTTACCGGATTTGAAATAGGCATTGCCTAAATTGTAATAAAGGCAACTATTCCTTGTGGTCTTACTAACTTGTTCATAAATTTCAATCGCTTGGGCATAATCCTCTTGCTCATAAGCCTGGTTTGCCTGATTGTATAGTTCACAAGGTGAAAGATTTATAACAACAAGAATTAAACCAATTAAGTTCATTAATAAGACTTATCAATAATCATAATCTACTCAACAATTCCTTAGTTTCCCGTAAGAGATTTTGGCAATTAACATCCGCTACCATTGCTTTTGCGAAGCGGGCTTGTTCGCAAGTCTCAATAATCTTTAATAGTTGGCTAACCCTGTCTTCTGATAGTCCCTTTTTGGCTAATTCATCTTTTAACTCTTCTTTGGTCATTGCCATCGCCTGGATATTAAACCGGTCACCAACATAACCGAAGATGGCGCGGGCTAATGCAGCGTAAAACTCCTTTTCATTCTTTTGGGCTAAAAATTTGCTTGCCTCGGAAAATCGTTTTTTCATCATCCGACCTGACCGCAAGCGCCGGGCATAACCAACATCTTTCTCTAATCGGTTTTTGTGTTGACGATAGAAAACCGCTACCAATAGAAAGACTATTGATAACGGATAAATTATAACCAGCCATAACGGTGTTTGGTCGGATTGGGACTTGAGCAATGTTAGATTCGGTTTTATATGATGGATGTCGGTTCCTAAGACCTTGATTCCGGTTTCGGTTAAAGGCGAACTTACAATCTTTTGGGTGCCAGTAGCGGTAAAGACAAGTTTTTCCGTGCCAATGGTGTGATAACTCTTATCCTTTGGGTCAAAATAACTTATTTTAATGGAAGGAACCTCGTGCCGACCATCACGCTCTGGCAATAGGGGATATTTGAATTCTTTATAACCACTAATCCTACCGCCCTCAATTGAGGTCTTATCATTAACTTCAGGGTCAAGGATTTTTATACCGGTAATTGGTGGTAGATTCGGCTTATCAATCAATTTTATATTACCGGTTCCCGAAATTTTGATGGTTAAATTGACCGGTTCACCATTGACCGAACTATCCGGCGTTAAAGATGCCTTGATATTGAACTCGCCAACCCCGCCCGTAAAATCAACTGGTTTTCCAGTTTCGGGCAAAGGTAAGACATTGATTTTAATACTCTGGGATTGGATTTTTACGGGCTCGGTCTCATCAAAGAAGTCAAAGAAACTGCGCGCTGGTCTAATTACTGTGCCGGTTAAAGACATCGGTTCAATCGTCAATTCACCGGCTTGCATTGGGAAAAGGGCGACTTTCTTTAAAAGACAAGCCGAATACCGCTTGCCATTGATTACCCTTTCGGTAAAATTGAGTTCGCGGGCATCATAAATTTTTTCCACCCAAAAGCCCGAAAAATTAGGTAATTTGTCTAAAGAAAGATTACCCAATTGTAAACGGGTGTAGAGGGTAAAATCGACGGTAACCTGCTCACCCTTGTAAACCGTCCTTTTATCTGGTGAGGCGACCAGCATCAAATTTCCTTCAATCGGCACTGCTTCCTGAGTTGGTGGTTGAAATGGACTAATTCTTGGTTGTCCACCTGAGGCAGGTGGTTTTTGGACACTACCCTTTTCAACCTGAATTGTAATTGGCTCGGTTGAATAAGTCTGACCTTTGAAGTTTAACTTGCAAGGTCCAATGGTAAGGGTTCCAGTCCGCTTCGGTCTTAGGAAATAGATGAAACTGATTGTCTGCTGTTGTGACATCCGACCATTGATGATTGAGATACTGGTGGATTGGGAGGAGGTTGAGCCGAGTTGGTCAAAATCGGTTAAATCGGGCAATTCTGGGTTTGGCACCCTTCCGATGTCCTGACCCGAGACCGAAACGGTCAATTGGATTTGGTCATCAATTCCAACTTGGGTTCGGTCAACCGCGGCAGTGAAATTTATCTCGGCGCCAAAAAGAACCGAAAGCATTAAAAGTAAACCAAAGATATTTCTCTTCATCTTACCAATCCTTTTCCACCTCAATCTTTGGTTTTACTCTTTTGGCTTGCTCTTGTGCCTCTTTTTCTTTATTCTTCAACGCCTCAAGGATGCGCTGGGCTTCCTCTTTGCTCATTTCGCCTTTCTGGGGTTGAACTTGCGGCTGAGGTTGTTGCCGTTGTTGTTCCTGCCCGCCGGCGGTGGATTTTTGTTTCGTCGTATCCTTTTTTTGCTGTTTTTCTAACTCTTCTTTAATTTTTAGCGCAAATTCTAAGTTTTGTTTTGCTTGTAAATCATTCGGGTTAATATTCAGACTGAGTTTATAGAAATTGATTGCGGATTGGAGGTCACCGCTTTTAAAACTCGCATTGCCCATATTATAAGTCGCATCCGCCTTGGTCTTCTTATTCTTACTTACTAAAGCAAGTTGCCATTCGGGCATCGCCTCGGCATATTTATTCAATTTATATAGGGCGGCGCCAAGGTTGAAACGGATATCCGGATTGTCTGGTTCTAAGACCTGGGCGGACTGGTAAGATTTGAGTGCCTCTTCGTATTTTTCCTGACGGTATAAACCATTACCTTTTCGCATCAAAGAACCAACATCAGCATAAGCAATTAGCGATAAAAAGGCAAGTAGGATTATACTCTTTTTCATTTTTTCTGCCGGAAGTAAATCGCCGAGAACTCAAACCAATGACCCTTTCGGTCACTTACAAACATTCCCAAGAATAATAGGACAAATCCAATAAGTAAGAAGGGTTGATACCGTTCAACATATTCAACATACTCACCACCACCAATCTCTTTTTTCTTTATCCTATCCAGTTCAGCGATTAAGTTATCCAAAGACATTGTCTCGGACCGGTAATACCGACCACCAGAAAGTCGGGATATGATAATCAATAGATTTTCGTTCGGTCGGGACATTACCATCTCGCCCTTTTTATCTTTCTTGTAAGCAATCAGGTTACCGGCTTGGTCTTTTTCTGGAATCGGTGCACCCTCTTGGGTTGCAATCAGGACTGAGAATATCTTCACACCTTGTTCGGCAACCTGTTGGGCAATCGGTATTGGATTCTCGCCCAAATCTTCGCCATCAGTGATTAAGATTAAAGCCTTATAACTGGGGTCTTTGGGGTCAAAGAGTGAAGCCGAGACCTGGATGGCTTTGGCAAAATTGGTGCCCGGAATTGGAATCATCTCCGGCGCGATAATATCTAAAAACATCTTGGCTGCTTCTAAATCCGTAGTTAAAGGACACATCACATAGCAGTCACCAGCAAAGGCAGTAATGCCAATCCGATTGGTGCCTAAGTTATCAATCAGCGCCGCAACTTCGGTTTTCGCCCGCGCCAAACGGTTTGGTTTAATATCTTCGGCTAACATACTCTTGGAGGCATCAATTCCAATCACAATATCAATACCGCGTCCTTTATAGATTTGTAAGGTCTCACCCCATTTGGGCCGAGCCGCGGCAATCACCACCAACACAAATCCTAAAATGAACAAGACTGCTTGCAAAATCTTTTTGCGCCAATCAACCGTGTCGGTCAATTTGGCAACCAATTGGGCATCAACCGTTTTTAATAGTGTTTTCCTTCGGATTATGAAATATGAAATATAGCCTGCAACGATTATTGGCAAGAGTAAAAGAAAATAGAGATATTGGCCAGCCGCCCACTTAATCATGGTATTTTTCGCAGAATAGTTACTGATAAACCAAAAACCAAAATTAGGAGGAATAACGCTGGAACAGTAAAGAGATTGGCTTTCTCGGAATAGACGGTATACTGTTTTACTTTAAAACTGGTCGGTTCCATTCGGTCAATCTCGTCATAGATGGTCTTTAGTGCTGAGGCATCAGTGGCAAGGAAAGATTTACCACCGGTAAGCCGAGCAATCTCCTCAAGGGTCTTCATATCTAAATCAATCTTCACCCGCACATAGCGCCGACCGAAGATTGGGTCATCAACTGGATAAGGAACTTCGCCTTCACTACCAACGCCAATTGTATAAATCTTAATGCCAAAACTTTGGGCAGTTTTTGCCGCCGTGATTGGGTCAATCTCACCAGCATTATTTAAACCATCGGTTAAAAGGATAATTAACTTCTCTTTGGCTTTAGATTGAGCAAGTCTTGCTACCGCGGTCGCAATCCCCATTCCAATGGCAGTGCCATCCGGCACCAAACCGGTATCTACTCGGTCAATGAGCGTAGCCAGAATATCCCGATTCCAAGTCAGTGGGCACTGCGTCAATGCCAATGCCGAGAATACAACTAACCCAATCCGATCGCCCTTTCTTTTGGCGATAAACTCTTTCGCCCGTTCTTTGGCAACAAATAATCGGTTTTTGGGTGAAAAATCTTCGGCTTGCATTGTGCCCGAGATATCTAAACAAATCATAATATCCACACCCGCGGTTTCAACCTCTTGGAATATTCTACCTTTTTGCGGTCGTGCCAGGGCAAGCGTGATTAGAAACAAAATCAAACAGTTTAAAACCAAGATTGAATAACGCAAAATCTTACCGCGATAACTATTGGCTTTTAAGAAAGCGAGGTCGGAAAAGCGAAGCGCGCCTGGTCGCTTGTGTAATTCTAAGTAGACCAGTAATGGAATCAAAAGCAGTAAAAGTAAATAATAAGGTGAAGCGAACCTCATATTCTCTTATCCGTTGGGTGTTGACGGTCCACGGTTGACTGTTTCTTGAATTGGTTTGGTCTTGTTAATCAATTCGCAAACCTCGTAAATTACTTTCTGCATCTCCTCGCGCGGCGGGATAAATTTGGCGTATTTGACCATATCCGAGCGGGTAAAGAAATTGGTAAATCCGTCGCGCTCGGGAATTCTATTCTGCTTCATCGTCCGAATCAATTCCGTGGTTGTCTGTTCTAAGGCAGGAAAGAGGAATCGCCGTTCTAAATAACGCTTCAAGATTTCCGAGATTGTATAATAATACTTTTTAATCAGATTATTGTTTAGCCATTCCTCAACCGGAATTTGATTTATTGCAGTAAGTGCCTCCTCCCAGGGCGGTGGGGGCGGTTTTAAGATTTCTCTTATTCGGCGTAATCTCTTTGCTAAGCGCGAACCAATAAAAGTCAGAACCCCTATCCCAGCCAAAATCGCTAATATTAACAAAGGTAGGAAATTAGGAAAGTCAATGGGCTTTTTTATATCATTGATGTCACGCATATCAGTTGGTAGAACCGAAGCGATTGAAATTGGAATGGAATCGGTTGCCACATACTTAAGAATCGTATCTTTGGGATTGGTTTGGAAAAAGACCCGAAAGGGCGGAATCTTTAAATCACCAGTGGCGAAGGCTTGAAGTTTTAAATCAAAGGTGCTCGTGACCCTATCGCCCATTGTCTTCTGACTTACCTTCTGGTCAAGAACCCAGAATGGGTCAATCGTATCCACGGCTAAGGGTGAGATTGGAATCGCTTTTGGATGTTTCACGGTAATTGTCAATCGGAATGGGTCACCAACGGTTAATTTTCTTGAACCAATCGGATGTAGTTTGGTTATAATCTCAACACCATCTGCCGGACTGGCTTTTTGAATCCGGATGCGTGTGGAATCCGGAAACTTATTTTTTAAAGTATCAATTTGGCAAAATCCGAAACTAATCAGAGAAATTAGCCAGAGAATGCAAAAGATGCGGAATGCAGCAACGCGAATCCGCCTTAGGCGGAGAGATGAACGGGACAAATTCGGCATTCGGATTATCATCGGTAGCGCCTTGCCCTTGCTTGAAAGAACTTATGGAGTTTATCCGAAAAATCTTCGGAAGTTTTTAAGGCAATATGGTCAATCCCTAAGGAATTGAACAGTCTTTCCCGTTCTTCGTATTTTTGTTGACGATAAAGACGATAGCGTTCGCGCAAAGCCTTTTCATTTGTGTCAATGGTTAGAATCTCGCCGGTTTCCGCATCTTCAAATTCAACCAGTCCTACCTTGGGTAATTCATCTTCGCTTGGGTCATTAATCGTAATTACCACCAGGTCGTGTTTTTTTGCCGCTACACCCAAGGGAATTTTTATCTTATCCGGTTTAAAACCATCACCGATAAAATCGCTCAAAAAGAAGATAATCGCTCGGCGCTTCAAGATATGCATAAGAAACTCAAGGGCTAATATTGGGTCAGTACCTTTTGACTCTGGGGTAAAATAGAGGATATCGCGGATTAATCTCAGTACATGAAATCTGCCCTTTCGGGGTGGAATAAACTTTTCCACCTTATCGGTAAAGAAGAGGAGGCCGACCTTATCATTATTTCGGACCGCAGAAAAGGCTAAGGTTGCGGCAATAGTTGCTGCCTGTTCCAATTTGAATTGGCGACGGGTGCCAAACCGTTCGGAGCCTGAGGCATCAACAATTAAAATGACAATAAGTTCTCGTTCTTCAGCATATTTTTTCACATAGGGCCGACCAAAACGGGCGGTCACTTTCCAGTCAATCGTCCGGACATCGTCACCGGGTAGGTATTCGCGGACATCAAGAAACTCAATCCCCCGACCTTTGAATGAAGATTTGTAATCACCGGCAAAGAGCGTATTAACTAAGGATTTGGTCCGGATTTCAATCTCTTGAATCTTCTTTAAGAATTCCTGCGGAATCATTTTACTCGTGATATTATAATCCCTATCTTATATCACGGAACTTCGATTCCTTCCAGGATTTTCTTGATTATCTCATCGGTTGTAATCTCTTCTGCCTCTGCCTCATAAGTTAATATGATGCGGTGGCGGAGCACATCCGGTGCCAACTCCTTAATATCCTCGGGTATCACAAATCCACGCCGTTTTAAGAAAGCCATTGCCCGGGCAGTAGTGGTGAGATAGATTGAAGCACGGGGTGAAGCACCATAACGAATCAAACCTTTTAAATCTTTAAGCCCATACTCTTCAGGAAATCGGGTGGCGAAGACAATATTGAGAATGTACTCCTTAATCTTTGGGTCGACATAGATACCATTGCATAACGCGCGGGCTCGGATTATCGCCTCGGGTTTAACGGCTGGTGATGCCTTTGGTTCGTTGCCGGATGCCATCCGCTCAATAATTTCCAACTCTTCATTCTTCGCCGGATAAGTGATTTTCAGTTTTAATAAGAAACGGTCAACTTGGGCTTCGGGTAGTGGATAGGTTCCTTCTTGTTCAATCGGATTCTGGGTGGCTAAGACTAAGAATGGGTCATCCAATTTAAAGGTCTCTTCGCCGATTGTGACCTGTCGTTCTTGCATCGCTTCTAACAAGGCACTTTGCACCTTGGGTGGGGCACGGTTAATCTCATCGGCTAAAATCAGATTGGCAAAGATTGGTCCTTTGCGTGGGGTAAATTCACCAGTTCTTTGGTTATAGACCATTGTGCCAATAATATCGGCTGGTAACAAATCAGGGGTGAATTGTAACCTTTGGAATTTAGTCGCAATAGCGCTGGCTAAAGTCTTGACCGCATAAGTCTTGGCAAGTCCAGGAACCCCTTCAATCAGGATATGACCATTGGCAAATAGTCCAATCAATAATCGGTCAATCAGATACTTCTGGCCAACAATCACCTTATTCACTTCATTGGTGATGGTCTGGACAATTAAACTCTCTTTTTCAATCTCTTGATGAATCCGTTCAATTTCGTCTTTTACTACCGCCATGCTCACTCCTTTTTAAAAATTACCCTTAACTTTGCTAATTGGCTATATATTCTATAGACGCAAAAAAACTTGTCAAGTTACTCTTGCCAATAATTAAGAAATAACTAAGTTTTAGTTGAATAAACTTTGACGCTTTCTTCCTTCAATTTAAATTCTAAGTATTGATGAATTGAATTGAAAGCAAGGTAGAAAAAGCCAATAGTATAAAGGAAAAGAAAAGGCATCAAGCCAAATTCAAAATGAATCAATGAGAAGACTAAAGTAAAAGATAAGTAAATACCCATTACTATTTCCAAAAAGGTCACGGGTGAGATTGTTTCAACATATTTTTTATTACGGATAGTATCTTGCTTTTTGACAACGGAAAATTTTGGGGTTCGAATAAATTCAGTTTTTTTGCCAAGTAACCCCTTGATTACCGCGATGGTATTAAAAATTGAAAGGGAAGCAAAACCGCCAATTAATAGCAAGCCGAACAAATAACCATATCCATTTTTCTCCTCTTTCTTGCCATCTAAATTATTGGCTCGTTTATAGGAAAGGATATAAAGAATTGGATACGGTAACACAAAAATTGTAAAAAACATTAGTGAGATAAAGTATATGCCGATCATCCGTTCATGCGTTAAAAGATTATGCCCAGGCAGTAGTGAATTTAAAATGACACTGGAGTACTTTATCTTAACAAGGGTAAGGGGTAAGGATAAGATTAATAATAATAAAAGCGTTGGAAATACGATTGGACTGGTTAGATGGGTGAAGGAAAAGAATTTTACTTTTGCCGGCAATTGACTTTTTAAGACCTTGGGTAAAATTTTCTTACAAACTTCAATCCCACCTTTCGTCCAGCGAAATTGCTGATTCTTAAGACCATTAATATCAACCGGCAATTCAGCAGGACAAACCAAATCAGGTAGAAACATTATCTTATAATTTTTTAGTTGAACTCGATAGGAGAGGTCTAAATCTTCGGTTAGGGTATCGTCGTGCCAGCCACCTACCTCATCAATTGCCGAGCGGCGCCAAATTCCACCCGTGCCGTTAAAATTGATGAAAAATCCGTTTTGACATTTTATATCCTGCTCAAATAAAAAATGTTGGTCAAGGGCTAATGCTTGTCCTTGGGTGAGAATTGAATATTCTCGATTTAAATGACCCCAGCGCGTTTGCACTGCGGCGATGTTATCTTCTAAAAAATAAGGTATTGTGCGTTGCAAAAATTCGGAAGGGATAATAAAATCCGCATCAAATACTGCGATAAATTCACCTTTTGCCCGTTTCAAACCTTCATTCAAAGCACCGGCTTTAAAGCCCTTTCGGTCAGCACGGTGAATAAATGTTATATTTATCCCAGAAGCGGTATATTTTTCAATTAAAGAAGATAAAATAAAAGTTGTCTCATCGGTTGAATCATCTAAAATTTGAATTTCAAACCGATCTTTTGGATAATCTAATCGGGTTGCTGATTCCAATAGTCTCTCTACGACATATTTCTCGTTGTAAATCGGTAATTGAATTGTGACAAATGGATAATAATTCAGTTCGCGAGCGGTCGGATGTTTCATTTCACTTGGTTTTCTTTTTTTCCGGTCGCGCAGGAAAAAATAAAGGATTGCATAGGCATGGAAAGAATATAACGATAGAGCCATTAATGCGATTAAGTATACGAATAAGATGATAATCTCAGCCATTATTGCTGATTCTCGCCGTCCCAAAAGAAAAAGTTGCCATTTTCAATTTTATTTTTTAAGTTAAATTGCTTAAGTTTTCGGGGTAAATCTTAATATTTTTTTTGCCGAATGTCAATATTTTTAAAAATTCACTTTAAAGACAATACTTAACGCCTTCTGAATTGCAACTTAGCAGTGAAGATTCGGTCAGAATTAAACAGCCGTGCCGCAATCACTATCGTTACGATGGAAAATAGTGCCATATAAATAAAGCCAAAAACAATCAAAGGATAATTGCCAAAAATTAATGCCTTGGGGGTAAGAAATGGATAAGAAAATGGAATTAGATAAACGATAACTCTTATCAGTAAGGAGACTTGCTCAATATCAAATAACATTGTAAAGAAATAGGGGATTAAACAGAGAATCATTAACGGCGTGATTGCTGCTTGGGCACTCTTTGCATCCTCAGCAAAGATGGCAAGCAGTGTGGCTAAGGCAAGTGCGGAAAGAATTGCCAAAAAGAGCGAAAGCGTAATCAAAAGAACCGATTTGAGTTTGATACCAATCCCTAACTCTTCAGTCAAATTACTGCCCACCTGACGGTCAACCGAACCAAATTCGCCAAACGACCCGATGTAATAACTAAAGGCAAATAAAAAGATTCCAGCAATAATTATTGCTACTACCACTGCCCCTAACATCTTACCCACGACAATTTGCACCCGTTTAATCGGCACGGTCAATAATGTCTCCAAGGTCTTATTCTCCTTTTCCTGACCAATTGATGCAGCAATCATCTGGCTTACATAGATTATGGTAATCAAAAGGATGATTGGAATCATAAAGGTCTGGGCTGTAAGAAGCCCTTCCAAAAGTTCAGGGCTACCAAGGGCTTTTCGCTCTTTGATTACAACATATTCTTGCGCCCGCAGGGGTGACAAAAGATTTTCGGGTAAGACCTGGGGATAAGCCTTTTTTAAATGTTGTAGCGTAAGATTCTTATTGATTGCGGCAAGGATGGTTTTTAATTTGACGCTCCGAATTACCCGGGCAACGGACATTCCTTTAAGCAGATTATAAACTTTAATCTCCACTGGTTTTAAGTCCGATAAGTTCTGCGCTAAGCCTTCGGGTATTATGATGGCTAATGCAATCCCTTCCTTTTTCGCCTGATTTAAGACACTTGCCTCATCACCACTCGCTTCTATAACGAGTAGTCCACTCAATTGAAAAGTTTTAATAATATCTTGGGACAATTGGGAACGGTCAAAATCCGCGACCAAGACCTTTTGTGGTGATTTTGCCTTTTCTTTTTCACCTCGAACTGCCCGTCCGATAAAGAGAAAGACTACCATAATTGTAATAAACGGGATTAGAAGTTGTCGGGTCAAAAGTTCCTTTACTTCTTTCTTTAAAATATTACCAATAACGCTCAATTTGATTTCTCCACTTTCATAAAGACTTCTTCTAAGTTGCGTCCATTGTATTTTCTTTTTAGTGCCTCAGGTTCGCCACTTTCAATAATCTTACCATTTTTAATCAAGGCGACTCGGTCAGAAAGAAATTCAACCTCTAACATATTGTGCGAGGAAAGAAGGACAGTGGTTCCTTCTCGGGCAAAGGTCTTTATCCTTTCTCGAATTTCTAAGGAATTAGCCACATCCAAGCCTGAGGTTGGTTCATCTAAGATTGCCAATTTCGGTTTTATCATCAAGGCGCGGGCTAAAAGGAGTTTCCTCGTCATACCTTTACTATAGGTTTTCACCTTATCGTAGATTCGTTCTTTTAAATCAGCAATATTCATTCCCCGTTCCACTATCGTCTCTCGCTCGTTATTATTAGTTGCGTAAAAAGTTGCCATAAACCGAAGATAATCAATACCGCTTAGATTTTTATAGGCACCAGCATCTTCAGGTAGATAACTTATCATCTTTCGGACTGCATCGGGATTTTTCGTAACTGAGCTACCAAAGACCATTGCTTCGCCTTGGGTTGGTTTGAGCAAGGTAGCGATGATTCTTAAAGTTGTGGTCTTGCCTGAACCGTTTGGTCCAATCAAGCCAAAGATTTCATTCTCGGCGATATTAAAAGAGATACCATCCAAGGCACGCAGTGCGCCATAATCCCTGACCAGTTCATTAACTTCTAAGGCAAAATTCACGCCCAATTATAAATAAAGAAAATAAAAAGTCAAATCCAATCATAACGGGGTAGCCCTGTAGGCTACCTGGGGAGCAGGTTCGGGGGCAGTGATTTTTTAAAATGCGGAATTATGAAAGCGGAATGCGAAATTACTTAGGCAAGGGTGTAGTGCCGCAACGCGAACGATAATTGGGCAGATAAAACATCATTCTGTAGGACAAGTCCGCCTGAGGCAGATTAGCCTTGCTTGGAAATAGAAGCAAACCTGAAGGTTGCCCTACATTTTTCTCAACGCTTTTCAGTAGGGCAAGGCTTCAGCCTTGCAAAAAACCTGCAATTACTTAGCGACTATGAACTTTTTGGTCTCATTTGCCAATTGTAAGAAATAAATACCTAGTTTTATTCCTTTGAGCGGTATTTTTATTTCTTGGTCGGTGCCGGTTAAGGCGAACTCTTATCAACTTTCCCGAGACATCAAAGATTTTAAGTCCGCCTAAGGCGGATTGTCCAAAAGGAGTGCCCGAATCGGGTATTTTGCCAACGGGACTAAAGTCCCGACTCCAACGGACACGAATCACGGATTTTGCTGGATTCGGATAAATTTCAAACGGTTGGCGGTAAGCGGATAGTGTTTCGCTGTTTTCCTCAATCCCGGTAACATCCCGAATCACCGAGATACTGGAACTACTATAATTGGCAACATAGATACGATTTTGTTGGGGATTGTAGGTAAAAGCAGTTGGTGAATTTCCAACCCCAATTGTGGTAATCACGCTGTTGGTTGCACCATCAATTGCAATGACACAATCGCCCTCTTCGCCACCAACATAGATGGTGTTATTGGTCACATTGTAGGTAAAGGCTTGAGGCTCTTACATTCCCAAGAGCGAATCCGGAAGAAAGATTATTGTCTCAAGCCACTGGCTCTGGCTGAGACCAAAAATCAGACAGATTATGCCCAAATAATTACTTTATTTTTTGGCATCAAGTTCCTTTTTCCTTTCTCGGCCTTATTTTAACATCCAAAAACTCGTTGTCATACATTATTTTGGAGAAGTTTCTGTTCATAGAGAACCAAGGCAACCCGCCTAAGGCGGAGATGACTTGTCCCATACTCAATTCATAACCTGCATTGTTTTTATTTGCAAGGATAGTTCCTTGCTCCACATTTTTGAAGAGGTTACAACGATTTCTTATCAAGCCTTGTCCCTAAATAGATAAAAAACCGGAGTCTTGTGCTCGGTTAAGAAAATGCCTTTGGCTGGCTATTGACGATTGGTAACTATTGGTTATATTGAATAAGATGATTACCTTTGGTTTTGGTGTCCATCTCCATCAGCCGATTGGTAATTTTGATTCGGTGATTGAAGAGAGTTACCAGAAGGCTTACAAGCCTTTTTTAACCCTTGCCAACCAATTTCCTTCCATCAAAATTAATTTTCATATTTCGGGTTGTCTTTTGGAATGGCTTACACAAAAACATCCCGAATATATTGATTTATTGAAGGAGTTAATCAAAAAGGGTCACATAGAAATCTTAACCTCAGGATTTTATGAACCAATTCTAACCCTTATCCCAGAACAAGACCGTATCGACCAGATTAAATATTATTCTCGGTATTTGGCTCAAGTTTTTGAAACCGAGCCGAAAGGTTTATGGGTAGCGGAAAGGGTCTGGGAACACCACCTGACTAAATCTTTGGTTAAGGCCGGTGTCCGCTATATTTGTTTGGACGATACCCATTTTAAATATTCCGGCCTATCGGATGATGCGCTTTGTGGTTATTATTTGACCGAAGAAGACGGCGAGACCTTGGCAATCTTCCCAATCAGTAAGAAACTTAGATACCTTGTTCCGTTTGAGCCGGTAATAAGAACCATTGAGTATCTAAGAACGGATATGGAAAAGGGAGTCAATCGGTTCCGTCTCCTTTTTGACGACGGCGAAAAATTTGGCAGTTGGCCAGGAACCAATAAACATTGTTACTCTGACGGGTGGCTAAAAGATTTTTTGAGTTCGCTGGCAAATTCCGATTTCATTAAAACGACGCTATTGAGTGAATACCAAAATTCAAATCCGCCCCTGGGCCGAATTTATCTGGATAATGCCTCTTATGAAGAGATGAACGAATGGGTTTTAGAACCAAAGGCATTTACTGCCTATGAAAAAATAAAATCCGGTCAGGCAGAGACCAATGGATTTGTCCGGGGTGGTTATTTTCGTAATTTCCTGGTCAAGTATCCGGAGGCGAATCGCCGGCATAAACGAATGCTTTATATCGCCAGGAAAATCGCCCGAGCCAAAACTAAGGCGAGGATAGAACTTTTTAAAGGACAGTGTAATGATGCCTACTGGCATGGTATCTTTGGTGGTTTATATCTTCCTCATCTCAGGGATGGAGTTTACCGCCACTTACTCAATGCTGATTTATTGATTAATTCCAATCCAGCAAAGCCCAAAATAACCGATTTTGATGCCTGCGGTAAAGAAGAGGTCGTTTTTGATAACCAAGATCTATTTTTAGTCGTCGCACCAAACCGTGGTGGGGCAATTTTATGTTTGGATTTAAAGCGCTATGGGATAAACCTTTTTGATATTATCGGTCGTCACCGAGAGAGTTATCACCAAAAAATCAAATTCAACCAAGGCAACGAAGAAATTAGTCAAAAGGCTTTGGAACCGGTCAAGACGATTCATTCCGAATTAAGACTGAAGGATGCTGAGATTGAATCTTATCTTATTTATGATAATTATGACCGCGTATCGCTTCTTGACCACTTCTTTAGTGACGATACCCAAGTTGAGGATTTTTATTATAGCCGAACAAAGCAGGTCTATGATGTGATGACAAAACCAAGAAGTTATGAATACAGTGAAAATAGTGTTAAAATGTCCTTGACCGGTTTTTCTTCACCTCAGACGGACCAATCACACTTGATTAAATCTATTGAATTATTACCCAAGGGATTAAAGTTCTCTTATCAACTACGCCAAATCCCGATGCCTTGGGAAAAAGATAGGGACAAGCCCTGTCTCTATTTTGGTGTTGAATTTGGTTTTAGACCGCTAAAGTATTTAATAATTAATAATGAAAAAGTAGAAACCGAAAGAATTGGAAAAACTGCTGAACTTAAAGAATTCAGTTTGGTAATATTAGACCCTGATTTAAAGATTGGTCTTGCGACAAAAAAAGTGCCCTTTGACCTTTGGTATTTCCCAATCTATACCTGCTCGGCTTCAGAGCAGGGCTTGGAGAGAATCTATCAAGGGACCGTCCTAATTTTATCTTGGTTACTAAAAGTTCCGGACAATGATTTTGAATTTGCATTGCGATGGCAGGATTAAAATCTTCTTGATTTTTGGTTTAATTGAAGTAAGCTTATGATTAGTGAAAAGATTATTATTAGAAATGAAGTTGGTCTCCATGCCCGTCCGGCTTCGGAATTTGTTAGAATTGCGGAGAAATTTTCCTCTTCGGTGCGGTTGTGTAAGGATGGTATCTGGGTCAATGGTAAGAGTATTTTAGCCATACTGACTTTAGCGGCTGAGAAGGGGAGCGAAGTAATCTTAGAAGTTAAAGGAAAGGATGAAGAGAAGGCATTTAAGGCTTTAAAGGCAGTGCTATTAGGCGCTTAAATGGAAAAGAAAGAACGAATCTTAAGAGGTATTCCGGTCTCTTCCGGTTATGTTATTGGTAAGACTTTTATTTACGAAAATCTCTTCCCCCAATTGACCGCAGTCCCAATTGCTGATGTAAGTAAAGAAATTGCCCGTTTGGAACAGGGCTTAGCCGAAACCGAACAGGAATTAAAGGAATTATACGAACAGGTCCGACGGGAGATGGGGCGCGACTTGGCTGAATTTATTGGGGTTCAAATCTCATTACTCAAAGACCAGGAGACGATTGAAAAGACCAAAGAGTTTATCAAGACCAATAAACAGAATGCCGAGTTCGCCTATGCCGAGGTTTGCAAAAAACTCGCTGCCCCGGTTGCTGGTTCTTCGGTCGCTTTTTTCCGCGAACGGTTTGCGGATATCATTGATGTTACCAATCGGGTCCTAAGAAACTTAATGAACGAGGCGTTGCCACAAGTTCATGAAATTTCCGAAGGTTCAATTATTGTCACCCATAACCTATTGCCATCCGAGGCTGCCCTTTTGGATAAAAATCGTGTCTTAGGCGTAGTGACTGAGACTGGTGGCAAAACTGCCCACAGTGCAATTATGGTCAAAGCCAAAGAGATTCCAGCAGTGATGGGAGTGGAGAATATTAAAAAACACCTTAAATCCGGCGAGACTATCATCTTAGATGGTTTTCGGGGGATTGTAATTCTTGACCCAACTCCGAAACGGCTTGAATTCTATCAAAAAGAAACCGAGAAGATTGAACGACGCAAGAAATACCTCTTCCAACTCAAAACCGCTGACCCGATTACCCAAGATGGTAAATTCATTGACCTTTCGGCTAATATTGAGTTTATTGCCGAGTGTTATACTGCCCAGCAATACGGTGCCCGGGGGATTGGTCTTTTCCGAACCGAATACTTATATTTAGCCCGCCGCCGACCACCGACTGAGGAAGAGCAATACCAAATCTTTGCCGAAGTGGCTACGGCAATGAAGCCGTATCCGGTAATCATTAGAACCTTTGATTTGGGTGGTGATAAGGTTATTCCCGGCTATACTGAAGCCAATCCATTCTTAGGTTGGCGGGCAATCCGATTCTGCTTTGACGACAAAGAACTTTTTAAAAAACAATTGCGGGCAATTCTCCGCGCTGGCGCTTCGGGTAATGTCAAAATAATGTTTCCGATGGTCGCTTCCTTAGAAGAGATTCGTCGTGCCAAACTCTTATTGAAGGAAGCAAAAAAAGAACTCGCCCTGCAAAAAGTTCCCTTTGATGACCAGATGGAGATTGGGATTATGATTGAGATTCCTTCTGCGGCATTAAAAGCCGATGCACTCGCCAAAGAATGTAATTTCTTCTCAATTGGTTCGAATGATTTAACCCAATACACCTTAGCGGTTGACCGGACCAATGAACGGGTGGCAAAACTTTATGACCATATGCACCCAGCGGTTTTGAAACTGATTAGAGAGACAATTGAGGCAGGCCATCGGGCAAACATTTGGGTTGGACTCTGTGGCGAATTTGCCGCTGACCCTTTAGGAATTGTTCTTTTAGTTGGTTTGGGGATTGATGAACTTTCAATGACACCCGCCAGTGTCCCTTTGGCTAAAGAGATTATCCGAACACTGGACACAGCCAAAGCCCAAGCAATTGCCCAAAAGGCATTAGAACTGAATACACCGTTAGAGGTTACCCGATACTTACAAAAAGAGATTGGTGAGAAATTTCCTAAGATATTTGACCTAATTAAGATTGAAAATAGTGCATCATCGTAAAATGACGAATTTTGATATCTTTGACTTAATTTATCATCTGCCCGAACAGATTGAAGATGCCCGAGGCATTGCTCAAAAAATAATCCCGCCGGCTAAGTTTATCGCTCGTTTGTCTTCAATTCAAAACATCATAATCTCTGGTATGGGCGGGTCAGGAATTGGCGGTGAAATCCTTGCTGGATTACTTTCCGATTATTCGCCAATACCGGTATTTACGATTAAAGACTACTCATTACCAAAATATTTAACCAAGCGTAGTCTATTTTTTGCGGTAAGCCATTCTGGTAATACGGAAGAGACAATTACTGCTTACCAACAAGCAAAAAGCGTTAAATGTCCGGTGATTTGTATCACCAGCGGTGGTAAACTTTTAGCCAAGGCAAAAAATAACAACGACCTCGTGGTCGAAGTTCCGGCTAGTTTGCCACCCCGCACCGCTATCGGTTATCTTACCATTCCCTATCTTGTTTTACTTCATAAACTCGGACTCGTAAAAAACTTCAATCAGGCGATCAGTGATACGATTAAAACTCTTACTCGGCGTAGAGATTACTACCAGGCACAAGCCAAACTTTTGGCTAAAGGGTTGGTTGGTAAAATTCCATTTGTTCTCTCATTTTCCCGATTGCTAAATCCAGTGGCTACCCGTTGGCGACAGGAATTTAACGAACTGGCGAAAGTTTTTGCCCATACGAGTTTTTTACCCGAGCATAATCACAATGAGATAGAGGGGTTAGCAGGACCAAGCGGAATTTCGAAGTTAATTTATCTTTTAGTCCTCTTTGACCCCAATGGACATCCAAGAAATAAGTTAAGAGCGGATTTAACCTTAAAGATTACCAAAGGGAGTTTTTACAGGGTTCGGAAGTTTTATCCGGATGGAAAGAGTGACTTAGCCCGGATTTTTTCATTAATTATGCAAGGTGACCTATTGAGTTACAATTTGGCGATAATAAGAAAGGTTGACCCATTACCAGTAAAGCAGATTGATAAGTTAAAAGAACTAATGGCAAAAAGATAAAAACCGGAGGTTTTTATGTTTAAAGTTGTAATACCAGCCGCGGGTGAGGGAAGGAGGCTAAAGCCTCATACCCACACCACACCCAAGGTTTTGTTAAAAGTTGCAGGCAAGCCAATCATTGGCCATCTGCTTGACCGTCTTTTGCCTGCTAACCCGTCGGAAGTGATTGTTATTGTTGGTATTCAAGGTGACCAAATCAAAGAGTATCTGGAAAAAAACTATAAACTGCCTTTCAGGTTTGTTGAACAGAAAGACCCAAAAGGGTTAGGCGATGCAGTGGTTAGAGTTCGTGATTACTTTACTTCTGAACCGGTATTAATCATCTTAGGGGATACAATTCTTGATTTAAACATAAGCGATTTAATCGGTCAGGAGAATTTGATTGGGGTTAAGCCGGTGGAAGACCCAAAACGATTTGGGGTTGTGGTGGAGCGGAATGGTTATATCCAAAAAATTGTGGAAAAACCGGCTGAGCCGATTAGCAATTTAGCAATTGTTGGCATCTATTATTTTACCGACGCCCGACCGCTTTTTGATTCCTTGAATAAGATTATCTCAGAAGACCGAAAAACCCGTGGTGAATACCAACTCTCGGACGCCTTGCAAGAATTGATCGACCAAGGGTTACCAATCAGAACCTTTCCGGTTGAATACTGGTTAGATTGTGGAACCACCGAGGCGATGATTACAACCAACCGCTACCTATTACAAAATACTCATCATTTCAAACCCCGCGAAAAGTGTGTAATCATTCCACCGGTCTTTATTGACGATTCGGCTAATATTGAGGATTCCATAATTGGACCATTTGTCTCAGTGAGTGAAGAAGTGGAAATCCGTAGTTCAATCATAAGAGATTCTATTATCAATCGTTCGGCTTATGTGGAGAATGCCTTGCTGGAAGGTTCAATTTTGGGGGAGAATGCGATTGTGCGGGAAAGGGCGATGCGGTTAAACTTAGGTGGTTTTTCGGAAATGGAGACGGGCTAATCTGTCTTGGGTGGATAACTATATGATTACACCGATTATCAGAAAAGTAGCGTTGCGGCGCCAAAGCATAGAGAATATTTTTTTCAAGACCGGCTCGGTCTGCCCTACATTGCAAAGGGGCTTTGCCCCTTTGAATCCCCGAAAAGATTTTTTCTTAAAACCCGGGGAGATGAGGGGTTGCCCCTCAACACAAAGGGGCTTTGCCCCTTTGAATCCCCGAAAATCCGCCTCAGGCGGATTAAAACCCGGGGAGATGAGGGGTAATCCGCCTTTGGCGTCTCCGCTTCGCGGTTGCCCCTCATCGTTATTAAGGTCAATTCTTCCGAATGAAGTTTGAGATTATAAAGGAATCTTCTAATTCAAAGGCGCGCCTGGGCAAACTTTATCTACCGAACGGCGAAGTTGAGACGCCGGTTTTTATGCCGGTTGGTACCCAAGGAACGGTAAAGACTATGACACCAAGAGAATTGTTAGAAAATGGTGTTGAGATGATAATTTGTAATACCTATCACCTCTACCTAAGGCCAGGCTATGAGGTAATCCAAAATGCGGGAGGTTTGAGTCGCTTTATCGGCTGGAACCGACCAGTCGCAACCGATTCCGGCGGATTTCAGATTTATTCCTTAGCCACCTTAAGAAAGATTGATGACGAAGGTGTGAAATTCCAATCCCATATTGATGGCTCTTATCATTTCTTTACCCCAGAATTAGTGATAAAGGTTCAAGAGGCTTTAGGTTCCGATATTATGATGTGTCTTGATGTCTGTCCGGCTTATCCGGCGACCTTTGACCAGGCAAAAGAATCTTGTGACCGAACAACCAATTGGGCAAAACGGTCAATTGCATCAAGGAGTCAATCCGCCTTATTCGGAATTATTCAAGGTGCGACCTATCCGGATTTAAGAGAAAAACATAGTCAGGAGATAGTTGAAATTGGTTTTGATGGTTATGCGATTGGCGGATTATGTTTAGGCGAACCTTCTCTTGTCACCTATGAAATGGTTGAGGTTGTAGTTGCTAACCTACCTAAGGATAAACCACGTTACCTCTTGGGGGCTGGTTATCCTCTTGATATAATTAATGCGGTAATGCGTGGGGTGGATATTTTTGACTGTGTCCTACCGACCCGAAATGGTCGAACCGGCACCGCCTTCACTTCCCAAGGTAAAATAATGATGCGGAATGCCCAATACAGCCGTGATTACGCACCACTTGATTCGGCTTGTGACTGTTACACTTGCCAAAATTTCACCCGCGCTTACTTGCGTCATCTCTTCATTGCCGACGAGGTCTTAGGACCAAAACTTTTAACCTTGCACAACATCCATTTTTTTATTAAACTAATTAAAGATATAAGAAGAGCGATAAAGGAAGACAAATTGGATTTATTGGCAAAGGCAATACAAAAAATTAATGAAAAGGAGGAAGAATGAGACGAAAAACAATTCGCCTCAACTTGCTTTTGATCTTGTTTGGCGCAGTGCTTGCGGGTTTAAACCTTTTATCCTGCGCAAAAGACCAAGCCGGGGTCATCAAAATCGGGCTGGTTGTCCCGCTAACCGGCGATGTCAAGACCTTTGGCGAATCAGTAAAGAACGCCTGTCTCTTAGCGGTTGAAGAAGTCAATAATAAAGGTGGGGTGCTTAATAAAAAAATCAAAATCGTGATGGCGGACGATAAAAATGACCCAACCGAATGTGCCAATGCTGGTAGCAAACTAATCAACCAAGACCGAGTGAAGGCAATCATCGGTTCGGTTTCATCCAAATGCTCAATTCCGCTTTCCGAGATTTGTCAAGATGCAACAATAGTGATGATTACACCAACCTCTACCAACCCAAAGGTTACGGTTGATGAATATGGGAAAAGAAAAGACTATGTCTTTCGTGCTTGTTTCATTGACCCATTTCAAGGCGCGGTAGCAGCAAAATTCGCCTTAGAGAATTTAAAGGCAAAGAAGGCAGCCGTGCTTTATGATGTTGGTAACGATTATGTCAAAGGTTTGGCTGAATTCTTTCAACAGGCATTCGTCAAGGGCGGTGGCAAAATCAATGTCTATGAATCCTATGCCAAGGACGATGTTGACTTCTCCGCCCTCTTGACCAAAGTGAAGGTGGATAATCCGGATGTCTTATTTATTCCTGATTATTATAACAAGGTTGGCTTGATTGCCAAGCAGGCACGCCAATTGGGTATTAAGGCACAATTTTTAGGTGGTGATGGCTGGGATTCCGAGGATATGGTGAAGATTGCTGGTGATGCAATTGAAGGTGGATATTTCACTAACCATTATTCACCCGAAGACCCAAGACCCGAGGTTTGCGAATGGGTGAGAAAATATCAAGCAAGATACGGTTCAAAACCGGATGCCTTAGCCACCTTGGGTTATGATGCAACTCTGCTACTAATTGAGGCGATTCGCCTTGCCGGCAGTGATAAACCCGATTTGGTGCGCGAGGCAATGGCGAAGATTAAAGATTTCAAGTGCGTCTCGGGCAGTATCAGTTTTGATGAAAACGGCAATCCGCGCAAAAGTGCAGTAGTCCTACAATACCAAGGCGGTGCCCAGAAGTATGTGACAACAGTCAATCCGTAACCACTGCTAACTGACAAATAATCTTATTTCTTTATACGGCAGTTCCTTTTGGAAAAATAAAGAGTAAGGCTTTAACCTGGCTTTGAGAAAAAAGATACAACACAAAGGGGCTTTGCCCCTTTGAACCCCCAATCGTAGGACATTTAGCCTTGCGAATAAGTTGTTAGCAAAAGCAAACACAAAGGTTCTCCTCATTGTCTTGAAACCGAGGTTAAATAAAAATTGAAAAAATTTACTTGACAGTGATTTAAAATTAACTATAATTAATGAAAATGCATAATATCCTATATATATATTAATTTTCTTCTATTTTCAAGAAAATCTTACCGGTTCCAAAACGCAAGGCGGTTATTTATTGTTCACGGCTGGAACCGGCTTTATTGGGAAAGGTTTTGGTCTTTGGCCTGGTCTGAAACCTTTCCGAATTATTATTTTACCAGCCCTTGACAAAAACCCAAAAAGTCCTTAAAGTAGAATGGAGGTGATAAAGATGAATTGCCGGTCTTTAGCCTTTGTCCTAATTGCACTTTTAATTCCATTGATGACTGCTTTTTCGCAAGAGGTGCACTATTATTATATCAGCCAAGC
>Ga0207433_10005094_pt1 | contig 23720 bp, 19 predicted proteins | sample YelNatPaOPGAMG01_FD_187559 | JGI IMG/M metagenome (GOLD analysis project Ga0207433, IMG submission 187559) | Hot spring thermophilic microbial communities from Obsidian Pool, Yellowstone National Park, USA - OP-RAMG-01 (SPAdes) (version 3) | ecosystem: Environmental > Aquatic > Thermal springs... | reverse complement strand
GGATCCCACTTCGGGCCCGAGGACGAGATTAAGCGCAAGTTCCGTGAAGCCCTGGACCGCAAGAATGCGAAGTCGGCGGGCGGGTCCGACCACAAGGACGGCGGCGCCAAACAGCCCCGGACGCACGGGCCGGTGGAGAACCGCCGGGAATTCCGTCGCAAGAGCGGCTAGTCGATTGCGCTGTTTTCGGCAGCTGCGCGCTGAGGAATTCGATCGCGCGCATACGACAGCGCCGATTTCCCGGCCGGGACCGCGACGGGCCCCGGCACAGGCTTTACACTGTGCGGGTGGCGACGCTGCAGCTCGCGCAAGAACCTGCCGCCGACGCGTTGCTGGCGGCTAACCCCTTCGCGCTGCTGGTGGGCATGCTGCTCGACCAGCAGGTACCGATGGAAACCGCGTTCGCGGGTCCTAAGAAGATCGCCGACCGGATGGGTGGTTTCGACGCCACCGAGATCGCCGCCTACGACCCGGAGAAGTTCGCTGCTCTGTGCTCAGAAAAGCCTGCGGTGCATCGTTTTCCGGGCGCAATGGCCAAGCGGATTCAGGCGCTGGCACAGATCATTGTCGACGAATACAACGGCGACGCGGCCGCGTTGTGGACGGTCGGTGACCCGGACGGGCGCGAAGTGCTGCGGCGGCTCAAGGGGCTGCCGGGTTTCGGCGAACAGAAAGCACGCATCTTCCTGGCGCTGCTCGGTAAGCAGTACGGAGTGACGCCGCGAGGCTGGCGGTCAGCGGCCGGCGAGTACGGCAAGGCCGGCAGCCACCTCTCTGTTGCCGATATCGTCGATGCCGGTTCACTGGAGAAGGTGCGCTCCTACAAGAAGCAGATGAAGGGAGGGGCGGCGCGGTGAAGACACACCTGAACTGCCCGTGCGGCGAGGCCATCGTCGGCAAGGACGAAGACGAATTGGTCGAACTTACCCAGGCGCATCTGGCCAGTGCGCATCCCGGTCTGGATTACGACCGCGACGCGATCCTGTTCATGGCCTACTAACCGTCCGGGTCGCCGCTCATTGCCCCAGCGTGCGTCCGCACCTCGACGCGCCGCTACGGGACCACCGTCGAACCGATGGTGGGCATGAACTGGCACTGCTTGTCCTTGGTGGTGACCTGCCCGAAGATCGTCGACAAGATACTGCCTGAACCGGTGTCGACGATCGCGGTCAGCGTGGTCGGCCCGTCAGGGTTGATGTCGGGTTGTGGCTTGAGTGTCGCGCTGCCCGACTTGCCACTGGTCAGGTTCACCCAGGTGACGTTCAACGGCAGCCGCTGCACGTCGGCGGGGCCGGGGGTGCCGACCGCGGTGAACACGTAGGCGGTCTGGCCGACGCTGGGACCGGGTGTAGGAATCGTGGCCGGACCCGCCACCGAAAGGGCGGTGGCGATGGAATTGCCGCCGTCCGCCAAGCAACCGGTGCCGATCGAGGGGTATAGGAAGTCCTGAGTGGGCGGGGTCTCCTGGCTGACTGCCGCACTCGCCGGGGCTGCAGCGGGCGCGGTGGGTTCGACAGTCGGCGGCAGCGCGGCCGGGGCGGGAACCAGTGCCGGAGCGGCCACCGGTTCGCTCGTCAGGGGAGATGCCGGCGCGGCCGCCGGTGCGGGCCCGGCTGCATGCGCGGGGTCGATACCGGTGGGCAAGTGAGCTTGGGCACCCGGTACCACACCGACCGGGGGTATGTGCGCGTTCGGGTCCTGGACGAACCGATTCAACGACGACGCGACGTTTCTGGATTCTTCGGGCGCCGTGGGGCTGTGGGTAAAGGCCGACGCCGCGGCCATCAGCAGCTGCGACGCCTGCTGGGGGTCGGCGGTGAACTGCTGAATGATCGGACTGAACTGTGTCAGTGCCGGCAGTCCCGGCATCTGCAGCGACGGCAGCGGTTGGGGTGTCGCCGGATCGCCGATGGCTGTCGGGCACAGCGCCAGGGCAGCGGTTGATGCGGCGGTCAGGAGAGCCAAACCGTTGACCAATTTCGACGTGCGAATCACGATGTTCTCCCGGTCCGTTGGTGGGGATTTGCCGGCCAACTCCAGTTGGCCGGCAAACCGTGTCAGGGCAGCGCGGAAAGCAGCGGTGTCATCAGCACGTTGCTGGGCGCAGATCCGATGCCCGCAGGCGATGCGGGGATCGTGCCCGGTTGGGTGCCCCGCGGCAGCGGGATACCGCCCGTGGCAAGCGATGCCAGGTCGCCGGGCAGCGACACCTGCTGCGGCAGCGGCACCGGAAGGAAGGGCACCTGCGGCAGGCCGAGCTGCGCCGACGGCACCAATTGCGCTGGTCCGGCCGCCGACGGGGCGGTTCCAGGGACGGTTGCCGGAGTCCCCGTGGTGGCGCCGGGTAGCAGCGAGGTTACGCCGGGAATCAGCGGGGTCGTGCCGGGGAGGGCAGAGCCGGCGCCCGGGGCGGATGCGGATTGCGAGAGCTGCGGCATCTGGATGGCGGCACTGGCCAGTGGGGGCGGTGTGGCCGGCGCCGGCGGCGTCGCGCCGAGAGCCGTGGCCAGGCTTTGTAACATCTGCGGCGCGTTGGCCGCCGTGTTGAGCAGTTGCTGGCCAATGTTGGGGGCGGGGACTGGCGGTGTCGGATCGGCGTTGGCAATACCGCCCGCCAACAGCGCTGCCGACCCTCCGAGCACGACGGCGGTGGCGCGTAACAACGTCCAAATGGTTGGCATGACTCTCCCAGGGTTGCGGTGATAGGTCGCCCCGATGGTTCGCCTGATGTCAGAGTGACTCAAGTGACACGTGTGGCGGTTATTCGATCGTTACGCAGCCGAGCGGTCGCGGTGATCGAGGACGGGGCGCGCGGCGTCTCCCGCCCATCCCCGCGAGCGGATCGCGTTCTCGCGAGACATGGCCGCGCCAGGTCGCCGCTAAAGTCGAGCAGATAGACACGATCGCGGCCGCCCCGGCGGCACCTAGCACCCGTCGGCGGGCGGTTCCGCTGACTGCTGCCGGTCCGGTGTTGCTGGCCCTGAGCGTCACGGCGCGGTTGGCCTGGACCTACCTGGCCCGCAACGGCGCCAACTTCGTCGATCTGCACGTCTACATCGGCGGTGCCGTCGCCATCGACCATCCGGGGACCCTGTACAGCTACGTCTACGCCGATCAGACCCCGGATTTTCCGCTGCCGTTTACATACCCACCCTTCGCAGCGGTGGTGTTCTACCCGCTGCATCTGCTGCCGTTCAGCCTGGTCGCGTTCTGCTGGCAGGTCGGGACTATGGCCGCGCTCTACGGCGTGGCGCGGGTTAGCCAGCGCCTGCTCGGCGTGCCGGCCGGTGCAGGCCATCGCGTCGCGATGTTGTGGACCGCAATCGCGATCTGGCTCGAGCCGTTGCGCAGCACCCTCGACTACGGACAGATCAACGTCTTGCTGGTGCTGGCCGTCCTATGGGCGGTCTACACGACCCGGTGGTGGTTATCCGGCCTGTTGGTCGGCGTGGCCGCCGGCGTGAAGCTGACCCCGGCGATCACCGGTGTGTATTTCGTGGGTGCCCGGCGCTGGGCAACCGCGCTTTTCGCGGCGGTCGTCTTCGGTGCCACCGTTGCGCTGTCGGCGCTGGTCGTCGGTGACCAGACCCGCTACTACTTCACCAGGCTGATACGTGACCCGCACCGGGTCGGTCCGATCAGCACCTCGTTCAACCAATCCGTGCGCGGCGGAATCTCGCGGATCGTCGGTCACGATGCCGGCTATGGTCCGCCGGTGCTGGCTGCGATCGCGGTTTCCGCGGTACTGGCACTGCTGGCCTGGCGGGCGCTGAACGCCGAGGCGCCAGACCGGCTTGGCCAGCTGCTGGTGGTCCAATTGTTCGGCCTTCTGCTGTCACCGATTTCGTGGACGCATCACTGGGTGTGGTTGGTGCCGTTGATGATTTGGCTTATTCACGGTCCGCTGCGCCATCGACGTGGAGCGCAGGTCTTCGGCTGGGGCTGGCTGGCGTTGACCCTCGTCGGAGTTCCGTGGCTGCTCAGTTTCGCGCAGCCGACGATCTGGCAAAGCGATCGCCCCTGGTATCTGGCTTGGGGCGGGCTGGTCTACATCGTGGCGACGCTGGCGACCCTGGCCTGGATCGCGGCATCCGGCAGACGCGACGGCCCCGTGGGCCGCGAACCCTAGCCGTCGCGGTCACGCTGGTGTGACGCTCGGCGGTCGCGGTCACGCTAACGTGACGCTCGGCGTCTTGTCCGCGAAGGCAGGACGGTTCGGCTAGTCCCCGATGATCCTGTCGATATCGCGCGCCATCGCCACATCCTTGTCCGTGATGCCACCTTCCGAATGCGTTACCAACGCGAAGGTCACTGTTCGCCAACGGATGTCGATGTCTGGATGGTGGTCTTTGGCCTCGGCGTGTTCGGCTATCCGGCGTACCGCATCGATGCCGGCGAGAAATGACGGAAACTTGATCGAGCGGCGCAATGCGCCGTCGGCGCGCTGCCACCCATGCAGTTCGGGCAGTGCGGCGTCGACTTGCTCATCGGTTAACACAGGCATACTCCGACGGTATAGCGTCTCGTCGTGCCGAACCAGATCGTCGTTGCCGCAGCCGTCATCGCCGATGCCACGCTGCTGGTGGCGCAGCGCCGGCGGCCCCCGGAGTTGGCGGGGCGCTGGGAACTGCCCGGCGGCAAGGTCGCACCCGGTGAATCCGAGCCCGCGGCTTTGGCGCGCGAACTGGCCGAGGAACTGGGCGTCGTCGTCGACGTCGGCGAACGCCTCGGCGACGACATCGAACTGAACAGCACGACCACGCTACGGGCGTACCGCGCACGGTTGCTCCACGGCGAACCCCGCCCGCACGACCACCGTGCACTGCGCTGGGTGACGGCGGCCGAGCTCGCCGAACTGGACTGGGTGCCGGCCGACCGGGGTTGGTTGGCGGCGCTGACCCGGGCGCTCGCCAGCCGATGACCCACGGCTGCCCAGGCAACGACGAGCTACCTACAGCACTTTCCCAGAAAAGACACAGTGTTATCGAGGCAAAACAGCCGGGATAGGGTTTTTACAAAGGCGTCCCGAACATTAACCTTAAGTGGTCATGTTGGTAGCTCTGCAAGTGGTTTCCTGTCCAGTGCGGGCGCGACGAACTGGCCCGATAATGGCGCGCACGGGTACAGGAGTTCAGCGCTGGGTACCGACAGATCCCCGACCGCCGGCATGCCCGCTGCCCACAGCGGTGGTGGCCGGTTGCTGACCGATGTGGCGCCGAGGACGGCGACGAGCACATCGAACATGGTCGGACAGGGTGGCGCCACCACCGCCCGGGCGCCGAGCAATTCGGGAAATAAGACGACCCAGTAGCGCGCCCGCGATCCAGAGCCCAAGCGTGCCGCTGCTGATAAGGAGGTCCCTCCCTTGACTGTAACCCCCCACGTCGGAGGTCCTCTCGAGGAGTTGTTGCAGCGCAGCGGTCGCTTTTTCACGCCCGGCGAGTTCTCCGCCGACCTGCGCACGGTCACCCGACGCGGCGGCCGGGAAGCCGACGTGTTCTACCGGGACCGGTGGAGCCACGACAAGGTGGTTCGCTCCACACACGGGGTGAACTGCACCGGGTCGTGCTCGTGGAAGATCTACGTCAAAGACGGCATCATCACCTGGGAAACCCAGCAAACCGACTACCCCTCGGTGGGCCCGGACCGGCCGGAGTATGAGCCGCGCGGCTGTCCCCGCGGCGCCGCCTTCTCCTGGTATAGCTACTCGCCAACCCGGGTGCGCTACCCGTACGCCCGGGGTGTGCTGGTGCAGATGTACCGCGAGGCCAAGGCTCGGCTCAGTGACCCGGTACTGGCCTGGGCCGACATTCAGGCCGACCCCGAGCGCCGGCGCCGCTACCAGCGGGCCCGCGGCAAAGGTGGCCTGGTGCGGGTCAGCTGGGCCGAAGCCACCGAGATGATCGCCGCGGCCCATGTGCACACCATCAAGACGTACGGACCGGACCGGGTCGCCGGCTTCTCGCCGATCCCGGCCATGTCGATGGTGTCCTATGCCGCCGGTTCGCGGTTCGTCGAATTGATCGGCGGCGTCATGACGTCGTTCTACGACTGGTACGCCGACCTGCCGATCGCCTCGCCGCAGGTGTTCGGCGACCAGACTGATGTGCCGGAGTCCGGAGACTGGTGGGATGCGGCGTATCTGATGATGTGGGGCTCCAATGTGCCCATCACCCGGACCCCCGACGCACACTGGATGGCCGAGGCCCGTTACCGCGGCACCAAGGTGGTCGCGATCAGCCCCGACTACGCCGACAACACCAAGTTCGCCGACGAGTGGATGCCCTGCGCGGCCGGTACCGACGGGGCGCTGGCCATGGCCATGGGGCACGTGATTCTTTCGGAATGCTATGTGGCTAAGCAAGTTCCGTTCTTCGTCGACTATGTTCGTCGTTACACCGACCTGCCGTTTTTGATCAAGCTGGAAAAGCGCGGTGCCACATTGGTGCCCGGCAAAAACCTCACCGCGGCAGATATCGGCGAGGCGGTGGAGAACGCGGCTTTGAAGCCCGCGCTGCTCGATGCGGTCTCCGACACGGTCGTCGTGCCACACGGCTCATTGGGATTCCGTTACGGCGAAGACGGTGTCGGCAAGTGGAACCTGGATCTCGGTGACGTGGTTCCGGCGCTCAGCGTCGAGCCTATGCAGGCCGCCGGCGGGGAGCGCCGAACCGCGCTGGTCCACCTGCCGAATTTCGACACCATCACCGGCGCAGGCGCGACCGTGGCACGCGGCGTGCCAGTGCGCCAGGTCGGTGAGCACCTGGTGTGCACCGTATTCGACCTGATGCTCGCCCATTACGGGGTAGCGCGCACCGGCCTGCCCGGCCAGTGGCCCACCGGCTACGACGATCCCACCCAGCCCAACACCCCGGCCTGGCAGGAGCCGATCACCGGGGTGTCAGCCGGGCAGGCCATCCGCGTCGCCAGGGAGTTCGCTCGCAGCGCCGAGGAATCCGGTGGACGCTCGATGATCATCATGGGCAGCGGAATCAACCAGTGGTTCCACGGCGACGCCATCTACCGCGGGGTGTTGGCCCTGTTGATGTTGACCGGGTCGATGGGACGCAACGGCGGAGGATGGGCCCACTACGTCGGCCAGGAGAAGGTGCGCCCGCTCGCGGGATTTCAGACCATGGCGATGGCCACCGACTGGTCACGACCGCCGCGCCAGGTGCCCGGCGCCTCGTACTGGTACGCGCACACCGACCAGTGGCGCTACGACGGGTACTCCGCGGACAAACTGGCCAGTCCGGTCGGCCGGGGCAGGTTCACCGGCAAACACACGATCGACCTGCTGGCCTCGGCGACGGCGATGGGCTGGAGCCCGTTCTACCCGCAGTTCGACCGATCCAGTCTCGATGTCGCCGACGAGGCACGTGCCTCAGGACGCGACATCGCCGACTACGTCACCGAGCAACTCGAGCAGCGCACGCTGAAGCTCGCAATCACCGATCCCGACAATCCCGCCAACTGGCCGCGGGTGCTCACTGTCTGGCGGGCCAACCTGATCGGCTCCTCGGGCAAGGGTGGTGAGTACTTCCTGCGCCACCTGCTGGGAACCGACTCCGACGTGCTGGCCGAGCCCCCACTCGACGGAACACAGCCCGTCGACGTGAACTCTGACATCGACATCCCGGAGGGCAAGCTCGACTTGATGATGTCGATCGACTTCCGGATGACCTCGACGACATTGATGTCCGATATCGTGCTGCCGGCCGCCACCTGGTACGAGAAGGCCGACATCTCCAGCACGGACATGCACCCGTACGTGCACTCGTTCAGTGCCGCGACCGATCCGCCGTGGGAAACTCGCTCGGACTTCGACGCTTTCGGTGCTATCGCCCGCGCGTTCAGCGCAATGGCCAAGCGCCACCTGGGTACCCGCACCGATGTCGTGCTCACCGCGCTACAGCACGACACCCCGGAAGCGATGGCCTACCCTGATGGCACCGAAACCGATTGGCTGCACACCGGCCAGAGGCCGGTACCAGGGCGGACGATGGCCAAACTCACCGTGGTGGAGCGCGACTACACAGCAATTTACGACAAATGGCAGACCCTGGGCCCGCTCGTCGAGAAATTCGGGGTGACCACCAAGGGCGTCACGGTGCACCCCTTCCGCGAGGTCGAGGAACTGTCCGCCAAATTCGGGGTAATGAATTCCGGTGTGGCAGCAGGCCGTCCGGCCATCACCACCGACGTGCGGATGGCCGACGTGCTGATGGCCTTGTCCGGCACGTGCAACGGCCGGCTGGCGGTCGAGGGTTTTCGCGAACTCGAGAAACGCACCGGTCAGCGGCTGGCCCAGCTAGCCGAGGGCAGCGAAGAACGCCGCATCACCTACGCCGACACCCAGGCGCGTCCGGTCCCGGTGATCACCAGCCCGGAATGGTCGGGCAGCGAGACCGGCGGACGCCGCTACGCTCCGTTCACCATCAACATCGAGAACCTCAAGCCGTTCCATACCCTCACCGGGCGGATGCAGTTCTATCTGGCCCACGACTGGGTTGAGGAACTCGGCGAGCATTTGCCGGTTTTCCGCCCGCCGCTGGATATGACCCGGCTATTCGGCCGGCCGCCGCTCGGCGAGACCGTCGACGGAATCGGGCTGACCGTGCGGTATCTGACCCCGCACTCGAAATGGTCGTTCCACTCCACCTATCAGGACAACCTGTACATGTTGTCGCTGTCACGAGGTGGTCCGACCATGTGGATGAGCCCGGGCGATGCAGCGAAAATCAAAGTCCGCGACAACGATTGGGTCGAGGCGGTGAACAGCAACGGCGTCTTCGTGTGCCGGGCTATCGTGAGCCACCGGATGCCCGACGGCGTGGTGTTCGTCTACCACGTCCAGGAACGCACGGTCGACACACCGCGGTCGGAGACCACCGGAAGACGTGGTGGCAACCACAACGCGTTGACTCGGGTGCGGATAAAGCCCAGCCATCTCGCCGGCGGCTACGGTCAGCACGCATTCGCGTTCAACTACATGGGACCGACCGGCAACCAACGCGACGAGGTGACCGTGGTGCGTCGGCGCAGCCAGGAAGTGAAGTACTGACTATGAAAGTCATGGCGCAGTTGGCGATGGTGATGAACCTCGACAAATGTATCGGCTGCCACACCTGCTCGGTGACGTGCAAGCAGGCGTGGACTAATCGGCCCGGTACCGAGTATGTGTGGTTCAACAACGTCGAAACCCGCCCGGGCCAAGGTTATCCACGTACCTACGAGGATCAGGACCGCTGGCGCGGCGGCTGGATACGTGATAAGAAGGGTCGGCTCCGCTTGCGCGGCGGCGATCGCATCCAGAAACTTCTGCAGATCTTCGCCAATCCCAAGTTGCCCGAGATCAGCGACTACTACGAGCCGTGGACCTACGACTACGAGAACCTGACGTCGGCGCCGCTGGGCGACACCTTGCCGGTCGCCGCGCCGCGCAGCCTGATCAGTGGCAAGCCGATGAAGATCTCCTGGGGACCGAACTGGGACGACAACCTCGCCGGTTCACCGGAAATCCTGGCCGAAGACCCGATCCTGAAGAAGGTCAACCAAATCAGTCACGAGGTCAAGCTCTCGTTCGAAGACACCTTCATGTTCTACCTGCCGCGGATCTGCGAGCACTGCCTCAACCCGTCCTGCGTGGCGTCGTGTCCGTCGGGCGCGATGTACAAGCGCAGTGAGGACGGTATCGTGCTCGTAGACCAGGACCGCTGCCGCGGCTGGCGGATGTGTGTTTCGGGATGCCCTTACAAGAAGGTGTATTTCAACCACAAGACCGGCAAGGCCGAGAAATGCACGCTGTGCTACCCGCGCATGGAGGTGGGACTGCCGACGATCTGCTCGGAAACCTGCGTGGGCCGGCTGCGCTACCTCGGGGTGGTGCTCTATGACGCCGACCGGGTCTTGGAGGCGGCGTCGGTGGAAAACGACACCGACTTGTATGCGGCGCAGTGCCGCATCCTGCTGGATCCCGACGATCCGCAGGTGATCGCCGGTGCGCGCGCCGCGGGCATCTCCGATGACTGGATCGAGGCGGCACAGCGTTCGCCGGTGTACGCGCTGATCAACACCTACAAGGTGGCGCTGCCGCTGCATCCGGAGTACCGGACCATGCCGATGGTCTGGTATATTCCGCCGCTCTCGCCGGTGGTCGACGTGGTCAGCCGGGACGGCTACGACGGCGAAGACGTCGGCAACCTGTTCGGCGCGATCGAGGCGCTGCGCATCCCGATCGCCTACCTGGCCGAACTGTTCACCGCCGGTGACACCGCCGTCGTCGACGGTGTGCTGCGCCGGCTGGCCGCGATGCGCTCCTACATGCGCGACATCAATCTGGGCCGCGAGACCCAGCCGCACATCCCCGCGGCCGTCGGGATGAGCGAAGAGCAGATCTACGAGATGTACCGACTGCTGGCCATCGCGAAATACGAAGAGCGCTACGTCATCCCGACGGCCTACACCGGCGACCTTCCTGCGGCGGCAGCCGATCTGGAGTGTTCGTTATCTAGCGACGGCGGACCGGGCATGTATGAGTCCGGTCCCTTCGACATGGCCGCCGAAGATGCGGTCCCGGTGGCGGTGGAGGCTTTCCACGCGATGCGGCACCAAACTCCCGACGGAGCGCCCACCAACGGCCAGCGTCGATCGCGGGTGAACCTGTTGAACTGGGACGGTAAAGATGTGCCGGCCGGGATGTTCCCGGGAAAGCAGAAGCCGTGAAACTGCTGTCCCGGGCGTCCGCCCTGTCGGATCGGTTTGTCTGGCAGGCGGCTTCGCTACTGCTGACCTATCCCGATGAACGGCTTGACGAGCGGCTCGACACCGTCGAAACGCTGTTGCCGCATATCGAGGGCTCCCCGCGAAAGTTGCTGGCGAGCACCGTCGCCGCCTTACGGGGCGCCGATCCACTGGCCGCCGCCACCCGTTATGTGGAAACGTTCGATATGCGGCGCACCTCGACGATGTATTTGACCTACTGGACTGCCGGCGACACCCGCAACCGCGGTCGCGAGATGCTGACGTTCGCCACCGTGTACCGGGACGCCGGTGTGCAGCCACCGGGCAGCGAAGCGCCCGACTACCTGCCGGTGGTGCTCGAGTTCGCCGCCACCGTCGACCCCGATGCGGGACGTCGGCTGCTAAACGACCACCGGGTGCCCCTCGACGTGCTGTTGCAGGCACTGCGAGAAGAACAGTCTCCGTACGCCCATGCCGTCGCCGCGGTGTGTGAGACGCTGCCGCCGGTCACCGACCAGGATTTGCAGCGGGCGCGGCGGCTCGCCGAATCCGGCCCGCCGGCAGAAGCCGTTGGGCTGCAACCGTTCACATTGACCGTGCCACCCCGACGCGAAGGAGGCGGCTGAGTTGGACCGCGCCGCGATTTTCTGGGACATCTCGCCGTATGTGACGTTGGCGATCCTGATCGTCGGCAGCTGGTGGCGTTATCGCTACGACAAGTTCGGCTGGACGTCTCGCTCGTCGCAGATCTACGAGTCACGACTGTTGCAAATCGCCAGCCCGATCTTTCATTTCGGCATCCTGGCAGTTTTCGCCGGGCACGTCATGGGGTTGATGATCCCGCCGAAATTCACCGCGGCGATCGGGATCAGCTCGGATGCCTACCACGTGCAGGCGGTGGTCCTCGGCGCCATCGCCGGGTCTGCGAGCTTGCTCGGGATCGGATTGCTGATCTACCGGCGGATGACCCGCGGCCCGGTCCGGCTGGCAACAACGCTGTCCGACAAACTGATGTATGTCGTGCTGGTGCTGGCGATCGTCGTCGGTTTGTACTGCACGCTGCTCAGCAGCGGGATCGACGGCGCGGAACACGTGTACCACTACCGCCGCACCGTGGGCGTGTGGTTCCGTGGAATCTTCGATCTGCGCCCGGGCGGGGAGAACATGGTCCACGCTCCGCTGGACTATCAACTGCACGCGGCGATCGGGATGGTGCTGTTCTGCCTGTGGCCGTTCACCCGGCTGGTGCACGCGTTCAGCGCCCCGATCGGCTACCTGTTCCGGCCCTACATCGTCTATCGCAGCCGCGCGGCGGCGCGCGGCCGCGCGGCGGGGGACGACAATCAGCTGGTGGGCTCGGCGCCGCGCAAGCGCGGCTGGTAGAGGCCCTCGACGGGAGGCTTCTTCGCGGCCACCGGCCGGTGCTGGCAGAATCACTGGGTGGATTTTCGTAACGTCGCCATCGTCGCGCATGTCGACCACGGCAAGACCACCCTGGTCGACGCTATGCTGCGGCAGTCGGGAGCGCTGCAGGAGCGCGGTGAGGCCGCCGAGCGGGTGCTCGACAGCGGGGACCTGGAGCGGGAAAAAGGCATCACGATCCTGGCCAAAAATACCGCCGTGCACCGCCGCCGCCCCGACGGCACCGTCACGGTGATCAACGTCGTCGACACCCCCGGCCACGCCGACTTCGGTGGTGAGGTGGAACGTGGGTTGTCGATGGTCGACGGGGTGCTGCTCTTGGTCGACGCCTGCGAGGGTCCGCTGCCGCAAACCCGGTTCGTACTGCGCAAGGCGTTGGCCGCGCACCTGCCGGTGATCCTCGTCGTCAACAAAACCGACCGGCCCGACGCCCGCATCGGTGAGGTCGTCGAGGCCAGCCACGACCTGTTGCTCGACATCGCCAGCGATCTCGACGACGCAGCGCAGCAGGCAGCCGAGACCGCGCTCGGGCTGCCGACGTTGTACGCGTCCGGTCGTGCCGGGGTGGCCAGCACGGTAGCGCCGGAAAACGGCCAGGTGCCCGACGGCGACAACCTCGATCCGTTGTTCGACGTTCTGCTGCAACACATTCCGCCGCCGTCCGGCGACCCGGACGCGCCGCTGCAGGCGCTGGTGACCAACTTAGACGCGTCGACGTTTTTGGGCCGCCTCGCGCTGGCCCGCATCTGTAACGGCCGATTGCGCAAGGGCCAACAGGTGGCGTGGATCCGTGCAGATGGCGTCGCCACCGCCAAAATCACCGAGCTGCTGATCACCGAGGGAGTACAGCGGTCCTCCACCGAGGAGGCGGTGGCCGGCGACATCGTCGTCGTCGCCGGCATACCGGAGATCATGATTGGCGACACGCTGGCCGATCCCGCCAATCCGCAAGCGCTGCCGCGGATCAGCGTCGACGAGCCGGCGATCTCGGTGACCATCGGCACCAACACCTCGCCGCTGGCGGGCAAGGTGCCCGGCCACAAGCTGACCGCGCGGATGGTCAAGGCGCGGTTGGATACCGAGCTGGTGGGCAACGTGTCGATCCGGGTGCTCGACATCGGCCGGCCCGATGCGTGGGAGGTACAGGGCCGCGGCGAGCTGGCGCTGGCGGTGCTGGTCGAGCAGATGCGTCGGGAGGGCTTCGAGCTGACCGTGGGCAAGCCGCAGGTGGTGACCAAGACCATCGACGGCACGCTGCACGAGCCGTTTGAGGCGCTGACCGTCGACTGCCCCGAGCAATACGTCGGCGCGGTCACCCAGCTGATCGCCACCCGCAAGGGGCGCATGGTCGAAATGGCCAACCACGCCACTGGCTGGGTAAGGATGGAGTTTGTGATACCCAGCCGCGGGCTGATCGGTTGGCGCACCGACTTTTTGACCGAGACCCGCGGCACCGGAATCGGTCACGCGGTGTTCGACGGGTATGGACCGTGGGCCGGGGAGATCCGGGCGCGCCACACCGGTTCGCTGGTGTCTGACCGGGCCGGCACCATCACGGCGTTCGCGCTGATCCAACTGGCCGACCGTGGGCAGTTCTTCGTCGAGCCGGGACAGGACACCTACGAGGGCATGGTCGTCGGGGTCAACCCGCGTCCGGAGGACCTCGACATCAATGTCATCCGGGAGAAGAAGCTGACCAACATGCGCTCGTCGACTGCCGACGTCATCGAGACGCTGGCCAAGCCGATCGCCCTCGACTTGGAGCGGGCGATGGAATTCTGCGCGCCCGACGAGTGTGTTGAGGTCACTCCGGAGACGGTGCGGGTGCGAAAGGCGGAACTGCACGCCACGACCCGGGCCCGCAGCCGGGCGCGGGCCAAGGCTCGCGGCTGAGCCGGGGCAGCACCTTCGCACGGGCCCGGTCTCGGCCCCCGCGGTTGGCCCATGGGTTAGCGTGAAGCCGAGTCGGTTCGCGAAGCGAAGGAGCACAATGGTGGAGTTCGGATTGTGGGCCTGGCTGACGATCATCGCGTTCTGCTTGGTCTTAGTGTCGGCCACCATTGCCTCCTTCTACGTGCGCCGGTTGCTCAATCGCACGCCGTTGCCGATCAGCGAGGAGATCGACAGCGCCTTTGCCATCGTCAAGAAAGTCCGCAAGGGCCAACCCCTGTCGGCCGATGAGCTGGTCTATGCCCAGCAAATTGTGGCTGATCGCAGCTCGCTCATGGCGTTCTGCATCCCCGGCACGTTGTTCATGTTGGGGTGCTTTTACGTGTTGGGCAGCCTCTACCATTTGCATGGCGCGACGCCGTCCGAGCGGACATTCCTCGGGGTGATCCCGATGCTGACCTCGACCAACCTGGCTCTGCGGCTGGTCAGCAGTGCCCGGCTGAAAAGACGTCTGCAGCAGGCCAGCGCAGAGGTGGATCCGCATCGCGGTTCTGCGGCCTCGACCCCGGCTGGTATCTTTTCCTCTTGTCAACAGAGTTGATATGTAGGCCCGAGTCTTGCCTGCGCACAGCGAGACACGGTGTCCAAGAACGGATTCGAAGAAGGTGATCGAGTGACGCCCCGCTCAGTCGGCAGGAGGGTGCTGGCGCGAACCTGGATGCCCCTGGTTGCCGTCGTTGCGATCGGCCTGGGTCTGCTGGGCATGTGGAAAGTGCACCAGTTCTCCGCTCCGGAGCCGGTCATCACGGTCAACGGTCCGCAGGCGCCCGAGGAGTTCAATCCCAAGCGGCTCACCTATGAGGTGTTCGGCTCGGCGGGGGAGGGCGGGACGTTGGTCTACATCGACATCGACGGCCACCCGCACAAGGTCGAGGTCACCGCGTTGCCGTGGTCCCACACCGAGACGACCACGCTGACGGTGATTTCCGGCAGCGTCTCGGTGCACGTCCACGGTGGGCAGGTGGGCTGCCGGATGTTGGTCGACGACGTTGTCCGCGATGAACATTGGACGAGGCATCAGGACGCGGACGTCGAGTGCAGAGTCAAGTCCGCATGAGTGAGCATCGGGTGGAGCAGCGTAAACGCCCCGTCATCCCCCGGACGGTCCGCGCCTTGGCGATACCAATCATTGTCTTTTGGGGCCTTCTCGCCGTGAGCACGAACGCCTTCATTCCCAAGGTGGAGGACGTCGCAGAGGAGTTGGCCGGACCGATGGTCCCGCACTACGCGCCCTCGCAACGTGCGATGTTGGCTATCGGTGCGAAGTTCCACGAATCCAACTCCACCAGCCTGACCATGATCGTGTTCGAGGCGAACCGCCCGTTGGTCATCGCGGACCACGAGTACTACGACGATCTGATGCGCCGGCTCGAGCACGATACCAAACACGTGCAATACGTGATGGATTTGTGGGGCAAACCGTTCACCGCGGCGGGGGCGCAAAGCCTGGACGGCCGGTCGGCGTACGTGCTGCTGCGTCTGGCCGGCGACATCGGCCAGATGCAAGCCAACCAGTCCGTGGAGGCAGTTCGCGACATCGTCGCCAAGGACACTCCGCCGCCCGGGCTGAAGGTCTACGTCAGCGGCGCGGCTCCGCTGGCTGCCGACACCCTTGCCATCGCCAATTCCAGCCTGAACAACGTCACTATCGTCACGATCATCCTCATCATCGTGATGCTGGTGCTGGTGTATCGCCGTCCGTCCACCCTGTTGGTGCCGTTGCTCGGGGTCCTCATCGAGATGCTGGTTGCCCGAGGGGTTGTCGCGACTCTCGGGCACTTCGGGTACATCGAGCTGTCGTCATTCGCGGTGAACATCGTCATCGCGCTGACGCTCGGAGCGGGAACGGATTACGGCATCTTCTTGATGGGCCGCTATCACGAGGCGCGCCAGTCCGGTGAAAGCCGCGAGGAGGCCTTCTACACCGCCTATCGGGGGATAGCGCCTATCGTCATTGGCTCGGGCCTGACGATCGCCGGGGCATGTTACTGCTTGACGTTCGCGCGGCTCAACTACTTCCACACCATGGGGCCGGCGGTCGCCATCAGCATGCTGTTCACCATCGCCGCAGCGATGACGCTGGGCCCGGCCATGTTGACCGTGGGCAGCCTGTTCGGGATGTTCGAACCGCGGCAGGCCGCCAAGGCCCGCCTGTATCGGCGGATCGGCGCGAGCGTGGTGCGGTGGCCGGTGCCGATCCTGGCGGCCAGTGCGGCCGTGGTGATGATCGGGGCGATCTTCGTGCCGACCTACCGGCAGAACTACGACGATCGTCAATACCAGCCGCGCAACGCCCCGGCCAATCTGGGTTTCGCCGCCGCCGATCGGCACTTCTCCAAGAGCAAACTGTTCTCCGAGATGCTCATGGTCGAAACCGACCATGACATGCGCAACTCGGCGGATTTCATCACGCTGGACCGGGTCGCCAAGGCTCTCATTCGACTGCCTGGTGTGGCGATGGTGCAAAGTATCACCCGGCCCCTGGGCCACGCACTCGAGCATGCCAGCATTCCCTACTTGTTCACCACACTAGGCAGCGGCAACGGTCAACAGCTCCCGTTCAACCAAGAGCAAAACACCGACACCGATCAACAGGCCGATATTCAGGCGCACTCCGTCGAAGTCCTGCGCAAAGAGATCACCTTCTTCCAGAAGGTATCGGACGAGCTGCACCAGACCGCTCTCACCGTCGAGGATCTGCAACGAGTCAGCGACGAAGTCCGAGACAACGTCTCCAACGTCGATGATTTCTTCCGTCCAATCAAGAGCTACTTCTATTGGGAGAAGCACTGTTTTGATATTCCCATCTGCTGGACGTTCAGATCCTTGTTCGACACGATCGACCAGATCGACAAGTTGGCTGACGACATCGGGGACGCGAAGTTATCCATCGTGGAGATCGACAAAACCTTCCCCCACATCATCGCGCAGCTGAAAGCCACCGCTGACGACACCGAGGCCCTGCGGGCGAAGTTGGTGAACAGCTACGGTTCGGCCGACCTGCAGTCCATCCAGACCGACCAGACATTCGACGACCAGATCAACGTCGGCAACGACTTCGACAAGTCCCGCAGCGATGACTACTTCTACATCCCGCACGAGGCCTTCGACAACGAGGACCTCAAGACCGGCATGAAGCTGATGATGTCGCCGGACGGCAAGGCGGCCCGGTTCATCGTCACTCACGAGGGCGACGCCATGGGCCCCGAAGGGGTGGAACACGTGGAAAGGTTTCCCGAGGCGATCACCACGGTCTTGAAAGAGACCTCGCTGGCCGGCGCGCGGGTCTACATCGGCGGCTCGGGATCCAACGACAAGGACATCAAGGAATACGCCGCCTCGGATCTGCTCATCGCGGCGATCGCCGCGTTGGTGCTGATCTTTGTGATCATGATGTTCATCACGCGAAGTTTGGTGGCGGCGTTGGTGATTCCCGGCACCGTGGCTTTCTCCTACGCCGGGGCTTTCGGGCTGTCCATCCTTGTCTGGCAGCACCTCATCGGCCTGCCGCTGCACTGGCTGGTGCTACCGCTGACGTTCATCATCCTGGTGGCGGTCGGGTCGGACTACAACCTGCTGTTGATCGCCCGGGTCAAAGACGAGATTCCCGCCGGGCTGCACACCGGTTTGATCCGGGCGCTCGGAAGCACCGGCGGGGTAGTGACGTCGGCGGGTCTGGTGTTCGCGTTCACCATGCTGGCGATGCTCACCAGCGACCTCAGAACGATCGGCCAGGTGGGTTCGACCGTCTGCATCGGCCTGCTGCTCGACACGCTGATCGTGCGTTCGTTCGTCGTGCCGTGCACCGTGCGGATCCTCGGGCCGTGGTTCTGGTGGCCTACCCTGGTGCGTCGCCGCCCGCAGTCGTAGCGCTGACGCAACGGCATGCCGCTCGAACGGCTTACCGGCATCACACCCGAACCGTCGGATCGGAGGGCTCCCGAACTGGTCATCGCGTCAGACGGGCCGACAGCTTCGTCGCTTATGGGGAGAGGGTCACGATATCACCGATGATGGTCGAGGCCGCACTGGCGACGGCTTCGAATTCGAAGCCGGCTGCAAACGCGCCCACGCCCATGTCGGCCGCGATCGGCAAGCCGACAGCGTCGAGAAGGTTACCGGCCTGCAAACTGTCCACGAAGAGGCTGGCGTCATACGCGGGGAGGCTGGTGAGCAGGGCATTGGCAATATCTGCCGTCGGCAGCAGAGCGCCGTAGGCGGTCGAAGCCACAGCCGAAAGGGTGTTGACCAAATCGGTGAGCGACGAGGCGGGATCACTGGCCAGCGTTGACAATCCCGTCGACAGGTCGGCCACCGCGCTCGTCGCGCTGGTCGTCCCCGACGAGGGATCCAGCAGCGAGCCGAGCGACAGTGTGACCGGGTTCGGTCCGCTACCGGTGAAATCGCCGACGAAGTTCTCGACGCCCTGCTCGGCTCCGCTGATCAGAAGCCCCGGGAGCTGTTCGATGTCGCTGAGGCTCGGGAACAGCCCGAACGGGGTTGCTATGTTGGCGGGGCTGGTGGACCAGCCATAGAGCGGGTCGCCGTAGCCCAGGTTCACCAGATACGTCAGGTCCGGCTGCAGCAGGTCAGCGATCGGGTTCCCGATCATCGGGATGTCGCGCACCAGGTCCAACAGCGGCAAATCCGTGGTGGGGATCATGTAGTAGGTGGTTTCGGTGGCGCCATATGTCGGCAATTCGATAGCCGTGGCCAGTTGCGCGGACGTGACCGGATACTGCACAAACAGAACTCCGGCAAAAGCGTTCAGATCCGACAGGAAATCGATGGGATATCGCGGGAAGTCGGCGAAACCGTCGTATTCCGCTGTGTAGCTGACGGTGGTGAAGTCATCGGCGGGGGCTGCGCCGTAGAAGCGAACCCCCAAACTCGCGATATCCAGGCCGACGAATCGCTCCAAGAGGCCGCCGTTGGGATTCATTTCGTTACCGATGAACACGAAGTGCACCGGCAGGTTACTCGGCGTGCCGGACGGGTCGAGCGCCTTCATTTCCAGCGAGGAGATGACCGCACTCTGCGAGCTGCCGAACACGGTGGTGGTGTCTCCGGCTGCCAGATTGGCCTGGATTGAGTTGTTCAGAATCGTGACGCCCTGAGCCACCGACGTGTCGAAAGGCAAGCTTTTTACGCCGGTGAGCGGATATAGGTTCTCGGGCGTGACCAGACCGTTCGCCAACGTCCCGGGGTACTCGGTGCCCGGGAACGTAGGCTGCCCGGGAAAAGGCGCCGTGGGCTCGATGTAGACAGCGCTCACTACATCCACGTATGAGGAGCCAGGAATCGGTTGCCCGGTGCCGACCATCACCAACCCGATATCCGTATCGTCCCCGTGTGCGAACGCCGAATTCATCACCGACGTCAATGTCAGCAGACCGGCTCCGGCACTCGCCGACATCCCACGAAGAAGCCAACGGAGTCTGCAGGGGATCACCGTCGACTTCTCGGAGACGGCGTCGACAGGGCATCGACATGGTTGTGAATCTGGAGAGACCATAGCGAGCGAGCGCCGATGCACACAGTGACCCTTTCCTACATCCCGCGAGTAGCCGGACACGTAGCCGGGAAGTTACGTGATTGCGTGAATCCATGTCAAGGACGCGACTTGACTCATAAAAAATGCCCGCGAAACACCGCCGGTATCCGATCGAAATGAACTCTACCGAGTGAGCGGGGGCGTCGAGAGGCGACTCGAGCCCATTGTCATGCCCGCGAGACGTCTCGGGAGCAGAATTCTGGCCTAACGTGATTACACCTATGGCGGCCAGGCACTTACCGGTGAAAACGATATGTAGATAACCCCGGGTAACTATTCACAATTTGATCGTTGAAAAAGCTGGGAAAAGTTTTGTCCGACCTCTGTTAGGTCTGCCGCGAACCGCCGAATCGACGGCAACCGGACTCATTCGAACTGGCCCCCGATACCCTGTTGGGCGTGCCCAAACCAGCTCGCCGCGCCTGGATGAGAACCAGCGTGCTGGCGTCGGCGCTGGTACTGGCGGGTTGCACGGTCAACCCGCCGCCGGCGCCGCAGAGCACCGAGACCTCCAAGGCCGCGCCGCCCCCGCCGCCGCGGATCACCCAGATCATCATGGGTATCGACTCGATTGGCGCCGGGTTCAACCCGCATCTGCTGTCGGATCTGTCACCGGTCAACGCCGCGATCAGCTCGCTGGTGCTGCCCAGCGCTTTTCGGCCGGTGCCGGACCCCGACACCCCCACCGGGTCACGCTGGGAGATGGACCCGACGCTGCTGGTGTCCGCCGAAGTGACCAACGACAACCCGTTCACGGTGACCTACAAGATCCGGCCGGAGGCGCAATGGACCGACAACGCGCCGATCGCCGCCGACGACTTGTGGTACCTATGGCGGCAGATGGTCAGTCAGCCTGGCGTGGTCGACCCGGCTGGCTACGACCTGATCACCGGAGTGCAGTCGATCGACGGCGGCAAGCAGGCGGTCGTCACGTTCTCCCAGCCGTATCCGGCCTGGCGGGAGTTGTTCAGTAATATCCTGCCGGCACACATCGTCAAGGATGTCCCGGGCGGTTTTCCGGCCGGGCTGGCCCGTGCGCTGCCGGTTACCGGCGGGCAGTTCCGGGTGGAGAGCATCGACCCGCAACGCGACGAGATCCTGCTCGCCCGCAACGACCGGTACTGGGGCCCGCCGGCCAAACCGGATCTGCTCCTGTTCCGGCGGGCGGGTGCACCGGCCGCATTGGCCGACTCGATCCGCAACGGCGACACCCAGGTGGCTCAGGTGCACGGCGGGTCGACCGCGTTCGCGCAGTTGTCGGCGATCCCGGAGGTGCGGACCGCCCGGATCATGACACCCCGAATCATGGAGCTCACGCTGCGCGCGAATGTACCCAAGCTGGCCGATGTGCAGGTGCGCAAGGCGATTCTGGGTCTGCTCGATGTCGACTTGCTGGCGGCCGTCGGCGCCGGTAGCGACAACACCGTCCAACTGGACCAGGCGCAGATCCGCTCGCCCAGCGACCCCGGCTATGAGCCGACGGCGCCGGCTGCGATCAGCCGGACCGCGGCGCTGGGGTTGCTGCAGGAGTCCGGCTACCAGATCGAGAAGGACACGCCGCCGTCGGCCGCGGATCCGCCGACCACCCCGCTCGGCGGCGGACCGCCGGAGATCACCCGTGGCCGGGTCAGTAAAGACGGTAAGCAGCTTTCGTTGGCAATCGGGGTGGCCGCCAACGACCCGACATCGGTGGCTGTGGCCAACACCGCGGCCGACCAGTTGCGCGCAGTCGGGATCGCCGCGACGGTGCTGGCGCTAGATCCTGTGGTCCTGTACCGGGACGCGCTGGTCAACGACCGGGTGGACGCCATTGTGGGATGGCACCAGGCCGGGGGCAGTCTGGCGACCTTGCTGGCCTCGCGGTACGGCTGCCCGGCGCTGGAGGCAACGGCGGTGTCGACGCCGGTTGGCGCGCAAGCATCGGTCACCGAGGCGTCCCCGACGTCGGCGTTGACCCCGGCCCCCACGCCGCAGACGCCGACAACACCGGGCCGCACGTCCGAGCCGGGTGCGCTGGTGCAGGCGCCGTCGAACCTGACCGGGATCTGCGATCGCAGCATCCAGTCCAATATCGATGCCGCACTCAGGGGCACCAAGAACATCAACGACGTGATCAATGCTGTCGAGCCGCGGCTGTGGAACATGTCGACGGTGCTGCCGATCCTGCAGGACACCACGATCGTCGCGGCCGGGCCGAGTGTGCTCAACGTCAGCCTGTCCGGCGCGGTTCCCGTCGGTATCGTCGGAGATGCCGGACAGTGGACGAAGGCGGCGCAGTGACTCCCGCACCTGCGAAGCAGAAAAGACCCGGGCCGACGGCAGCCGCGAACCCCTCAGTGAGCGGTGCTGGTATATGCGGCTTGGGGGATAACCGTGTCGAGGATGCGAATCAGGTCATGGTTGTTCGGTGGAGCCCCGGTGAGCAGCAGATGATGGTTGATCAACGCGGGTCCCACTCGCGCAGTCAGCGGGCCCAGCGCCTCGGGCTTGATTTCGCCCTTCCGCTCGCCGGCGCACAGGATCGATTCGATGATCCGAAGGCGCGGCGCCACCACCGCGTCGGCGAAGATGGCACGCAGTTCGGGTTCGTGGATGAGCTGGGCCATGATGGCCATACCCGGGAACGCAGTTTTGCCGGCCAGCACATCGCAGTGCGCAGTGAACACCGCGAGCAGGTTTTGCCGCGCTGATTGGCCGTTGCACGGCTCGGGAATTGTTGGCAGCGCGTAGCGCAATGCGTCCCGAATCAGGTCACGCTTGCTGGACCACCGCCGATACAGCGCAGCCTTGCCCGTGTGGGCGCGCGCCGCGATCTTTTCCATAGCCAACCCGGCGTACCCCGCGTCGGCCAGTTCAGCCAGAGCGGCGTCGTACAACGCATGCTCGAGTTCTTTGCCCCGCCGGCGGGTACGGACCGCTGCGAACTGTTGGGCCATTGGTCAATAGTAGGCAACAGTGACTTTCTGTACCGCGGGCGGCTTAGCCCGTCCATCGAGCAGCACTGCGGGTCAACCGTTTCCGTTTCCACCCGGCAGCGTCACCAGGGGGCCGGTAGGGTACCACCATGCTGGAGACGCCCCGGCTGCTGTTCGTGCATGCGCACCCCGACGACGAGAGTCTCAGCAACGGCGCCACCATCGCGCACTACACCGCCCGCGGCGCGCAGGTACAGGTGGTCACCTGCACGCTCGGCGAGGAGGGCGAGGTCATCGGCGACCGCTGGGCGCTGTTGGGCGTCGACCACGCCGATCAACTCGGCGGCTATCGCATCGGTGAGCTCACCGTCGCGCTGCGGGCGCTCGGCGCCGGTACACCGACCTTCCTCGGCGGTGCGGGGCGCTGGCGGGATTCCGGCATGGCCGGCACCCCACCGCGCCGCCAGACCCGCTTCATCGACGCCGACGAACGCGAGGCAGTGGGCGCCCTGGTCACGCTCATTCGCCGATTACGCCCGCACGTCGTGGTGACCTACGACCCCGTCGGGGGCTACGGGCATCCCGACCACATTCATGCTCACACCGTCACCACCGCTGCGGTAGCGGCCGCGGGCGCCGATGGCCACCCGGGCGTGCCGTGGACGGTACCGAAGTTCTACTGGACGGTGACGGCCGGGAGCGCGACCGCGGCGGGTCTGAACGCGCTGGGCCCCGGCGACCTGCGGCCCGAGTGGGTGCTACCGCCGGCCTGCGGTGAACCCGGCGTGAAGGTCTATTCCGACGAGCAGATCGACGCCGTCGTCGACGCCGAAGATGCGTTGCCGGCCAAACGGCTCGCACTTGCCGCGCACGCCACCCAGGTCGTCGTCGGACCGACTGGGCGGGCGTGCGCACTCTCCAACAGGGTCGCCTTGCCCATCCTGGGTCGGGAGCATTATGTTCTGGCCGCCGGCAGGCCGGGACCCCGCGACGAGCGCGGCTGGGAGAGCGACCTGCTCGCCGGACTCGACCTCGTCTAGGAGCGCTCTGAACAACGGGTGATGTGGGGGCGGGAGGAGCGTCGACAAGGCCGTCGTTGCGGCGTGAGTCGTACCTTCAGGGTCGAAAACGTGGTC
>Ga0207433_10005093_pt1 | contig 23721 bp, 20 predicted proteins | sample YelNatPaOPGAMG01_FD_187559 | JGI IMG/M metagenome (GOLD analysis project Ga0207433, IMG submission 187559) | Hot spring thermophilic microbial communities from Obsidian Pool, Yellowstone National Park, USA - OP-RAMG-01 (SPAdes) (version 3) | ecosystem: Environmental > Aquatic > Thermal springs... | reverse complement strand
AAATGACCTTGAATTTACGACACCGCATATTCGCAAAGACACAACCCTTAAAGGTTTAATGTTTATTTGTTTTTTAGCATTAATCATACGGATGAGAATAATGAATGTGCTCAAACGCGCTGGTTTACTAAAGAGTTATAGTTTTGAAAAACTGGTTATCCAATTGGAGAAACTAAAAGCCATAGTGATGGAAGATGGACAGATAATTTATTCTGAACTGACCAAAAAACAAAAGGAATTACTCCAACCTTTTGATGCTGTGCCTAAATATTGAAGAGTTTCGGTTATATATGAATTTTAAAAACGTGCCGCAGACTTTGATTATCCTGCTATCTGTCCCATTTGCTATGACCGGCAGTATCTGGATGTTGTATATTATGAAATATCATTTGAGCATTGCCGTTTGGGTGGGGATAATCGCCCTTGCGGGTCTTGCTGCCCAAACCGGAACAGTAATGATTATCTATTTGGACGAGGCGTATAATCTATGGAAAGCAGCCGGTAAAATGAAAACCCAATATGACTTGTTTGAATCTATTACCTATGGCGCTGTCCAGAGAGTTCGTCCTAAGTTAATGACGGTTTCAATGATTATTATCGGACTCATCCCAGCGTTATGGGCAGAAGGCGCAGGCGCCGAAGCCATTCAGCGAATTGCTGCTCCTATGGTCGGTGGACTGATTACAAGCACGGTTTTAACACTTGAAATAATCCCCGCTATTTACAGTATCTGGCGTGGACGCTCCGTTGAATGGATAAAAGGACCACCTCCTCCAAAGAAGAGCTGGGCGCAATTAAGCGCAGAATTTGCGCAGTTAGAAGCTATGCGGTTTAAACATAATCGCGACTCCCAATAATAACTAATCCGTTCTTTTCTCCAATAGAAGTTCTCTTGCTAAAAATTAATCTCAACTGGGATGTAATTATTCATAGCACTGATTTTCTGATCAGATGGCGATTAAATTTGGTTGAACTGCACAAAATATAACAATGCACAGAGAAAAGCCCCAGAGATGAAATTTATAGGCATTGTAAAGTTATGGTTTTCATCCTTATTTTAAAAATTTAATTGAAATTAATCCGATGGTTTCAGAAAACTATCAGGGAATATTTCATTATGATTGAACGGATAATCAGTTTGTGTGGTGTTGCGGCAATATTATTAATTGCATGGGCAATATCTTTAAACCGCAAACAGGTACCATGGCGAACGGTAGCATGGGGACTGGGCTTGCAGGTTGCTTTTGCCCTGTTCATGCATAAAACTGCAATAGGAAAGGAATTGTTCAGATTCGCTGGCGATGCTGTAAATAAACTCATCGGGTTTTCCACCGAAGGTTGCCGTTTTGTCTTTGGCGCTCTTGCGGATTCACAGACGATGTCGAACGTATTTGGCGAAAAAAACGGGATGATTTTTGCAATAACTGTTACCGGCACAATTATTGTAGTTGCCTCGTTATCTTCGGTTCTATATCACTACGGGATATTGCAGGCGGTCGTCCGGGCGCTTGCGTGGGTTATGAGAAAGGCAATGCGAACAAGCGGCTCGGAAACCCTCTCAGCCGCTGCCAACATATTCATGGGACAAACCGAGGCGCCGCTGATGATTAAACCTTATATTGCAAAGATGACACGCAGCGAAATCCTTTGCATGATGGTTGGAGGTATGGCAACAATTGCAGGCGGCGTTCTTGCTGCCTATGTTTCTTTCGGAATACCTGCGGGCGACCTGCTGACTGCATCAGTTATGAACGCACCTGCTGCGTTGTTGATTTCAAAAATCCTCCTTCCAGAAACAGAACAAAGTCTGACCGCTGCCGGGGCTCCGGCAATAGTCGAAAGACAGACTAAAAACGGTCTGGACGCTATTTGCCGCGGCGCGTCCGATGGCGTGTATCTTTCAATCAATGTAATGGCGATGCTAATTGCCTTTGTTGCTGGTGTAGCGCTGGTTAATTACCTTCTTTCGATTATTCTGACCCCGCTGGGAATCCACAACGAAACCCCGCTCCAGACCTTGTTTGGATGGGTAAACGCGCCAATGGCGTTTTTACTTGGCGTTTCGTGGCATGACGCCGTTGCTGTCGGGCGTGTTCTCGGAGAACGGATTGTCCTCAATGAATTTGTCGGGTATCTCTCTCTTGTAAAGATTAAGGATTCAATTGAACCCCGCAGTTTTACAATTGCAGTCTATGCAATATGCGGTTTTGCGAATCTTACAAGCATTGCAATACAAATTGGCGGGATTGGTTCTCTTGTGCCAGAACGCCGCTCAGACCTTGCAAGCCTTGGTTTAAGGGCAATGGTCGGCGGCGTTCTTGCTACCTATTTAAGCGCAAGTATTATCGGGTTTATTATTGGGTAAATTACCGGCTACCTTTGAAATTACTTTTTCAGCTTTGCGCTTGGAGTTGCGTCTGCCTCAAGGTCGCCGAGGGCAAACTGGATTCCGTCAAGGATGTGTTGCATGATTTGTTTATTCCAGAAGATATCATGCCTGTGTCCGAAAGCGCAGTAGAACACGCGTCCGTCACCATACTTTCGAATCCAACTTAAAGCATAATCATTATCAGCCCTGTTACCGTTCTTGAGATTAAGTTTTTTGACGGATTCTTCCCAGTCCACGCTCAACAGCACGCGTAGATTCTCCCGCGAATACGGGTCTTTGAATGTATAAATTTCATCGCTTATTTCAAATGACTTACCCTCAAACGCCTTGTTTATCGGGTGTTGCGGGTCGTCAATTTTCACAATCACCTTTCCCCATGGATGACCATTGAAGTAGCCGCCCATCATCTCTCCGTATTCCTTCCAGTTATAGAAGCAGTCGGTGGCTGCGTGTATTCCAATAATGCCCTTTCCTTTTTTAACAAAATTCAAAAGGTTCCCACGCAGAAGATTGGAACGAGCAACTGCCGCTTTCTGGTCGTCCGGAGAAAGTTGTTTGAAATTCGGCGGCATGAATAGGTCGCCCGTCGTGCTATTCATCAGCACCGCGTCAAAACCTTCGAGCACTTCCTGTTCGAACATAGAAATATCCTCACTGACAACAGTAGTGAACGCTCCGGTTTTTTCGCCCATTAACTCAATGGCTTTTGCGGCGACCGGTATTGAATCGTGTCTGAACCCGCGGGTTAGATTAAATATAAGAATTTTTCTCTGCTTTTTAGGAGCCACTGTGGCTTTTTCCGGGAGGGAAGACTTAATCTTTTCAATTTCCTGTGGAGTCTGCGCGTTCGTATTAGTAACAACCAACGCCAAAACTCCTGAGCAAACTGCTGTAGCTATGTACTTTATAATCATTGATGTTTTCATAATTTCCTCTCATTAAAATTAGATACAAACTTTTTAATTATATTCAATCTTATTTTAAGAAACGATAATAATTTCATTTAACTTCAAATTTTCCAGAGAGCGGATTTTTGGCGTGGGCTATTTTAAATGTCCTATTTGTGGTTTTGAATGCATGATTTTCCGGGATGCAAATTTTGATGATAATTAAGCCATTTTTTTATTCTATCCTCAGGGCGTCTGTCAGTCGAGTTTTCAAAGCCATTCGCGATGCAACTGCTGTCCAGATATAACTCAAAACCACGCTTGCCATTATAAGGACTACCACAAACCTTAAAGAGAACTTCTGACTTTCCGAAGTAATCGACGGCAACAGCGAAATAATCGCGGGGATGATGCCAATCACAATGCCCGCAATTATAACTATTGCATGTTCGGTTATTACAAGGCGACGGACGGATTTTTCGGTAAAGCCTACAGCAACCATAACTGCCAGTTCGTTCCTTCTTTCCAGAACGTTACGGAAAAGGATTATTGCAATCCCAACGCTCCCAAGCAAAAATCCAATTCCGCCAAGGATTTGAAATGCGCCGACGTATGTGTTCTGGACAGCGTTGAATTGAACAAGCCTCCGGACAGTTGTTACAATCTCCATCCCGTAATCAGAAAATGCGCGGGACAAGGTTTTAGCGACCTCTGCTGAGTCCGAATGCCGACATTCTATCAGAAAGAATTTATACCCAGATTCACCGGGGAATAACCTGCGGAATATTTCTTCGTTTATAATGAGATTTCCCTGTAAGACAGAATTTGCAACCCCGCCAACGATTTTGATTTTGAAAGGATGACCGAACTCATCATTGAAATCAATGGTATCGCCGATTTTTTTACCTAATGACCACTGAATTGAATCGGCGTCGCCAATTGCCGGCACAACTGGTATCTCTAAACCGTTCTCATAATTTGTCGAAACCTGATTAAGTAATTCCCACGGCGAATTCACATTTATCTTTTGCTCATACATGGAGAATGTGAAGCGGTTTGTGAGCAGTCGCCAGTCGCCGCCAAGTAATCTTGGTCTTACAGCCCTGTTTAAATTAAAACAACTTGCCTCGTCTCCTTCCTTTACTCTGAATGGAACGAAAAAGGCGTTTCCGACGGACGATTTATCCAGACCGTAATTGTTCAAGCCATCTTCGGTATTCAAATCTTTTATCACAGGAATCGAGCATTCTGCAATAAGGTCAAATCCGCCAGTCCCTGAAGACGGATTTTTTACATCTTTCCCAACGTCGAGCCTGAATACGCTTACAGAAACAAGTATGAAAAATCCGCACGCAAACATTCCGGCGGTTAAGACTGTTCGTTTTATGTTCCTTGCTGCGGAACGTATTGCAAGCGACGTCATACCGGTATATCCGAGCGATGCTGTACTGGAAGCCCTTAAAATGGTCGGTAATATCATCAGGGCGCCGCTCAACAAAAGAACCCCGGAAATAAAAAATCCTTCCGCCCCAGAAAATTGCCTTGTAACAATCAATTTAACCGCATTCAAAATGCCAAGAGCAATCAGCAGCATAGGAATACCTGTCCGGAGGATATTTCTGAACGGATTTGATTTGCGGGTATCGGCGGTTACGGATGGTGCCGCAATGCCCTGCTGAAAAATATTTTTTATACTTTTGTTTTTCAGCCTGCGTATGGTCCCGAATACTGCAATAAACGAGCATAAAATTGCCGAGCACACGCCAATACAGAAACTCGCTGTAGAGCCGTAAAATTCCCAGTCCATTCCGCCAGATACCTCCCGCCAGACCGTAGATAAAAACTGCAGCATGAGTTTTGAATACAGCATTCCGAAAATTCCCCCCACCACGGCGCCTGTGGTTATTATTGCGAACACCTCGTAGAACACCAGTTTAGCCACGTCTTTGTGTGAAAATCCGACAGCCATGTATATTCCGAATTCGCGGAAACGCCTCTCGATGTTCAGGCTAAACAGCAGCGCTACAAGCAATAGAGCCGAAACCACCAGAAAGAAACTGAATCCAAGAAACAATCCTCCGAAATCCTGCGAGTTTTCAGCAGCGATAAGAGAATTTGCGCGGATTGGCTCAAAAGAATATCCGAACGAAGCAGCACCACAGTTTTTGACAAGGTCTGTGGCAAATTGACGCAAAGTTGCCTTATTTGTCTGATTATTCTTTATGCGGAATCTGACAGCAGTCAATTCGCCAAATCTGTTTGACCAAAGTTTTTTTCCTGTGGAAATGGAGATAAACGCCTTTGGTGTTCCGCGGTAGTCGCGCCAGTAATCGTCGTCCTTTTTCCTGAATTTATGAATAAGCGGAAACCCGAGATTCCAGTCCTGCGTGGATTCAGCCTTTGCGAGTCCCGGAATTTCCGGAAGCAATGTTTTATCGAACCATGGAAGCTCATGCGGGACAATGGCAGCTACTCTGAATGTGTTTGTCGCCTCTACCAGTTTTCCGCCAGCATCGGGGAGATAATACTGAACATGGATTGCATCGCCCGGCTTTGCATCAAGGTCATCCGCAAGCCAGCGGATGATAAGTATTTCGTCGTCTTTCAGGTTAGCAGGCACAATCGGTTCATTTGCTGCGGTGATTATTGAATACGGCGTCTGTTTTCCGTCGCGGGAAAAAAGATTTGCAAGGTAGGTGAGGATAAAAATGGCATTTGTATCGAACACTTCTCTCCATTTCTCTGAATTTGCAAGCGCTACCGCTTTATCGCAAACTGCTTTTTCAATGAACACGCGCTGGCTCCTCAATTCTGCGAGGTTATCCCTCACAAGTCGGAATTCAATCCCGCAATCATCAGGGGTAAGACTCTCAGTAAGCAGATTCGTAGTCCGCCCTCCGGAAATTGCCCATGAATCAAGATTGCACAAAAGCAGATTTGCCATGCCGGTTTTATCGACAGCCTTTGCAATTTCATCATATTTCATGAAAAGATTAAACGGCGGCAACTGATTTGCCGTCATGCTGAAGTTCCCCATTTCTTTTCCCGAAATAATGGCATGAATCCTGACCCGCATTCCTACGTATGCGTTTTCCTGCAGCGAAATCGGTAGCTCAAAAGAAAGCGCAACAGGTTTCTTAATTCGAATAATTACCTCATCGCCCGGCTTTACGTTCAGATGCTCGGCAAGAGGCTGGTTTATTAATGCGTTTTTTGGAGGCAATGTATCGAACTTTTCCCGACCTTTTTCATTCCAGAAGTCATGCGTAACGCCATAAATATTTACACGGTTTGCGCGACCTGTTTCATCCGGTTTTGCCACAGACCCGTCCAGTTTGATCGCATACGTCGTTTTCACCTGCGCGTTGGGAAGGGAACTGTTGAGGTTTGTCCGGAGTCTTAAGCCGAGTTCTGCTGTGAACCACCTGTCCACTGCATACATTGCTGAACCGACCCATCCAAGCCTTCCCACTGCCCGATTTTTCAGAGTAAATCTGACCGAATCGCCGATAAACAACGCACCGGTAATTGCCATTGCGGCAATTGTTACAGCCGCAAACACCCACAGATTTGCCGCTTTGTAAAACGATAGGTTATTGAAAATTAATTTTGTAAACGTAGGTGAACGCATGGTGTCTATCATTTTTGCTGAAAAAGTCTACCTTCGCGCAATGCGTACACATGTTTCAGACGATTTGCAAACTCCAGCCAGTGTGTTGCTATTAGCAGGGTAACTCCGTCTTTTTCATTAAGTTCAAGGAGCAAATTAGCGAGAGACTCGGCTGTCTTCTGGTCAAGCGAACCGGTTGGCTCGTCGGCAATCAGGATACGCGGATTATTTATCAGCGCCCGTGCTACAGCCACACGCTGGCATTCGCCACCGGACATCTCGTAAGGTCTGTGGTGGATCCGTTCGCCAAGTCCCACCCGCTTTAGAAGTTCTACTGCACGATTTTCCGACGCTTTTATGTATGCCTTATCTTTTGTGGCAATTGCAGGCAACATTACATTTTCCAACGCTGAACATTGAGGCAACAAATGATGCATTTGAAATACAAACCCGATTTTCCTGTTTCTGACTCTTGCTAGGGCGGTATCGTCCAGCCCGAGTATATCCTCGCCGTCCAGAACAACCCTGCCTTCATCGGGTTTATCAAGAGCGCCGGCAATGTTTAAAAACGTGCTTTTGCCCGAACCGGATGGTCCGATAATGCCGACCGCATCGGAGTGTTTTATTACAAGGTCTATCCCGTTTAATACCTGTAACATTGGGGCTGTTGAAGACAATCTGTATGCCTTTTTTATCCCTTCAAGGATTAGAACTGGTGTGTTATCTTCGCCCATATTTTAATTTTATTATAATTTTTACTGCATGGAAATAAACCAAAAAAACATTATTGCAATTTTGTGGTAAGGGTATATCTTATTCATGATAAAGGATTTATAACCGCAATTTTTATAAATCAGAAATTCAGTTCGAAAATATTTGTCAAAAACAATTTTGGTGATTAATTTTCCATTATTAACTTGAATGTTTTTTAAAACTTGAGATAAAAAGAATCAGGAACCGTAATTTAAAGCTGTGCAGATTAGTTACATATTCTATTTCGGAGAAGTAGAACTTAGCTACATCTGGCGTCAAGCAACGCCGGAGGCTAAGGTCATTATCTTTTGCCTATTTATACTTTCAGTCGTCGTCTGGTCTGTGATTACCTCAAAAATCATACAGATGCGTCGCGCCAAGCGGCTTAACCAACTATTTGAACTCGAATACAATAAGTTAACTAATATCCTCGGAATTTACGACAGAAATATACAGGTTGACGGCTGTCCGTTGTATTCAATTTACCGGCAGGGTTGTTATGTGCTAAACGCGCGACTACAATCTCCTGAAGGGAGACGCGCCCGATATATTTCAATCAAGTCTATGGAGCACGTTAAAAGAGCGCTCGAAGGCGCTGTTGCGCAGGAGGCAATCAGGCTCGAGTCCGGTTTAATTTTGCTTGCGATTGCTGTGAGCGGTGCTCCGTTTCTTGGATTGCTTGGAACCGTCTGGGGTGTTATGAGCACATTTGCAAGGGTCGGTATGGCTGGCGAAGCAACGTTGACTGCTATGGCGCCCGGTGTTGCTGCAGCGCTTATAACCACAGTTGCAGGTTTGCTTGTGGCGATTCCATCAATGTTTTGTTATAACTGGCTTGTGCACAATTTGCGAGTAATGACGGTTCAGCTGGACAATTTTGCTCAAGACCTTGCTTCGAAGATCGAAGCCGAGTATCTGGCGGAAGACTGATAGATTATGAGAAGATATTCTCAAAAACATTCGCTCGTGACATTAAGCGAAATTAATATTACGCCGCTGCTCGACCTTGCGTTCGTTCTCTTGATTATTTTTGTTATTACGACGCCGTTGCTGGAAAAAAGTATTAACCTTAAACTGCCCAAAGGGGGCGAAACCATGCGCGCCCCAAATAAAAACGACCTGAAAACCGTCGAAATTACAGCAACCGGCGAATACCGCCTTAGCGGGAGACGAATGACGGTTCAGCAGATTGAGTATGAACTTGTTCAGGCTTTTATGCAAAACCCGAACATACTCGTTGCCATCAGGGCGGATGAACGGGCACCTTACGGTTATGTGGCGGCGATTTTAGATGCCTGCCAGAGACGCGGTATTACAAGATTTGCTTTGAAAACTTATCCGGAGCCTAAAAGGTAGTTATTTTTCGGAAAAGGACACAGGAACGTGGAAAAAATATTTAAAAAATGTATAATTGGTTCTGCCCTTGCTCATATAGGGTTAATAGCCATCCTTGTCCTTTTCACCGGATTTTCCAGAAAAACAGACAATTTTGAATCTTTTAAACCTATAACGATTATTAACCTCGACAACGTGCTTGTTACGGATGGTCCTACACGCGGTGGCGGAAGCGGCTCATTACCTCCTGTTATAACACCTCCGCCTCAGGCTCAGCCAAAGCCTGCATCTCAACCACAACTACCTCCTCAACAAAGACAACCTGCTTCGGAACCTAAAATCGAAAGCGCTCCCGCTCCAAAACCAAAGCCTGCGCCTCAACCGAGAAATGCGAGCGAGTCCGATGATTCACGGGAAGAAACTTCGCCCGAAGGTAAACTCCCCCCGAAACAGCGTTCCACAGGAATCAGAATTAGCACTAATCTTGTTGTAAGAAAATCAGGCGGATCGATTTCAGGTTCAAGAACGGGCAGGTCGTCAGCCGATTCATCCACAGCGATAAATAAAATTGCCAGCGAATTTAATTCTGCCATTAAAAATATAGGCGCCGGTCTCACAAGCGGCGGTCTGCGGATGGATGGTGTTCCAGGCTTTGGCGGTGGCGGTCCAGCAATGGTCAACTATACGCAGTTAATCATGAGCATCTTTGACCGCGCGTGGATTCCCCCAACCGAAATCACCGATGAAAATCTTATCTGTGAAGTCCGCATAGTGATTCACCGCACCGGTAAGGTAATATCAGCGAGAATTACGAAAAAATCCGGTAATGCGGCGATGGATGCTTCTGTAACGAGGGCGCTGGAGAGTGTCACATCTGTCCCTCCATTCCCGCCAGAGGCGAAGGATTTCGAAAGAACATTTATTATAGAATTTAACCTGAAAGCAAAACTTGCACGCGGATAACTGCGGCAAGATATAATACGGAGAATAGGAAAAATGAAAAAGGTAGTAATAAATTTACTGGTGATGTTAGCAGGTTGGACTCTGGTTGCCCAGACTGAACAACCCAAGATTGTTATCGAAAAATGGGCTGACCCCACAAAGGAAGTGCCAGTTTCAATCAAAGGTTTTACCGGAGAGGTTGCCTCTGTCCTTAAATTTGACCTTGAAGTCATGGGTTGCAAAGTCGTTCCGGAAGAAGTTGCCGCCTACAATGTCGAAGGCAGCAACGAGGGAAATGTTCAGGGGCGTCTCTTTGTTGGAAAAACAAGGAACCAGTTAATCGGAAAATCTTACACAGGGGGCACACTGCGTTCGCAGGCGCATGCATTTGCAGATGACATAATTTACGCAATTACTGGTGTTAAAGGCATTGCCCAGACAAAAATCGCTTTCAAGGGAGATTTTGGTTCACACAGCGAAATCTTTATTGCCGATTACGACGGATATAATCCAATCCAGATAACAAAGGACAACTCAATTGCAGCGGCGCCGTGCTGGGTTCCTGGGAAATTTGCCCTTGTCTATAACTCATATAAATCTGGTTTCCCTGATATTTACCACCACGACCTTAGCAGCGGAATCCGCAAAGTTATAGCCAAATATTCAGGCTCGAACATATCACCTGCCGTGTCGCCGGACGGTTCGCGCGTAGCCATGATTTTAAGCAAAGGGGGCAGCCCGAACCTGTATGTTGCTAATATTGACGGTTCAGGTCTTCAGCGGCTCACATCCACCCGCGAAGGTGAATCTTCTCCCTGCTGGTCGCCTGATGGAAAGACAATTTGTTTTGCCTCCCGCGTTGGGGGCTCGGCTGCGTTATACACAATCCCAGCAACTGGTGGTCAGATGAAACGCCTGCAAACAATCGGCGCTGTAAATGCCACTGAACCTGACTGGTCTCCTGACGGTTCCATGATTGCCTTTACAGCCCAAATGGGTGGCTTCCAGATCTGCATTGTCCCGGCGACAGGCGGTGAGGCAAAGATACTTACAGCAGGCGCCGACCCTTCATGGGCTCCGAATTCGCGAACAATTATCTTTACCCGGAACACTGGAAGAGGCGGAAGGTCATTATCTTTGATTGACATTTACACAAAACAGGTAAAGGATTGTCATCGGATTTCTGTTAGCTGCTCCCAACCCAGTTGGGCAAAATAAAAAAATAAAGATTGCAAAAATGAAAGCTATATACAAAGCGATGATTGTGGTTTTGGCGGTAACAACGCTTGCAACTGGTTGCAAGCGCAAGCCCCAACCCCCGTTAACATACATTCCGGGAATTACAAAACCAATCACAAATGAAGTTTCCGGATTCGATAAGGAAGGTCTGGCAAAAGTTGACACAGAAAAGACCACGTCAACGCCTTTGCCTAACACAAATGTCTCAAGTGAAAATGTGCCTCTGAGCAACCGCGAGCTGATTGAGGGTATGATTCCCGACCGCGATACCTTCAAGGCAAACACGGTCCATTTCGACTTTGACAGTGCGGCAATCAAACCTACTGAAAGGAGCAAAATTGACGCTGTTGCCCAAGTTCTAAAATCAAAGCCTAATACAAAAGTTCAGGTCGAAGGTCACTGCGACGAGCGTGGCACAGAGGAGTACAACCGTGCCCTTGGTGAACGCCGTGCCCTTGCTGTTCGTGAATATTTGATAAATGCTGGCATTTCGGCAGATAGAATCTTCACCATTAGTTACGGCGAAGACAGACCAGTTGACCCAGGGCATAATGAAGCCGCATGGGCAAAAAACAGGCGCGCCGAGTTTGTCCTTTTATTACCGAAATAAATTTATTGTTTGACGCCGTTCACAAAAGAATATAAAAATCCATAATCAAAAATGAAAATGAAGAATATAAATTTAATAATATCTTTGGTTGTTGCTGTCGGATTGGTTTTTGGCTCAACCGGTTGCAAAAGCGGTAAAAAGCAGCCAATTGTAACACAATTGCCATCCGGAGCCGGCGCCGGCACCAGCACAGGAACAGGCACACCAGGAACAGGTGTAGAAACCACGACTCCAATTACTCCGCCATCACAACCAGGCTCAGATACGCTTAAGCCACCGCAAATGACCGGCGAACTCCCTGAACCAAACGGACTTAATAACATGACCCCGGACAGGGAATTCTTTAAGGCGCAAACCGTTTATTTCGATTTCGATAGTTCTGTCATCAAAGCCACCGAAAAGAGTAAGATTGATTTTGTGGCAAATTACCTCAAAGCCAACCCAGAAACAAAAATCCAGATTGAAGGTCACTGCGACGAGCGTGGCACAGAGGAATACAACCGCGCCCTTGGCGAACGCCGTGCGCTTGCAATCCGTGAATACCTGATTAACGCAGGCATTTCCGGTTCAAGAATTTACACTATAAGTTACGGCGAAGACAGACCAGTTGACCCCGGACATAACGAAGCCGCATGGGCAAAGAATAGGAGAGGCGAGTTTGTCCTCTATCGTCCAAAAAAGTAAATATATTGAACAAATACATTTTGTTTTTCATCTAATCGTAGTATAGTGTAAAAGTTCGTTTTTACTTTAATATAAAATAGGAATATAGTTTTTTAGAGTGTAAATATGAAAATAATGATGTTAGCATTGTTAGGCACGGGTGAAATCGTGGCTATTCTTATTATTGTCCTGATTCTCTTCGGAGCCAAAAAGGTTCCCGAACTGATGAAAGGTCTGGGACAAGGTATCAGAGAATTCAAGAAAGCCTCGCGCGATGTTCAGGAAGAGATTCAGCGGGAAATTGAATCCGAACCACCCCCTGAACCTCCGAAAAAGACTAATAGTAACGTTCAAAAGCCTAATGGTCAGGCAAACCAGACAAAACCGACAGAAAACGCTTAATTTGACGTTACTGGTCTGAGTTTCTATTTCGGATTTGCCTGATGGGTAAAGAACCTGATGCTTCTCATTTAAATGGGGAGGGGCAAGAGGGTCGCAAGTCAGTCGGCGACTCAGGAGATAATGCTTTAAACAGCGATAATTCTTCCCAGAAGGCGGGCGATTCCCAAAATCAGTCAGAAAATCCGGAGCAACCTTCAATAAAAAAAACATCGGAAGAGCAAGAACCATCCGATACACCGGAATCTGGTCCTCCAGAATCAGGTGTTACAAAAAACTCCGGCGAAACGTTGTCCGAAGAATCTGGGATTAAAAAAGAGGAAGGCGAAACAGCCGAACAACCCTCGCCTGAACAAACATATAACCCTGATGTATCTCCATATAGTCCGGAATATCAACCACCTGATTATTATTCACAAACAGAACAAGATAGCACGGCAAGCGATTCCCCGGAATCAGGACATACATCAGACAATACCTACGATACTTCTTCGTCATCTTCATACGAAACTTACGGCGACTCGTCCGGCTCTGGCGGCGAACCGCCTGCTGATAATCAGTCAGACAGCGACGAGGAAGAGGAAGGCGGTGGTCCGGTAAAACCTTTTCTTGAGCACCTTGAGGATTTGCGGTGGACACTTATAAAGTCTGTAACTGCAGTTGTCCTTGGAATGCTCATTTGTCTTGTTGCCGGACGTTACCTTGTCAGCTTTCTGATGTTTCCACTGGATTTAGCAGAAAGGCTTTTCCTCTCCTCGAAATCAGAAGTGGCAATCATGATGGGGACAAATGTGCTTGCGCGTGGTAACCCGGATGAACTTGAAATAAAATCTGTTTTCGGTTCAAACGCACCGCCGGCATTAAAGATTGTTCCACTCCAGGTTGGTTCAAACACAATACTTGCGTTGCAGGTTGTCACAAACAGAGATGCTGTTCCGGCTCAGAAAATGGTCGTCGTCAAAAATTATAGTCCTATTGAAGGTATAATGGTTGCCCTTAAACTCGCACTGTTCGGCGGTCTTGTAGTATCTTTTCCGTTTGTAATGTATTTTATCGGACAATTTGTTTTGCCGGCGCTTCATGTCCATGAGAAAAAAATCCTTTATAAAGCCGTCGCGTTCAGTGGCGGTTTGTTCCTTTTAGGCGTTGTGTTTTGTTACTTTATTGTGCTTGTATTTTCCCTTGGCGCTACTGTTCAGTTCTCTCAATGGCTTGGTTTCAGCGCCGACGAATGGCGCGCAGATGCTTATTTAAATTTCGTCGTCAAATTCATGCTCGGTATGGGACTTGCCTTTCAATTGCCAGTCATAATCCTGCTTCTTGTAAAAATCGGTTTAATCGATTATGAAAAACTTAAAAAATTCAGGTCATACGCGTTTGTGACGAACCTTGTGGTATCTGCGATAGTTACACCTTCTGGTGATCCATTTACAATGCTCGTTATGGCGCTGCCATTGCATTTACTATATGAAATAAGCACATTCGTGGCATGGATATGGCACCGCCGCGAACTAAAAGAAGCCGCGCAGAAAGATAATTAACCAACGCCATTGAAGATAATTATCGAACTCTAAAAATTTATTATCTATTTTTCTTCGCTGAAAACGATTTTAAACTCATACAGGTTGGGCGCAGATGGTTGAGGCACTAAGATAAAATTCTCCGTGATGACCGGCTCGAATCCGGCGCCTTCAATTATCCTGCATTTTCCGACTCTCCTTGGCAAAAATTCAAATATCGGTCTTTCCCCTCTCTGGGAACCGTTTGGGTCGCTGGGTTTGAATTTCCTTTCTTTATCCAGAATCTTTACCGTGAAAGTGAGCACGCCGTCCTTTTCTGTTAAATTCTGTTCCCACTGAAGTGTGGATTTCTCTAATCTTGCTTCAAAAGCAGGGTCACCGTAAAAAGCCACTACATCGCGGTCGAAAAGATGTCCTTTAGACTTTGGATTTTTCTGCAGACACCAGATTAACGCCTGCTGGTTAGCAAAAAACGCTTCTGATAGCGAAAACCGTCCCGGTTGTTCGACAAAATAATCCAGAACTCCCCAGCCCATGTAGCCAAACCACGTTGGCACAGTATAACCTATCATTTGTACTACATGCGCGGATTTCATCCATGCCAACGCCATCGCATCCATGCCATCAATATGTCCCATCAGACAGTTCCCCACAGGCAGATACACGCGTGGGTGTTTGGATTTGATGGGGTATTTATTGCCCTTTGTGTCTTCGCCGTATAACTCGCCTGCCTTGCTCCTGAAACAACCGTTTTTATATGAATAACCGATCTGCCAGTCCCGTTCTGTTGCATGACCGGATGTAACGAAAAGGTCTGTCGTTCCGTTCAGTTCATCAACCAGCAATTTTGTTGTGTCCTGCGGGACTGTTATTGGTTTGGGCGTATCGCCTTTTTTCTTCTCCATTCCAAATCCCGCCTTGCTTTCGCTGTACCACACTCCTTCTTGAAAGTTCGACAACGGAATAGATGTTCCTGCCGAAGCCCTGCGGATAATTAATGGAGATTTTACGCTCACAAGTTCAAGGGCGTTTTCGGCATCGTAGCCTGTAACTATCCCCCAGATTGTATCGCCGTAAGGGTCATCGTCCAAAGCCCGTGTCAGCTGATGAACCTTTGCAACAAACTCGCGGGTTGCATCAAGCGGCTGTGTTACAAAAGCTGTATATTTGGGCTTCTCAACGGAGAGGATGCCAAGCGTTTCTGCCACTGAATTTGTATATGTGGCAACCAAAGCATTGTGTTTTTCCTTAAGAAAATTAACAACCTTTTGCCATTGTTTATCTTCGGTGTTCTTTTTGTGGGTTACTATGACGTAATCTGCGCCTGAGACAGTCAGATTTAAAAATAACCCGGCAGAAAGCAGAACCAAAATGGATTTAATTTGTTTATTCATACTCTACCAATAATACGATAAAAACTGTTGGATTCAAATAAATCTAAACTTGCCACACCCGGAAATCGTGTTATTATAATAAACCATTATATTTTTTAATGGGATTAAAAGTCGCCGATTTTTTGGCTTTTAATTTGGTTAAATTTAACTTTACATTAAAGATAAGTTAAATTATTTTGTAAAACCTGTTGTTTTAAAAAGAACTGAGTGCTGAGAAAATATGGCGCAAAAAGAGAAAATAATTGAAGAGTTCCGTGTCCATGAGAAGGACACAGGCTCTCCTGACGTTCAGATAGCGTTGCTGACAGAGCGGATTAATTCGCTTACCGAACATTTGCAAAGACATAAAAAGGATTTCAGTTCGCGTCGTGGTTTGCTGATGATGGTCGGCAAACGACGCAGACTGCTTAATTATTTGCAGAGAAAGGATTACAATCGTTATCTGGAGATAACGAAGAAACTGAACCTACGCAAGTAATCTGTCCCGAATGCGGGAGCAGGTTATCTTGCTCGGTTTAATCAGTTGGCGGTTTCAAAAATGAACCGCTGTTAACATGAAAAAAGAATAGAAGCAACACCCGCAGGTTCCGGGCGATTTCAATCAACTGCATTACATCAGATTTTGCGGGTAAAACAGTAATGAGGTTGATTGAAGTTTCTCGGGTCCGTGCGGGTCGGGTTGCTTTTTAAGAGAAATAAAGTGAAGATATGGTTACAAAAGTTACCGCCCAAACGGGCAATTCGAATATCATTATTGAAACAGGAAAGGTTGCAAGACAGGCAGACGGCGCAGTAACCGTCCAGTTAGGCGAAACGATAGTTTTAGTCGCTGCTGTTGCCGCTACCAAGGCAGAAGAAGGACAAGATTTCTTCCCTCTTACTGTAGATTACCGCGAAAAAGCAGCTGCTGCGGGAAAATTCCCTGGCGGTTATTTTAAACGCGAGGGACGTCCCACAGAAAAGGAAATCCTCACAAGCAGGTTGATTGACCGTCCAATCAGACCTCTCTTTCCGAAAGGATGGTACAACGAGGTTCAGATTCAATGCATCGTCCTTAGCGCGGATGGCGAAAATGACCCAGACATCCTTAGCGTTGTCGGCGCATCTGCGGCGTTGATGATTAGCGATATACCATGGGAGGGTCCGATTGGCGCTGTCAGAATCGGCAGGATAAACGGTCAGTTCGTAATTAACCCGACCCACTCTGAACTTAAACAGAGCGACCTCGACCTTGTTTACGTTGGAAACGAGGATAAACTGCTCATGTTTGAAGGCTCTGCAAAAGAGATTAAGGAAGAAGATTTTAAAGCTGCGCTGCGGTTTGCCCACGAGGCATGCCAGCCGATTATCGCTGCCCAAAAACAACTTGCCGAACTCGCCGGTAAACCAAAACGAAGCATAGAGGTTAAAGTTGTTCCTGACGAGATAATACAAGACGTTCGCTCAATGGTCAGCGACAGAATCATTCCGGCGCTTCTCAAACCCGGCAAACTGGAAAGAGAAGCCGCATGCAAAGCCCTTCTGGAGGAGATACGTCCAAAGCTGATAGAAAAATATGGCGAAGAAAAAATCTCGGATTTTATCGTGAACAATGCATTCAGCGAGATTCAGAAAGAGACAATCCGCAACCTCATTATGAAAGAGGGCAAGCGGCTTGATGGCAGGGGATTTGATGAATTAAGAAAGATTGAATGCGAAGTTGGATTTTTGCCGCGTGTGCACGGCTCTGCGCTCTTTACAAGAGGTGAAACACAGGCGATGGTCTTTGCCACACTTGGAACATTGCAGGATGCGCAGGAATTCGATGCCTACACGGGCGGCGAAACCGAAAAGAAATTTATCCTTCACTACAATTTTCCGAACTTTTCAGTTGGCGAAACCGGAAGAATTTCTGGGCCGGGCAGACGCGAAATCGGTCATGGAGCCCTTGCGGAACGCAGCCTTGAACCGTTGATCCCGATTGATGATTTTCCATATTCCATTCGCGTAACAAGCGAGATAATGGAGTCTAACGGTTCAACAAGCATGGCAACAGTATGCGGCGGGTCTCTGGCACTTATGGACGCCGGCATACCGCTTCAGAGGCACGTGGCGGGTATCAGCATAGGGCTTTGCACTGAATTCGATGAAAAAGGCAATATTTCTCAATATAAACTCCTCACCGATATTATCGGATGGGAAGATGCCTTCTGCGACATGGACTGCAAAATTGCAGGTTCCGTGAACGGTATCACAGGATTCCAACTCGATTTGAAACTAAAAGGTATTCCACACGAAATCATAGATAACGCCCTCGAGAAGGCAAAAGCCGCTCGCCTGCAGATTATTGATATAATGTCGAAGACAATCGCAGCGCCGCGTCCAGAGTTCAGCAAGCATGCGCCTCGGGTTATCACGGTTAAAATCAATCCTGAGAAGATTGGTCTCCTGATAGGACCGGGCGGCAAGAATGTCAAAAAGATTGGCGACGATACCGGTTGCGAAATTAACATTGAGAACGACGGTACTGTGCTTATCTATGGTTCGAATGCTGCGGCAATTGAAGCCGCTAAACAAGCGGTGGAAGCCTTTGCAGCCGAGCCTGAGGTCGGCAAAATCTACAAGGGCAAAGTAGTAAGCATTACCGATTTTGGTGCGTTTGTAGAATTTCTGCCCGGTCAGGATGGTCTCGTCCATGTGAGCGAACTTGCAGACTACAGGGTTAAGAATGTCGAAGACGTTGTTAAAGTTGGCGACGAAGTGCTTGTAAAATGTCTCGAGATTGACGACAAAAACCGCGTTCGTCTTTCGAGAAAAGCAGCTTTGCAGGAACAGAAAGAAGAACTTCTCAGACAAAGCGCTGCTCAGGCTGCAAAACAGGAAATCGTTCCTGCAAAAGAAGAAAAACCCCAGACCGACGCAACTGCTACAGCAGAAAAAGAGCCGGTGAAACAGGAACAGTCACCGGTTCAGGAACAGACCGCAGATGAAGAACCTGAATATCCGGAAGAGGCAGAACCAGCCGAAACTGAACCGGAATTCGAAAAATCCGTCGAAGAAGAACAGGATTATCAATATCAGGAGCAGAGGGAGTTTCGTCCTGAACATCCGCGTCGTCATGATCCTCGCCAGCGTGGTCCCGCACGCGGAGAACAGAGACGTCCACGTCCCGGTATTCAAAGGAATGAAAGACCGGAACGCCGTGAACGCGGCGAAAGACAACGTCCGCAACCGCTCCAGAGACAAGCTTCCGAAACAGAAGGTTCATCTGAACAACCAGTTGTCGGACAAAACTACCGCGGTCGCGTAACTGCAACAAAAGAATATGGAGCATTCATCGAGTTCCTCCCCGGCAGGGAAGGTCTCTGCCATATAAGCGAACTCGCTAATTTCAGGGTCAAAAGAACTGAGGATATTGTAAAAGTTGGCGACGAAATAACCGTCAAATATCTTGGTCTTGACGACAAAGGACGGGTTCGGTTGTCCAGAAAAGCTGTAATTATCGAGCGTGAACAAGCTGAACGTCGCTCGCAGGTTATAGAACGTCCCGAACAGGACGATAAAAACCCCGAACAGTGATATTTATTTTCATTTCTTGATAATGCGCACAGCTTCCCATAGCATTATCAAGCAAAGCCTATGGAAGTAATTATCAGACCGGATGCTGATGCTGCGGCTTCGCTCGTGGCTAAAATTATTGCGAACGAAGTCCGCGCTAATCCATATATTGTCCTTGGTCTTGCCACAGGCAGGACTATGGAACGGGTTTACGAAAAACTCGTCAGGATGCACAAGGAAGAAGGTCTGGATTTTTCACTGTGCAGAACTTTTAATCTGGATGAATACGTTGGTCTTTCGCCGGATGACCCGCATTCCTACCGTTATTACATGAACAAACATCTCTTCAGCAAAATCAACATTGATATACGAAACACGCATTTGCCAAACGGAATGGCTGAAGACCTCGACAAAGAATGCGAGCGATACGAAAAACTGATTCAGAAGGTTGGTGGTATTGACCTGCAACTGCTTGGCATCGGCAGGTCGGGACATATCGGTTTTAACGAGCCGCTTTCGGCGCTGAAATCAAGAACCAGAGTAAAAGCGCTTTCGCCTGTTACACTTGAGCAGAACGCCCCTTTCTTTGAGGACAAGTCAAAGATGCCTCGCCGTGCAATAACAATGGGCGTTGGCACAATACTGGATTGCCGGAGGTGTATCCTTCTTGCAACCGGGGAGGAAAAAGCCGACATTATCGCTAAAGCCGTCGAAGGACCGATTACATCAATGATTTCTGCTTCCGCACTTCAGTTGCATCCAAGATGCACAGTAATCGTTGATGAAGCGGCGGCGTCAAAATTGCAAGGCGTTGATTATTATAAATGGATTTTCCAGAACGAACCTGAATGGGCGCCTTATCGCTGATTTTAAAACTCGCCATAAGTTATTTGAAAATAAATTAATTTATTTCCTCCGTGCTTGACCTCTTGCGATTGCGGGCTTATCATCTTTTTCCGAAAATGCGTGTTGCTGTAAAAATATTGATATTAAGTTTAATACTTGTGCCGGGGCTGACGGGCTTCTCTCAGTCGCAGTTGCAATATTTAAACGGAATCGCTGCTATAGTAAATGATGCGGTTATAACTGTTCAAGAAGTCAAGGAGTATATTGAACCGGCGCTTGAAGTCATCGAACGCACTTATTTTGACAGACCGCAGGAACTCCAGCGTAAAAGACAGGAAACACTCGAAGACGGCATTAATCAACTTGTAGAGAGGCAACTAATCCTGAGCGATTTTAAAAACTCCGGCAGAAACTTGCCCGAAAGTATTATTGATGAGGAAATTAACCGCGAAATCCGCGAGCAATTCGGCGACAGGGAAAACTTTATTAAAACCCTTAAGGCGCGCGGAATTACATTTGAAAAATATCGCCAAAAAATGCGTGAACGTATAATTGTCAGCGCTTTGAGAAGTCTGAATGTCTCGTCCGAAATTGTCATTAGCCCCTACAAAATAGAAGCATATTACAAAACAAACCAGAATAAATTCATGGTCAAAGATCAGGCAAAACTGAAACTTATAATGATAAAAAACGACCCATCTAACCCCGGACGCGCCAAAAAACTGGCATCCGAAATCTATGCCAAATTAAAAAGCGGCACGCCGTTTAGCGAAATGACTGTGTACCACGAAGGCACGCAGAAAAACGGGGAATGGGGTTGGGTGGAGGTTGATCCGCTCCAGCCTGAACTAAGATTGGCAATCAGAAATCTCAAGCCGGGACAGTTCAGCGATGTTATTGAAACTACCGAAGGTTGCTGGATCCTATATCTGGAAGAATTTAAACCTGCTCATGTCAGACCGCTTCAGGAAGTCCGCGATGAAATCGAAAAGGAACTACTTGCTCAGGAACGCGACAGACTTCAGAAAAAATGGATTGACCGCATCAGGGCAAAATCTTTTGTCAGGTATTTCTAATATCTCTAAAAAAAATCAACTTCATCGCTTGATATTTATTAGATTTCCATTAAATTAATCCAACTTTGTTTAGGAATTATTATTTTTATGATCGGGATTACACTGGGAGACCCATGTGGGGTTGGTCCGGAAGTCGTTGCAAAGGCAGTGGCTTCTCTGATTAATTCCGATAGTGAAAAATATCTCATTATCGGAGATCCCGAACTATTCTTGCGAGCATGTAAACAATCGGGCGTTAAGATTCCATTTTCAACAGATATTTCCTGCAACAGCCGCGTCATTGTCTATAATCCACTTAACAAACATTTAAAAAATCTGACTCCGGGAAATCCAGAAGCCGCAACTGCCGCAGTCGAGTGGCTCAAATACGGCGCAATTGCGTGTTTGGAAGGGAAACTGGACGCCCTTGTAACTGCCCCTGTAAACAAGGAATCAATCATAAACGCAGGGTTTGAATTTGTGGGGCAGACAGAATTTCTTGCCAATCTTTCGAATGCAAAAAAAACAGCAATGATGCTGCTTGGCGCCGATGACAGAGAACGATGGATTCGTGTTGTCCTCGCCACAACCCACATACCGATCAAAAGACTTTCCGAAACATTGACCCGCGAAAAAGTTGAACTTGCGATTGAAATGGCTGCGGTTGCCGGAAAGGCGCTTGGAATTCATAACGCTAAAATCGGCGTTTGCGGATTGAACCCGCATGCAGGAGAGGGCGGGAAAATTGGCGATGAGGAAATCCATGTAATAAAACCCGCAGTCGAGTGCATGGCAAAACGCGGCATCAATGTTTACGGACCTTTTGCGGCAGATGCACTCTTTTACCATCACTTTATCGGAAAATACGACATCGTCGTTGCAATGTATCACGATCAGGGACTTGCTCCACTTAAGATGGTCGCTTTTGAAAACGGAATAAACTGGACTGTGGGATTGCCCTTCGTGAGGACATCTCCCGACCATGGTACTGCTTACGATATTGCATGGAAAAATGTGGCTAATCCATCAAGCACTATTTCGGCAATAAACCTCGCAAAAAGACTAATCGCAAATAACTCGTATAAAAATGCTGTTTCTTAGAACTGAAGATTGGCTAATTATAAAAATTAAAATTTTTAAAATAAGAATAAATTTTTATTTGAATAAATATTGTTAATAATGCAAATTAATGAATGAGGAGCAAATTATGAAGAAAGAAGCAATACATGTGGCGGTAACAGGCGCAGCCGGTCAAATCGGATATTCACTACTCTTCCGAATTGCTGCCGGAGATATGTTTGGTCAGGATCAGCCGGTTGTTCTGCATCTAATCGAAATTGAACCTGCAATGAAAGCTCTCGAAGGTGTCATTATGGAGCTCGATGATTGCGCTTTCCCATTGCTGAAAGGAATTCATGCAACGTCAAATCCGGAAGAAGGTTTCAAAGGCGTTAATTGGGCTCTTCTTGTCGGCGGTTTTCCGAGAAAGGCAGGCATGGAACGCAAAGATCTGTTGACCGTTAATGCAAAAATTTTTATCGAACAAGGGAAGGCGCTCAATAAATCCGCCGCAAGCGATGTCCGAATCCTCGTAGTGGGGAATCCGTGTAACACCAATTGTTACATTGCAAAACAGTGCGCGCCGGATATTCCTGCCGATAGATTCTTTGCTATGACACGGCTCGATGAGAACCGGGCGAAAACGCAGCTTGCCAAGAAAGCCGGTGTGGATATTACAGAAGTTACAAACGTGGCAATCTGGGGAAATCACTCATCGACGCTATATCCGGATTTTGAGAATGCGAAGATTGGTGGCAAACCAGCCACTACTGTAATCACTGACACTGCGTGGTTGCAGGGCGAATTTATCACTACAGTTCAGCAGCGAGGAGCTGCTGTAATCAAAGCACGTGGGGCATCAAGCGCAGGAAGCGCCGCAAATGCAATTATCGACACAGTCAAATCTATTATCAACCCAACAAAAGCCGGCGATTGGCACAGTGTGGCGCTTTGTTCGGATGGCAGTTACGGCGTTGAGCGTGGACTAATTTCTTCTTTTCCCATTGTCAGCGATGGCAAAAATGTCAGGATTGTACAGGGAATTCAATTGAGCAATTTTGCTCGTTCAAAAATTGAAATCAGCATAAATGAGCTGAAAGAAGAAAGGGCAGTTGTGTCAGAACTCCTGAAATCATAGGCGCTGATTACTGGTTTAACTACACAACAGAACAAACGCGGTTTTAATTAAAAAACCGCGTTTTTATTTTCTTCTTTTTCAAAAGCACTTTTAAGAAGTACCCACTGGTTTTTTCATTTCGACAAAAAAATTCCGTTTCACAGTATGGTTTTTAAGAAAAATTTTGGTTTTTATGCCAGAAATTCGCCAAATTTTATTCACAAAATTCTTCATAGATATCACAATAATTTGTAAATCAATAAGTTATAATTTTTAAAGATTGTGAATAAGTTGTGAATAATTAGTCTTTGCAAGAATGTCGTTAGGTGATAGAAATTATGTTGTGTTACAAAGTGTTGCAAAGTG
>Ga0207433_10005091_pt1 | contig 23725 bp, 16 predicted proteins | sample YelNatPaOPGAMG01_FD_187559 | JGI IMG/M metagenome (GOLD analysis project Ga0207433, IMG submission 187559) | Hot spring thermophilic microbial communities from Obsidian Pool, Yellowstone National Park, USA - OP-RAMG-01 (SPAdes) (version 3) | ecosystem: Environmental > Aquatic > Thermal springs... | reverse complement strand
GTGACGGAGGCCGCGCTGGCGCATGTGAACGCCGACAAGACAGAAGCCGCCTATCAGCGCAGCGACCTGTTCGAGCGCCGCCGGGAGTTGATGCGCGCATGGGCTGACTTCGCCACTGGCAAGGGCAAGATCGTCAAGCTGGAAAGCACAGCGTGAGGAAATGCCGTGCCTGCAGGGTGCGGACACAAATCACGGACAGTGAGAGACCGCGAGGCAAAGCACCGAGACATAGGCGCGCGGCGCGATGGAGAATGCCATGCGCCACGCGCAGAGCTGGTTGCGATGCTGAGGTTCTCGCCACCAAGTCCAAAGCCTATCGCGGCATGCGCTCGGACACACGGGCCGCCTCTGCCGGCGCGTGTTCGGCGCGGATCGCCGAGATGCGGACATCCCGAGGAAGGCGGACCGGATCGAGCGCACTGACACCGACCCGGCTGCGAATCTTGCGAATTCTGCGAACACGAACTCGGACACACCCTGCGCCAACTCAGGTTTCGTAGCGCCTCGATCTAGCGCTTTGTCACAACCCGTGGCGATTGACCAGCAGCCCATCCACCCGATCGCAATACCGCTCGACATCCTCCAGCAGTTCCGGCAGGACATCCGGCCGCTCCCCGTCCCGCACCTTGCGCAGCAGGCGCACATAAGCCCGGATCAACGTCAACTGGTTCTGCACCTCGGCGACGTCCTCGTCGTTCTCCAGCCCCTGCGCCTGCAACCGCTGCAGCCGCCGCCACACCGACAGCAGGCACCTCGCCGCCCGCGCGGTCGGCTCCTTCGGTGCCGGCGTGCGCCAACCCCGCAGCCGACATCGACTCACCCCACCGGTACGAACCCCATCGGCACCCGGCTGTCCGGCGCCTGTGCGGCTGGCAGGTCGTCTGCGGTAACCTCGTCGGCCTGCCGCAGCAAGGCCCGTCCGAGCGCCAGGCGGATCCACTGCGACTGCTGACGCGGCGTCACCCGCGACAGACGCTCGACCACCTCCTCGCGCACCGACCAGTCCAGCCCGAACTCGCGCATCTGTTCTCGCAGCAACCCCTGCGCGATCGCCCGTGCCTGCTCGCGCGACGGCGCGGCAATCTCCTGCACCGCAAAGCGCGAGCGCAGCGGCGCATCCAGTGCCTGCGCCTCGTTGGCCGTGGCGATCCACACCACGAAGCGCGCATCCAGCGGCAGCGCCAGACGGTGTCAAGTCCGGCCGGCCACGAACGCCCCGACGTCGCATCGCGGCCACATCAGTGCCTCATCGGCGCCCCCTCAGCGCCCCGGTTTGCCCGCCGCGTGCTTTGCCTCGTCCTCCCCCGTTTCATCCTTCCCCGTTGCACCGTCTTCCACCACCGCACGGGCCTCCACCTGCAGCCGCCGCAGCAGGCGCTCCAAGACCTCCTGCCGATCCACACCCCAAAGCAGGGCCAGCGCGTCCAGCCGCGCCAGCGCGTCTTTGGACAGAAACACATTCACCTCGGTCTTCTGGCCCTGGGCCAGACGCTGGCGGCGGCGCTGCTGCGCCAGCCGTAACTGCTCGCGCCGGCGCGCCAGCCGCTCATCCAGCGTATCGGAAGGGGAGTCGTCTTGCATCGGCCACATTCTGCTATAGCCTGGTCGACAGTGTCGATGAGATGTATTACCATCATCGCGTCATCACTCCCTTCCATTCTTCTCACCGGAGGTCGTCATGCCCTACACCACCGATCCCAAGACGGTGCGCCCCACCCGTCAGGCCCTGCTGCTGGAAGAACAATGGCAGGCCCACACCCATCGGCAGCGTCGACCTGGCGCGATGGAGCTGACCCTATGGTGGCTCAAGCAGCTGCCACCACCGCGCTGGGCGACGTCCTCGACCGAGCCGGTCGGGCAGAGGCGGCGGCGCTGGCGGCAGCTGGCGCGGCATGTGCACTTGCTGGCGTATGTGCGCCAGCCCAAGGCCATCGACGCCGTGGCGTTCGAACTGGGCATCGAAGGCGACGCCATTCCCGAGCCGCAGATCACTTATGGGCCCGATGGCCTGTTGCAGAACGTGGCCTGGTCCCGGTCCGACTGGGGCCGGTCGCTGGCCCCGCACGGCTTTGCGGTCTGGGACATGCCGCTGGCCGCCGTGGGCTATGTGCGCCCGGACTGGCGGCTGGCTCCCCTGCATGGCCGGCCCGAGGCCGATCCGCGCGCAGCCGCGGGCACGTGGTGGGGGTGAGACGATGTCTGCGATGTCCTCCATGTCCTCTGAAAAGGGACGGGACACCGGTCATGACCCGGCCCCGCTGGCGGGCACGACCGCTGCGGCGTATGCGGCGCGCTTTGCCCAGCTGCGCGCGCGCTTTCTGCGCACGCACCCGTGGGACTGGGGCGGATTCGTCGGCTGGCTGCTCGCGCAGCGATCGGCTCTGCGGGCGGCGAGCTGGCGGCAGTACCGCGCGGCGGTGAAATGGGCGTTGGGACAGGCGCAACAGCTGCCCGATCCCCAGCGGCAGCATCTCACCGCGGCGCTGGATACCCCTGCTCCCGCCCGACCCCGTCTGCCGCTGCGCACCTCGGCGCGCAAGGCGCGAGCGTTGCGTCTGCCCGAATTGGACCGTCTGGCCGATCGGCTGCTGGGGTCTTCCGGGCGGTGGGATGGGCTGACGGCGCGCTGGCTGTGGTGGGGCATGCTCACTGGCCTTCGCCCCATCGAGTGGCGCGATGCGCGTTTGCAGCAGCAGGGTTCTGCTGTTCGCCTGCGCGTGCGCAACGCCAAGCACAGCCAGGGGCGCGCGCATGGGGAATGGCGCACCGTGCAGTTGACCGTGCAGCCGGAGGAAACCGCCGCGCTGGTGCAGTTCCTCGCCGCGGTGCAGGCGGACTTCCCTACGGCGTACACCGGCTGCCGGCTGGCGTTGTACCGCGCCGCCTCACGGCTGTGGCCGCGGCGGCAGCAGCGGCCGAGTCTGTACACCGGGCGGCACCAGTTCTCCGCCAATGCGAAGGCCGCGGGTCTGTCGCCCGTGCAGATCGCAGCACTCATGGGCCATGCGGTCACGGCCACCCACCAGGTGCATTACGGCAAGCGCCGCAGCGGCCATCGCGATCTGCTGTACGCGCAGGCCGATGCGCAGGACGTGGCGCGGGTGCGCGTTTCGCCGCCGGGTGCATGGGCAGCGAGGCGGCTGTCGGACGGAACCGGCCCGCCTGAGGTGGGAGCGGCGGCTGCGGCTCCCGGTCTGGACTGAATCGACGAATGGATGAAAGGAGTTGGCGATGACGGTTGGCATCGACATCGGACGCTCGGGCGTCAAGATCTCTCTCCCTTGCGGCCGCCTGCCGCTGTTCCCTGCGCTGGCGTGTCCGGCACGGGTGATCGAGGAACCGGGCGAGGCGCTGCTGGCGGCGCGGCAGACCGTGGAACACGAGGGGCAAAGGTGGTTCTGGGGGGAGACGGCAGCGATCCACGGCGGGGTGAATCCGGCCAATGATCCGGACTTCGAGGGCAGCGCGCCGTATGCAGTCTTGATGGCTGCCGCGGTGCAGCAGGTCTTGCACAACCTGGGGGATGCCCGGCTGCAGCTGGGGCTGGGGGTGCCGGCAGAAGCCGGACAGGGGGTGCGCAGGGCGGTCGAACGCTGTGCGGTGCGGCTGCTGCCGAGGGTGAAGATACGGGTGGTGGCGCAGCCGGCGGCAGTGCTGGCGGCCGTGGCCGCCGACGACCCGCAGGTGCTGCAGCAGACGGCGGCCCTCATCGACGTGGGGCGCTACAGCACCGATGTGGCGGTGAGTGTGCAGGGGCGGCCGGTGGCGGGGTCGTTGTTCAGTCTGCCGGGGGTCCGGATCGCCGTGGAGGATCTGCTGGCGCGGGTGCGGGGGCAGCTGGTGGGCACGCCGAGTTTCGAGTAGCTGGAGCAGGCGCTGCAGACGGGGGTGCTGCGCCACCGGCTGTCCGAGCAGTCGGTGGACAGCCCGGCGTATCACGCCCGGCTGCGGTTGCAGGCGGTGGTGGAGGAGGCGATCCGCCGGGTGCAGCTGTTGCGCCCCGATGTGCAGGTGCTGATCCTGGCCGGTGGGGGGGTGGAGCTGCTGGACCGCAAACGGTTGCCGCCGCACCGCATCGCGCCGGGCGGGCGGTATGCGGTGGCCGACGGGCTGGCGCGGCTGGCTGCGGCGCTGTGAGCCATGCGCACGCGCAACGTCACGGTGGCGGTCTCTGAATCTCTGCACGCGCGGTATGCCGCGCTGGGGCTGGCGCAACGGCGGCAGGTGCTGCAGCAGGTGCGCGCAGCGCTCATGCGGGCGGTGGCGCAGGCTTTACCGCCGGACACACCGGCGGATCGAGAGCGGATGGCAGGGTACGAAGGCGAGGGCCGGGGTTCCCTTGGGGCGGAGGCGGTCGCTGGCGCGGCGGTGGGGCAGGAGGCGGAGTCGGGGCAAAACCCCACGCCGGTGGCCTCGCCGCTGGCGGCAGTGGCGTTGCCGCCGGGGTGGTGAGGGCGGCTCGGGCCAGCAAGTCGCAGGAGGCGTGAATGCCGAGAGAGGAAGGCAAGAGTCCGGATTGCAGTTTGCAGTTTGCAGTTTGCAGAATGCAGGTTGCGGATTGCAGATTCTGCTTTCTGCATTCTGCGGCGGGGTCATGCGCGGCGTTGGCGCCGGGGCGGCGGCCTGGGCTCGGGTCGATCTGCGCAAAGCGTGACTGTGCGTGCAGTAACGAGGGGAGATGGAGAGATTGGTGACTTGTTGTCCTTGAATTGGTTGCGGTTGCGGGCTCAGGTTGTCAACGCTTTCTAAGTGGACCAACAGAGCGCCGAAAAGAACGGCGGAAAATTAAAATTCGATAGCATATGCATATTCAGACGGTAAACTGTCTGAGCTTGGATTTAATATATAAATATTTCGCAAAAAATGACGAAAATTTCAGATTCAACGATCGGGCACGGTACGGCAACGCTTCGCAGGAAGCCGATTCGGCGGTAGGCCAATGAACTGCCTCGGGGATCGGAGTGCCCAGTTCGCCAGTACCGACGTCGCGTGGAGAGGAGAAATGACCAAGTTGGCCTGCATTGATTTGTTCTGCGGGGCAGGAGGGCTCACGCACGGCCTGATCTCGGAAGGCGTGCCGGTCGTGGCTGGTATCGACGTCGACCCGGCCTGCCGCCACCCCTTCGAGGTGAATAACGGTGCGCGATTCATCGAGGAAGACGTTTCGAGGACGAAGCCAGCGGCTTTGAAGGACCTCTTCGGGGATGCGGACGTCCGCATCCTCGCCGGATGCGCGCCTTGCCAGCCTTTCTCGACTTACGCCCAACGCTACGACACGGTGGGAAGTCCACGATGGGCACTGCTATATGAGTTCGCACGCCTGGTCAAAGCCGTACGCCCCGATCTCGTTGCCATGGAGAACGTGCCGACGGTGGAAAAACACGCCGTGTACGATGACTTCGTCTCCGCTTTGGGGGGGTACGGCTATCACGTCTGGCACGGCGTCGTCGACTGCTCCAATCATGGCTTGCCGCAACGCCGACGCAGGATGGTGCTGCTCGCCTCGCGCATCGGGCCGATCGAGTTGATCGAGCGTACCCACGAGCGGCCACGAACCGTCCGCGAAGCGATCGGAGGGCTTCCGCCCATACCAGCAGGCGGCACTCTACCCTCCGATCCGCTGCACACGGCGTCCAGGCTTTCCAAGCTCAACCTCCAACGCGTCCGCGCATCCCGTCCAGGCGGGACCTGGAGGGATTGGCCCCAAAGTCTGATCGCGGATTGTCACCGCCGTGACAGCGGCCGGACATACCCAGGAGTCTATGGACGCATGGTCTGGGACGAGCCCGCCCCGACCCTCACCACCCAATTCTACGGTTTCGGCAATGGTCGCTTCGGACACCCCGAGCAGGATCGGGCGCTATCGCTGCGTGAAGGTGCGATCCTGCAAGGGTTCCCTGAAGACTATTCCTTCGTTCCGGACGGTGCGCCGATCCACTTCAAGAGTTTGGGCCGCATGATCGGCAACGCGGTGCCCGTCACTTTGGGAAGGATCATCGGCCGGAGCATCCTGAGACATCTCGCCGTCGCGCCTGAAAAGGAGACAGTCGTCGAGACCCCCCAGTCCGTCGTCGAGAGGGAGCGATATGCCAAGCGTGAGCCCCTCGTCGCCTGAAGCCAGCCGCCGCATGGCGCGCGTGCGTCAGCGAGGAACGGACGTCGAGATCGAACTGCGGCGGGCCCTGCATGCCCTGGGCCTTCGCTACCGCTTGCAAGTGCCACTGTCCAGAAAACCGCGACGGGTCGCCGACATCGTGTTCATCGGCGCGCGCGTGGCGGTTTTCGTCGATGGGTGTTTCTGGCACGGCTGTCCACTCCACGCCACCTGGCCAAAGGAGAACGCCGGATTCTGGCGCGCCAAGATCGAAGCCAACCGAGCGCGCGATGAAGAAACCAACCGGATCCTACGACGACTCGGCTGGGAAGTGATTCGCGTCTGGTCTCATGAGGATCCGGTCGCGGCTGCCCGCCTCATCTACGACCGTGTGCAGGAACGGAAGGGAAGATCCTCATGAGCGTCACGCCACGATCCAACGGCCCTCGCTTCGTCCATGTGAGCCCCCCGGAGCCTGGCCAGTTGGTCGAAGTGCGACGACGTCATTGGGTCGTCGCCGACGTCGTCTCGTCGCATTTGGACGGAGCACTACAGAACTTGGTGACGCTTTCATCGATCGACGAGGACGGTCTCGGCGAGGAGCTGGAAGTCGTCTGGGAGATCGAACCCGGCGCACAAGTCATCGAGCGTGCGGGACTTCCATCCATCACCGGACAGGACGACGCGACCACACTCGACGCCTTCCTCGACGCCGTTCGTTGGGGTGCCGCCACCAATGCCGATCGAGGTTTCCTGCAGGCGCCGTTCCGTAGTGGCGTCAGCATCGAGGACTTCCAACTCGATCCCTTGGTGCGAGCCATCGACATGGCCCGCGTCAACCTGCTCATTGCCGACGACGTCGGTCTCGGCAAGACCATCGAGGCCGGGCTGGTCATCCAGGAACTCCTGTTGCGGCACCGCGCCCGCACCGTCCTCGTCGTCTGCCCCGCTTCGCTGCAGGAGAAGTGGCGCGTCGAGATGTTGGAGAAGTTCGGCCTCGACTTCCGGGTGGTGGACACCGAATACGTCAAACGGTTACGCCGCGAGCGCGGCATCCACGCCAACCCGTGGACGTCGCATCCGCGTCTCATCACGTCGATGGATTGGGCCAAGGGCGGCGAGGGGCTGCGTGCCATGCGCGACGTGCTCCCGCCCCATGTCGGCCATCCGCGCAAGTTCGATCTGCTGGTCGTGGACGAGGCGCACAACGTCGCGCCCGCCGCAGGCGCGCACTACGCGCTGGAGAGCCAGCGCACGCGCTTCATCCGAACCATCGCCCCACACTTCCAGCACCGCCTGTTCCTGACCGCCACGCCCCACAACGGGTACACCGAGTCGTTCACCTCGCTGCTCGAGTTGCTGGACGATCAGCGTTTCGCACGCAACATCCTCCCCGACGAGAAGCGCCTGAGCCAGGTGATGATCCGTCGCTTGAAGAGTGATCTCGTCGATGCGCAGGGCAACCCACTCTACGCGCGGCGCAACCTGCAGGCGCTTCCGATCCACTACACAAAGGAAGAGCGTGAGATCCACCGCAAGCTGAGCGACTACTGTGCCAGCCGCGAGAAGCACGCCGAACGGGCCGCCGACGGCTTCGGCACGACCTTCGTCAACCGGCTGCTCAAGAAACGCTTGCTCTCGTCTCCGGCCGCGTTCGCTGCCACCCTCGAGAAGCACGCCCAGTCCCTCTCCGAGGTGCGGACCGAGAAGCGGGACGCCATGGCCGAGCGGATCCTGCACAAGGCCATCCTGAAGGTCGAGGAGGACTACGCCGACGACCGGGAGGTCGAGAACGCCCAGGCCGAGGCCATCGAGGAGGCCACGCGCCACACGCCACCGCTGACGGCGGAGCAGCGAGCGATGCTCGACGAACTGAGATCGTGGGCCCAGCGCGCCAGGAACCAGGTCGATTCCAAGGCTCGCGCCATCCTCGACTGGCTCGAAAAACACCTCAAAGGGCCGCACGGCGAATGGAACGACCGTCGGGTGATCCTTTTCACCGAGTACCGCACGACCCACGAGTGGATGCATCGGATCCTCGCCAGCCACGGCTTCGGCGGCGAGCGACTCGCGCTGCTACACGGCGGTCTCTCCCAGGAGGAGCGTGAACCCATCAAGGCCGCGTTTCAGGCCTCCCCCAAGGACTCCCCCGTCCGCATCCTGCTCGCCACCGACGCGGCCTCCGAGGGCATCGACTTGCAGAACCACTGCAACATGCTCATCCACTTGGAGATCCCCTACAACCCCAACGTGATGGAGCAGCGCAACGGACGCATCGACCGTCACGGCCAGCGCGAGAAGGAAGTGCTGATTTGGCACCCCGTCGATGGCGGGGATGCTCGAGGCACTTCGGTCGGCGGCCATGCCGAAGACATCCTGCGGGCGCTACGCAAGCTGGAGTCGATGCGCGCCGACATGGGCAGCGTCAATCCTGTCATCGCGCCGCAGATGTCCGGACTCATCGAAGGCTCGCTGAAAGATCTGGACACCCGCATGGCCGAAGCACGGATCGCCCGGGCCCGGAACTTCGTCCGCGCCGAACGCGAGTTGAAGGAGCGCGTCGCCAAGCTGCACGAGCGGCTGCTGGCCACCAAGCAGGACTTCCACCTCGACCCCCAGCACATCCTGATGGCGGTGAAGACCGGCCTCGCCCTGGCCGGCCGACCTCCTTTGGTGCCTGTCGACTTGCCCGGGGCACCGCCTGGCACCGTCTTTCGCATGCCCGTGCTCTCCGGTTCCTGGGCGCGCTGCATGGAAGGATTGCGCCATCCTCACACGCAGAAGATCCGCCCCATCACCTTCGACCACGCCGTCGCCAGCGGCCGCGACGACGTAGTGCTCGTCCACCTGAACCATCGCTTGGTGCAGATGTGCCTGCGCCTGCTGCGCGCCGAGATCTGGGCCCGCGACGACGTGAAGAAGTTGCACCGCGTCAGCGTCCGCAGCGTGCCCGAGACGCTGCTCGACGGTCCGGCCGTGGTCGTCGTCTCGCGGCTGGTGATCACCGGGGGCAACCATCACCGCCTGCACGAGGAGCTGACCGTTTCCGGTGGCTACCTGCGTGATCAATCCTTCCGCCGCGAAGAGAGGGTTACCCTGGTCCAACAGTGGCTGGACGAGGGCAAGCCGACCACAGCTGCGCCATCGCTCTTCGATGCGCTTCGTTCCCGCTTCGAACGTCACCGCGAAGCCATCCTCGGCGCAGTCGATGCTCGTTCCAAGGAACGGCTGCGCCACCTGACCAACACGCTCGAGAGCCGCAAGCGTAAGGAGATCGAAGACATCCGCGCCGTCCTCGACGAGCTGGAGCGAGCGATCGAAGCCGAACTGGAGAAGGGCCAGCAACCCGAACAGCTCTCGCTCTTCACCGAAGACGAGCGCATGCAGCTTCGGCGTGACATCGCCGCGCTGGAGGCCCGCATTGCTCGCATCCCGCAGGAGCGCCGCACGGAGACCGAGGCCGTCGAGTCCCGCTATGCCAGGCTCGACGATCGTACCTTCCCGGTCGCCGTGATCTTCGTCGTGCCCGAGTCTGTCGGAGGTGCCGCATGAGCATGCACCACGATTGGCTCTCGCTCATTGAGATCTCCGGTCCCTTCCTCGCCGTCCCGGTGCTGAAGGAAGCCTTCCCGCAAGGGCTGGAGGCGCTCGATGTCGCCAAGCGTCAACGGCTGCGGCAGGCCTACGACGAGTGGCAAGAGGCAATGGAGACGAGCGATCCACGCTTCGACGAGCTGCACGCCGCCTGGATCGAAGAGGTCCTCGCGCGTGGGCTGGAGCTGGATGAGGACGGCCGGGGCGACGTGCTGAAGCGCCGCGACTGGTGCGCCGCGAACGTGGTCGTCGATCTGCCCGAACACGGCGTGCACTTGTCGCCGGACTTCGTCGTCGTCGGCGATGGGGGCAAGCCGCTGCTGCTGATCCAGACCCACGGGCCAGAGGTCGATCTCGAAGCCACCCAGAGGCTGGACGGTTGGGCCAGCACACCCGCGGAGCGCATGGTGGCGCTCTGCCGTGTCACCGGTTGCCGCCTGGGGCTCGTGACCAACGGCGAGCGCTGGATGCTGGTCGATGCCCCGGTGGGCGTGGTCACCACCTTCGCCAGTTGGTACGCGCGTCTCTGGGGTCAGGAGCCCGTCACCCTCCAGGCCTTCGTCACCCTGCTGGGGCTGCGGCGCTTCTTCGTGGACGAGTCGGAGCGGCTGCCCGCGCTCCTCGATCGCTCGCTGAAGTACCAGGACGAGGTCACCGAAGCCCTGGGCGAGCAGGTGCGGCGCGCGGTCGAAGTGCTGATCCAGGCACTCGACCGGGCCGATCTGGACCGCGACCGCACCCTGTTGCGCGAGGTGAGCGAAGCCGAGCTCTACGAGGCCGCGCTGACGGTGATGATGCGGCTGGTCTTCCTGCTCTGCGCGGAGGAACGTGGCCTGCTGCTCCTGGGCGATCCGCGCTATGAGGCGTACTACGCCGTCTCCACCCTGCGCATGCAACTGCGCGCCGAGCCGGAGGAGATCCTCGAACGGCGTCATGCTGCCTGGTCCCGGCTGCTCGCCGTCTTCCGTGCCGTGTATGGCGGCATCGAGCACGAGAACCTGCGCCTGCCCGCACTGGGTGGCTCCCTGTTCGATCCGGATCGCTTCCCATTCCTCGAGGGCCGTGCCAAGGGCAGCCACTGGCGCTCCGACCCTGCCGATCCCCTGCCCATCGACGACCGCACCGTGCTCTTGCTGCTCGAGGCCATCCAGACCTTCGACGGCCGCACACTCTCCTACCGCGCCTTGGACGTCGAGCAGATCGGCTACGTCTACGAGGGCCTGCTCGAGCGCACCGTCAAGCGCACCATCGACGTCACGCTGGAGCTCGACGCCACCAAGAGCGCCCAGTCGCCCTGGATCACGCTGGCCGAGCTCGAATCCGCCCGACTCGACGGCACCGAGCGCCTGGTCGCGCTGCTGCGCGAGCGGTCGGGCAGTTCCGAGAGCCGCATCCGCAACGACCTCGCCCGCCCGGTGGACGAGGCACTCGCGGGCAAGGTGCTCACCGCCTGCCATGGCGATTCCGCCCTCGCCGAACGGATCCGCCCTTATGCCCATCTGCTGAGGATGGATCCCTGGGGCTATCCGCTGATCCATCCGGCCGGAGCCTACGTGGTCACCACCGGCTCCGACCGGCGCGAGACCGGCACGCACTACACGCCGAAGTCCCTCACCGAGGCCATCGTCGCCGAGACGCTCACCCCAGTCGCCTACGTCGGCCCGGCGGAAGGCAAACCGCGCGCCGAGTGGGAGCTCAGCCCCCCCGGGGCATTGCTCGACCTGAATATCTGCGACCCGGCCATGGGTTCGGGCGCCTTCCTCGTGCAGGCCTGCCGCTGGCTCGCCGAGCGGCTGGTGGAGGCCTGGGCGCGGGCCGAGGCCCAGGGTCACACGGTGGGCATCTATGGCCGGGTGGCTGAGGCCGGCGCGGACGTCGAGCCATTGCCGCGCGACCTCGAGGAGCGCACCCTCGTCGCCCGCCGCCTGGTGGCCGAGCGCTGCCTCTACGGCGTGGACCTGAACCCGCTGGCGGTCGAGCTGGCCAAGCTCTCGCTGTGGCTCGTGACCCTCGCCAAGGGTCGTCCCTTCGGTTTCCTCGACCACGCCCTGCGCTGCGGCGACAGCCTGCTCGGCATCCATCGGTTGGATCAGTTGACGCATCTGCGCATGTCGCCGCGGATCGATGGTTTTGCTGCATTTCGCTCTTTCGCGAGCATCGAACGGGCCGTGCACGAGGCCATCGAGCTGCGGCAGCGACTGCGCCAGATGCCGATCCGTGACATCCGCGACGTGGAGGTCATGGCGCATCTGGATGCCGAGGCACGCCGGAAACTCGAGACGGCCGAATGCCTCGCCGACGCCTTCATCGGCGAAGTCTTCGCCACCGGTGGCAGCGGTACGGCGCTGGAGAATGCCCTCGCCGCCCTCGCCATCGAGGCCGAGCGGACCATCGCCGGCGACGAAGCCGCACTCGCCGCCCTACGCCGCCGAGCCAGGGAGCGCCTCGCCACCGACCTGCCGCCTGGCAAACCGCCGCGCCGACCCTTGCACTGGCCGCTGGTGTTCCCGGAGGTGTTCGTCGGACAGGGCGGGTTCGATGCCATCGTCGGCAATCCGCCCTTCCTCGGCGGCAAGCGCATAAGCACGGTTCTGGGCACGACATACAACACATTCCTCGCCGCCATTCATCCGCCTGCGAGCAAGAACTCCGATCTGGTCGCGCATTTCTTCCGCCGTGCGTTCGACCTGCTGCGTGAGGGCGGAGGTTTTGGTCTGCTCGCCGTCAACACCATCGCCGAGGGCGATACCCGTCAAGGCGGGCTCGAGTGGATGGTGCGTAACGGCGCGGTTATCCACGCCGCCTACCCCAACGAACCCTGGCCCGGCAAGGCCGCGGTCGTCACCAGCCGAGTCCATGTCCACAAGGGCGAATGGCATGGCGAACGCACGCTGCTTGGTCGTCCGGTGCCTTTTGTCTCGGCTTTCCTCTCGGGTCGTGAAGAGTGGAGCCCCAAGCGGCTGAAGGCCAATGAGGGCATGGCCTTCGTCGGCTCCATCGTGAACGGCATGGGCTTCGTGCTCACGCCCGACGAGGCGGAGCGGATGCTCGATGCTGAGCCGCGCAACGCCGACGTGATCTTCCCCTATCTCAACGGAGAGGATCTCAATTCCGATCCCGAACAGCGGGCCAGCCGCTGGGTGATCAACTTTTGGGACTGGTCGGAGGAGCGCGCCCGCCAATACGATTTGCCGTGGCGTTGGATCGAGAAACGCGTCTACCCGGAGCGGCTCGAGAAGAGCAAGGAAAAGTCCTACCGCAACATCATGTCCATGTGGTGGTTGCATTGGAACGGGAGGCCTGGCTTATACCACGCAATCGGCCACGATCATTCTTTCGAGCGGCATCCGGAAGGGTGGTCTCCGATTCGGCGTCAATTTGGCCGGATCTTGGCCATTACGAGGGTCAGCAAGACATTGGCTTTCAGTTTCGTGGGCGTCAACTCCATTTTTTCGGAGCAGGTGGTGGTGTTTTCATCCGACCGGGGGTGGGTCTTTGCTTTATTGCAATCGAACTTACATGCGGCCTTCACTTGGCAACATGCCTCCCGACTCAAGAACGATTTGCGGTATAGCCCGACCGATACGTTCGAGCCCTTTCCCTTCCCGAATGTCTCCGATGATGAACGACTAGACGTTCTCGACAATCTCGGAGACCGCTTCCACTCGGCACGTGCCGATGTGATGCGACGCGATCGTGTCGGGTTGACCAAGCTCTACAACCGCTTCCATGACCCCGCCGAACACGACGCGCGCATCGAGGAATTGCGCGAACTCCACCGCGAGATGGACCTCGCCGTCGCCCGCGCCTACGGCTGGGACGATCTCGACCTCGGCCACGGCTTCCACGAAGTGCCGTATCTGCCCGAGAACGACCGCGTCCGCTTCACCATTTCCGAGACCGCGCGCGTCGAGGTGCTGCGGCGGCTGTCGGAACTCAACCGCCAGCGCTACGAGGAGGAGGTCGCGCAGGGCCTGCATGGTCCTACCGCCGGCACCACCCGGCGCACGACTCGCACCCGTCGCACCGTCGAGGATGCGCCGACGCAATCCGCATTGGCCTTCGATCAGACGCCCGCTTCCGCCGCGCCGCGCCCGGCGATGCGCTCCTCGTCCTCCACGCAAACCACCGACACGGCCCCAGCGCACGCGATCCTCGATTACCTACGAGCCCATCCCGGCTGGCACGCCAAGTCCGACATCATCGCCGCCACCGGCCTCACCGACGGCCAATGGAACGCGGCCGTCGCCGACCTCGTCGCCACCGGCCGCGTCGAACGTCAAGGAGAGCGGCGAGGGGCGCGGTATCGGGCCATCGAATCCCAGATCTCCCCAGGAGAGAATCAATGAACCGAATCGAATTCACGCGGGGCGCGAACGGAAAACCCGCCGCCTCGGAATTACTGATCGAAGCATTGTCAGGCATTGATGGTCTGACTGGCGCCTGCTTCTTTGGTTACCCACTCATCGCGACCCCGGAAGGCAAGTCCTCCATCGACGCGACGCTGGTCAGTCCGGAAAAGGGGATCATCCTCTTCGACCTCGTCGAAGGTACCGATGTCGACGACTATGCCTCACGCCAGGACGACATCGCGAACAAGATCGAGGCGAAGCTCAGGCTCCACAAAGATCTGGTCAGGGGGCGCCGCCTCCTTCCCGCTCTCCACGTCGTCACTTTCGCCCCGGCGATCTCGGACGTGGGGCGCATCGCTCGAGAAGGGTACGCCATCGCCAATATCGAAAGTCTTGCAGGGATCATCGCCAAAGCGACGTGGGAAGAGGCCGACGACGAGCTGTATCGCCAGACGCTCTCCGCCATCGAGAGCCTGTCGTCCATTCGCAAGAGCCGCTCCAAGAGGGAAGTCACTCGTCCCGATTCCAGAGGGGCGAAGCTCAAGCGCCTCGAGGATTCGATAGCGACGCTGGATCATCGCCAGAACCGAGCGGTCATCGAAACCGTCGATGGCGTTCAGCGAATCCGCGGGCTGGCCGGCTCGGGAAAGACGATCGTGCTGGCGCTCAAGGCGGCCTATCTGCACACCCAGCATCCGGATTGGCGAATCGCCGTCACCTTCCACACGCGATCGCTCAAAGGGCAGTTCAAGCGGTTGATCACCAACTTCTGCATCGAGCAGTCTGGCGAGGAGCCTGACTGGTCGAAGATTCGAGTGGTCAATGCCTGGGGGGCGCCAGGCGGCGACGAGCGAGACGGGATCTATTACGAATTCTGCAGGGCATCGGGACAAGACTTCCACGATTTTCGATCCGCCAGTCTTCGCTTCGGCGGGAACGACAAGGCATTCGATGGCGCCTGCAATGCTGCATTGAGCGCAGCAAGACTGCCGCAACCCCTTTACGACGTCATCTTGGTCGATGAGGCGCAGGACTTTACACCGAGTTTCCTGCGCCTTTGCTACTCCATGCTTCGCGAGCCGAAGCGGCTGGTCTACGCCTACGATGAGCTCCAGAACCTGTCGGGAGCGTCGCTTCCACCGCCGGAAGAGATTTTCGGAGCGGATGAGCACGGGAGGCCTCACGTCACGCTCGGAAACGACTTGAGGCGTGATGTGATCTTGCAGAAGTGCTATCGCAATTCTCGTCCCGTTCTGGTCACCGCGCACTCTCTCGGGTTCGGGATCTATCGCACTCCCACCAAGAATACCGAGACTGGGCTGGTGCAAATGTTCGATCAGCCGGCCCTGTGGGAGGAGATTGGTTACAGGGTTCGAGAAGGCGAACTACGCAAGGGATCCCATGTCGTTCTCGAACGAACGGACGAGACGAGCCCTCGATTCCTGGAGGAGCACTCTGGAGTCGACGATCTCGTTCGTTTCCAGAAGTTCGAAAGTGAGGCTGAGCAGAACGCCTGGCTCGTCAAGCAAATTTGCAGAAACCTCACCGAGGACGAGCTCAGGCACGACGACATCATCGTCATCCATCCCGACCCCCTCTCGGCACGCGAGCGGCTGAGCCCCATCCGCAAGGCGTTGTTCGAGCGGGGCATCCAGAACCACCTCGCGGGCGTGGATACCGTCGCAGACGTGTTCTTCAAGACGGAGACGCCATCCGTGACTTTCACCGGCATCTTCCGCGCCAAAGGCAACGAAGCCGGCATGGTGTATGTCATCAACGCCCAGGACTGCGATACCACGGGCGCGGGGCTTGCCAGTTTGAGGAACCGGCTGTTCACCGCGATTACCCGCAGCAAGGCATGGGTTCGCATCGTCGGCCATGGTCGCGGCATGGATAAGTTGCTCGACGAGTTCGTTTCATTGAAGCGCCACGACTTCCGGCTCGATTTCACTTACCCGACCGACGAGATTCTGTCGAAACTTCGCGTCGTACATCGCGACCTTTCGGCTGCGGACAAGGCTCGTCTCGAGCGGAAGATCAAGGGATTCGAACAGGCCATCGACGGAATCGTCTCCGGTGAACTCGATCTCGACGATGTCGCAAGTTCTTTGGAGAAGCTGGATGCCGAAACGAGGGCAGAGCTCTTGCGTTTGCTGGAGGGGCGTAAGTGACTGCACCACAGACTGCTCGATGCACGAAGGACGATCTTTCGCGATTACTCGCTTCCCTGATCGAGCGAGGTGTCGCCGATGATCAGAACTTCCCGGTATTGCGTCAGTTATCCGACGAGACCTGGGAGGTCACTTTCGACGGGGCTGAACACGTCTCCATCGCGATGGGGGATATCGACTACCAAGACCTTCATCGCGAGCTCGGTGAGAAGCGTTCATACAGCGTCAAGCTCATCGACGGCGGATTGCTCCAGCTGCTGTATCGGTTCAAGAACGGCTCGCTGGTGAAACATCGCTTGGCGTTCTATCCGTCTCCCAGTCTTCGAGCGTTTCGGGATGATCCCGATGCATATATGCGTGACGAGCTGTTCATCGATATCGTCTCGCGACGCATCGTCCCTTTTCCAGTCCGGTTCGATTACGACGTCGAAGCGGCCGCAGACATCGTCCATCCGATCTGCCACTTGACTTTGGGCGACGTCGAGGGATGCCGGATCCCGGTATCCGCTCCTCTTTCTCCGCACTGGTTCATCGACTTCATCCTTCGCAATTTCTACCAGACGGAGAAGCACGACTTCGTTCGTACCCTGCCGGCGCACTCGGTGACTTTTGCCGCAACCCTCACAAAGGGCGAAAGGGCTCTGGTGCACATGGTCGTGCCCTATGGGGCTTGCGCATCATGACGAGAGAGCAGGATCGAATGGGCACCAACCTCAATACTTGGATCGCGATCGACCACGGCCTCGGCACCGATTGCAGGGTGGCGCCCTACACGTTGGTGTTGAAGGGGGATCGCTGCCTGTATCAGTCGATCACCGAAGACGACTGGGTCCTGGTGCTCGACGCCAAGTGGACGGTGATGCGTGCCGGGCGTGTGCTGCGCATCCGATCCGACCTCGAGACGACCACGATCTACTTCGACCGCGTATGCGCCGCCGATGCGGCGGTCCCGATGGTCAGCCCATCGCTGATGCCGCCTTCCTCGGGCAGCGTGGGGCGCATCCCCTGGGAGACCTTCGTCTCGGCTTTGTCCAAGGCGTTCGGTCATACCGTCGCGAGCGTGCCGGTGATCGAAGACCGAGCCTACGTTCGCGAACTGCTGCAACTGGCCGTTGTGGACGACCTGCTCGGCCCTGCCGGCGGCCCGCACGAGCGCATCGTGGACATGAGCGTGCGCGATCGCTATCTGGTCGGGAAGTTGGCTCCGCGCGAAGCGACTCCCTGTGGCATCGAGGGGTTGGAAGGGCCGTTGGCGGAGGAAGAAGTCGAGGAACCCACCGACCCGATCGTGCCCGGCCAGCACGAACCGGGTGCCGAGTTCGGGACGGCGACCGGGCGGGTGGAACCCGAATCGGATGCTTCCGACGAGATCGACGCCGCCAGCAATCAATCGCTGGTGCCCAGTAGCTTCGGCATGACCTTCTGTGTCGACGGCGAGGTCGAGCGCATCGAAATCGAGGCGCGCTGGGGGCGGTACGAGCGCGTGCCCAATGACGAGCACGAGATCGTCCGCAAGGATGGTTCCAAGGCCAAGGTCTGGCAACGCATCCCCTGCGGCGGCAAGCTGGTGCTACCCCTCACCGAAGGCGCGATCCCCCACCAGGCACCCGACCCGGATCATCCAGCCGTACGGATCCAGGGTTCCGTACGGGCCAAGAACGCCAAGGGTGATCGCTTGGTGACTCTGTTCCTGGTCAACTCGCAGGAGGAGCCTGACACCAACCGCGATACGGCCTGGTTGTTCCAACCCGCACTGATCGTGCGTGCGGAACCGCAGGCCACCCAGCGCGCCATCTTCCGTCGCCGTCCGGTGATGGACGCGGACGGGATTGATCCCGAGCGCGAGTCATTGGAGATGATCTACCGCAACCGCGTGGAATTCGCGGTCGGTCATGGCGTGGCCGTCCATGCGGAGACGGCCGCGGACGACCCGACGCGGGCCATCGAGGTGCGCACCATCGTCGTGCCACAGTACGAGGTACGGGTGACCGAGACGCCGGGTCTGGATCCCGCCGACCGCCCGGCGATGAGAGAGATGGTGGTAAGCGGCCTGCTCGACATGCAGCGCCTTGCCGAGCTTCCCGTGGCCGATTTGGTCGAGGCGCTGAACACGCTGACCCGCGACTACGGGGCGTGGATCGCGGAGCAGCGCAGCCGCATCGGCCGGGACGTGGTCGGCTACGACATGCAGGCTGCCCAGGCGTTGGATCGGTGCGAGGAGATCCGAGCGCGGCTGCAGCAAGGCATCGACACGCTGAAGAACGACGACAAGGCCTTGGCCGCGTTCCGCTTCGCCAACCGCGCGATGGCATTACAGCGCGTGCGCAGCGTCTATGCTCTGAAACGGCGTCGGGGAGAGGATCCCGATCTCGGCGAGCTGGAGAAGAGCGAGAGGCCTTCCTGGCGTCCGTTCCAGTTGGCGTTCCTGCTGCTGTCGATCCCCTCGTTGGCCGATCCCATGCACGCGGATCGCGTGCAGCCCGTGGAGGCCCACGCCGACCTGCTGTGGTTTCCTACCGGTGGTGGCAAGACCGAGGCCTATTTGGGCGTGGCGGCCTTCGCCATGGCGATCCGGAGGCTGCAGGGCAAGCTCGGCGGCTACGACGGTTCGCGCGGGCTGGCTGTGATCATGCGCTACACCCTGCGGCTATTGACCTTGCAGCAGTTCCAGCGTGCCACGGCACTGATCTGTGCGATGGAGGCGTTGCGCCGCGAGGCCCTGGCCAATGGTGACACTTGCTTGGGACACGAACCCTTCACCATCGGTCTCTGGGTCGGCAACAGGGTGACGCCGGGGACGACCGAGGACAGTCATCGGGCCATCGATGACATCCGCAATCCCGGCAGACACCAGGCCGGGGCCACGTCCCCCGTACAGTTGACCAGTTGCCCGTGGTGTGGCTCCGACATCGCGCCGGGTCGCGACGTGGACGTCGACAAGGATCGCGGGCGCACGCTCGTCTTCTGTGACGACAAAAAGGGCCGTTGCGAGTTTTCAAGAGGGAAGTCGAGCAAATCCCCGCATCCCGGCATCCCGGTGCTGACGGTGGACGAGGAGATCTACCATCGTCCGCCGACGATGATGATCGCCACCGTAGACAAATTCGCCATGATGGCGTGGCGTGGCCAGGTGCGCACGCTGTTCGGCCGGGTAAGCCGGGAATGCGAGCGCCATGGCCTGCTCTGGCCCGGCTGCGAGTGCCACACCGGCCACCGCGCATCCAAGGGCCTGCCCGCGGCGGCGGTGAAGCCCGTCAGCCTTATCCGGCCGCCGGATCTGATCATCCAGGACGAGTTCCATCTCATCAGCGGCCCGCTGGGCACGATGGTCGGCCTGTACGAATCGGCGGTGGACGAGCTGTGCGGGTGGACACTCGACGGCAAGACGATCAAGCCGAAGATCGTCGCGTCCACGGCGACGGTCCGCAAAGCCAGGGAACAGGTGAACAACGTGTTCATGCGGCGCGTGGCGGTGTTCCCGCCGCATGGCCTGGACGTGGAGGACAACTACTTCTCGGTCCAGCGTCCTATCGATCGGCGGCCTGGGCGTCGCTACCTCGGCGTATGCTCGCCTGGCAGCTCGCGTCCTGCGATGCTGATTCGCGTCTACACCGCCTTCCTCACCGCGGCACAAGCCCTGTTCGAGCGCTTCGGCGAGGTAGCCGACCCATACATGACGATGGTCGGCTACTTCAATTCACTGCGCGAGCTGGGTGGGATGCGACGGCTAGCCGAGGACGACGTCCAGACGCGTTCGTACCGCGTGCAGATGAGCATGGTCGAGCGGCCCGCGCTCGCCCAGCGCAGCGTCAGCAACATCCGCGAGCTGACGTCGCGCGTCTCCAGCCAGGACATCCCGAAGTACCTCGACGACCTCGAGGTCAAGTTCAAGGCCACGCTCGATTCGAGTGCGGGTAAGTACGTGACGAAATGGAACGAGGGCGATACCCGCGCCATCGACGTGGTACTGGCGACCAACATGCTGTCGGTCGGCGTCGACGTGAACCGGCTGGGCCTGATGGCGGTGAACGGGCAGCCGAAAGGCACGGCCGAGTACATCCAGGCGACCAGCCGTGTGGGCCGGTCCTTCCCCGGGCTCGTCTGCACGGTGCTCACGTGGGCACGACCACGCGACCTCTCGCACTACGAGACCTTCGAGCACTACCACGCGACGTTCTACAAGCACGTGGAGGCGCAGTCGGTGACACCGTTCTCGCCTCGTGCCATGGATCGCGGGCTGACCGGCGCGTTGCTGAGTCTGATGCGGCTGGAGTACGCCGACTTCAGCCCGAACGAGGGAGCGGCCGCTCTCGACCGGCCCGACAAGCCCGAGGTCCTCGAAGCCATCGAAGTGCTGAAGAGGAGAGCTTTGAACGTCAGCGAGAACCGCGCCATCGAGGCGCTGGCCGAACGTGAACTGAAGGAACGAGCCGACGAGTGGGCCAAGGAAGCGAGTGTCCCCGGACGAATCCTGGCCTACGAGAAACGCGGCGAACGTGCGGCGACGATGGTTCCGCTGATCAAGTCGCCCGGCATCCACGCGTGGGACAACTGGACGGTCCCCATGTCGATGCGCGAGGTCGAGCCTGGCGTGCGGCTGATCATGAACACGGGGCGCCTATCGGACGGTCACGGCTGGAAGCCCCGTCCGGTGTCGAGTGACGAGGACTGACGATGACCGATCGAACACCCGTGGGCGAGGTTCGGCCGAGCCAATTGTTGTGGACGTATGGCCCAGGCGCGCTGATCGACCTACCGAACCTGTCGGTGGTGACGCTGGGCATCGACCAGTGGGAGAAGGACCGCTGTCAGCCGATCCAGGAAACGCGCCTACTCGCCGCCGTTCGCAGGGCCCTCGGGCCGCAGGTGGAGAACCTGCGCGTGCCGCCGTTCCAGAAGAGCGAGCTCGTCGATCCGTGGTCGGCGGAGGCGAACATCGGCGTTCCCGTCCGTCCGTTCCCGCGCTGGATGCGCTGCGTGAAGTGCGGCTTGTTGTCTCCGTTCGATACCGGTCTGTTCGAGATCAAGGAGCATCGATTCCGTCCGGAGCGCACCCGCTTCGTCCACAAGGCCTGTCGCGGCTCCAAGGGCGATCAGCCGGCCAAGGATGCCGACGCGGTCCCCGCGCGATTCCTGTTGGCTTGCCGTAATGGGCACCTCGACGATTTTCCCTGGCATTACTTCGTCCACGGCGGCAACAGCGACTGCAAGGGTACGCTGCGCTTCTTCGAGAGCGGTGCCTCGTTGCAGACCGAGAACCTATGGGTGAAGTGCGATGCCTGTGGGGCATCGCGCAGCATGGCGCAAGCTTTCGGCAAGGCTGGGAAGGAAAACCTGCCGAGCTGTCGAGGCAGGCATCCTCATTTGGACCATTTCGACGACGACTGTGACGAAGAGGCGCGGGCCATCCTCTTGGGGTCGACGAACGGTTGGTTTCCGATCACCCTTTCCGCACTCGCCATCCCCCAGGCCAAAGATCCGCTCGCCCAACTGATCCAGGATGGCTGGGAGTTCTTCGACGATCTGGACTCGGAGGCCGCCGTCGCCGTGACGGTGAAGACGCTGAAGAAGACCGGAGTCCTACCGGGCATCGACAAGTATTCGGCCTCCGCCATCTGGGCGGCGATCGAAGCGCATCGCCACGGGGGCGGGCGGGACATCGTCGGCGAGGCCGATATCAAAGGGCCGGAGTGGGACGTCCTGACGGTAGCCGATCCGCCGGCTGACTACCCACACTTCATGAGCAAGAAGGTGGACACGCCGGCCGGATTCGAGCAGTACATCCGCAGAGTGTTGCTGCTGGAGAGGCTCCGAGAGGTCAATGCCCTGTTGGGCTTCACCCGCGTGGAAGCGCCCGAGGAGTCGAGCGATCCGGACGAGCGCCCTCGGATGGCGGCTCTCGCGCGTCGCAAGCCAGATTGGGTGCCGGCGAGCCAGGTGCATGGCGAGGGTATCTTCATCCAGTTCAGCGAGGAGGCGATACAGGCGTGGGAGGCGCTCACGGGCGTCCAAGAGGTCGATCGGATGCTCATGGCTGGGCATCGGGGATGGCGGAACTCGCGCCACCTCGATCCGAACGAGTGCTATCCGGGTATCCGCTATGCCATGCTCCACACGTTATCGCACTTGCTCATCCGCGAGCTGGCACTCGAATGTGGCTACAACGCGGCGAGCATCCGTGAACGGATCTACGCCGATGCCGAGAATCGACACGCGGGCATACTCATCTACACGGCGGCGGCCGATTCGGACGGGACGCTGGGTGGCCTCGTCGACCTGGGTAGACCCGAGAACCTCGGCCGACTGGTGCGGCAGGCCCTGAATCGAGCGAAGGTCTGCTCGTCCGACCCGCTCTGCTCGGAGCACGACCCGGGCAAGGATCGCTCGCTCCACGCCGCCGCGTGCCATGCGTGCAGCCTGGTCGCGGAGACCTCCTGCGAGCGGGGCAACCGTTACCTCGACAGGTCTTTGCTGGTGCCGACCCTCGAACGAGGGAGCGCCGCATTCTTCGCCGGGCTGTGACATGGACAGACTCCTGGAAGCCGTCACGGCCGTGGTCTGTCTCGTTTCGCCGGAGAAAGTGCGGGTGCTGGCGGACGCGATTCGGAAGATCGAGGACGCGAAGGCGAACGCCGCCCTGTCGGATGTCGTCGGCACGGCTACGGCCAAAGCCGTCGTCGATCGTCTCGTCGATGCTTGGCGGAGCACGTCGGTCGGTTCCGGCGAGTTGGCTTCGATGCTCCTCGCCGCCGGTCATGCATTCGAGAGCGTGTCGAAGCAGCAGTCGATCGAGCTCGTGTGGACGGGGCCGACGACGCCCTTCGTCTCGGCGCGCCGAACCGAACAGGCGCTGTTGCAGGTCATCAGTGCGGCCAAGCAAACCTTGTTCGTCACCAGTTTCGTAGCCTACGACGTCTCGACCATCGTCAAAGCATTGAACGACGCGAGCGCACGGGGGGTGAGCATATCGATGCTCCTCGAGTCGTCACAGGATCACGGGGGCAGCATCACCTTCGACGTGATCGGCAAGATGAGGACACTGGTTCCCTACGCGAAGCTCTACGCCTGGCGTGAGCGAGCAGCCCCGTTTGCGGATGGGCGGGTCCACGCCAAGGTCGCCGTCGCCGACGGCGCCGTCTGCTTCATCACTAGCGCCAACCTGACAGGTCATGCTATGGACCGGAACATGGAAGCGGGCGTCCTGATCCGGGGCGGGTCGGTCCCCGGTTCGCTACACGAGCACTTGCAGGCATTGATCAACACGAGAACGGTCACTTCCGTGACCTGAACTGACGCACCCACTCACAGAGCCCCCAAGGCTCCATGGTCGTGCCTTGCCAGCGCGTGCAAGAGGGATCGATGACCTGCCCCCTGTAGGCGTACCAGGGTTACGGTAGGAGTCCGGGGTTCAAGGTTAACTGCTCTCTTCGATGTTGCTCGGCGAACTGCGCTGGGGGAATCCGTCCAAGACTGCTGTGGGGACGAACCTCGTTGAAGTCTCGGCGCCAATCGGC
>Ga0207433_10005080_pt1 | contig 23750 bp, 20 predicted proteins | sample YelNatPaOPGAMG01_FD_187559 | JGI IMG/M metagenome (GOLD analysis project Ga0207433, IMG submission 187559) | Hot spring thermophilic microbial communities from Obsidian Pool, Yellowstone National Park, USA - OP-RAMG-01 (SPAdes) (version 3) | ecosystem: Environmental > Aquatic > Thermal springs... | reverse complement strand
GAAGCAGCGCCGCCACGTCATCTTGCGTCAGCACACTGGGGGGCACCTCGAAAAACCGCCCGGACGCTGGCATGATGTTGCCTGTGTCGGGGGCATGAGGAAGTGGAGATGATCAAGTTCAGTCTGTTCGCGGAGCAAGAGCGTGAGACGAAGATGGACAAGATCGGCGACGCGTGCGCGAAGCTGGCCGCGCACGTGGACTTTGCGGCGCTGGCCGCGGAGATCGATGAGGCAGCGCCCCGGCCTGGCCGCGAGCGCGGCGGACGGCCGCCGTTTCCGACCGAGTTGATGGTCCGGGTTCTGGTGATCCAGCAGCTCTACAACCTCAGCGACGAGCAGATGGAGTTCCAGCTTCTGGACAGGCTGAGCTTCCAGCGCTTCGTGGGGCTGAGGCAGAGTTCGCAGGCACCCGACCGCACGACCATCTGGACGTTCAAGGAACGGCTGATCAAGGCAGGCGCCACCGAGCGGATCTTCGAAGCGGTGAGCCGGCAGCTCGACCGCCAGGGCTACATCGCGCGGGGCGGACAGATGATCGACGCGAGCATCGTGCCGGCGCCCAGGCAGACGCTGACCAGGGACGAGAAAGAGATCGTTCAGCAGGACGCCATGCCGGCCGAGTGGTCGCCGCCGAAGCGTCGGCAGAAGGATGTGCAGGCGCGCTGGACCAAGAAGCATGGCAAGAGCTACTTCGGCTACAAGTTGTCCACGAGCGTGGACCGGCGGCACAAGCTGATCCGCCGCGTGCAGGTGAGCACGGCCAGCGAGCACGACACCTTGCACTTTGAGGGCGTGCTCGATGCAGGAAACACCAGCCGCGATGTCTGGGCCGACAAGGGCTACGTCGACGGCGAGCGCGAGCAGCGCCTGACGACCCGGGGCTGGCGGATGCATATCCAACGCAAGGGTCAGGCTGGCAAACCATTGTCGGACTGCCAGGAGCGACGCAACCGGCGCATTGCCAAAACCCGCGCCCGCGTGGAGCACATCTACGCCAGCCTGGAGCAGATGGGCGGCAAGGCGCTGCGCTCGATCGGCCTGGACCGCGCGACGCTGCATCTGCATTGGAAGGCGGCGGCCTACAACCTGCGCCGCCTGTGCACGCTGATGGAGGTCGGTCCGCAGCCCTTCTGACGCCCGAAATGGGCTTGGACCGGTCGAAAACGATCGGGGCCAGGCGCCAGAGGGTGCAAAGATCCTCGCGCTGCCCTTCGCAGGGCCCGGAACTGGGCTCGATTGCGGCGTCATCATGGCGAAGTCAGCTCAAAAATCGGGTAATTCGAGGTGCCCGTCTGTTGCCAAGGGTTCTGGCACTGTGCTGTAATGATTTGCAGGAGATGGCGTCCTCCTGTACCAACCGCCCCTCGGGCTGATGACGTCTACCGCTGTGCCTCGCATGTCCTGCGAGGTGCACCGAGTAGGCCGTCATGCTGAGGAGACGCGAATGGCGCCGTTACGAGTTTGTCCGTTCTGCGGGGTCGAAGCTTCGATTCTGTCCAACGAACGAGCGTATGCGATCTTCGATCGCGCCCCGGTTGCGCCGGGCCATGTCTTGACCCTATCCCATGCGTACGTCGGGCGCCTTGCGCGTGGCCTGGCTGCGCCCCTGCCCGATCCGCGCTCGAGGATCAGGCCGGAACTCCCGCGCCTGGCATGGGCCGGCGAATGGTCACCCGGCACGCAGCCCCGGAATTTCTCCCGAACGGCGCCTGCCACGGTCGTCGATGCCGACTCCTTCCCTGCGATTCGATGACCATGCCCAAATACCCGGTCCTGGAAAGCCTCGAACGGAAGTTGGCGGGACTTCCGGTTCCCGTTGCGCTCGTGCTACCGAATGGACAGCGCCTGGGTTCGCTGGCGCCCGCCTTGGCGATCACTCTGCGCAAGCGAACGGCGCTCGTGGACCTGGCACTCGGAAGGGTGGGCGCGCTTGCCGAGGCCTATGTCGAGGGAGACGTCGAGATCGAGGGCGATCTACGCGACTTGATGGCCATCGTGCCAGCCTTGATCGACGGATCGGGGTCTCGGGGCATGCTGCATGGACTGCGCGCATGGTGGAACCGTGTCCGGCGCCTTGCCTGGGAGCATCGCCGCCACAGCCGATCCGCGGATGCATCGCAGATCCGGCATCACTATGACGTTTCCGACGATTTCTATGCCCTCTGGCTTGACGAGCGCCGCGTGTATTCCTGCGCCTATTTCGCCGAACCGGAATATTCCCTGGCGCAGGCCCAGGAAGCCAAGCTCGAGCTGATCTGCCGCAAACTGAGGCTCGTGCCAGGCGAGCGATTCCTGGATATCGGCGCCGGCTGGGGCGGACTGCTCCTATGGGCCGCGGAGCATCATGGTGTCTCGGGGACTGGTATCACATTGAGCCGAAATCAGCACGCCTACGTCAACGCGTTGATCGAAAAGAAAAGACTTCAGGGCAGGGTGCGCATGTTGTTGCAGGACTACCGCGACCTCGATGAGCGCCAGACCTTCGACAAGATCGCCTCGGTGGGCATGTGCGAGCACGTGGGGCGGCCCAACCTGCCGATCTACTTCGACAAGATCCGGCGCCTGCTCGTCCCCGGCGGACTTGTGTTGAACCACGGAATCACCTCGGCGCTTCCGGACGACCAGGAGGTGGCCGGCGGCATGGCCGATTTCATTGAAAAATACATCTTTCCTGGCGGGCAACTCCTGCATGTGAGCACCATGGCGCAAAGCATGGCGCGAGGCGGTCTCGAGCCGGTGGACATGGAAAGCCTGCGCCCGCATTACGCAAGAACCCTGTGGGCCTGGAGCGACGCACTGGATGCACGGATGGCGCAGGCCGGCAAGGTCCTGGGGGACAGAGCGCCAAGGATCCTGCGCGCCTACCGCCTGTACCTCGCGGGGTCGGCGATGGGCTTCGAGCAGGGCTGGCTTTCGCTGTTTCAGTTGTTGGGAGCACGTCCCGATCTCCAGATCTCCACCAGACCGGACCACCGGCAGGGTCTGCCCGCATGCAACAGCCGCTATCCCTTTCATCGCGGTTACATGTATGGGCCCGGCCCTGCGCTCGACCTCGAGGGGCGAGCACTCCCCCAGGAACGCCCCTTGCGTGAAGGAGTTGGATCATGACATCTTCAAACGGCAGCGCTATTGCATTCATCGACGCCATCGAGATCCTCGACTCGCGCGGACGCCCCACGGTCGAGGCCGTCGTGGGCCTTCAGTCCGGGGTTGTCGGCATGGCGGCCGTACCCAGCGGCGCCTCCAAAGGGGCCGGCGAAGCCTTCGAATTGCGCGATGGGGACCTGAAGCGATATCTGGGCCAGGGAGTGCTCAAAGCCGTCTCGCACGTACGCGAGGAGATTGCCGGGGCCCTGAAGGGCCACGATGTACTGGATCAGGAGGGGATCGACAAGGCCTTGCTGGATCTCGATGCGACGAGCGACAAATCGCGACTGGGCGCCAACGCGCTGCTGGCTGTCAGCATGGCCTCGCTTCGCGCGGCTTCGGCGCACACCGCCAGACCCGTCTACCGGCTGCTTGGGGAGGCGGATGCATGTCTGCTGCCGATGCCCATGTTCAACGTACTCAATGGCGGCGCGCACGCGCGCAGCAGTGCCTTCGATTTCCAGGAATTCATGCTCGTGCCGATCGGCGCGCCCAGCTTTGCGGAAGCCGTGCGCTACGCGGCAGAGACATTTCAGGTCTTGGGCGCCCTGCTGACATCCCTGGGACACTCGACCGCCGTCGGCGACGAGGGCGGCTTTGCTCCAAGGATGATGGGCGGCAATGAGGCCGCCTGCGAGATCATCGTTCGTGCCATCGAGAAGGCCGGCTACAGGCCCGGCGTGGACCTTGCGATCGCACTGGACCCGGCGGCAACGAGTTTCAGCAAGGAGGGACGCTATCACTTGCATCGCAGCGGCGAACAGACGCTGGACTCGGGGGGAATGATCGAATTGTTCGAGCGATGGATTGCCAAGTTTCCGATTCTGTCCATCGAGGACGGACTGGCGGAGACCGATTGGGGAGGCTTCGCCGCCTTGACCGGGCGCCTGGGCAGGCGCGTTCAGATCGTCGGCGATGACATTTTCGTCACCAATCCACGCCTCATCCAACGCGGGATCGACGAGCGCTGTGCGAACGCCGCACTGATCAAGCTCAACCAGATCGGTACGGTCACCGAGACCATCGAGGCTGTCAGGCTTTGCCAGCGCGCGGGCTGGCGGACCGTGGTTTCGCATCGCAGCGGCGAGACCGAGGACCCGTTCATCGCGGACTTCGCGGTTGGCGTGCGTGCGGGCCAGATCAAGTCCGGTTCGCTCTCACGCAGCGAGCGTCTTTCGAAGTACAACCGATTGCTCGAGATCGAGCGAGAGCTTGGCGACGCAGCCGGATTCGTCAATCCCTACCGCTGAGTGCCATGGACGAGACGAGTCCCAGTACCCAAGCATCGTCCGGCTTTCACAGCCTGTTGTCGCCCGATGGGCAAGCCCCGGTCCGCCGGGCGGTCGAGGACACGCGGGCGCTGTTCCAGGACCTGTTCCTGGAACGCATTTTCGAGGCCGCCTACGGCAGCCTGGCGCCGCGCCGGAGAAGTCCCTACGACTCTCAAGGCCCGCAGGACGATGAACCCTGGCGCACCGAGGTCCTCGAGAACCTTCGCAACGTGTTCGCGTCACCTTCCAGCGATGTCGCGCTGGTGCGCGAGCGGCAGGACGTCGCGCGGGATCTGGCGCGAGACGACATCGCAACCCCGATGCGACGATTCCAGGCCTCGATGGCCGTCATGCGCGAGGGCAAGCGCCGCGCCCACAAGGCCTGGAGCCGCATCGAGGGACATGGATGGTTCCTCGATGCCGTGCAGGTCTACTGTCATGCCCTGGAAGACCTGCAGGCTGGCCTGGAACGTGCACGGCCCGAGGCTCGGACCCTGGAGCGTCTCCTGGCGGACGTGTCGTCGTATCGCGCGGCCCCGGAGCATGCCGCGCTCTGCCAGGGCGTGGACGGACTGCGGCGAGAATTGGACGAGGTCCGCTACGCGGTGCGCATCGCGGGCGATGAGGTCTCGGTCTTGAAGGATCCCGGCAGCGAGGATTTCCGCACCGTGGTCGAACGCACGTTCGCACGCTTTCGGCGCGGAGCCGTGCGGGATTATCGGTGCAAATTCGGCACGAACGAGTGGATGAGCAATGTCGAGGCGAACATCGTCGACCGCGTCGCCCTTTTGTATCCCGACCTGTTCGGCCGGATTCGATCCTTCCGCGCGGAACATGATGATTTCGCGGACGATCGCTGGTTGTGTCTGGACCGCGAATTGCCCTTCTTCCTGCTCTGGTCGGACTTCCTGCGGCGCGCCGCCAAGGCCGGCGTGGAATCCTGCCTGCCGAAGCTCGTGGATCCAGCTTCGGATACCGAGGTCTCGGATGCCTGCGATCTGGCGCTCGTGGATCAGGCCCTGGGATCCGACCGGCGCTTGGTGGGCAACGATTTCGCCTTGCAGGGCGCCGAGCGCATGATCGTGGTGACCGGGCCGAACCACGGCGGAAAGACCACCCTGGCGCGCGTGTTCGGACAGGTCCACCATATTGCGGGACTGGGACTCGCGGTGCCCGCGCGCAATGCCTGCCTGAGTCTTCCGGATCGTATCTTCACCCACTTCGAGCGCTCCGAGGACATCGCGACGCAGCGCGGCAAGCTCCAGGACGATCTCGTGCGCATGCGCTCCATCCTCGACGCGGCGAGCCCACGCAGCGTGATCGTCATGAACGAGGTGTTCTCGTCCACGTCCCTGGAGGATGCCGTCTGGCTGGGCCGGCGGGTGATGGAGCGCTTGCGCGAGCTCGGATGCCGCTGCCTGTTCGTGACCTTTCTCGACGAGTTGGCAAGCTTCGATTCCGACACCGTCAGCATGGTGGCTCTGGTCGATTCCGGCGATCCGACGGTGCGCACGTACAAGGTGATCCGCAAGCCCTCGGACGGCAAGGCCTACGCGCGCGCGCTGGCCAGCAAGTATCGGGTAACGCGGGAGTGGTTGCTGCGGAGGATCGCGTCGTGAAGTCCAGGCTGCTCGCACCGGAGGATCTGAACGAGCCGGACGGCGACCCGCCCGTGCAATGGGCCGAGGTTTCGAGCGACCTCGAGGCCGGGGTATTGCTGGATGCCATGGGGGCGGGGGACGAATACCTGCGAGGAGCCTGTCTTCGCGTGCTGGCGCGAGCCTGCGGCGAGGCGAGCGCGCGCATCATTGCCTATCGACAGGCGGCGCTCCGCGATGCCCTGGCCAACAGGAGCCAGGTCGAAGCGGTGTACGCCATCGTGCTCGAGGCGATCGAGGCCCGCAAGAAGAATTTCTTCTTCAGCCTGGACAGTCCGGGGCGCCATGCCAGTTGGACCTTGCGCTCGGGAATCGAGATCACGCAATTGATGCTCGGTTACCTTCAGCGCCTGCGCGATCAGGCGGCCAGCCTGCGCGGCGCGTTTGCCTCGGAGGCATTCCAGGATCTCTTCGAGCAATTGGAGCGTGAACTGGAGGATGCGTGGATCGTGGAAGCCAGGACCCAGCTCAAGCTCCTGGAATTTCGAAGGGGCCTGTTGTTCGGGGCGGCGCTGGGGCCGGGGAACAGGCCGCAAGGCTTGGTGCTTTACGCCGGAAGCGGCCCGCGAGCGCGATGGTGGGACCGCCTGCTGCGAAAGGGTCCATCGGAGTTCTCCTTTCGATTGCACCCGCGTGATGAAGCGGGTGCGGCGGCGCTCTCCGAGCTGCACGATCGGGCCATCAACGAGGTGGCGAACGCCTTGGCGCAATCGGCCGATCATGTGCTGGGGTTCTTCCAGGAATTGCGCGCCGACCTGGCTTTCTACCTGGGGTGCGCGAATCTGCACCATCGCCTGACTTCGCTGGGGGTGGCGACCTGCTTTCCCGAGCTCGTGGAAGGCTCGGGCGCGCGCATGCGCGCGAGCGATCTGCGCGATCCCAGTCTGGCCCTGACCCTCGGGCGCACTCCCGCGGGGAATGACTTCGACCTGCCCGTTCGCGGGGTGATCGTGGTCACGGGAGCGAACCAGGGGGGGAAGTCCACGTTCCTGCGCTCCCTGGGCTTGGCGCAATGCATGTTGCACGCAGGAATGTTCGTTGCGGCCGGTACGTTCACCGGGGCACCCCGAAGTGGGATCCTCACCCACTACAAGCGCGAGGAGGACGCCTCCATGCAAGGAGGAAAGCTCGACGAGGAACTTGCGCGCATGAGTGCGTCCGTCGAGCACTTGCGACCCGGATCGGTCTGGTTGTCGAATGAGTCTTTCTCCTCGACCAATGAGCGCGAGGGCTCCCAGATCCTGCTCGACGTGGTGGGGGCGCTGCGAGAGCGCGAGATCTCGGTCTGGATGGTCACCCACTTGTTCGACGCTGCGCGAAGCCTTGCCGTCGGGGGGCATGACGCGGTGGCATTTCTGCGCGCGCCACGCGCGGCCGGCGGAATTCGCGAATACCGTCTGGAACAAGGCGTCGAACTCAACACGAGTTACGGGGCCGACGTGTACGCGCAAGTGTTTGGCGGGACAGGACACTAGATAGCGAATGCGATGATGACTCTGCAAGGTATGCCAGTCATCGGGCTCCGGGTCATGAGGCGAGCATGTATTCAGGTCGCCTGCGATGATGGTCCATCTGTCAGGAGCGGCGCGCGTCCCGAGGCAGGCGGCCTCGCGCCTGCGTGACTGGGCGCCGCTCGGGCAGAGGTGCGCACCGATCACGCTCAGCGGATTTTCCCGTCCGGGAATCGTGACATCCAGTACAGCCAGCGTGTGGTGAAAGTTCACGTGGTCGATGTCGAATCGCAGGGGGCGAAGCCATGGGCGGATGAACACCCCGATGTGATGACCCGTGCGCGGAGCGGTCGCGAGAAACCCGCGCATGCCGAGTTGTGCCTCGATGGCATACATCCAGGAGCCGCCATGGGCATCGAAGCCGCGGAGTTCCTGCAGGACGAGGATGTCGGGCTTCCGTTCATCGATGACCTTGATCTGCGCGCGGGCGCGCCGATCGTCGCTGGCGTCCCGGCCTCCCAGGAGGGTGTTCCACGAAAGAATGCTGAGTGTCTTCATGCTGCGACCATGGCTCGGTGCCTCGATGGTTTCGGCGGCGGTTCGATGCGCCTATCTCGGCTCGTCAGGTGTCTGTTGCGCTGCGGCGAGGGACAGGCCTCGGATATCCATGGCCATCTCGGACAGGGAATCCCCCGTGGATGCTTCGAGCGGCTCCAATGCCTGAATCCTGTTCAGGAATTCCGCTGTCAGTGCTTCCAGGGCGGTCATGCGCCATTGCTGCAGTGCCCGCGCGAAGGCCTCGAGCGTTCTCGCGACATGATCTTCGAGATGGCGATCACGCATCGCCTGCCGCACCACATGCTTCAAGAACGCCTGTCCCCCGAATCCCGTGCCGAGGGGGCGCGAAATCGTGAACAAGGCAGGATCGGGCGGTATCTCGAGCACCGGTGGGGACTGGGCGCGGGCAAGATCCATGCTCAGCCCAAGGTCCGCATCGTGGAGGCAGACCTGAGCCATCGCGCGCAGGTCACTCAATTCCCGACTGGATGCGGACGCGGCGGCGGCCGCGCGCGAGCGCACGGAAGCTTCGATCAGCGCGCTGAGATCGAACTCGGGGCGTCGATGGGCCATCCAGAGCACCGCGGCGTTGCTCGCGGCCTCATCCAGCGCGATCGACGCGGATCGAGGAAGATCCTCGATGAGGGGGGACCTTGAACGAGCCTCTGCCAGTCGCTGTCTTGCTTGATCGAGCACCTGATGCGCCAGGCGCAGGTTCAGGCCGCGCAGTTCGGGAGCGCGCTCGGTGGCGGCGAGGCGGCGCGTCAACGTGGCACGGATTGCCTCGCTGAGCATCGAAACCTTTCGAGCCAGGGAGACCAAGGCCCGATGGTGGGCGTCTTGAACCTGGGGCAGCAGTTCATGCCGGACCCATCGGTCGGCCATCTCGCCTGATGGTGCGTGACTGCTGATGGCGTGAATGGGCAGGTCCAGCCCGAGCTGCTCGAAAGCGCGGCGTCGGGTGTAGGCCACGGCGCGCTCGAGGTCGGATGCGTCCAGCAGATCCGCCTTGGCGACCAGCACCTGGACCTCGGCTCCGGCATGGACCAACGAATCCATGAGGGCGACGTCTTCGTCGGCCAGCGTCGAGGTCGCATCCACCAGCACGATCCCGGCGTCGAAGTCGACGAAATCCACCGGGGATTGCATCCCGGACGAATCCCGTGCCTGTCCGATGCCCGGCGTATCCACGAGTATCGTTCCATCCGTCAACCAAGGTGCATTGGTCTGAAGGGTCAGCGCCTGCACGTGGCGCATGTTTCCGGGATTTTGCTGCGCGCTGGCAAACTCCGCCAGGCGAGCCGGATGGAAGACTTCCGAGCCACCGTCGGCAAATTCCACACGGCCGATGGGCTGGAGCCCGTGCGTGACCTGGATGGCGATTTCCGTGACGGGGCTTATGCCCACGGGCAGGGCGTTCGTGCCCAGGATGTGATTGAGAAACGAGGACTTTCCTGCTTTTGAGCGACCGAACACTCCAATCCGGAACCTCGGGGCGCGTAGGCGCTCCGAGAGCACGGAGGCTGCCGAACGAAACCTCGTCAATCGGTACTTGTCGATCAGCCGCAGGGCCTCGGCCAAGCGAGGGGTGCTGTCAATGCCCGCGTCCGCGCACAGCCGTCTCGCGAGGCGAAGCCTGTTGCCTCCCTGGGCGAGATAGGCCTCCAGATCATCCAGCTGATCGATCAGATCCGCGTTCATGCGCCGCAGCACGCGTTCTTGCTCCTCGGTCCGGTCGGTCCGGCCGGACGCGGACCTGCCTGCCAGGTCGGGAACCGCCGCATGCGCCGCGGCCAGGCGGGCGCGGACCGCCGCGATGGCGCTCATCGTGGGCTCTTGCGCCCTGACGTCCAGCGGGTCGAGCGCGGATTTCAGGGTTTGTCGCATGGCGCCGATCTTGTCCGCGATCACACGCTTCTCCACAGGGGAGGCGTCGTCGACGAAAGCTTGAAAGACGCGTTCTTCGGCGCAAGCGCAAAGGCAGGCCAGTGCCTCGGAGAGTGCGCCATCGAGTCGCTGGAGTGCGCGCGCCAGCTGATCGCCGCATTCCACGCTCATCGCGACACCCTCGCGAGCAGCGGCAGGGCTGCGATCTGGCAGACGACGCAAAATGCCACGACGGCCAGGATGGACACGGGATACAGGACGCCGATCACGATGCTTCCGAGGAGCCATGCCAGCCCATAGCCGGCGGTGAACAGGCCATAGGCCGAGGCTCGTCGCTGCGGCGCTACGCGCCGTGCCAGCGCGGCGGGAATCAGCGACTCATGCACCCCCATTCCGAGGCCCCACAACGCGGCGCCGACCAAGGCGAACCAGAAGCTTCCGAAGAAGACCAACGGCGCGAACAGGGAACTTGCCAGGGTCAGGGGAATCAGCACCTTCAGCCCATGGCGGTCATAAAGCCTTCCGAACAACAGTGAGCCCGTGCCCGACACGGCCATGGCGATCGCATACAGAATGGGAACCCATTCAGCCCCTACCGCTCCATCACGATGCCAGTGAAATGCGATCAAGGGGTAGTCGGCAAAGCCCGCCGCCACCAGCGCCGCCCCGGCCAGGTAGGTCCAGAATCCTGGGTGCATTCCCCGGCCCTCGAAGTCGACCGCGCGCGCTTCCAGATCCTGTGGCCTGGGATAGACCCAGCGCGCGCCCAGGACCAGCGCAAGGTTGAGTGCCGCTGGGATCGCAAGCGCCGCGTAGGCCATGCGGTAGTCATGCCGAATGGCGAGAACGCCGGCCACCAACAGCGGACCGAAGAGCGCGCCGGATTGGTCCAGCGCCTCGTGGAGCCCGAAGGCCCAGCCATATCCGCCCAGCCGCTGTCCGGCGTGTGCCAGCAGCGCGTCCCGTGGCGGATTGCGCAGCGACTTCCCCACTCGCTCCGTCAGCAGAAGCGCCACGGCCTGCGGCCAACTGTGCACCAAGGCCATCGCCGGTACAGAAACCATCTGCAGCACATACCCTGCAATGATGATGGGCCAATAGGATCCCGTGCGATCGGCCGCAGGACCGGAAGCCAGACGCAGCGCATAGCCCAGGAATTCGCCCGCGCCGGTGCTCGCGCTGATGGCCAGCGCGGAGGCGCCGAGCATTCCGAGCCAGGGGCCCAGCACGCTGCGCGAGCCCTCGTAGGTGAAGTCCGCGAAAAAGCTCAGGGCCCCGATGGTCAGCACGAATGCCAGGGCCCGCCGCTTCAGTCGTGCCGGATCGCTCATTTCATGCGCAGGTGCGTGGTGTCGTTCATGCGCATGACCTTGACCACGCCATCGTCGCCGACGAACAACTCGTTGATGCAACAGGGCTCCTGCTCGATGCGCCAGTAGGCGGACAGCGGAAGCTCCAGCGCATGCATGAGGAGAACCCGATTCACGCTGTCATGCGCGACCAGGACCACGGTTCCGTCGCGATGCTCGTCCCACAACCCACGAAGTGCCTCGACGCTGCGCCAGGCGACCTTCTGCAGGGACTCGCCGCCTGGGAAGCACATCCACTGCGGTGAACGCTTCCACAGCGCGAACTCGCGCGGGTATTGGGTGTTCGCGTCGGCATGGGTCATCCATTGCCAGTCGCCGTAGTCGAAGTCATCGATTCCCGGGAGGACCTGCTGGGTGACGGAGCAGGCCTGCGCAATGGCCGCGCCCGTATCCCGGCACCGCTTCATCGGGCTGGTGAACACCGCGTCGGCTTGAAATTGCCTGGCGATCGCCAAGCCCAGGGCCTGCGCCTGCTGGCGCCCTACGTCGGTGAGATCCAGTTCCATGCGGCCGCGGAAGCGCGGCGGATCGATACCTTCCACCTGGCCGTGCCGGGTCAAGACAATGTGCATGACATTCCTCCTGGGCTGATGCTCTGCGGGGTCGATGGCTGACAAGCGAGGGAGCACGAGGCTCGCTGCGAAATGTCTCCGGATGACGGGGCTTTCCATGGGTGCCGGGGTGGACGACGCGGAATGCGCGGGACTTCAGGACATGGTTCCAAGTGTCTGCGCGATATGCCCGCCGAACATGGCCGCCTCGCTCGACAGCGCAGTGCACACGAGCACGTAGAGAAGCACATGCTGCGACTGCAGTTGGTACCCAAGCCCTCCCAGGTCCGCCACGGAAAAGTTCGAGGCGCTGAGGTAAAGAGCGATTCCCATGTCGATGGCTTGCATCCTGACCGCGCCATCGATGCCTGGGTGCGCGAAGGCGGCCGCAGCGATGAAGCCGAGAAGGCCCGATTCGAGCATGCTCCATCCAGGACAGGCGAACGCGGAGCGTGGCTGCGCCGCCGCATGCGCGCGCATCGGCAGCGACCGTGCGGGGCGTGCCACGACGCTTACCAGCACGACGATCGCCAAGTCGGTGTAGGGCATGGAATTGCGCCTCGGCCTCACCATGTGCCGGGTGGCTGGGCGCGTCGAAACGCCTCGCGCGCGCGCCCGCACGTCAAGCGGTGGATCCCACGGATATCGCGCTCGGTCGCGACTGGCGCTGACGGCGCCCGCGGCCGAACGCGCGAAAACAGGCCGCCAGGCGCGGCAATCGCAGAGACGAAGGGATCTTTCAAGGACTCCTCCCCAGACCATGATCAGGCCGCAATATGCGGCAAGGGGTAGGAGTCATCGGCCCCGCACCAGCCTGGGGCACTTGTATCCGGCGAACTCCACCGCCGGCACCGATTGACGGAAGTCTAGAAGCCGCTGCGCATGGGCGTCAAGAAAAGATCCTTCCACGCGCGGCGTCGCCGCCGCCCGACGACCCGTGCCGCTGATCCGGGCCATTGAGCAGCTGCGTGCGCATCACGATCCGCACTGGGCCTGCCACGACACGATGTGGCCTCCGGGCACCATTTGTTCAATGCGTGGAAGCATCGCCTTGACGACCTCGGGGTCGTCGTAGAACTCGATGACAAGAGGCAGGTGCACCGTCAGGCGCAACAGGTCATCGGCATGTACTTCGCCGTTGCTGCCGAAGCCGGCGATTCCTCGGAATACCGTTACGCCGTGGACCTTCTGCTCGCTGTGGAGCAGATGAAAGATCTCCCTCATCAGGTTGTGGCCCTGGACCTTGTCGCCTTCCTTGATGTAGATGCGTGCGATCGTCACGGTTTTCATGTTCCGACTCCCAGGTTGCGAGACAGGAATGCGCCGAGGAGCGCCGCAGCGATCGACAGCAGGACGGAGGCGGCCACGTAGAGCCCGGCCTTGGTCAGATCGCCGCCTTCGATGAGATTGAGCGATTCCAGAGAGAAGGTCGAGAACGTGGTGTAGGCGCCGAGGCCGCCGGTGAGCAGGCCGGTGCGCAAGGACGGGTTGAGGTTGATGCGTTCGAGGGTCTCGAAGAACAGGAATCCCATCAGGAACGATCCCAGGATATTGATCGACAGCGTCGCGAAGGGAAAGCTGCGTCCCAGGACGCCCTGGACGACGAGAGTTTGCCCGTAGCGCGCGAACGCGCCGAGGACGGCGAAGATCGCGATGTAGAGGTAGGTCATGGTTCGGCAAATTCCGGGGGTCTGAAAGCGGACCACGCCTCGCGGGGCGGTCCCAAGCTGCATCATGCGGATGGATTCGGTTCTTGTCTCCCGTGTCGTGAATCCATGGGGCGTTCAGGACGGTGGTGTCCAGGCCAGCGCCACGGCAAAGATGATCAGAAGCAACGCGCCGACATACGCCAGGTAGGCGTTCATCAGTCCGTTCTGCAGGAAACGCAGGCGTTCGCCAAGCCATCGCACGGCGCGCACCGCGGGGTCGAATAGCAGGGGGCCGAATACCGGCGCCTGCGCGTAGTCGAACTGCAATTCCCGGAGGAAATACGGCTTGCCTTCGAACTGCCGCGCGACCGAATTGCGCGGTCGATAGACAAAGCTGTAGAACACGCGCAGGGCATTGGAGAAGGCCAGTGCCGTGGTTGCCCCTGAATGCGCTGCGTAGTCCTCGCCTCCGCACCAAAGCGGGGCGCGACGCGTCGGGAAGCGCTTCCGGGCCCAAAGGAACGCGGCAGGGATCAGCGCCAGCAGCGGTGTGACGATGACCAGCTTGGCCGGCGAGATGAAGGCGAAACCCGCAGAAAGCGGAACCAGCAGCCAGTCGTGAACCATCCGCGCCGGTGCGCCGGGTTGTGGCCAGGCGGCACCCCGCAGCAGTGCGAGCCAGGCCACCATGCTGACGGCCATGAAAGGAACCGAGAGCCCGGTCAGCAGCACGGCCAGGCGCGGCAAGCCCGCGAGCCGGCTGACATGGCGTTGATGCAGCGCGCCGTGCGGCTCGTTTTGTCCGAGCAGCCCGACGCCGAACAGCTTGACCATGGTCGCCAGTGCAACTGCCGCCGTGAGCGCCAGCCCGGCTCCCGCCAGCGCCAGCGCGATCCGGGATCCGTCGCCGGCCAGTTCGAAATCGTGGAACAGGCTCTGGAACAGATACCATTCGCTGACAAACCCCGCGGTTGGCGGCATGGCGGCCAGGCTCATGGCGCCGAAGACCGCGCCGACTCCCAGCGTGAGGGGGGCCTGGCGCAGAATGGCATTCTGGCGCAGCTGGTGATTGCCCTGGAGCGCCGCGGCGGCGTCCGCGGTGAAGAACAGCGTGCCCTTGGCCAGGCTGTGTCCCATCAGGTGCAGCAGCCCGATGATCCATGCCAGCGACGCCAGCGCATCCTTGCCGCCCGCGCGAAACACCATCGCCGCGCCCAGCGCAGTGACCGCGACCCCCGCGTTCTCCGCCGAGGAGAACGCCAGCAGACGTCGCCAGTCGTTTTGCTGGAAGGCATACAGGATGGCGAGGATCGCGGTGAACACCCCCGCAGCGAGCACGACCACGCCGATCCCGGCGAGCCAGGGCGGAGTGCCCAGCCACTGCAAAAGTGCGCGCCCAAGTGCGAAATAGGCGGCGTTCATGACGATCCCGGACATCAGCGCGCCGCTCGAGCCGCTCCCGCTGCCGTAGGCTCCCGGATACCACTCGTAGAACGGCAACAGGCCCAGCTTGGCGCCGAATCCGGCCAGCCAGAGCAGGGCGAGGAGAAAACCGCCGGCTCCTCCGTATGCGCTCCACTGCCGCGCATAGGAATCAAACGCCAGGTCGCGGCCGAGCATGAGCACAGCCAGCAACAAGGCCACCCCGCCCACTTCGAGCAGCGCGAGCATGAAAAGGTTGTCGTGTCCGCATTGGGTGCTGCGGTGCTCCGAGAGCAGCATGACCGCGCCGCCGAAGCCCATGATCTCCCATGCGATGAGGAAGCTCGCGCCATCTTGCAGGCCGTACACCCCCAGCGCGCCCAGCAGCGACAGTGCCGCGCCCGCGCTCCAGCCGCGCGGTCGTCCCGCGCCGCCGAGAAGAACGGCGAAGAACGCCGGCAGCAATGCGGGAAGCATCAGCCACAGCGCCGCGGCATCGGCGTGGAATCGAACCGGCCAGTCACCGAGTTGCAGCATTCCTGCCGAGGCCGTCCCGCCGGGCAGGCCCCAGAGCGCGCCGAGCGCCGCCAGCGCGCAGCCGAACGCCAGAAGCCAGCGTGGCAGCGCCGATCCGGCGAACAAGTCGAGCACGAGCGCCGACAGCCAGGCGAGCGTGGCAAGCGCGAAGGCGCTCAGGCTGATGGTGTCAGCTGGCATGCCGGCCTCCATGGACTCGCTGCGGCCGGCGGCGCAGCAGCACCAGCAGCGCCTCGATGATCGCCGCCGGGTTGGGCGGACAGCCTGGCAGCCACAGGTCGACCGGCACGATGCCGTCCAGTCCCTGGTAGCAGGCGTAGCCGCCACCGTTGGTTCCGCCCCCAGTGGCGCAGGTGCCCAGCGCCATCACCCAGCGCGGCTGGGGCATGGCCTCCCAGGTGCGCAGCAGAGGCTCGCGCATCGCCTCGGTCACCGGGCCGGTGACCAGAAGCAGGTCCGCGAAACGCGGCGAAGGCGTGAAGAAGATGCCCAGGCGGTGCAGGTTGTAGAAGGGGTTGAGCAAGGCCTGCAGCTCGCTTTCACAGCCATTGCACGAGCCGGCATCGACATGGCGGATATGCAGGCTCCTGCCGAAGGACTTGATCTGCGCCGCCAGTTCGGCCTCCTGGGCTGCGTCCCCACCCGGGGAGGATGCCGGCGTCGTGTCTCGAGGGGATCCGTCGGCTCGCAGATCGCGCTTGTCGCGGACTCCGAACGCCCAGTCCTCGCTGGTGGCGAATGCTTCGCGCGGACAGACTTCGGTGCAGACCTGGCACCCTACGCAGCGCGCATAGTCCAATTGCGGGCGGCCGTGCTCGACGCGGATCGCCCCGCTCGGGCATGCCGCGGCGCAATCGGTGCAGCTGCCCGGCTCGCCGACACAGCGCGTCACATCCAGCCGCGGCAGGCCAAGCACGCCTTCCTGCCCGTCGGGGCCAGGGGCGCGAGGCCAGGGCGTGGTGCCGCGACCCGCGCGCAGTCCGAACCAGGTCCATATCGGCATGCTCACCCTCCTCGTCAACGGTCTGCGCCGGCCACGGACAAGCCGAAGCTGGCTTCATTGATCGCGTAATCCATCATGTTGCTGTCCTGTACCGTGAACGGGAACACGCGCCAGTTGGAAAACGAGGGATCCTTGATCTTGACGCGTTGCAGCTTCTGGCTCGAGGCATCCAGATGCACGGCATACAAAAGCCCGCCGCGCACCGCCTCGGCCCAACCCAGGCCTTCGCCGCTAGGGTCGGCGGATTCCAGCACCTCCTGGCGCATGACCGGGCCTGGCTGGATGCGCCCCAGCGTCTGGCGAATGATGGCGAGCGCCTCGCGGATTTCCACCATCCGGACCTGACTGCGCGCGTGCGCGTCGCCGGTGACTTCCACCGGGACGGCGAATCGCATCTTGCCGTAGTTGGCGTACGGGTGGTCGCGACGCAGGTCGCGGTCCAGGTCGCTCGCGCGTTCGATCGGGCCGGTGGCGCCCTGGTCGAAGGCGACCTGGCGCGGCAGCACCCCGGTGGTCATCAGCCGGTCGAGATGGCTGCGAGTGGTCTCGAGGCGTTGCAGGTACTCGTCGATGTCACGGGCGAAGACATCCAGCCAGGCGTCCAGCTTGCCGACGTCGAGGTCGCGGCGCAGCCCGCCCGGGGTGATCAGGCCGCGCAAGAAGCGGCTCCCGGTCAGCCTGGCGTTGACCTGCTTGACTTGTTCCTCCAGCCACAGCCCCTGTGCCTCTCCCACCTTCAGCGTGGTGGTCTTCGACAGATGTCCAAGATAGTGCAGGTGGTTGTACAGGCGCTCGAGTTCGGCCAGGATCATGCGCAGGTAACGCGCTCGCGGCGGCGCGCGCCACCCCAGCGCCGCCTCCACCGCGTGTGCGTAGGCCAGTGCGTGCGCGACGGAATCGATTCCGGATACCCGCTCGGCCAGGATGCTTCCAGTGCGCAGGTCGACGCCCTCGAAGCGTGCCTCCATGCCGCGGTGCTTGTAGAACAGCCGCGGGTGATAGTGCAGGATGCCTTCTCCGATGTAGAAAAACAGGAACTGAGCGGATTCGACGATATCGGCGCGCACCGGGCCGAATGGCAGGCGCTGGATGTCCGGTCCGATGACCTTGGGCACCACCGGCGGCAGGGCCTCTGCGCGCCGCGGTGCCCCAGCGCGATCGACACCGGCCAGCGGCGGCGCCTCGGGCGCCAATCCCTCGTGCAGCACCAGGGCGTTCGGCTCGGGATGGCCGTCGAAGCGGATTCCGTAGAGATCGCTGATCTCGCGTTCGTACCACCCCAGCAGAGGCAGTTTGTCGGCCAGGCTCGGCAAGGCGTGCCCTTGTGGTCTGGACCGCCAGAGTGCGTAGGGTTGGCCCGCGCCCTGGCTGAGCACGTAGCGCACTTCGAGCCCATCGTGGTCGCCGCGGCAGGCATACGCGAACTGCATGCGACCATGGGCGCTGGAATGCTCGCCCAGGGCGCTCAGCAACGCGTCGGCCGCCGAGGGAAGATCCTGCGGACGCAGTTCGCGGACCAGGCAATGGCGCATGTCAGACGCCTCCCAGCTGCGCGGCGATGCCGGCAAGATGCTGCCATACCGGAGGCAGCCACCACAGGCCGAGCAGCAGGATGGCCGCGAGCGCAAGCGCCATCGGCAGCACGTGGACCGCGCGCAGACGCAGCTGCGGCGCATGCTCGGGCCTCGGGCCGAAGAACATGCCCCGGAATTTCGAGAGGAATCCGATGAAGATCACGATCAGCAGTGCGCCCATCCACCACACCGCCCAGGTATTGGAGCTTGCCATGCCGCCCCGCAGGATGGTCAGTTCCGAGAGGAACAGCCCGAACGGTGGTGCGCCGGTGATGGCCACGGCGCCCGCCAGCCAGATCGCGCCCGAGCGCGGAAAAAAGCGCAGGACCCGCCGGATGCGCCCCATGTCCTTGCTCTCGAAGGCGTGCATCATGTTGCCGGCTCCGAAGAACACCAGGGACTTGGTCAGCGAGTGGTTGAGCATGTGGTACAGCGCGCCGATCACCCCCAGGGGGCCGCCGAAGCCGAAGCCGAGCGCGATGACTCCCATGTGCTCCACGCTGGAATAGGCCGCCAGGCGCTTGACAATGACCTGGCGCGTGATGAACAGCGCCGCGACCAGCAGCGAGAAGGCGCCCAGCACGACAAGCGCGGTGGACGCGGTGGCCTCGATGCTCGTGTTGCGCAGCACGACGAGGTAGCGCACGATGCCCAGCATCGCGCAGTTGAGAAGCGCGCCGGAAAGCATCGCGGACACGGGGGCCGGGCCTTCGCTGTGAGCGTCGGGAAGCCAGGTGTGCATGGGTGCGAGGCCCACCTTGGTGCCGTATCCGACCAGCACCAGCAGAAAGCTGAGCAGCAGCAGCACCGGCTCGGCCTTCGGCGTGATCGTGCCGAAGCTGGTCCAGGTCATGTCGTACACGGGACCCAGCACGAAGGTGCCGGCCCAATAGAACAGCACCGTTCCGAGCAGCGCGAGTCCGAGCCCGGCCGACACGATGACGATGTACTTCCAAGCCGCCTCGATGCTCTCGGGTGCGCGCTGAAAGCCGACCAGGAAGGCACTGACGATGGTCGTCAGGTCGATGGCGATCCAGTACAGCCCCGGGTTGTTCTGCGCGGGGGCCAGGAACATGGTGAGTGCAAAGGCGGCGAACAACGCGTAGAAGCGGTGCAGCCGGGCCTGCTCGCCGTGCATCCAGCGCATGTAGCCGATGGCGTAGATCGAGGCCAGCAGGTAGACGATGGCCAGGCAGAACATCACCCAGACGCCGAACCCGTCAAGCAGCAGATAGCCGTGCCATGCGGTCGCACCTTGCGCGGGCGTCGCCGCCAGCAGCACGCACACCAGCACGAAGTCGACGGTGGCGGCCACGAGGTTCAAGGCTTCCGCCAGACGCGCGCGGCGCGAGATCCACGATCCGCCCACGGCCGCGAAGGTGACCGCCCAGATCGCATAGAGCACGGGCCAGATCATCGGCCTACCCCACCAGGCGCGTGAGTTCGCGGCTGCTGGTGGTTCCGACTTCCTTGTGGAGAAAGTGGATCAGCATGCCGAAGGTCGAGACGATGATCAACAGATCGAACAGGATCACCATCTCCAGCAATAGCGGCATGCCCGGCACCAGGATCTGCGAGCCGAGGAAAATGCCGTTCTCGATGACCAGAAGCCCCAGGATGGAGCTCACGGCCTCCGCGCGCAGCACCAGCATCAGGAAGCCAATCAGCTTGAGTGCGAACATCGCGGTCAGGGCCAGCACGGCGATGCTGTCCGCGAGTCGCATGCGCACGCCGAGACGATGCGCCAGGGCATAGGACAACACCACCAGCGTGGCGCCGAGAACCATGCTGCTCGAGGGTTGCAGCAGCGGCGTGAACTCGCGGTTCTGCTTCAGGTCCTGCACGATGCGCAGCAGCAGATAGGGCAGCAGAGTGCCGCGGAACAGCGCGGTCAGCGCCGCGATGAACACCAGCTCGGGGTAGTGCCCATAGACGCCGACCGCGGCCGAAAGCGCTGCGATCACCCAGGATTCGGCGGCGAACGCGGCGATGTGGTTGCGGATCCAGTGCGATCCGAGCATCACGAACGACAGGATCAGCGCGACGATCACCAGCAGGCTGAACAGCGCCTGCGCGACAGGATCGAGGTGGAAGATCAGCATGGTGCGCCTGCGATCAGATCTGCCGTGCAATCACCGCGAGCACGGCCATCAGGAACGACAGCGCCAGCGGCTCCTGGTAGCGATAGAAGCGCAGGCGTGACTGCGCGGTGTCCACGAACACCATCACCAGCGCCAACAACAGCCACTTGCCCAGCAGCGCGACGAGCGCCCCGGCGATGCCCAGCGCGGTGCCATGGCGCGACAGTCCCCAGGGAATCGTCAGCACGTTGAGGAAAATGGTGTACAGGATCGCCTGCTTCATCCACGACGCCCATTTCAGGAGTGCCAGCAGCGGCCCCGAGTACTCGAGGATGCGCGCCTCGCCGATCATGTAGATCTCGTAGTGGATCGACGAGTGGATCGGCAGTCGCTCCGTCTCGACCGTGAGCAGGATGAAGAACGCGGCGACCAGGAACAGGTGCGCCGGGCTCCAGAACACGGCGGGTTGCGCGACCAGCAGGTGATTGACCACGAACGGCAGCATGGCCTGGGCCAGCAGAGTAATGCCGACGAACACCATGATCAGCGTCGGCTCCGCGAGGATGGCCAGCATCGCCTCGCGGCTCGATCCCAGGCCGCCGTAGGGATGGCCACTGTCCAGCCCGGCAAGCAGGATGGCAAAGCCGCCGAGGGTCAGAATCAGCCCCCCCCCGAGGATGTCCCCCATGTCCGACAGGGGCAGTGGATAGTCCGTCAATACCGGGATCAGGATCGGTACGGTCAGCATGGCCGTGCAGGCCACCACCGGTGCCGCCCAGAATACCCACGACGCAGTCGCCGGAACCACGATCTCCTTGCCAGCGAGCTTGTACAAGTCGCGATACGGTTGCCAGACCGAGGGGCCTGTGCCGCGCTGGACGCGCTCCTCGATGGTCGCGATCACGCCATGCAGCAGGGGCGCGAACAGCGCAATGGTCAGAACCTGGGCAATTTGCTGAAGGACGACATGGCCTTCCATTGGCTCCTCCCCATTGCGCATGCAGGCCGCCATCGGCGACATCGGGTAGGAGTCATCAGCCGTGCCCGAGAGGCCTGCGGCAGTTGTGGCGAACTCCATCGCCATCCATCGGGCAAAAGTCTAAGGGGTCGGCTGTGACTTCGTCAATCGTGTCGCCTCCCGGAGGTCGCCGTCGAGAAACCCGGTAGCGCGCCGGGTTGACGCCGCTGCCGCAGGATCAGCTCTCGCGGTTCCTCGACCCATACACGCAGCCGGCCGCCGCGATGCGCAGGGTGGCTCGCTCTGAGCCGCACAGCGCAGAGACACGAGGGTCCTCGCAGTGCATGGGCACTCTCCGCGCCGTTGCGCGCTTGGGGCGTCGATCCGCCGTGCCTCTCCGCAAGGTCGTTCGATCTCCCATGCCACCGGTGGGCAAGTGAGTGCGCGTCGATCGTCAAGGGAGTCCAAGAAGAACCATCACGAGGCAGCGGACTGTGCCGTGGCGTCATTCCATGGTTCCGCCGCCTGGAATCGCGCGAAGCGCAGCGCCAGGGTCGGCAGCACGAGCAGGGTGAGCGCGGTCGAGCTGAACAAGCCGCCGAGGATCACGATGGCCATCGGCCCCTCGATCTCCTGCCCCGGGAGGTGCGCGCCGATCGCCAGCGGCAGCAAGCCCAGCGCGGTGACCGAGGCCGTCATCAGGATCGGCGTCAACCGGTTCATGGCCCCGAGCCGCGCCGTCTCCCAGGACCAGGGCAGGCCGTCCTCGGTGACCAGCGAGCGGTAGTGCGACAACAGCATGATCGCATTGCGCAGGGTGATCCCGAACACCGTCACGAAACCGACCGCCGCACCCAGCGAGACCGGAAGTCCCGCGATCCAGATCGCCGCGACCCCGCCCACCAGCGCGAAGGGCAGGTTGACGGCCAGTAGCGCCACCGTGCGGCCGTCGTGCAGCGCGATGACCAGCAGGCCGAGAATCGCCGCCAGCGCCAATCCGAAGTCCAGCGCCAGTTGCAGCCTGGCCTGGCCCGACGCCGCCGCCGTTCCGCCAATGCGCAGGTAGTCGCCCGACGCCAGGGACAGGTGCGCCAGCCTGCGGCGGGCCCGCGCCACGAACTGCCCTGCACTGCCGCTGACGTTGGCGGTGACGAGTTGCACGCGCTGGGCCCCGCGGTGCAGGATGAGCGACTGGCCGGAGCGCTCGCGGATCCGCGCCAGCGCGCCCAGCAGAACCACCGTGCCCTCGCGGTTGACCAGCGGCACCTCGGCGATGGCCGCCGGATCCGCGCGCAGCGCTGGCGAAAGCACCACCACGATGGGCACGGAGGCCCCGGCCGTATAGACCCGGCCGACCGTGCTGCCGCTGTAGCAGGTCTGGATGGCCTTGAGGACCTCCGCCGGGGTGAACCCGTAGCGTGTCAGCGCGCCCCGGTCGAGGACCATCGAGAGCTCCGGGGTGCCCGGCGGCGCCTGCACGCGCACCCCGGCCGCGCCCGGCACCTGGCGCAGCGCGTCGGCCACGCGCCGGGCATCCTCGTTGAGCGCGGAGAGATGGCGCCCAAGGATCGTCACCACCACCGGCGCGGTCACGCCGGAGAGCGTTTCGTGGATCCGTTCGGTCAGGAAGGTGTTCGCCCACCAGCGCACCCCCGGCGCGCCCCGGACGGACTCCAGGATGCGGCGCTCGGCGTCTGCGCTGTCGGCGTTGCCCTTGGCCGACAGGCCGACATCGATCTCGGCCTTGTTGGTCAGCGCGTTGCCGTTGGACAGGTGCGCGCGGCCGGCGTGCATCACCACATGGGCTACCTCGGGCATGCGCTGCATGATCGCGACTGCCCGCTCGCCGATGCGCATGGTCGTGGCCAGCGAGGTTCCGGGCGCCGTCAGGAAATGCACGATGAGGTCGTTTTCGTTGAACCGCGGCAGGAAGCTGGTGCGCAGCAAGGGCACGCTGGCCAGACCGGCGACCACGATCACCCCCACCAGCGCCAGCACCGGGCCGGTCCGCCTGTGCACGGAGCCCAGCAGACGGCTGTAACCCCGCTTGGCTCGCGCAACCAGCGGCGGGTCCGCCGGATCCAGCGAGCGATGGCCGAGCAGCAGCATCGCCAGTGCCGGAGTCACCGTGAGCGCCACCGCCAGCGAGGACAGGATCGCGAACATGTAGGCCAGTGCCAGCGGTCCGAAAAGGCGCCCGGCTACTCCCGTCAGGCGCAGGATGGGCAGGAACACGATGACCACCGAGAAGGTGGCGAAGATCACCGCCTTGCGCACTTCCAGGGTCGCGCGCAGCATGACCTCGTAGACGGGGCGCGGCTGCGCCAGCCCGCGGTTCTCGCGCAGGCGACGATGAATGTTCTCCACCCCCACCACCGCGTCGTCGACCACCTCGCCCAGGGCGATCGCCAGACCGCCGAGCGACAGCGTGTTCAGGCTGAAGCCGAAGTGGTCCAGGATGAGCGCGGCGGAAAGCAGCGACAAGGGAATCGCGGCGAACGACACGAGCGCCGTGCGCCAGTTGCGCAACGCCAGGTACAGCACCAGCATGAACCGCACCGGGTTTCGAGGAGGCTTACTGGCTTGAGTCAGACCCGGTGGGTCTGATGGTCAAGTTGACTACTTGGGTGTCT
>Ga0207433_10005077_pt1 | contig 23753 bp, 22 predicted proteins | sample YelNatPaOPGAMG01_FD_187559 | JGI IMG/M metagenome (GOLD analysis project Ga0207433, IMG submission 187559) | Hot spring thermophilic microbial communities from Obsidian Pool, Yellowstone National Park, USA - OP-RAMG-01 (SPAdes) (version 3) | ecosystem: Environmental > Aquatic > Thermal springs... | reverse complement strand
AAGCCAGATGGCAGAACCCGGAAGCACGGTAATATATACTATAAACATAACGAGCAATTGGGCTGATACCATTCTAATAACAACAGAAGGATTAGAGGCTTGGATGCCTGCCTTGTCAACATCTCAAGTTTCGTTCGAATCTCCAGGGACTGTATCTGTATATCTTACCTTAACGGCGCCCATGACAGTTACCCAAGGGAATTATAATATTGTGGTAAATGCGGTTTCTCAAAACCAGAGTTCTGCAAACGCAAGCATAACAGTAACAACCATGGTAATTATATCGCCTTATGGAGTGTCAATATCTCAGCCTGTTAACCAGACTACTTCTGCAGGGGTAGCTGTTTCTTATACATTCTCGGTAAGTAGCACTACCGCAGATACTATTATAATAACAACTTCGGGATTGAGTTCCTGGTCGCCAAGTTTATCAACTACACGATTAACATTTGCAGAGGCAGGTACTCAGACTGTAACTCTGATATTGACACCACCCACGAATGCAGAAGGAACATACGACATTACGGTAACTGCAAGATCTGAAAACAACACAGCGAAATTTGCAAGTGTAACAGTGTGCACGACCGTAACACCCGCTGCACAACCAAGATATGATATCGAACTTACAATCGGAACTTTGACATATACTCTCACACCAACTACCACTGAAGAACTTCCCATAATACTCAACTTGAAGAACAATGGTACGGTCTTGGATAACATTACTGTAACAATAAGCGGATTACCTGCAGGCTGGTCTGCGCTTACACGCAATCTTGAACTTGCAGCAGGTGAATCAGGAACTTTGACGATTGTTGTAACAATCCCTGAAAATGCGGTTGCAGGAGTTACAACCCTTACCTTTGTTGCAACTTCGCTTAATGTCTCCGAAAAGGACTCAAAGTCCGTATCTATAACTATAACAAGACCTGATTTATCTATCTCCTCTGTAACCATCACGCCTAGCACGCCAAAAGTAGGCGATACAGTTACATTTACGATTGTGGTAAGTAACAGTGGAACTGGTGTTGCAACGAATGTTAATGTAACGATATATGTTGATGGCTCTCCTGTAGTAACGAAACAAATAACTTCACTTGATGCAGGTCAACAAACCACGCTTACGCACATATACACATTCTCAAAAGACGGTACACATGTGGTAAAGGCAGTGGTGGATGTTGAAGGAAAGGTAATCGAAATAAACGACATGAATAACGAGGGCATGAACACAATAAGCGTTAAGAAGAAGGCACAGCCTACAAAAACAATTCTAGGCTTGGAAGAATCCCTTGCTTACCTACTCATAGCATTGGTAATTGCAGTTGTGCTTATCCTAATAGCAGTAATGTATATAATGAGACGAAAGAAACCACCAGTTGAAAGCTCAACAATAAACTTGGAAGGAGAACAGGCTGAAAAACCAGCCGAACAGTCTATAGACCAGTCTGTAGAACAACAGGTTGTAGAAGGAGATGCGCAAGCACCTCAAGATGCTAACTTACCAGGGGAACAAACAGCACAGCCACAAGAAGGGAATGTATCAGAGAATCCTCAAACACAAGAAAACATAGAACAACATGACCAATCAGACCAAGCCAGTTCTACTGATATGCCAGCACAGCCACCAACTCAGCAACCACCTCAGTAATTTTTAGTTTTTTTATTTATTTCTCTTTCTTTTTGTTTTTCCATTTGCATGTATATTGAATATGAATTCTAATTTTGAAAATATGGAAATGTAAGATAAATGCAAGATGCTAGGGAAAAAAGATATTTTGCAGATATTCCATATATGAGTGGATGCGAAGAAGAACTAGAATTGCCTTAAGGATAGTGGGTCTTGTTACGGGCATATCGTTTATTTTATTTTCTCCGTATTGGACGTATGTGTTAATTCCAGGTATTCTAAATGGCGAAATTAAGGTTGGGAATACAAATTCAATGAGTAGTTCTTCTACAAACAGTGGTAGCATGGGTATGAATGGTCAATCGAACGAGAACGTTTCATTCATGGATGGGAGGCTTGGAATGTTCTCTTTGATTGCAAAGTTAATGAATAATGAAACTTTTGACATTCTAAACATAACAGAAGAAGATTTTGGGATAAGTTGGTACAACATTTCTATTTCTTCGAATGGGATAATTAATAAGGATACTGGAAAACCGCTTTTTCCATCGAATGAAAACTCAAGCAACTCAAATCAAACAAATGTAGAAAATAAAAATAACGATACAAAGAAAGAGACTAAGAAGAATGTAAAAAAGGAATCTTTTCCTATTGGAGGAGTTGAGAAGAAAGACTACAGGGTGTGGAGCGACAGTTTGCAGAGGAACGTGAAAGCAGAGTATATAGGCGAACGCAATTTTAGAGGAAAGGTCGTGTATCTATATAGGACGAATGCGGAAAATGAAACTCTCTCATCGGGTTCTGGAATGTTTAGTATGGGGGGTAGTGAATCGAGCAGTCAAGGCGATAATGGATTGTTTGGTGAGGGTACAAAGATGTTTTACGATGAAAATAATGTGTATTGGCTGGATAGAGAAACTAGTATCCCACTGAACATGGAGATGGGTATGAAGATATCTATGCAGATGCCAAACCTTAGGTTACTTCAGGTAAGTGTTGGCGAAAGGGTTTACAATTCCACGGGTACAATCTGGGTAGAAAACGATACGATACCACAAAAATATGACCAGATAGAGGTCATAAAGGAGAGCCATACAGAATGTTGGCTTGACAAGAAGGATAGTAGGATTGCGCATTTCAGAACTTGGGCTGTATATTATGATAACGAGACAAAAGAGATGTTGCCTGAGGATGTTCAGCCTATACCAGAAAGTTATGCTGTTGATAGACTTACATACATGTACATCCCTCTTTATGGTGGAAGGTCAGGATACTATTGGTTCCCTCCGTTGCTCGAAAAGCGTACCTATCCTATGTGGGATTCGACTATGCAGAATACAGTCGATGCTTGTTTTATAGAAGAAACAGTGATTGCAGGTTACAGAGCATATCTGTTTGAATTGCGTGCAGAGAACATAACTATTGAGTCTTCAAATATTGCTCTTCCAGTATATAGACATCCGGGGACTGAATATCTATACGATAGCATAACAAGATATTGGCTAGAACCCGAAACAGGAATGATGCTTTCATATTGGATGAATGGTACTTTTAAACTTGCTACTGGAGGTCCTTTGCAGGGCATTTCTTACCCCGTGGTATCATTTGAATTTGGTCTTGATGAAAACACATCAAAACTAATCGCAGGATACATCCCTCTACTCAAACTCTTTTATTCTCTCTCGTTCAGGAAAATTACCTTGTTTACTCTAGAACTTCATTTTTCTGATGCACTTGTAGATATGCTTCTTACCTTGGATGTTATGTTTTCTAATATTCTTAAGATTTTAAGGGTTTATATTCCGATTGCGTTTTTAATCTCCGGCTTGGTATCTGTATCCATACCTACGATAGGTATTGTAAGAGAACGAAGAAGAATAAGAAATTGTCCAATACATGGAATGAAAAAGATAGAAATAAAGAAAAACACAAAGAAGATAGAAAGACCAAGGAAACAGTTGAATGTTTATAAAAAATATGTGAATGCGCTAGATATATCTGTAGATAATATGTAGATTGGATATAAGTGAATGATAACGATATTTAAAGGATATTTAGATAATGCTATTTACAGCAATCTGATTAGCAATCAATTAACAATCCTTTAAACAGCAATTCTTAATATCGAATAGTCCATCCTGAGTTACTATGAATAAGGTTGCAATAGCAAGATGCCCGTCATACAACAAAGAAGATGTTGAAAGGGGCATAAAAGAGGTTGTAAAATATTTTGGCGACCATGGGAACGGGCTTGGGAATTATGTAAAGAATGGCGATAGGGTTCTTATCAAACCTAACTTGCTTCTTGCCTCCAAGCCTGAAAGTTGTGTAACAACACATCCATCTTTAATTCGTGAAATCATATATCAAGTCCAAGATGCAGGGGGGAAAAGTAACTATTGGAGATTCGCCTGGAGGTCCGAATAATCTTTCGTATATAAAATTAGCATATTCGAGAGCAGGCATTCAGAAGGTTGCGTTAGAAACAGGGGCAAAGTTGAACGAAGATTTGAGTTATGAGTATGTGAGTTTTCCGAATGGAAAGGCGATTAAGAAAGCAAAGATATGCAAATTTGTTCTTAATGCAGATAAAATTATTACAGTTCCGAAATTGAAAACGCACATGTTTACCACCTTTTCAGGTGCTTGCAAAGTCCAATATGGATACATTCCAGGCTTGGAAAAGTCCATCTATCATGGCAAGTTCAAAGAACCTTATTCCTTTTCTGAACTTATACTCGATATCGTGGAAAGATTTCCACCGAATTTTGTGTTTATGGATGGGATAATGGGAATGGAAGGCGACGGTCCGAATGCAGGCAGACCTAAGAAAGTTGGAGTTATCATAGGCGGGGAAGACCCTATCTCAGTCGATATTGCAGCACTCTCTATAATAAATATCGAGCCAAATAATGTGCCATATATAGCAAATGCGGTAAAAAGAAAATTAACAACTGGTAAAATCTCGGACATCCAAATTTTGGGTGAAAGAATAGAAGATGTGAAGGTATTGGATTATAAGCGACCTGGTTCTTATAAAAGTTCGCCTGTTGCAAATGCGTTTAGAGTATTAGGCAGGTTTGTTACACCATTTATATCGCCCAAGCCTTATCCGTTATCAAATTGCACGGGATGCGGAATTTGCGAAGTGAACTGTCCCAAAAAGATTATTAGGATAGTTTCTGAGGGGAATAGAAAGCGTGCAAAGGTAGGAACTTTTGGTTGTATTCGATGCTATTGCTGTCATGAGATGTGTCCAAATAAAGCAATGGGATTAAAGAAATTCTACCAAGTTTCTACCAAGTGATACGATACAAAAGATATTTGAAACGTATTATTCGAAACATATATCAGAAAAGAAAAACATTAGTCAATATCCAAAAAAGTGGAGGAGAGAGTGTTGAGTCGTTTTGCAAGAAAGTTTACAACAATATTCTTATTTATGCTCATTTCTCTTGCTCTACCCTCAATGCATACGTCATCTCAGACGACAACTCTTAATTTGGATACGCCAATTACTGGAAATGTTGATTTTGTAAACAATACATTTTCTTACACATTTTCTGCACCCTCTGGATTCTACTCGGTTCTTGCATTAAAACCGCCAGTGGGTGCTGACATGGACCTTTATTTATACGAAGATTCTTCGATGACAAACCTTTTTTTAAAATCGAGTTCAGAAGGGCATTCTATCGAAATAGTTGTTGTTGATAGGAACAACCTTCCTCAACGAAATTACTATGCAAAGGCAAGACAAATCGAATGGGATGGCACATTTAAAATCGAACTTGATGGTGGAAAGGTATTGCAAGAAGGGACGAATAGCGGAAGTTTCGTAAACAACGAGATAATAGAAAGTTGGGATATTTCACTTCATGCAGGCGAAAAATGTATGGTAAATATATCTTCGCTACCTAGCGGAGCAATAACTTCCATATATGCCTTCCATGGAAATTCGTTTCTCTACAATCGTACAGAATATACGACAGGATACATTGCAAGAGGTGAAAGAGAACTTACGCTCTATCCTACCGAAGATTCTGATTATTGCATTGTCCTTGTGAATGAAAATGCTTTTACTGGTTCTTATTCTATAGAAGTGGGAATTTCAGCAGGGGATTTTGCAATCGAGCCATATCCAACATCTTTGACAAATGTAACGACATACCAGGGTGGTAAGGCTATTTTTCCAATAAGAATAGTATCTTTAGGTTTGACACAGTGCGAAGTTACTTTATCATTGTATAATCCTCCGCCCGGTTGCACATATTCGTTTACACAGCAGGTAGTAACTACTACAAATTTCTCTGCACTCGAGATAGTTACGGGAACTACTCCTTTAGGAATGTATAACATACGCATAGATGGAGTTTCGGGAAATTCTCTAAGAAGCGTGAATTTTACGTTATCTGTAGTCGATGCTACGGGATTGCCCTACGCGGCTATAGATTCATTAACCCCCAACCCATCTATTTCTGGTAGTCCAGTTGCTTATTCAGGTCATGGCTTGGGCGAGTTAATTGTTGGATGTAAATGGAGGTCAAGCATATATGGCGAATTTTCGCAATCTTTCAGTGGAACTACGACGGTTTTAACAGAGGGGATGCATGTAATATATTTCAAAGTTCAGGACGGGCTTGGAAATTGGTCTATAGAATCGCAAGAGTGGTTGCTTGTATTGCCTAAAGAAGAGAAACCAATTATAAAATTAAATTCGCCTGTTGAAGGGAATGTGCTTACGGGTGCATGCGACATATCCTGGAATGTAACAGGGGTTTTAGGCGGTGAAATTAAGGTTTCAATTTTATATTCGCCGAATATAGGCGGGTATTGGAATGTTATAGCAACTTCCTTGCCTGCAAATGGGTCTTATTCTTGGAAAACATACGAACTTCCGAATGGGTCTTATCTGCTAAAATTGCATGCTGTTGAGCGCGAGAATTATTCGGGCGGAAAGGAAGTTTATGCAGAAAAGATAGCAGGTCCGTTCGAATTGAGAAATATATTGGCACAGAATAGACCGCCTACGACTATTTTAGTATATCCTGAGGAAGGGAGTATAATATCATCGTCATTGCCTTTGCTTGTATGGAGAGCAGTTGACGAGGATGGGGATGCTATACTTTACGATGTTTATCTTGATATGATAGATGCCTCAACTTTAGTTTCAAGGATGCAGAAATGCAACTATTACTATCCTGGTGTGCTTAAGGAAGGTGTGAATTACTATTGGCGCGTGGTGCCATTCGATGGAAAAGTATATGGAGAATGTATTTCAGGAAAGTTCTCTTTTTCAATCTCAATCTCAGACACGAACGAACCTCCTTTGCTTGTTAGAACGCCTGATACTGATGTATCTGTAAAAGAAGGCGAGAAAACAACTCTCTCAGTAAGAGGAAGAGACCCTGAAGGGAGTGCTTTAAGCATGTTTTGGTTTTTAGATGGTAGAAGTGTAGAGCCCTCGTCAGTTACAACAAGCCAAGATGGTGATTATTTAGTATCTACTTTTACCTACATGCCAAATTACAATTCTGCAGGGATGCATATCGCAACTATGCTTTCGGTAGATTCGGGTACACGGCGTGCTGCGTCTATCGCTGAATTTGATTTAGTAGTGATAAATAAGAACAGACGTCCGAACGCAATTATCGATTTACCTCGAGAAGGTTCAAAATTCGATTCTGAGGATTTAGTAACCTTTTCTGCAAATTCGAGTTCAGACCCTGACGGAGATAATTTGATATTCATTTGGTTTTTGGACGATTCTGAAATAGAATATGAGAAGTATTTTTCTGCGCAACTTCCACCAGGTAACCATACGATAACACTGCAAGTCTCTGATAGACAATCTGAGAATTCAACTTCTTATGCTTATGTAAATGTTAGTGTAACAAAGACGATAAAACCATCGCTTGAATTGTATGGGATTTCAATCACTCCTACAAGTGCAAAAGAGGGTGAGGTAGTTTCTATAGTTGCCAGTGTGAAGAATAAAGGAATGATACCAACGCCTATGATTGCATTGCTACTACTTATCGATGGTGAGGAGAGTGGCACACAATCCATAGAACAGATAGTTGCGGGCGATGAGGGATATGCAAAATTCGAATGGACTGCAGTAGCAGGAACACATTCGATTACTGTCCGAATTTCAAGTCCTTTATCTACAGAAGCAGATATTCTTAGAGCAGAATACACGGAGTGGATTGAGGTCTCGCCAGCGTCCGGCTTGGGCTATGATTGGTTGTTAATTCTCCTTATAGGCTTGGGTATTGCGATAATTGCTATAGTCCTTGTGTATCGAAGAAGAGGAAGCAAAGAGAATATGCCAATAGGTGCTCGAGAGGGCATGAGACGAAAGGATAAGGGATATGCGCAGGCTCAACCAAATTATACACCGACTACACAGACAAAACAACAACTTCCACCGTTATCAACCTCACTAAAGAAAGAGAAAGAGAAGACATACATAAGCAAGATGCCAAAGGATTACAAGAAACCTAGCGAAAAGGAAGTTGAAAAAATAAAAGAGGAGTTGAAGAAAGATGAATTATCTACGAAGAAATATACTTCTGTTCAACCTTCTTTAACTGGAAACTCTTTATCTGCAAACTCTTTAAATTTAATTGAAAAGCCGACTGAGGAAAAGAGAGCAAAGAGTAAGATAAAGAAGGATGAAAAAATTAAAGAAGAGCCGAAAAAGGAAGATTTGAAAAAGAAGGAAATTTTGAAAGAAGAAAAAGAATTGAGAACTCCGCACGAAGAAGAATTGGAAATTGAAGAACTACCCCGGCTTGGATTTGTTATCGAAGAGGATATACCTCAGACAAAGAACGAATCGAAGATTGTCAAAACGGTAGAAAAAAAGGAAGATAACGAATGTCCATTATGTGGTTACGAAAAGATAATAGATGGAAAATGTGCAAAGTGCATTGCTACAGATATGATGTTATCTGCAGAAAAGTCGATTGTAAGGGGAAAACAACTTGGTGTTAAATCGAGGTATTTAGAAGACCTTGTGCTTAAGGCAAGGAGTGCGTTTAAGCAAGAAAGATACGATGAGGCTCAGAAAGAGATAAATGAAATAAATTCGTTTGTTTCCTCGTTATGCGATATTGCAAGCCAACTTAATTTGTTCCGAAATGTGATACAGGCCCTGGAAAGAAATTCTATAGACATATCCGAATTTAACTCCATGCTAATTCTCATCAACTCTTTCTTAGATTCGGGAAATCTTGAAAAGGCAAGAGAATATCTTGTGAAGATAGAAGTAGGATTGAAGAAGTATGACATTGAGATAGAGAAGAGGAAAAAGAGCGGTTCTTGGCTTGAAAGAAAGGAGAAAGATATAGATAAGGAGATTACAGATACTACAACAGCAACAACAGCCAAGCCGATATGCCCCTATTGCGAGAACGAAGTTGAGCCTGATTGGAGACTATGTCCATTTTGTAATAACGAACTTGAATAGCGGGCCCGTCGGGAATTTCGCCCAATTTGAGGGATTCGAACCCGAGTTTGAGGCTCCGGAGGCCTCTGTGATTCCAAACTACACTACGGGCCCTTAACAGTATATAAGATTAAAATATATTAAAAATTTGTTAAATTTTTTAATAAAATAAAAAATTTATCGTTTTTTGAACTCTGTATATCCGCACCTACCGCAAGATTGTCTATTCGAATGGTCAGCAAGGAATATGCCAGGTCCACATTTCGGGCAGGTCTTCTTTTTTCTTTCCAGAGTTGTGCCTGATACTCCATAGTATTTAGAAACTCCACCCGATTTTTCAGTCTCCTTACCGCCTTTACCTTTCCCTTTTGCATCTTTTGCCATTATCTCACCTTATTTCTCTTTACCTTTTGCAGGGGTTGCTTGTGCTGGTTTCTTCTCTTCTTTTGGTTTTAGTCCATTCCTTCTTAATACGTAGTTTCTTTCGACTTTGAAAGCCTGCTCTTTTGTCTTGTATATCTTTGCATATCCCACTGTAACGATTCTACCAAAGTCCGATTTCAGAGTATCAACGACGAGTTTGTCTTTTCCCACGTTGAGCATTGCTGCAAGTTTGTCTCTAACGGCCTCTCGTTGTGGCGTCTTCTCCTTAGCATGCGTTGCTTTGAAGTGAACTTCGGTTCGTTCAAGCAGCGGATTTTCTTTCTTTGAGATTATGTCTATCTCCATCTTCTGTCCTCCTTTGCATTTTTCTCATTATCTTTCGAACTTTTTCTTTTATCTTTTTGTCAACCTTAACCATTACCATACCTTCATCAGGCATGCCATATATTACGAGTGAATCTTCCTGTGCATACAGTATGCATGGAAGTGCAGCAAGGTCCTCTTCGCCATCGATTATTATCTTTGTTCTATCTTTTGCATTTAGTGCTTCTTTTATCTTTTCGATTAGCGTTCGGGTAAGTGTTGCTGCTGGGTTTTTTACATTTACTATTTTTTCTCCTATATCTGCATTACGAGCAGAGAGTTCTTCGGCTTTTTTTCGTTTTGTATATTCATCTACTATTGCAAGTTTTATATCGTATCCATTTTCGTGTAGGATTGCAGAGACCATGTCTCCAACAGTTATTATCGTTTTCGGTTTTTCTCTTTGCATGTATTCTGAAAGTTCTTCAGTCTTTATCACTGGTCCGAAAGGTTTCTTAAGTTCATTTCTTAAAGACTCAGGAAGGACTAGGTCGTCAGTTTCTACCATTACCTTACCTTCAGGGCATATTCTCCATTTGAGGTTATGTGCATCTTTTTTGCAATTATCGATTTTTCGTGGTTCAATAAGATAAGGTATCCCTGCCATTCCTTTGACATCTGCCCACCGCATCGCGGGCATATGTCTCCTTCGCCTATATAACTGCAATTTTTACACGCTTTCATTCAATCACATCTATGCTGTTTTTTTCTGTTTCTTTTTCTTCTCCTTTTTCTCTTCCTCTTCTTCTACAGCGGGTTGCTGAGGTTTAGCCAATCTTTCCTTCTCTTTCTTCCTATCTTCTTCTAACCACTGGAGTTTACCCAAGCCGGGTTGTCTCATCGTAAGACCTATTTTAGATTCTTTTGGCGAGCGTTCGTTTATACTTACGGTTACTATTCTTGCGCGAACCATATCGCCAACACGAAGGTCTCGTCCAGTTGTCTTTCCGATCAATCTTTTATTCGTTTCGTCGATATCGATTCTGTCGTCCATTATTTGAGAGATATGTAGCAACCCATCGAAAGGACCGAATCTAACGAATGCCCCGTATTTCATTACCTCGCATACGGTCCCTTGGACAACTTCCTGTAACTCGGGTTTAAAAGTTAAACCATCAAATTCTACTCTTTGATATACTGCACCGTCACCATGAACTATTCTTCCTTCGCCAACCCTTTTTACATTAGATGTAAGCAGCAGAAGTGAATCATCTGGTTCTATTCTGCCTTCAAAATTTTGACGTGTGAGTTCTACTACAACCTCATCTAAGTTCATCCCAAGTTTGTCGGGTGGAATCCTTACAGTGTCTTGCCTTCGGACTAATCTGTACATCAACTCAGCCCTCGCAAAGTATATGCTGTTATCTCATAATGGTTATATAATAGTTGTGGTTTTGGTTGTGATTTGTTGAGCCCGAAATTACTACCTCTCCAATAAAAGTAAAAGTTCTCCTAAAAGTTCTTCTGAAAGCATGAAGAAACTTAACAAGAAAAAAGTGAGATGGTTTATAAGAGAGATGGAGAAGGGAGAACAATTATTACAATTTCAAACTTCCTCATTGTAGCCTAAATATCGATGATTGTGAGAGAAATTCAAGATTTCATGAGAAAAATGCGTCTTTCTCTGAGAACTAAGTTCATCAATCAACCCAGACATTTCGTCAAAAGATATGCTCCCCATTCCCTTACTATATTCTAAAAAAGATACAAAAATTGTTTCCATATGTTATCGATTTTTAGAGAGGAACTAATTTCGGGTGAGCACATATTAAGTTATTACACTAAATGATATATATCCTTCTTGTTAATTTACCATATATGTTTTTAAATCGGGAGGGGGTCGGTTGGTGGATGATGCAGATTTACGTATTATTGAGAAACTAATCGATGATCCTCGGGAATCTGTAAGGACGTTAGCGAAGATGTGCAGACTTGGAAGACAGAAACTATACAGCAGACAAAAGAAACTCGAGGAAACTGCGGCAATATGGGGATATACAACTGTAGTAAATCCTTTGAAATTTGGAGGAAGATTATACATAGTGCTTGGAAAATTAAAAGAATTAACAAAAGAGAGTGCAAAAAAACTTGAATATCTTCATAAAAGGATAAATTGGAAAGAACTCGGAATAAGAATCATAGGAGTTTACTATACGATGGGGGAATATGATTGGATGTTAGTGTATGAAGCGAATAATCTTGAAAGTGCAAAAAAGAGCCATGATTTTATCAAGCAGAATTATGACGATATTTTTTCAGAAGAGGTAAAGATGCTCGAGGTAATACTACCACTCATACATCAAGGTAAACCGAATCCGAGGGATGGAGAACTTGAGAAGTTAGCGAGCCCATCGATTGAGCAAAGGAACATTCTTGTTGAAGAAAAGAAATTGGTAGCAAAATTCCCATTCGGAAGAAAATGAAATTCTAAAAAAGTTCTCTAAAAATACTCATCGATTTTTTTCTGTGAAAGGGATTGATGGAGCAAAGCAGAATTCTTAATCCATCTATCCATGCCTATTTTTAACCTTGTTGAAACATATTCGAGCGTATCTTTTAGGCTTGGAAATTTTATGTAACTTCCTGAAAGAGCACGCCTTACATTTTCTCTAACGTTCCAAACACCAAGTGGGAGGATATGTCCAGGGTAGGTTTCTCTCAATACAACGCAAGATGCTTGTTTTCTTTCACGTTCAAGCAATTCATTTACCGCAAGCCTTGCTGCATAATAACAACCGCCTATTTTTGCATAGGTCTTTCTTCCATTGTATCCTTCATGGTCTGAGAATATGACAATGCTGTTACCAAATGGGTTCCAGGTTGTTTTAGGATACCAAGCCTCAACAAGTTCGTAACTCCAACATCTTGGAAGAAGGATAACGACAAATCTGTTATCTATACTGAGAGATTCGTAAACTCTGTATTCGTTAATTATAGGGTAAGTCTTAGTTTTTGCGAGTAACTCGATACCAAGCATAGAATCGACTGCAGTAATGCTCCATCTTGTAGGAACGAATCTTCTTTTTTTCTTCTCGCCAAAAGCACCTACCGAAAAAGCACGCTGTATTGTAGATAAGTTAGTGCCATTCCGATATAGATATAAAATAGCATCTTTTGCATTCAAATCTTTATCAGACATGGTTTTGCCTATTCTGAAATCTATTTTTATATTGCTACTTGATAGAGATGCGATCTTTGCAGAAGGTCCGAATGGTGGGGCGTCATCATCGAGAAAGATATTTCCGGAAGGTTTCTTCGTGAAAGAGACTTCTAAATCTATAGGTTTTTCAGCAAGAGCCAACTCTCGTGTAATATCAATTAACCTGCCTCCATTTTCTACATTGTAAATTTCAGCACTGATTTTTCCACGTACAAGTTGCGTACGGAATGAGACTATTTCATCTATCGAAAAACCTTTCCCAAGCCAATGCTCAGGTGCATCTAAGATAGAAGTATCGCCCAAGATGGGAGGAACAAGAGGACCGATTTCTACCTTTGGATAGCCAAATCTACCCACAAAAACAGATGGAGGAGTAGAACCTGCAAGCTCAAGCACATCAACTAACTTTGCTACACGATAATTTGCATAATATTTCACAAGGACAGGGCATCTATCCTTGCCACAATATCCTTTAGTTCCACGACATAATACGCATCTTACATCCTCATTTTTTCCATCTCTTAAATTGGCTACCTTTCTTAAATCCCCTCTTTTTTCTGACGGTTGGGATATATCGTAGAGGTTGTAATTAAAATGTTTATTCATTTGTTATCTATATTCTGTTTAATGGATTTATTATTTTGTAAAAGATTATTTTTGAAAGATTTTTGAAATAGGATTTGGCATATTCTGCAGAAATATGGGTTGTTTATTACGAGACCACTCCAAGCCTTTATTTAAAGAAGATAATGAGAATGCAAATGGTGTTCTAATGGATAGAAGCAAGATATTTGATGAGGTTAAAAACTTTGATTATTTTTGAAGAGGTATTTGGCATATTCTGCAGATAATATGGGTTGTTTATTACGAGACCACTCCAAGCCTTTATTTAAAGAAGATAACGAGAATGCAAATGGTGTTCTAATGGATAGAAGCAAGATATTTGATGAGGTTAAAAACTTTGCAAAGAGTGGTAGATTCAAAAAAGAATTTGAAGATGCAAAAGATGAATTTGACCTTGATATAGGCGACATTCTTAAGAATAGCGCACCTAAAGACGTCTACAACATAATGCTTGACGAATGGTATACTTTTGAAAGACCCGAAGAAGATACTGGCGAGACCTTTCCTGAACTTTATGCTGAAGAAAACTCCTCAAGACTCACAGAAGAGGAGAAGGAGAGGATAGTACGATTAACGGAAAACAAATTTGGATTTTTTAAAGTTCTTGAGAAGAGAAGTGATGGTGTAAAAGTTAAGGATTTGAGTAGCGGAGAAGAATATTTTGTAGAAGAACACGAGGCTTTAAAGAATATAGAGGTAGGGGATGTACTCCTTTCGAGGATATTTCCCTGGGATGAAAAATGGTTATTTTCGGGTGCAATCCTATCGATACCAGAAGAAGCAATCTCAGCCATTGAGGAGACACAGAATGTGGGATTAGAAAAGAGGCTTGCAATGCGTGCAACCGAAGAGTTAAGAAAGGAGATTGAAGAAAAGAATCCGAAAAGTCAAGATGAGTTATCTAAGATAATAGCAGAGTTCGAGGAAAGATGGAATAGAACACCACAACCTGAACTTTTAGGTCTTTCACCAGATAATTTAGAAGGTGCGCTACTTAAAATAGATGGTCTTTCGCCGAAAGAAGCAGCCAAGGAAGCGCTTGAGAACAACAATATTTTGCGTGCTCTTTATGTGATTATAAATACTGGAACAGATAGGAATGTAGGACTTGCAGCAATGACTTTAAGAGGGGTTGCGGAACTTGCTCCTACGGCAGTTGACCTTGATTTGCTCATCAATTCAATAAGAGAAGGTTTAAACAGTGAAAAGGAGAGATGGATATGTGCAGTATCCACAGAATTAGGGCGTACGGTAGGGACTGTAATAAGAGAAGATAACAAAGATTACCTGTATGGTCTTTTGCATTCTCAAAATAATGCGTTAAAAATGGTTGGCTTGGATGCGCTTCTATATCTTGCAAAAACAAATCCGAGATTAATAGATGCTTCACTTGCACTTGAGTTTCTCAATTCGAAAGAGGAGACGATAAGAGGGAAAGTTGCACTGTTCTTTTCAACGCTTGCAGAGACAAATCCTGAGCAGGTAAGTAAGGATGTGCTTCTTCGTTTAGCATCAGACAATTCAGATACTGTAAGAGATATCTGTGCAAAAGCAATATTTAATCTATACAAATCAAGAAGTGAGATTGCAAACAGCATAATAGATACACTTGCGGCTGGAAATAAATTAGAGCGTTCAGTAGGAGAAAAAGCGCGAGATTTGATAGAAGATTGGGAGGCTGAAAAGGAAAGAGAGAAATTTAGGTAGCAAATCTATTTAGAGTTGTTCGTGGGAAAGGTTTTCAAATAACTTTTCGCATTTTTTTGCAATAGAATCTCCAACTTCTTTAGTTTTGGAATTTCCGCCTATATCAAAAGTGCATATCCCTTCAGATAGCGTTTCGACAACCGCATTTTCTATTGCTTTAGATGCTCTTTTAAGTTTTGAATCAGAATGTTTTTCAGAAAGATAATCTAGCATCATGCATGCTGATAGTATTGCAGCGATAGGATTTGCAATCCCTTTTCCTGCGATGTCAGGCGAACTTCCATGCACAGGCTCGAACATCGCATGCTTATCACCTATATTAGCAGACGGAGCAAGCCCCAAGCCACCCTGCAGCACTGACGCTAAGTCTGTAACTATGTCGCCAAACATATTTGTAGTTACTGCAACATCGTATTTTTCGGGCTCTCGCATGATAGAAAGCGCAAAGGCATCTATGTAGGCACATTCTGTAGATACTCCATGCACTTCATGCTTTTTTGAAATTTCGAAAAATATCTGTCTAAACAGTTTGCATCCCTGAGTTACATTACTTTTGTCTACGCATGTGATTTTTCTTCTTCTTTTTTCAGCAAGTTTAAATGCAAATTCTATTACTCGTTCGCATCCTTTCCTAGTAATAACACGAGTATCTATTGCAAGTTCTTTTTCGCCTCCTCGCTCGAGCATCCCTCTTGCTCTCGAATACAACCCTTCTGTATTTTCTCTCACTATAACAAAATCTACGTTCTCAGGTTTCCAGACCTGTTCGAATTTTCCTGAAATCTTATGTTTCACATTCGGATAGAGTTTAGTGGGTCTTACATTTGCATACAAATCGAGCCCGAACCTCATAGAAAAAATCACATCAGAAGCAGGCGTTTCCCCGTTAGCATACTTGACACCAGGCCAGCCTGCTGCACCAAATAGGATCGCGTCTGTTTCTTTGCAAATCTCAAACCCACCCTTTTCCCAAGGAGTGCCCGTTTCTGAATAATATTGCGAACCGCACTTTACCTCGATTTGTTCTATGTCAAGAGAAAGTGAAGATATTACTTTTTGTGCTTCTGGTATTACCTCTCTGCCAATACCATCGCCTGGAAGGACCGCAATACGATATTTCACTTACTCAACCTCTTGAGATACTTACCTCTAAGATAGAGCACCTTAAGAGCCCTTGCAGCACGCCAGATTGAGGGATAGGCAGCAACTCCCATCTTATCGAACTTTTTCAAGATTTCTATGGTATGCTTACCACCTATTGAACATACGGCCATCGGCTTGGAACCTTCCCTTGCCCATTTCACGACAATATCAACAAGTTCATCTGTAAGCATCGCAGGATGGAAGAAAACAACAGCAAGTATTCCATCTACATTAGGGTCTTGGTTAAGAACTTGGAAGGTTTTATCGTACATCTCGTTGGTTACTGATGCAGTGAAATCTATTGGATTTTCGACTGAGGCAAACTGATATAAGAACGACTTTAGTTTTGCTTTGCTTTCAGGCGTGAGGTCAGATAGACGCATGCCAACTCCTTTTGTTTCTGATTCTATGTAGTCAGTTCCCATGACACCAAAACCGCCTGCCGAAGTAATTACCGCAATCCTATTCCCTTCCAAAGGTTTCTGGCAGTTTAGTATTCTTGCAGCATCAAGTAGTTCCTCATCGTCAAATGCCCTTATTATTCCATATTGTTTGAATGCTCCATCTATCACATTATCGCTTCCTGCAAGGGCGCCCGTATGAGAACTTGCTGCTTTTGCTCCTCTGCTTGTTCTGCCTGCTTTCAAGACTACAATAGGTTTTTCTTTAACAACTTCTCTGCATGCTTTAAGGAACTTTGAGCCATTCGATATGGTTTCTAAATAAACTGCAATCGCCTTTGTCTGAGCATCGTCTTTAAAATACCTTATGAACTCGTATCCTTTCAAATCAATCTCGTTTCCTAAACTTACAAAGGCACGCAATCCCAAGCCGAAGAGACTTGCAAAATCAAGTGCAACCACGCCTACAGAGCCTGATTGTGAAATCAGAGCAATTCCTCCATCTGGATTTATTGGGTCTGCTTCCATTCTTACGAATACAGAATTAAGACCTGTTTTAGGAACCCAGATACCAAGCGTATTCGGACCTAGGATTCTCGACCGTTTACCTTTTATAGTTTCAAGCATTGCTCTTTCTGCTTCCTTACCTTTCTCGCCTATTTCTCCAAAACCACCTGCTATTGGTATAATCGCCTTTACACCTTTTTTTACACATTCGTCAACGAGAGGAGGAACAAATTGAGCAGGCGTTGCTATCACTGCCATGTCTATCTTTTCTTCTATATCCATTACAGATTTGTAACATCTTATTCCTTCAATCTCATCTTCTTTTGGATTTACAACATACAATTTCACAGGTGCATTTTTCATCTGTTTAGTTATGATATTGCCAGGCGAGCCTGCTTTCTTAGATGCACCTACAACAGCCACAACCTTAGGAGACAAAAACGCATCCATAATTTCCTTATCAATAATTACCTCATCAGTCATGTTATCATTCCCAAAAACGCATTTCTTCCATTTATCTTTTGCACTTATCTTATCATATTGAAATTTCATATAGGTTTGTGTCTAAGAAACTAAACATAAATTCAGAAAAGACAGTTCCAATTGCCCTAACTACCCTAGCAGCCTTCTTATGGGGCTCAGAATATGCCGCAATCTCGCTTGGTCTTAGGACTATCTCACCGTTCTGGTTTGCAACCTTACGCTCTCTAACTGCCATTTTAGTCATTGCAGTCTCTCTCATAGTTTTTCAAAAGAAATCAACTAAGAACATGCAAAAGATGATGCGAGATAAGATAGTCTGGTTACTTGGAATACTCAACGGCTTGGGGTTTGTTTTTCAATTCTTAGGAATGACAGCAACCACTGCGTCAAAAGCAGTTTTGATAATTAACATAAATGTAGTTACAACCGCAATCCTTTCTTCAAAGTTTTTAGGCGAGCAACTTGGGGGGAGACGATATGCTGCTTTACTTGTGGGGTCATTTGGCGTTCTTTTGCTTAGCACAGACGGTAACTTTTCTAAATTAGAAGCAGGCACGCTTATAGGCGATGCGCTCGTATTCATAGGTGGTTTTATCTGGTCTTGTTTTGTCGTCGTGCAAAAAAGATACATCCCTTCGAATAAGGAAGAACTTGCTCAACATGTATTGGCAATATCTGCAATAACCGCATTGGTAACAGTTATTCCTGCAATCCTATTCGAAAATTTACCTATCCTGGAGATAAAGGAAATCTACATAGTGTTATACCTTGGAATTTTCACAACTGCCTTGCCATACTATATTTGGATATTTGCACTTCGTAAAATATCTGCAACCTTCTCCTCTTTAATTCTACTACTTCAAATCTTCTTTGGCATTTTTCTTGCATCTATCTTTCTTGCAGAAGTTCTATCATTTGCATTTTATATAGGTGGTGCCCTTATCGTTTCTTCAGTTATTCTTGTCTCAGTTGAGTAAAAAGTTAAGTGAATATTTGTAAAAATTAAAAATCTTCTTTGATTCATATCATACTTTGACATCTTACTTTGATTCACCTTTTGCTTCTTTTTTATCAGAGGAGCCTGTCTCATCTATCTTTCCAAGTTCTTCCCACGTCTGCTTAATCCTTTGGATTGCTGTTATGTTACCAAGAATCGCAAAAAGAACCAAAACCCATTCTAGAAATGTGAGATATATGTTTATCCCAAGATATACAAAAAGATACTGAAAGCCAGGTGCAAATATTAGTATTACAAGTCTATCTGCCCTGCCCAATATTCCACCGTAATTTCTCTTGCATCCTACTGCCTGCGCTTGAGTACCCATATAACTTGCAAATATTACACCAAGTATTGCAAGTAACGAAATAAACACACCAAAATCGTTATCGCAATACCTCGAACGTACCACATACGGAGAAAGCATTATACCTCCAATTATAAAAACATCTGCGTATCTGTCAAGAACATGGTCAAGAAAATCGCCTCTTTTAGATACTTTCCCTGTTAGCCTTGCAACTTTTCCATCGAGCGCATCGAATATCGCATTTGCAAATATCGCAAGTGAGGCTGCAAACAAAAATTCATCGAAATACCATGTTAAAACAAAAAAAATTCCTGCTACAACTGCCCAAAAGAAAGCTATCCAGGATAGAGTATTCGGATGTGAATTTATGAATGGTCTAGACGCCTTAAGAAGATAGGGCTCTGCATTTTTTCTATATTCATTCAATACCATCCAAGTACCTCTTTACTCCAATTTACACTTCCAAGAGCATATTCATGCATGTATTTCCTTCTTTCAACTTTGCTTCCGGTAACTATCTTTACTATATAATCAGCGACCTTATGAACATTCGCCTCGCTGGTATCTATCTCGAACGCTTCCTTACCTGTTTCTTTACTTTCTATACTAATAACATCTACTCCTTCTGCTTCCATATTTTCCCTTATCTTTTTTTCAGAATAGCCCCTTCCACGAAGCCTTTTCTCAATTACAGACGGACTGGCTCTTAATACTATTATCATGTCCACATCCATATAATGCGAAATATGCCCTTCCAAGAAGACTATGCTCCTTTTTACAATCTTTCCATTCTTTCTTCTTACTTCTCCTCTTGGCAAGTCCATATTTGATATATACTCACGCATTGAATCTACATCTACTTCCATGGTATCTCGTGAAGAATCATACCTTTTTGCAAACTTCTTCTTTGCTATTCTATTTACCGATATTACTCTAAAACCTCTTTTGCGTAATTTTCGAGCAACTGCACTTTTACCTGTCCCTGGCGTCCCTGTTATAGCAACAAGCATAACGGAAAATAGATTTGTTGTAATTATATATTATGTGATTAGATAAATGTTATTAGAAACCAGCAAATTTGTAGTGCACGAAAATTATTTCGCAAGAATTTGTTATTCATTGAAGCACTTCGCAAAAAGTCCAAGTAAATTAGCAGGATTGCTTTTTCTGAAAACCGCATCCTAAGGACATTCGCCAATATCTACCCAAAGAGCACCGTGCATACCTGGTTATAAAATCGAATGAATTCTTCAATTGACCCAAATTGCCAACGATGTCTGCCATACTCCAGTTGTATTTCTCTGCACATGGAGACTGCCTCTTTGAAAATCTCAATTGTATTTTCTACAGTCGCATTTTCGAATTCTTTACCTGCTAACATAAATCTACTTGTATCATCAAGCCAAACTATCGCATGTGGATGCGCCTCGGTTGTTCTATGTCCACCTCCATGTACTAAACTTGTGTGTTCTCTTTCGTATTTGCATTGTATCCCTGTATATCTTCACCAAATGTTCTACTCTCCATACACTTACTCTGTAATGTCTCGACATCCACAATTTATCATAGTCCCCTATATCTACCACATGTTTGCATATACATCTGATCTGCTTGTCTGATAACTTGGTCATCTCTCCCTTTGCTCTACTTTACGAAATATTTTCTGTGCTCTACGGCAAAGAATAAATTGAATTAAATATATAAGAAAAGAGAGTGATAAAAAAATATCGGTATAAGGGAGTGGTAAAATGGATAAATTTATGAAAGAAGCGGTAGAAGAAGCGAGAAAGGGTTTAAGCGAGGGGGGGATACCAATAGGTGCAGTCTTAGTTCGTGATGGAAAGATTATTTCAAGAGGGCATAATAGACGAGTTCAAGATAACGACCCACTTGCGCATGCTGAAATCGTATGTATGAGAAATGCAGGCAGGCTTGGTTCTTTTCGAGATACTACTATCTACTCAACCTTGATGCCCTGCTATCTATGCTCTGGTGCGATAGTTCAATTTGGAATTAAGAAAGTTGTTGCAGGCGAGAGCAGAAATTTTCAAGGCGGTAGGGATTTTATGCGTTCTATGGGTGTGGAAGTAATAGACCTTGATTTAAAAGAGTGTATAGACATGATGAAAAAGTTTATAGATGAAAATCAAAAACTTTGGAACGAAGATATTGGTAAATAGGGTTCTTTTTTTTCTCTTCTTTGTTTCTTTATTTCAGTATATGGTTCTATAATTATTTTGTATCTACTCTATGCACAGTAAGAAAATTATTGATGTTTTGAATGGCATCTATTCGTAGCATAAGAGACGGCACGTAGACGAGATATACCATCGATTTCGTCTATAACTTCTGCAACCGTACTTGGGACATGTTTTTTCCAAGCCTGACCTTCGAGCATCATTTGGCGAAGTTTTGAGCCTTCAAGATGTTCTCTCTCAACCAAGCCAGGTTCGCATACTTTAATCCCTGCTTCTTTGAATAATCTAATGTCAGTCTGATTGTTGGAATAATATACTTCGAATTTTGGTAAGATATTTAACACGTGTGCAACCCAAATGCCACATCTGTTTACATCGACGATAGGCACTATATGGCAGTTTTGGATTTTTTCGTTCTTTAATGTACGAAGAATCATTTCGAATCTTTCGCCGGAAGTAAATGGGTTTTCTATGGTATGCGAACTTTGAGCAGACCCGATACCTATAATTAATTCAGCACAATCCTCAAGAGCCTTTTTTACAATCATTAAATGCCCGTTATGGAACGGTTGGAACCTTCCAATCATTAGTCCTCTGCTAAATTTCATTTTATCATACCAGAATAGGTTCCTCGATTAAAAGAGTTGTGTATTTACATAACTTTTACATAACTCTTTAATTTCGCCAATAACAAAGGATAAATCCACGTTTGTGTATATGTAATTGATAATGGAGAAAAGGAACATGAGCCAGAGAAAAAAAGGAAATCTTGCAAAAAGAAAGAAAGAAAAAGTCGTTAAAGTTTCGAGTCTGGATGCTGGAAAGGTTGCAAGAGTCGCTAAGGTTTTAAGAAAAAGAAAATACAAAGAGAATAAACAAGAGGACCTTCTAAAACTTGTCAAACAACTACGTTCAGAAGTATCAGAATTGCGCGAAATAGTAAATATGCTCCTTCAGATGATTATGGAATACGAAGAAGAGGAAGATGGCGGTTTCGACACCACATTTGAACCTGACAATCAGTATCCAAGCCTTAGAAATTACACTATGTAATTCTTTTTTCTTTTACCTTTCTTCATTTTACATTTTGTCTTGTTAATCCTTTTGTTAATCTCTACTCATCTTTTATGTTCTAATCTTAATCTTATATAGAGAACCTAATACTCTCGTCCTAATATTCTTGTTCTTCTCCAATATGCGCGCTGTAAAGAAAAAATTCTACTTTAAGGAAAATGTGGTATTCTTGAATCGCGTAAAGTTGGTCTCATGCTTCTTGCAATCCTTATTTCTGTGAGTTCTAGTTCGCACTCTACCATTGTTTCTTCGTAGTATTTAGCCTTGCAAAGCAAATTACCTCTGGGTCCCCAAGCCTGAGAGCCGCCCCAGAATTGAAGACCTCTTTCGAACCCAGCAAGATTAGTATATAGAAAGAATGTAGTATTCTCAATTGCACGAGCAGGAAACATTCGTTCGAACATAGGACGTGAAGTAATTGGGGAGGCTGATATGTTTATCAAGATGTCAGCACCTTGCAAAGCCATAGAATGCGCAATCTCAGGAAAGAATAGGTCATAACAAATGTGGATTCCAAGTTTGCCGTATGATGTTTCAAAAGTAGGAATTTCGCTACCTTTTGCAAAATATAAGCCTTCCTCGAATGCTCCGAAGTTAGGTAGGTACCATTTTCTATACCTTCCCACTTTTCCATTCGGATATACAATGACTGCAGAGTTGTATATCTGTTTTACATTTTCGTCATATTCGGGCATGCCAAAAATCATGATGGTTTCAAACTCAGAGGCAATCTTTGAAATTCGTGCAATAGATTTACCATCGATAGGTTCTGCAAGTCTTCTGAATTCATCTCTTAAGAGATAGCCCGTAAGAGCCATTTCTCCAAATACAATCAGATCCGCATCTGTCTTTTCTGTGAATGAACGCATTTTAGATATGTTTGCATTCTTGTCGCCTATTTTGCAATTAATCTGTGCAAGGGCAACTTTCATGTCATCACAAGCCCGATACTGATTTCAGGTAGATTATCGTTTGCGATGCGAAATTGCAATGCAAAGTTGAGATGCAAAATTTATTATTTCCAATTAGCAATTAACTTGCATGAACCTCGAGTTACCTTTTGATGCAGAATGGAAGAATGTAATTGAAAATTTCATTTCTTCTAGGGTGGAAGATGCGCATGCAAGCGGCGTTATTTTAGGATTGTCAGGGGGTGTAGATTCTGCACTTGTTGCAAAACTATGCGTTCAGTCTATAGGGAAAAAGAAAGTGCATGCGTTAATTCTGCCTGATAAAAAATCAGATGGAAAGGACATAAAAGATGCCGAAGATTATGCAAGAGAACTAGGAATTTCTTACGAAAAGAAAGACATCTCAGATATCTT
>Ga0207433_10005076_pt1 | contig 23753 bp, 20 predicted proteins | sample YelNatPaOPGAMG01_FD_187559 | JGI IMG/M metagenome (GOLD analysis project Ga0207433, IMG submission 187559) | Hot spring thermophilic microbial communities from Obsidian Pool, Yellowstone National Park, USA - OP-RAMG-01 (SPAdes) (version 3) | ecosystem: Environmental > Aquatic > Thermal springs... | reverse complement strand
AAAGCCGGTCTCAAGAAAACCGCAGGGGGTGAAAAGGGAAAATTTATAAGATTATCAATACATTATTTAAAATGTCACATTAATCTCGCGGCGGTGAGGTGGGGGAGGCAATCCCGAGGCGGGGGAAGGGTAGGATACCGAGGGATAATTTTCTGTCGAATTTTTTTACAGTGTGTCAAAAGGGAGGAGGGCTTAATGCGCCCGGAACTGGCAGGCGGGCGCGAAGCCCCGGGCATTTTCCTCAGGAAGTTTCACTCTTGATGGAGGTTTCGATTTTTAAGTGGTAGCGGTCGATCTTGGAAAGCAGGGTAGGGCGGGAGATGCCCAAAAGGCGGGCCGCCCGGCTGCGGTTGCCCCCGGTGACTTCCAGGGCTTCGCTGATGAGTACCCGGGCAAAACGGTCCATTAAGGAGTCAAAGACATTGTCCCCGGCGCCGCCGAGCAAGGCCTTGCGTACCCATTGGCGCAAGGTTTCGTAAGCCTGGGAGTCGTCCACCTTCGGGGCCGCCTCGCCGCCGATGGCCTGGGAAATATCCTCCGGGCGAATAGGATAGCCACGGCTGAAAATAAGGGCCTTTTGCAGGACGTTGGCCAGCTCCCGCACGTTGCCGGGCCAGTGGTGGCTTTTCAGCAGGTTGATGGATTCCTCGGTCAATCCGGGGTTGGCAATGCCCATCTCCGCCGAGAACCGGGCCAGGAAATATTCGGCCAGCAGCGGAATATCGGTGATCCGTTCCCGCAAAGGCGGAAGCGTGATGGTCACCACCTTAAGGCGGAAGTAAAGGTCCTCCCGGAACCGGCCTTCGGCCAGGGCAGCCTCCAGGTCCCGGTTGGTGGCGGCAATAATGCGCACATCCACGGGGATGGTTTCCCGGCCCCCCAGCCGTTCGATGCTTTTTTCCTGCAACAGGCGCAGGATTTTGGACTGAATGCTGAAAGGCATGTCGCCGATTTCATCCAAAAAAACCGTCCCCCCGTGCGCCTGCTCGAATTTCCCTACCCGGCGGCTGATGGCCCCGGTGAAAGCCCCTTTTTCGTAACCGAACAGTTCGCTCTCCAGCAAGGTTTCAGGAATAGCTACGCAGTTTATCACCAGAAAGGATTTACCCGCCCTCAGGCTGTGCTGATAGATGGCCCGGGCCACCAGTTCCTTGCCGGTGCCCGACTCTCCCCGGATAAGCACCGTGGCTTCGGTGGGGGCCACCCGGCCGATGGCTTTGTAAACTTCCTGCATGGGGCGGCTTTTGCCGATCAGGGCCTCTCCTAGGGCGGCGGCGGGCACCACGTCCACCTCCACCCGGGAGCGCATGAAGCGCCCCGCCTCCAGGGCCTGGTCGATGAGGCTCAGAATATCCGGGATATCAAAGGGCTTGAGGACATAGTCAAAGGCCCCCAGCTTGGTGGCTTCGATGGCGGTCTCCGTGGTGCCGTAGGCTGTCATGATGATGACCGGCAGGCGGGGTTCGAGGCGGTGTATGGCCTGAAAAGTTTCCAGACCGCTCATTCCGGGCATGCGCACATCCATGATCACCAAGTCCGGCAAACCCTTCTGTACCATGGCCAAGGCGGCCTCCCCGGTGGCTGCGGTCCAGACCGTGTGGCCTTCTTCCGTCAGGAGTTTTTCAAAGCTTTGCCTTAGTTGAGGGTCGTCATCCACTATTAAGATTGTCCCCATGTCTCTTCTTCCCTATATGGCAGGGTGATGATGAACACGGCCCCGCCGCTTTCCTGGGAAGCCAGTTCGATCAGGCCGCCGTGCTCTTCAATAATGCGTCGGGCAATGCTCAGCCCCAGTCCGGTGCCTTCTTCTTTGGTGCTGAAGAAGGGTTCGAAAATTCTATCCCGGATGGAGGCGGGAATCCCCGGGCCATTGTCACTATATTTCAGGTAGGCCACCCGGCCCAATGGCGCCACCTGCCCCTTGCCCTCCTGGATGGTGATCTTTCCCCCGTTCACCATGGCTTCACAAGAGTTAAGAATAAGGTTAACCAACACCTCTTTGAGTTGCTCCGGGTCGGCCTGCATTTCCGGCAAGCGCTCGGAGCGCTTCAGCTCCACGGTGACCCCGTAGGATTCCAGACGGTGCGACAGGAGCGTCAGGGCGCTGTCCACCACCTCGGAGAGGCTGGTTTTCTGCATTTTCAGTTTGGGAGGGCGGGAGAACTCCAAGAAAGAGCGCACAATATTGTCAATATGCCGGATCTCGTCCGAAATCACCTCCAGGTCTTCTTTTTGGGTGGGCGACAGCTCCAGATGCCGCTCCAGGGAAAACAGCCGCATCTTCACGGAGGTCAGGGGATTTCGGATACTGTGGGCCACGCCGGCGGCCAGCTTGCCGACCAGGGCCATTTTCTCCGACTGCAGAAGATATTCCTGGCTTTTTTCCAATTGGCTTTGGGCTAAATCCACGTCCTCCAGGAGGTTGTGCACCCGGTGGCTCAGGGCCTTGATTTCATCCGATCCGGGGGTGCTGTCGGCCGGCCCGGTTTCCAGGGCCAGACGGCGAATGGGTTCCAAAATCTGTTTGATAAGGACATAGACCAGCAGGGTCCCCAGGCCTACCACACTTAGCATGGCCAGCAAAGCCAGGGTGTTGATAAAGCGCGCCTGCGCGCCACTCTCGCTGCGCACCCGGGCAATGGCATATTCGTGTATTACCTTGTAACGCTCGCAAAGGCCGTAAATGGCGGCAAACTGCTTGCGCAGTTCCTGATGCCGCTGCCAACCCTCCTCCCGCTTGTCGGCTTTGTACAATTCGATCACGTGGTCTCGCTGCTTCAAGTAATCCCGATAGTGCGCCTCAATTTGGTCAATGATTTCCTGCATCGCCGGGGTATAAGCCGAAAGTCTGGCCTTGTTCAGCCATTTTTGAAATCCTTGGCTGTAGTCTTCCAGCTTTTCCAGCCATTCCGGGTTACGGTCCAGGAAAAAATAGGTCAGGTAGCCTTTCTGGATGAGCAGGGAATTTTCCAGCTCCTCCGCGGCCTGAAAAGAGGCCAGGTTTTTGTCAATGAGCGCCGTGAAAAGAGAGTCGGTGGCCTTGGTATGCCACATGGTCACCAGACCGCCGGCCAAAGTGGTGAGAAGCAAGGCGGCCATAATGATAAAGATCCTGGTGCGCAAACTCAGGCGCTTCCACCGCCGGGGCTTTCGGTTGTCGGCTTCCGGTCTGCGGTCTGGAACCATGAATTTTATAATCTCCTATTTTCAAAAAACATTTTATTATAATCGCTTAGGTGAAGACAACATCCCTGAGGTAATCGGCGGTAGGACCGTCGGAGAGTGCCATGCCTGGAAAAAAGGCCGCGATTTCTTTTCTGCGCCATTATGGCCACCTTTCTCTGGTAAGTCTGGGATGTGGTGCAAAGCTTAACCGGATTGACAATCATCTTCGTCTGCTGACGGCTTTGAGGCTCCGTTACTATGTCGGCATTGACTGTGTCCCGGACATTGTTTGGTCATTTCCAGAGCTCTTTTCGAATCCGGCCGACATGGCTGCCCTGCTTGAGGCCTACTACCGCGGTGACCCCCAAAAATTTCAAGCTGCCATCAAGGTATTCCCCGGAACCTGGGTGGAGGACCTGGAGGGCATCCATTGCGCCGTGGTGGTTTGCCAGCGGGTATACCCAGATTGCCGTTGGGAGGACATTATCTGTTCCATGAGCCCGCTGCTGGTGCTGCAAGAGGATCTCCACGGCTGTGAAAGGCAGCAGCTGCGGGGCCGCGGCTATGTGCGCACCTGGAGCAAAATCCGCCGGTACGGGTTGCGGCCCTTCCGTCCTTGGCCGATATTCCCCGGAGAACGCAACCTGGTGCTATGGCGACGCCAGGATTTTGAAGATGAGGGGGCGGAGCTTAACGGTCGGAGGTTTCTGCGGCGTCTGGCGGAGAGATTCATCGGTTGACTCAGCCAGATGGCCTAAGCGTTAAAGGTTTGATTCAGTGTCCCGGTAAGCCCTGCTCCGGAGCGGTGGGGCAAAAGGTCTGCCCCGGACAATTCCCGACAGAGCATCGGCATAAAGACCGGGAAGATCCGGGCTAAAAGGTCTTTTTCATCGGGTGTGTCTTTCTTCTTTAGCGGAGCTGTCCGGCGGGCAGCTTGCTTTCAAAGGCCGGTCCCTGCAAGTCCGGGGCACGGCGCAGGGCCTCTTCCAGATAAGCCGGAGAAGGGGCCACCGACGAAGGCAGCGACGGCCTGATGCCGGTCTGCCCGTGCTGAGGGGTCTCATAAGGGGAGTCGGTTTTGCCCTTGGGAAAAGAAAGGGCCGCAAAAAGCTCCCCGGCCAGGGCCGGGTCCAGGTTCCCCAGCACCGCATACTGACCCAGAACGCCATTTTTATTGCCGGTCCGCAGAAAGGCTGAACCCAAGTTGAAATGGGCGTTGGCGTTGCCCGGGTTTATTTCGATGGCCGCCCGGAAGGCCTCGATGGCCCGCTCCCAGTCGCCCTGGCCGACATAGGCGGCTCCCAGGTTGTTATAGGCTGCGTCGTCTTCCGGGTTGAGGGCCACTGCTTCCTGAAGGGAGCGGGCCGCGTCGGCCCAGTTTCCCTGCTCCAGGAGCGCCGCCCCTTTCTGCCCGTAAACCGTGCCCAGCGCGGCTTTGGCTTCCTTAAAATCCGACTTCAGCTTGACCGCCTGGCTAAGAGCCTTAATGGCCCCTTCCCGGTCGCCTTCCAACCCTTTTAACTCCCCCCAGCGGTAAAGGGCTTCAGGATAATCGGGCTTAAGGCTGAGGGCCTGCTGATATGCCTGTAGGGCCTTTTTCGGGAAGCCCTCTATTTCATATTTCAAGCCCAACATGTAATGCACCTGAGGGTTTTGGGGCTCCTGCTGCGCCACTTTTTGCAAGTCGCGCAACGTCGGCTCCTTTTTCTGGGCAGTCCCCGGAGCGGCTGCCAGCCCTAAAAGGCCAGCCAGAATGAACAAAACCGGCCAAAATCTTTTCATGTTGCCCCCCTGCCGCATTTCTGCTTTGTCCTACCGGTCGGAAAAAACCCAATTTTCTGACGCGCAGGCCGCGCCGCCTCGGAATACCGCAGCCCAGGCACTGCCCCGCAGTTATTTGACAGTATAGCGCAAATCCGGGGCAATAGTCCATTGTTAAAAACAGCGCTCAGAACTGAGAAGCAGACAGGCCCCGGCAACCGTACTCCGCGGAATTGCTTTAGCCGGCAAGCGCTTAGGAAGGAAGCAGAAAACAGATTGCAGGTCCGTGCTGTCCCCCCACAACGGCCAAATCTGACCTTTTTATACCACCAAAGATCCCAGATTCTGCCGGGGTTGGGTCTCCGGCTTTTCCAGGCCTTCGCCCAATTCCCCCTGCCGGGCTTTGCGGCTTACTTCCTCCCAGGCTTCCTTGAGCTGGAGGAGCATGGCCAGCACCTCATCCACGGCTTTCTGATCCCAATGGAGGTTGGCCCGGGTCAGATGGGCGGTCATAAAATTATAAAGGTGAAAAAGGTTCGCGGCCACTTCCCCCCCTTCCTGGAAGTTGAGGGAGGCGTTCAATTCGGCGATGACATCCAGGGCCTTACTCAGGTATAAGCCCTTGCCGGAGGCGTCCTGAAGGGCCATCTTTTCTTTGGCCTGCCGTAAAAAGGAAATGGCCCCCTCGTAAAGCATGACCACCAACTGCAGGCGGTCTGCGGTGTTCACCTGGGTTACGGCGTATTGTTTCTGTGCACCGGTTACTTTCATGAGCCCCATACCCCCTTGGCAATTCCCGGTTTTGAAAGAATATCAGGTTGTCTCCGTTCAGGTTCGTTTTGGCGCGGCGGTCCCCAGGTTTTGCAAGTGATTGGCCAAATAATTGGCCTGATCATTGAGTCGGGCCAGCACTGCCTCCAGCCGGGTGAACTGCTCCAGCAGTCTCTGACGGACACCTTCCACCCGTCGCTGCTCAAAGGCGATCTTGGCATCCAGGGAGCCGACGATGTCGCTATAATTGTCGATCAAAATGTTTATCGGTCCGGAGGACGCGCTCAACAGCTCGTCCAGCCTTTCCTTAAATTGGCCGTTGATGCCCAACTGCAGGCGCACCGTGGCGGAATAGGTCCCGTCGGTCAGGTTGATCCGCACTGCCAGGCCGTTTTCCGGATATCCGCTCTGTCCCGTCAGGGTATCGCCCGAAATCGTGGCGGGATGGCTGTTGATGGTGCCGCTGACGATGGCTCCGTCCGAAACGGTGGCCTCCACCGCATATGTTCCGGGCTGGGTGATGCCCGGAATGGAGCTGTAGTAGGAAATGTTGCCGGAGGAGTCATCGCTTACTCCCCGGAAATAGGCAGACATGAGGCGGGCGACATCCTGGGAATGACTGCTTAAAGCTTGACCCAGGGTGTCCACGTCGATGAGGAGTTGGCCGAAGGTCTCTGAGGTTTCGTTCACATCCGTGGTGATGCCGATCTGGGACAGGCTGAGAAACATATCCTGTGGGTCCCGAAAGCCCGGGGCGTTGCCGGTGGCAATGGCGGTGAGTTCGCTTTTAATTATCTGCACCGCATAATTGCCGAAAAGAACGCCGGCCTTGCCGGTGTTCCGGTCATATTTGGTCTGGTCGCGAAGATAAGCCACGACCTCGTTGTAAGCGGTCACCAACTCCTGAATCTTCTGCTGCATGGCCGCAGGGTCCGAAGCCACGGAAATGGTCACCGGAGAGGAAGAGGCTGCGTGGAGGTTGAGAGTCACCCCGGGAAGCAGATCGTTGATTGCGTTGCCGGGACGCTCGATCCAGGCGTCGGGCGGGTAGCCGTCCACCCGCACCTGGGCATTCCGGGCCGTCTGGGTCTCAGTGAACGCGGCACCCCGGAAATTTTCCGTACCCTCGGTCCCATCCAGGGTGGTCAGCGTATCGTCGACCACAATGGTATGGTCGCTCCCGGAATCATTGCCCCGGAGCATCAGGCGGTAACGGTCCGTGGTATAGGCCGGACCCAGATCCAGGACCAGGGCGGTCACTCCCGGGTTAGCGCCGCTGGCATTGATGGCGTCGGCCAGATCCTGCAGGGTGGCCTGGTCAGGGACGGTAACGGTTATGGGTTCCCCGCCGGCGTAACGGAAGGCGAACGTCCGGCTGGTGCCGCTGGCGTTGATCACCGCGGTAGCCGCGCTTAGGCCGGCATGCACTTCGATTTCGGTCTGAGCCAGTTGGTTCACCAGTACCTGGTGCGTTCCGGTGGCGGCCGTAGCGCTGACCGTAACGGTGAGCATTGCAGGATTACCGGAGGAGGCGGTCTTGACGTGGAATTTTGCCGGGGTGTTCAGGGCGGCTGCCACCCTCCGGAAATTCGCCAATTTGTTATTTATGGTCTGCAAGGCGGTAATTTTTGCCGTCCATTCTGCTTTCCAAGATTCCAGACGCTGGATATGCCGACTCTCTACCTCCACCAGTTTGGTAATGATGCTCTGGCTGTCAATGCCGGAGCCCAAGCCGCTGAAGGTGATGGCCGGCTGGAAGAACAAGGACTGAGATATACCGGAAACAGTATTTTCAGCCATAGGTACCGATCTCCGGATGCAAGGTCTGTGCCTGTCCTAAAGATGGAAAATCGCCGTTTCTAACCGGAGCGGTGGGGTAGGGGCAGGAAGATTTTGCCCCCCTGCCCCGGAAAGGTTGCTTGTTTACCTGGTAATGAGGGAAAGGGCCAGCTGGGGCAGCGCGTTGGCTTGGGCCAGCATGGCCACGGCGGCCTGGGTCAGGATCTGATTGCGGACGAATTCTGTCATCTCCGTGGCCACGTCCACGTCGGAGATGCGGGACTCCGCGGCCTGTAGATTCTCCGCCTGGATGGTCAGGTTAGAGACGGTGTTGGCCAGGCGGTTGGCCAAGGCTCCGAGGTTGGCCCGGATGTTGTCCTTGATGGAGATGGCGCTGTCGATGGCCCCCAGGGCCTCTTGGGCCGCAGCCTGAGTGCTGATGGTGTAGCCCGCGGTACCGGCGTCGAGGGCGTTGCCCACGCCCAGGGCCGACGCCGTGGCCGCGTTGATCCTGATGTAATAGTAGTCCTCGGCGGAGCTGTTGCCGGTGCCGAAGTGGATCTTCATCTGGGTATCGGCACTGGAAAGGCTGCCGTCCAGGAGTTTGACGCCGTTGAAGTCGGTGGCGTTGGCAATCCGGGTGATTTCCGAAGCCATGGCCTGATATTCGCTGTCCATGATCAGGCGCTGGGCGGCGGTATAAGTACCGGTGGCCGCCTGTTCGGCCAGCTCTTTCATGCGGGTGAGTTTTTCGTCGATGACCGACAGGGCGCCGTCCGCGGTCTGGATTAGGGAGACGGCGTCGTTGGCGTTGCGCACCCCCTGGTTCAGAACCCGGATGTCAGTACGCATCATTTCCCTAATGGCCAGCCCCGCGGCATCATCGGCCGCCGAGTTGATGCGCAGACCCGAAGCCAGGCGGGCTACGGAAGTGGAAAGGCGACTGTACGTGAAGCTCAGGGACCGAGCGGCGTTCATCGCCATCACATTATGGTTAATGACCAAACCCATTCACTTTATCCTCCCTGATTTAAAAGACTTGCCTCCATGCACGCCGAGGCCGGCCATTACTTTTTATTCCTCCCCTCACCTCCTCTCCTGAGATTTGGCCGCACCTCGGTTACGCCTTTTTTATCGGCAGGAGGGCAAAATACTTTAACCGTGCGGATTCCCAGGGGCTTGCCTTGTCTTTAACCTTTTGCTTTATTAAGAGGGTATCCGGTAAAATAAAATAATGTCTGATCGCACCACCCGCGCTCTCCTGCCCAAGCTGTACCAGCTCTTTCATCATGAGGATCGCCTTCTTATCCTCATTGATGCCGACCCTGATTCCATTGCCAGCGGTCTGGCGTTAAAACGCCTGCTCTGGCACCGGGTCGCCACCTGCACCATTTCTCACATCCGCCCCATCACCCGCTCCCAGAACGAACGGATGATCCGTCTGTTGAACATCTCCCTGACACCGTATCAGGAGCTCAACCTGGAGGAATTCAGCCGTAAGGCCATCGTGGATTCCCAACCGGGACACCACGAAAATTTTGCCCGTCACAAGTATGACCTCATCATTGACCATCATCCCCGGCTTCCGGACAGCCAGGCCCGTTTGGTGGACATCCGGCCGGAGTATGGGGCCAACTCCTCCATTATGACCGAATATCTGCGGGCGGCCCGGATCAAACCCTCCCTGAAGCTGGCCACCGCGCTCTATTACGGCATCAAGACTGATACCTCCAACTTCGAGCGTCCGGCCATTGAAGCCGATGTCCGGGCCTTTCATTATCTTTTTAACTTCACCCGCAAGCCTCTGGTGCGGCGCCTGGAATTCGCCGAACTGACCCTTTCCATGATTCGTTACTACCAGACGGCTCTGCGAAATTTCCGGGTACGAGGCAATCGGCTCTACATATTTTTGGGTCAGGTGTCCAACCCTGACATCCTGGTGATCCTGGCCGACTCCTTCCTGCGCCTGGAGGAAATCTCCTGGACCATCGTGGCGGGGATATGTGACGATAAACTGATTGTCATATTCCGAAATGACGGCCTTCGAAAAAACGCCGGGCGGTTGGCCCAGGCAGCGTTCGGCAAATTGGGCTCTGCCGGCGGCCACGCCACCAGCGCCCGGGCCGAGGTCCCCCTGGTCAACCTGGGAAAAGGCAAGCTCCGGTGGTCTAACCAGGAATGGCAGAACTTCATTATCCAGCAGGTGGAAAAGCGCGGGCGGTTGCCTCGCCCCAGGGAAACCGAGTAAGAAAGATTAATTGCCCAATTTTTACACCTTGTAAAAACTCTTTGTCCGTTCCTCTTCGGCATATTAAGGGGATCCGGCCATTTTGCCAAGAAAAGCAGGGAGATAACCGGGCAGAGGCCGATGCCCGGACCTGGCATACTCGTTGATACCATTTTTTCCTGACGGTGATGCAGAACATGCCGATGCTGAAAGCCCGGACCGGAGTATGGTAAGATTTTTGAATTTCGGATAAAAAAGATAATTAGAGGGCTGGTAATGTTCCGCAAGATCTTGGTTCCGTTGGATGGTTCCGAGTTAGCCTCCCGCATCTTGCCCCAAGTGGCGGCCCTGGCAGAAAAGTTTGGTTCCGAATTAACCCTCCTCCATGTGTGCCCTGCCGCGACTTCAGCGCAAGCTCCTGAAGCCGCAGTCCAGAGGAAGATCTGCGAGGCTTACCTGTCTTTGCTCGCCAAGGAACTACAATCTCAAGGCCTGGAGATTCATCCGGTCTGCATCGAAGGCGGGGCGCCGTGGGAAATTCTCCGCTACGCAGAGGAGCACAAAATGGATTTGATTGCCATGGCAACCCATGGAAAAGGGGAAATCGCCTGGCTGATAGGGAGCACCGCCGAAAAGGTGATTACCCATGCTTCCGTGCCGGTTATGCTGTTCAGGATCTTTTTCAAAGAGGTTCCGCCGTTAAAAGGGCAAATAAGGGAATTTGTCTAAGTGGCGCGGTTTTAATGCAATGAGCCGGATTCTCTGTTATGCCTGCCTTGTTTTGCTGGCAAGCTGCCTGCCGGTCTGGGGTTCGCTTTCCGCGGTCGGAAACGGCAAGGAAATCACCGTCTATTTGTTTTCCGTGAAGGGCTGTCCCCATTGCCTGGAGGAAAGAAAATTCCTCTCCAAACTGGAAAGAAAATATGCCAACCTGAGAGTGGTGGAAATAGATCTGACAGAAAGAAAGGAGAATCAGGAGGTATTCCAGAAAGTCTCGGCGTTGTTAAAGGTCGAACCCCTCGGGGTGCCATTCACGGTAGTCGGAAACATCCCCATCATGGGCTGGTATGATGAAACCCTGACCGGTTCGGCCATCGAACGGGCCCTGCAAGAGGCCCAGCAACGCGATTTGCCCGATGTCACCGGCCCTCTTCTTAGGCAAAGCCTGCCCGCGGTTCCTACCGAAGGGATTCAGATTCCTGAAAAAATAACCGTTCCCGTCTTTGGGGAACTGGAAATCAAGCGCCTTTCCTTGGGCCTCCTGACCATAATTTTCGGAGCTTTGGACGGTTTCAACCCCTGTGCCATGTGGGCCTTGGTCTTTCTCATCGGTCTGTTGATAAACATGCAGAACCGGAAGAAAATGTGGGCCTTGGGCATATTGTTTATCGCCGGGTCGGGTTTCATTTATTTCCTCTTCATGTCCGCCTGGCTGAACATTTTTCTGTTTGTGGGGCTTATCACCTGGATCCGCGTCGGCGTCGGCGCCGTCGCCCTGGCCGCGGCAGTGGTAAACCTGAAGGAATATTTCACCCAAAGGGAAGCCAGCTGCCCGCTGGGCGGAGAAAAGCGGCAAAGTTGGCGGGCCAGGATCAGAAAGGCCGTTGAACAGCAAAGTTTCTTGCTGGCCGCGGCCGGCGTCTTTCTGCTGGGGGTAGCGGTCAACCTGGTAGAGCTTTTCTGCTCTCTCGGACTGCCCGTGGTTTATACCCAGATCCTGACCCTGAGCCGGCTTCCGGCTTGGCAATATTATGCCTATCTGGCCTTATATATCCTGATATTCATGCTGGATGACATCCTTGTCTTTACGGTGTCCATGCTGACCTTGCAGCAGTTGGGCCTCGGCCTCCGGTACCAAAGGTTTTCCAACCTGATCGGGGGGATCACGTTGCTGGTGGTGGGTCTCCTGCTGATATTTAAGCCGGAGTTCCTGATGTTTGCTTAACCACGGGCTAAGGAAGGCAATGTCTGGAGTAACCTCTTGGGGCCGCCCGGACAAAAAGGTCTGTCTTAATCTTCCTTCTGACGGATCCGGTTAATCAGGCCGGTGATGGAGACCGGGTCAGTGATGGGCACCAAGGCCACCCGGCCGCCGTAAGAGGTCACGATTTCCCGGCCGGCCACCTTTTCTTCCGGAAAGTTGCTTCCCTTGGTGAGGAGGTCAGGCCGGAGCGCCTCCAGGATTTCGGAAAGCTGCTCGCTGTCGAACAGGGTGACATAGTCCACCGCGGTCAACGCGGCCAGCATATGGAGGCGCTGTTCCGCGCCGATGACCGGGCGGCCTTCTCCCTTGATCCGTCGGACCGAGGCGTCGGTGTCCAGGGCCACCACCAACACGTCCCCCAGACGCCGGGAGTCCTCCAGAAACTTGATGTGACCTGCGTGCAGGAGGTCAAAGCAGCCGTTGGTGAAGACGATTTTTTTGCCCTGGGCCCTCAGGTGAGGGATGATGAATTTCAAATCCTGGAGGGTGACGATTTTTTCCCTCTGATGCATAGGAGCCCTCAACTCCTGCTCGATTTCGCGCCGGAGGACGGGGGCGGTCCCTTTTTTGGTCACCACCACGCCTCCGGCCAGATTGGCCAAGGCGGCAGCGTCTACCAGGTCCAGCCCCGCGGCCAAGCCGAGTGCCAGCACAGCCACCACGGTGTCCCCGGCCCCGGAGACATCGAAAACCTCCCGGGGAGTGCGGGCCGGAATCCGCAGAACCCCCTCCCGGCGGAGCAAGGTCATGCCCGAGGCTCCTTGGGTGACCAGAAGAGCTTCCAGGTCAAGGCGCTCCCGCAGTGCCTGCCCATGGGCCTCCACCTCGGCTTGCCCGCTTAAAGGCCGGCCCACCGCCTCCGCCAATTCCTTCTGATTGGGGGTGACTACGGTGGCCCCGGCGTATGCCGCGTAGTCGTTTCCCTTGGGATCCACCACCACGGGCAAACCGGCGGCGCGGGCCAGGCGGATGATCTCCCGGGTCAGTTCTGGAACCAGGGCGCCTTTACCGTAATCCGACAGCACCAGGGCATTAAGGCGGGGCAGACGCTCGCGGCAATAGGTCAGGGCGGCCTCCAGGAAATCCGGTCCCGCTGGCCGCAGGGTCTCCCGGTCAATGCGCACCACCTGCTGGTGGTCGCCCACCACCCGGGTCTTCCGGGTGGTCAGGCGAGTGGGATCGCTCAGCAGTCCCCGGGCCTCCACCTGAAGACGCCGCAGTTCCTCCCGCAGCAGACAACCCGGGTGGTCGTCGCCGGTCAGGCCCACTACCTCCACCTGCGCTCCCAAAGCCGCCAGATTGTGCACCACATTGCCGGCTCCGCCCAGGGTCCAGGTTTCCCGCTCCACCTGAACCACCACCACCGGAGCTTCGGGAGATATGCGGCCCACCTTACCCCAGATATACTCATCCAGCATAAAGTCACCGGCCACCAGAAGGCGCACCTGGGCAAATTTTCCCAGATCCAGGTGGCGGAGGCGCTGCAGGGAGGTTTCAGACATTTTCGGTAAAAAATCTAAGGATAAAGCCCGGACGTTAAATCCGCCTGCTAGTTTTGTTCTTTCTGTCCCACATAAAAATACTGAAAGCCCAACTTAGCCATCTTTGCCGGGTTATAAAGGTTGCGGCCGTCAAAGATGACCGGCTGCTTCAGCAGGGATTTCATCCGGTCAAAGTCCGGCTCCCGGAATATGGTCCATTCCGTGTGGATGATAAGGGCGTCGGCCCCTTCCAGAGCCTCATAGCAGGAGGGGGCAAAGCGCACCGCCTCATTGCTCCCCAGGATCTTTTTGGCTTCACCCATGGCCTTGGGGTCATAGGCCTGAAAGCGGGCGCCATGGGCCGCCAACTGCGTAATGACCGTGATGGACGGGGCCTCCCGCATGTCGTCGGTACCCGGTTTGAAGGAAAGACCCCACACCGCGAAGACCCGGTCTTTCACGTCGCCGTCATAGAACCGGCGTATCCGTTCCACAAAGAGCCGCCGCTGGTCCCGGTTGACGGCTTCCGCCGCGTCCAATAACCGGGGGGTGTAGCCGTGGGCCTTGGCGGTATGAATCAAGGCCTGCATGTCCTTGGGGAAACAGGAGCCTCCATAGCCCAGGCCGGGAAACAGAAACAGCTGGCCGATACGGGGGTCCGCGCCGATGCCCTGGCGCACCATGGCAATGTCTGCGCCCGTCAGGGCACAGATGTTGGCAATTTCGTTGATAAAGGAAATCTTGGTGGCCAGAAAGGCGTTGGCCGCATACTTGGTCAATTCCGCGGATACCACGTCCATGACGATTATGGGGTGATGCGTGCGGACAAAAGGCGCATACAGCTCTTTCATCAGTTCGGCCACCCGCACATCGTCGCAACCCACCACGATGCGGTCCGGTTTCATGAAATCGTCGATGGCCGTGCCCTCCTTGAGAAATTCCGGGTTAGAGACCACGTCGAACTCGAAGTCCACCCCCCGGGCCCGGAGCTCCTCAGTCACGGCCTGGCGCACGGCTTGGGCCGTTCCCACCGGCACCGTGGATTTTTCCACAATGACCTTGTAACCGTTCATCGCCTTGCCGATTTCGTGGGCCACGGCAATCACCGCCGACAGGTCGGCGGACCCATCCCGATCCTGAGGAGTGCCCACGGCAATGAAAATGATGAGGCTGCGCTGTACCGCCGCGGCAAGGTCGGTGGTGAACACCAGGCGCTTTTCCCGGTAGTTCCTTTTGACAAAGTCTTCCAGACCCGGTTCGTAGATGGGGATGCGCCCCTGCTCCAGACTCTTGATTTTACGGGCGTCTGAATCCACGCAGATGACCTCGTTGCCCATTTCCGCAAAACAGGCTCCGGTCACCAGTCCAACATATCCTGCCCCGATAATGGCCAATTTCATACCGTCCGGTTGCCTCCTGGAGGTTGTTCCCCGAATCCGGGGACTATCTAAAATTTGTCGGCTTCTCTGGGTCCTAGCGGCGGTTTTTTAAATCTATCCATCACGCCCGGGATAATTATGGTGAAGCCGATTCTTTGATCATCGGCCCGGTCCGTGTAGCTCAGGGCCACGCCCCAGCACTGGCGTTGCAGGATTAACCCGTATTGGGTCTCCAGTTTCTTGCCGGTGATAAAAGTATGCCGGGTGGTGATCCAAGTTTTTACGGAACGGAATATGTCCAGATAGGTCGACACGTTGATCTGATTGGCGAAATCCTTGAGATAGAGATAACTTACATTCAAGTAATTGTGCCGCTCCCGGTCATAAAAAATCATTTTGAAGTGGGTGCGGTTAAAACCTTCGTCATATGGAGATATCCCCAAATCGAACCCTAAAGTCAACCGGCGGCCCAAATAAAATTCTGATTCCCCGTATAAATCAGCCCAGCGGTGGTGGGGCAGGTCCCTGCCGTCCAGGGCCATGCTGCTGGAGTTGAAAAAGACCCCGTGGGTTAAGCGGAACCAAAATAGGTCGGAAACCGTGGCTTGGCCCTGGGGGGTCGAAGTCCGACGCAGGAGATTGCTGCTGAACCCGTAGGTAAGTGCATTCACTCCGCCCAAAGGATTGTCCCCCTCCCGGACGGGCAGGTTGCGGCTGGTCTGCTCCACCCACCCCAGGTCGAAGGGGTCGAAATCCGGGTAGCGGCGGGCCGTATAACGGGGCATATTCCAATAAGTGATCTCCGGCCGGAGGAAATGCCGATAGGAATCCGAGCCGGCGGCGCCATAATCCCTGAACCAGAGGGAAGCGGCGGACAGCTTGACGTCATACAGAGTTCGCCCCAGGTTGTTGCCGGTAGGTGAGTCCGGGAGATGATTATCCAGGCGGAAGAAGGTTTCGCGGAAACCCAAGCGGGATTCCAAGGAAAGGGCCGGTACAGGCTGCACCTGGCACCAGAGCTGGGGGTGGAAGTCCAGGCGCTGTCCCGTCTGCCCGTGGTTTTGGTAAAAATGGGTATAGGATGATTCCAACCCCACCCAGAAGGGGCCGAACGCGGGCCAGGAGAGGGTGGTTAAGTTCACTCCCGGCAACCGATGAAAAGGCCGGGGGTCAGTCGTCAGTAAACGGTCATAATAACGGCCGTAGGCCGTAAAGTTGGCCCATGACAGATTATTGCTGAGCAACAGGCTGGAAACCCGGAATTTCACTTCCTCCTGCTCCAGGTTTCGGCCAAAATATGACCTCAGGTCATGGGAGTAACGGGTCAATCCCATGTATCCGAAATTAAAATCCTTAAGGTAGTCGGAGTCGCTGACCCGGTCCAAGGTAAGACGAAGGTCCCAGTCTCCCAGGGAGTGGTCCGCCATGCCTGCCACCCAATACCGCTGGTGGGTGGGAGCTCCGAACCGCATATCATTAAGATAGCAGAACTGCAGGTCGCCGCCGGCGCCGCCAAAGCCCCGGTAACGCAGGTTCACTCCCTGCATATAGCCGCGGCCGGAAACGATGTTCTGATAAAAGGTGGCATCCGCGTGGTTGCTGATGACCCAGTAAAAAGGGAGCTCCAGCACCGGGCCGCCGGCCTTCTTCTGGGTAAAAAAGGGCATGAGGAATCCTGACTGGCGGGTGATCCGGACAGGCAGAACCGCCACCGGCGAATAAAGCGCCGGTATGCCCCCCACTTTAAAGATGGCGCCCCGGGCGGTGGCGTAGCCGTCCAGAACTACGTTCAGCTTGCGGGTGGAGAAACTCCAGGCCGGGTGGTCAGCGTCGCACATGGTGACCGCCGCCTTTTCGGCATAGTAGGAGTTCTCGCCGGTCTTGCGGATAAGGTCGCTTTCCACGTGGAAGTGATTGCCCTTCAAGAACAGCCTGGCCCGCCGCATTTCCCCGCAACGGGTGGCCAAGTTGAAATACCCGGTTTCGCCGGAGAAGATGTCCTCGCCAGCCACCAGCACCACCTGCCCTTTAAGGAGGGCGATTTTGGTCAATTCGTTGACTTCGGCGTAGTCGGCGGTGAGGCGCCGATCGCCCTGGCGGAGCTCCACCCGCCCTTTGGCAATATAAGTATGGCGGTTAGCTTCGTAAATCAGCCTCTCTGCCCGCAAATGCCAAGGGCCGCCTGCCAGCTCCTCCTTAGGGAACAACCGGAGTTCCTGGGCGGTCGCCGGACAGACCAGGAAGATTAAAGCAAGTGCGGCGAAAAGGCAGACCCTCATCAATGATAAAACTGTTTGTTAGATTTTTGGTTTCATGAAAAGGCAAATTCTAATCGCCCGGTTTTCCGGAACCTGCATAATAGCACAAGGACGGAAGCCTCGCAAGAATTCAAGGCAATCCCTGGGGCGGAAAAGAAGGCACCCGAAAAATCTCTCGGGTTTTGCCATTCTCTTTAGACGGCAGGATTTGCTGCCAATGTTAAAAGAAAAAAGACCCCCTGAGCTGCGGGGGGTTCCACGCATTCATATAATAATTTATTCTCCGGCAAAGCCGCAGGCTTCCCAACCAGGTGACTGATCGGGCTTCTTTCGCCTGCCCGGGAAAACCCCCGGCGCCTGCCAAGCCCTTGTAGCCCAGCAATGCAGAGGAACGGATTTCTATCCTTTAAGGCTAAATTGCCGAAAAGGTTGAGCCCATGGTGGCCTGATCTCAAGAGGGTAGGCTCTTTCTGACCGGATAAACTCTCCCCCCGTGAGCCTCCTTTTGCATTGACCCTCCGCCATGTTATAGTAGAATTCCGGCGAAAGCAGCGCTCACCCTTCGCGTGTGCCCAGATTAGGCACAAGGGAAATCGTAAAAAGCCAAGCCCCCGTAGCTCAGTAACGGACAGAGCAACGGATTCCTAATCCGTGTGTCCCGGGTTCGAATCCCGGCGGGGGCGCCAGTAAATTCAAGCATTTAGCCTTTCACAAGCCTTCCTGAAAATCCCTCCGGGTGCAGGGAGGGTGCAGACGGGTCCGCCGGAAAAAATTTGGCGGGCCTCATTTTTTTTTGACAAAGCGTTTGCCATTGTCTATATTTAGGAAAAAGGCAAGAAGATGAAACTAACAACGGTTCAGCGCGAGATTCTCGAGAGCCTATTCCGGGACTGGGCGGCCCCCAAGATGGAGGCCTACCAGCAGCATCCCGGTCCCCTCCCCCCTGGGCGCTATTACCTGGCCCTGATGCAAGCTTTGCATGGACCCTACTCCTTGCCCGAAATCGTGGAGCGAGCTCAGGTGGGGGTATCTCATGGGCTGCTGAAGGTGTTAAGGGGGACCCCGCCATTTCGGGAGATAGCCAGAGAAGCGGCCAGGGACTTTGCAAATTTTGTGGGATGGCGCATCCTGGAAGCCTCCAGCATCATTGAGCGTCTGGTGTTGTCTGAATTACTGGTCATTCTGCCGGGTTTTGACTTGGCGGGTAATCCGATCATGGAATCGCTAAAACACGGTTTGGCCGTTTGTGAAGAAAATCCTAACGATAATTCGTTTAAAAGATTACACAACCTTCTGTTAACTTTTAGAGATATTGTTCGCTTGGCCCACGATACCACGCCTCCCGAAAGGTGGCCGGCAAAGGAGGGGAAATTGGCTGGAGCGATTTCTCCCCTCCTCGATAGCATTGATTTTCTCACTACTCAAAGCGAAGTTGAACCCGAACTAAAGGAAGCTATCGGCAGTCTCACCCTGTCGTTGCAATTTCTCACCTCTTATTCAAAGGTGGTGTTCTAATGAAAATAGACATTCAAAAGCAGAAACGGCAAATTGAGAAAATTATGATCAGACACCCAGAGACCATCCCTACGTTACGTTGGGTGGCAGCAGTGTTACTTTTGAAACTGAGCAAAAAAGCGGCAAAATAACTAAAAGCCGCATAGCTATACCCAAAGGCAGCACCGGTCCCTTCGGGGGCCAAAGGTAGGGCCGGGTTTTCATCTCCCCATAGGGGATTTGGAGCACGGCCCTCTTTTTTTTAAGGCAATGAAACCGAACGAAGTCGCCTACTTTGACCTCACCGCTGCATCCGCCTTCACGGGGGGAGGGCTGAGCGTCCGGACTCTCCGGCGGCTGATTGCCACAGGCCGCCTGCCTGCCTTCCGGCCAGGGGGACCGGGGGGAAAACTGCTCATCAGGCGGCGGGACCTGGAGTCCCTTATTGAGGGCAGCCCGGCCCATCTGGACCTGGACCGGCTGGTGGCAGAGGCGGTGGCGGAGATGCGGGGGAAGCCGTGATCACGGCGGAAGAAGTCAAAGCCCGTTTGAACTTTGCGTCTTTTTATACGGGGGAACTTAGGGACCTAAAGCCCGGGACAAACGGCAACGCCATGGCCCTGTGTCCCTTCCATGAAGACAAAAAACCATCGCTTTCGGTGAACTTGGAAACTGGCTATTTTCACTGTTTCGGCTGCGGGGCGGAGGGGGATGTTTTTGACTTTTACCAAAAGCGCCATGGAGTGGACTTTAAAACTGCCCTCCAAGAACTGGCCCGCCTGGCCGGGCTGGACCCAGACGCAGAAGACCGGCGAGGGGAAGAACAAGGCTTGACCCTGGAGGCCTTTGCCGAAGCCAAGCGTTTACCGATCGACTTTCTCCAGGAGCACGGCGTCATAGAGGTTAAGGGGGGAAATGGAAGGCCTTATGTGGTATTCGAATATCGGGGCCTTGGTGGGAAAGTCATCCCCGAGGCAAATCGGCTGCGGTTCAGCATGGCCGAGCGGCCCATTGCCAAACGGGGCGGGAAACCGGCATTATACGGGTTGTGGCGGCAAGCAGAACTCCTGGCCGAGGAAGGAGAACTGCTCCTGGTGGAGGGCGAGAGCGACGCCTTGACTGCCTGGCTCTATGGCCTCCCCGCCGTGGGGGTTCCGGGCAAGACCCTGCTTAAAACCCTTGACCCGCAGTTTTTCCAGGCTTTCCGCTCATTATACGTATGGGAAGAGCCGGACGCCGAAGGCTGGGCCCAGGAAGTGGCGGGCAGGCTGAAAGACCTCCCCGGCCTGCGGGTTTTCGCCATGACCCCACCCCCCGGCATTAAGGACTTATCGGAAGCCCATTGCCGGGGCATGGACATCCTGGCCCTGGTCAGGCAGATGCAGCGGGAGGCGGTGGAAGTCATAACTCTGCAAGAAGAACAAATATTTATCTCGGCGTTTTCGCTTCTCTCTCAGCACGTGGAACCACCAGACAACATTATTAGCGGAGGTATCCTTCCGAGAGGCGGCGGGCTGATCATTGCAGGCGAAAGCGGCGATGGGAAGAGCCTGCTCCGCCTCCAGCTTGCTATTTCATTGGCTACCAGCCTTCAATTTCTTGACTTCGAAATTAGAAAAAGCAGGGTATTAATCATTCAAAGTGAAAACACACAAAGAGAGGAAACTTACAGACTGCGCCGTATGCTTATAGGACTTGGGCTGAACAAAGAAGCAATAATGGATAATATCTTGTTCTTAAAACCCTCCTTGCGATTTTACTTGAATAAATCCAAAAGTGCGTTAGAATTAGAAAAAATTATAAAAGATAGTGGAGCGGATGTGGTTATTTACGACCCGTTGACCAGTTTCCACAACGTGAATGAAAATGACAATGTGGCTATCCGCCAAGTGTTGGATACCATCACCCAAATTAACCGGTCTCTTAACACTACAGCTATTGTTATTCACCATTTCGGTAAGCCATCCGAATTCACTACCAATGCCTACCGAACCCGAGGTGCTTCTTCCATCAAAGACTGGGCGGATACCTTGATAACCTTGACCCGTAAAAATCATGAACACAAAATTCTACGGCTGCTGGAGTTTCTCAAAGTCCGCAACGGCCCAGAGCCTAAATCCTTGCTTTTGGAAAGAGACGAATTTTTTTTACACCACATCACGGAGGCTGAGATGCTCTGCCCACCCGAAAAGGTTGCCGAAATCATCCAAAACCAAGGCGGAACTGTCGAGGGCTTTGAAAATCTCAAACAACTGATATCCCAAACGGTCAATTGCTCCCCCCGGGCGGCGGCCACTTTCATTAAAACAGCTAAAGAACGCGGGTTCATCAAAGTGGTGTCCGACCCCCAGGATAGCCGGAAGAAAATTTATGTGGCGGTATAAAATTTTGAACTTTCCATGCAAAGCCAATTACCTGCAGATGCATGCAAAGGCGTTTTTGCACGAATTTCGACCAGTATTCATGCGGGTTTCCGGGAAAAATGCCTTCGATGCATGCAAAGGCGTTTTTGCACGAATTAAGTTATTGAAATCATTACAAAAAAATTAGTGCAAAGGCTTCTATATATATAATAATTCATTTGCATGAATTATATACCAGCAAGAGAGGAGAAAAATTTTTCCCCCTTTGAAGGAAATAACCTGGAGGAACCATGAAAAGCTTTGAGCAGGGTTTCCGTCTGGACCCGAACTTGACTACTACCACCCAGCGGTAGTGCTCAGATACCCTATCCCCGTGTCACGTAGAGTAAGTTATTGAAATGAAAGAAGAAAATAAAACAAGCAATGCGAAAGGTGCAATGAGAGTGCGAAGGCGCCTCAACCCACGTGCGATTTTCGCACCCGCACCGCGGCTAGGTGTGCACGGTTTATATATTGACCCCGTCAAAGTTGATAGACGGACCCGCATTGCTCAATTGCGGAAAGGGCTGAAGGCGGCGTTGTTGGAGAGGTTTCCCGCACCGGCTCCTGCCGCGGCGCAGCTTTTGGCTGATAGGGCCAGCGTCAAGATTTTACGTATAGCAGCTTTTGAATCTTTTATTCTTGCCGGTAATTCTCCATCTGAGAGCACGAACCGAGACTACCTGTCCCTTTGCGAGTCGGTAAGAAGAGACTTAGCAATGCTCTGGCAGATGGCCCGGGATGGTGTGGGGGAGAAGGTCCTTGATTTACGGGAATACTTGGAAATTTTGCGCCGGGCGGAAAAGGCCCAGGTGATCGAAATAAAAGGAGAAGACGTAGATGACTGAAATCGACCCCCAGCAGATTGTTTTCGAGCTTCGGGAGGTGACCGAACAGTTGCGGAAATTCCCCACAGACTCCGTTGTTTGCGGAGTTGTGGGCAGCGTCCTGGAGCGAGCGAGGAAAATTAAGCTGTATTCCGGTCATCCGCTCGAGCGGGAGTTGCGAGAGGCTGTCGCTGAACTTTGTTTTGCCTTCAGGGATTGGTGGCGCGGCCCGGGCGAGCTGATTTTCGGACCGGATATTGCTCATGATCAGGCTAAAATTTGGGAAATAGCAGGGAATTTGTGGACTATGACAGTAAAGGAAGTGGCAGAACATAGCCTGACGCGCCACATCCCTTTTTGAAGCCATGAGGCGGCTTATATGCAACGATTTTTCCGGTCAAGGGTTATTCCTTTGGCTGTGAACAAAGCCTTTGTGCCGGCCCTGAGGCTGTTAAACCTGGTCGCTTGGCGAGAGCCCAGAGTGGCCCTATGGGGGAGACCAAGCTGAGGGGCGGTGAGGGCGACCCCCTCCCTTTGGAGGGTTAACTTCATGACAAGAGGTGTTCAATGAGCACGATATATACGATCGAAAAGTTAATGCGTGAAATTGCTGATGAGCTGCCCGACCTCAAGCGTCGGGTTGCCGAACTTGAAACCAAGACCCGGGCCCGAAAGTGGCTTGGTGGTGATGATGGAGGTGACACCATGAAATTCTCTCTTTTTAAGGCCATTCGAGGAGTTGTCCTGAACGATTGGGCGGAGGCTTCTCATGAGCGGGACGTGATCTATTCACACCGTCGGGACCTGACTACTACCCCAGATAGCTCTGGCGGCTACTTGGTTCCTTCAAGGGAAATTCCGGAGCTTATCGAAATGCTCCAGGCGCAAACCACGGTGGTGCAAGCCGGTGCCACGGTTTTGCAGGACCTCAAGGGCTCTCCGGTGACCATACCCAAGCAGACCGCTGGCGCCACGGCTTATTGGGTGGCCGAGAATTCGGCTATCACCCCGTCGGACCTGACGTTTGCCCAGGTGAGCCTAACGCCGCGCAAGGTGGCGGCGATGGTTAAACTTTCTAATGAGCTGCTCGCTATGAGCCTGCCGCAGGCTGAGGCTGTGGTTCGGCAAGACTTGGTGCAACAACTCAGCCTGGCCGTTGACCTGGCGGCCTTGCGGGGGAGTGGCACCAATGGGCAACCGACCGGCGTTGCCAATACCTCGGGTATCAATACCATAGCTTTGGGGACCAATGGTTCATATCTATCGAGCCTTGACCTATTCTTCGACATGGTGGCCGAGTTGGAAGAGGGCAATGCCTTGCGGGGCAAACTGGCTTTCATTTGTCATCCAAAGGTTAAGGCGGCCCTCCGGAAACTAAAGACCCCACAATACTCCGATGACACCGGGGGGGAGTATACCTTGCCGCCTCTTGTTACGGCAATTTTGGCCACAGACCAGGCGCTGGAGCAAGCGGTTGGGTATCCCATCCTTGCCAGCACACAGCTTCCCACGAACCTGACGAAGGGAACCTCAACCAATTGCACGGAAATTTATTTCGGCAACTGGGCGGACCTGCTCATCGGGCAATGGGGAGGCCTATCCATCCTGGCCTCGCCGCACGCTGGAGACGCATTCGCCAAGGACATGACCTGGGTGCGGGTAACAATGGTGGTGGATGTGGCGGTAAGACACCCGGAAAGCTTCTGTTTATGCAGCGACCTCCGGGTTGATTAAGAGTCTCCCCTCACAGCTTGGCTGCCTTGCCCTGAGCTGTGGGGGAGCTGGGTCCCTGGGGTTCTTCTTCCTCCTCTCCTCAGGGGCCCGGATGGGCGGCGGCGCGGTTTCACGGGTGAAGTCCCTGCCCGACAGAGTAACCCCCTGGCCGCTGCCCAGGTGATCAGGGTGGTGAAGAACGGGGCTGAGGGGGGCTTGGGTTGAGCCCCGGCCCCCCGATTTTTGGGGGGATATGACATGCTGAAAGATCAAGATATTGCTGTAGCGGAATTGGCGAAGTCGGTTCGACAGACCATTAAATTCAGTTTGCGGACTTACAAGGGGCGGCGGTTTGTGGATATCCGGACCTTCTCCCCTTTGGTGGAAGGCGGGGAGCCGCGGCCCACGGCGAAGGGGGTGAGTGTCCCCCCGCATTTGTGGCCGGAGTTTCGGAAGGTGCTGGCCCGGGTGGATAAGGCTTTGTGTGAGCAAAAGTGGCTTGACGAAGAGGA
>Ga0207433_10005075_pt1 | contig 23756 bp, 21 predicted proteins | sample YelNatPaOPGAMG01_FD_187559 | JGI IMG/M metagenome (GOLD analysis project Ga0207433, IMG submission 187559) | Hot spring thermophilic microbial communities from Obsidian Pool, Yellowstone National Park, USA - OP-RAMG-01 (SPAdes) (version 3) | ecosystem: Environmental > Aquatic > Thermal springs... | reverse complement strand
CACCAGAGAAGAAAAATCTATTATACTGTCCCATATATCTCTTAAGATCTTACTCTTTGGCTCAAAGATACCCTTCAGATTCATCGCACTCTTCAGTGAATTTTTAAGGGCTAAAAGATCTCTGGCATTTCCAATACCGCAGGAAAGCCTTCCTACTATGCGCTCAAAGTCCCCTATATTCTTCAGACAATCTCTTATCTTTTCCATCTGAAGATAGCTACCAAGGAGTTCTTCTACACCATCGAGTCTCTCATTTATAGCCCCGATATCTATAAGTGGATAGGATATCCAGTTCTTTAACAGTCTAGCCCCCATAGGTGTAACAGTATAGTTAATGGTGCTGTAGAGGGTAAATCTGGATGAACGATCCATCGTATTTCTTAATAGCTCTAAATTCTCTCCTGCCCTGTGATCTATAAGCATATATCTGAATGGATTGTAGAGTCTTATAGGCATTATGTGTTTGGGAATACTCTTCTGAGTATATTCTAGGTATGCAAGTAATACCCCGGAGGCAATGACCGATAATGGTAATCCTTCTATTCCAAATGGTACAAGATTCTGGACGCTGTATAATTCCAGGAGTCTATTATAAGAGAGGTCATAATCGAAGAATTCAGAATCAAACTCAGAGATAGTCCATCTGTTAAGAGTTTCGCCTTCCACAAAATCAAAGGGGTTTTCTCCTCTTTTTACCACTATCTCTGATATGGGAAGTTTCAACAGACCTTCCAGAAATATTTCCCAGTCCTTAAAGAAGAATTGATTCGTATAGAACTCTCCGGTGGACAGGTCTATAAATGATAGACCAAACCCTATCTTCTCGTCTCTGACGACGCAGGCTATATAGTTATTACTCTCAGCATCCAGGGAGATAAAGTTTGTCCCTGGTGTAATAATCTTTACCACATCTCTCTTTACTAATCCTCTGGCTAACTTTGGGTCCTCTAGCTGTTCACATATAGCTACCTTGTATCCCTTTTCGAGAAGTTTAGGTATATAGTTTTCCACAGCATGATAGGGGATACCAGCCATTGGTATCCTGTTGTTCTTTGATACCTCTCTGGAGGTCAATGCTATCTGTAATTCTCTACTTGCTATATATGCATCGTCCTGGAACAACTCATAGAAGTCTCCAAGCCTAAACAGGAGTAACACATCAGGATACTTTTTCTTTATCCTTCTATACTGTTCTATCATAGAGATAGAGTTAGACAAAGCCTATACTACCTCCGTCAGAGATACTCTTATTAATCTATTTTATCACTAATTGATAGAGATATTAAGTGTAACTGCCAGTAGATCAATCACAGACTGGCCATTATGTGCCAGAAATCAGGGAATGAGATAGCAACACACTCCTCGTTATTTATAGATACAGGACCCCTAGCGGAGAGACCTGCTATCGCCAGAGCCATAGCAATCCTATGGTCGTTATAACTCTCTACGGTACCTTCATTGGGTATAGATGGACCATATACAACAAAGCCATCTGGTAATTCTTCTATATCTACACCCAACTTTTTAAATTCTGTAACAATAGCTCTTATTCTGTCGCTCTCTTTTACTCTGAGTTCCTCTGCCCCTCTAACAACTGTCTCCCCTTCTGCATATGCACCAAGTACAGCTATAAGAGGAACCTCATCTATAAGGATTGGTATTTCTTCTTTTGATACCGTTGTCCCTCTGAGTCTGGAACTCTTAACAACCACGTCTCCTACAGGCTCATTAAGTATCTCTTCCTTCTGGTATACCTCCACCTCTCCTCCCATCCTTTTTATAACATCCAATAAGCCTATCCTACCTGGATTAAGTCCCACATCTCTTATAACTATCTCAGAGCCCGGCACTATCAACCCTGCAGTTATAAAGAAACTGGCGGAAGAGAAGTCTCCAGGGACATATATCTTTTGGCTCTCAAGCTCCTGATCCCCATATACTATAACCGTATTCCCTTCTTTTTTCAGTCTGGCTCCAAAGGCTGGGAGTAGTCTCTCTGTATGATCCCTTGATGATAATGGTTCTACTATCCTACTTTCACCCTCTGCCAGCAGTCCTGCTATTATCAGGGCGGATTTTACCTGAGCACTTGCTACTGGAAGCCTGTATTCTATAGGCTTCAATGGGTATCTCCCCTTTATAGCCATCGGGGGAAATCTGTTATTTCCCCTAGCCCAGAATTCTGCACCCATAAGCGATAATGGGACTATGACCCTGTCCATTGGTCTTCTTCTCAGAGAGTCATCTCCGGTAATAATGGAGAGGAAGGGTTGTCCTGCGAGAAGTCCGGAGAGTAACCTTATAGTAGTTCCGGAATTTTCCGCATCAAGTATGTCTTCCGGTTCTTTAAATCCTCTTATCCCAACACCATTTATCTTTATCTTACGGCCCTCTTCTATATCAACCCCTAGGGCTCTCAGGCATCTTATAGTGGAGTAGCAATCTCTTGCAGAAGAGAAATTCTCGATCTCGCTAATACCTCTACTCATAGCAGAGAAGATAGCTACCCTATGAGATATAGACTTGTCCCCATTTACTCTAATCTCCGCTCTAATTCCTCTATTCCTAGGTTCAATCGTAATCATCTCGAACGTTTCACCCCTATCCTGTCACAGTAATCCTTTATCGGACATATACTGCACCTGGGAGATACCGGATGACATATAGTCTGTCCCAGAGTAACTAAGAGGTCATTAAACTCTATCCAGTATTCTACTGGTAACTTTTCTCTAAGGGCAAACTCTGTCTCCTCAGGCGTCTTTGTCCTTACATATCCCAGTCTATTTGATATCCTATGTACGTGTGTATCCACACATATACCAGGTTTATTATAGCCAAGAGTTATAACTAAATTTGCCGTCTTTCTCCCAACACCCTTGATCTTCAACAGTTCCTCTAAACTGTCTGGGACCTTGCCGTTATACCTTTCGATAAGAGTCTTACATATCTCTTTTATAGTTCTGGCTTTATTCCTGTAAAAACCAACAGGGTATATAGCATTTGCTATCTCATCCTCGCTTAACCTTAACATCTCTTCCGGGGTCTTAGCGAGAGAAAAGAGTCTTTCGCTTGCTAACGAAGTAACTTCGTCCTTTGTCCTCAGGCTAAGTATGGTAGAAATAAGTATGCGGAAAGGGTCTCTTTCCCTTTCCGCTATCTGAGTTACAATTGGCTGTTTCCAGTTTCTTACCTCTTCTCTAAGTATCTCTACTATCCTATGTATATCGCTATCTCTCACAGTAGAATAGATATGATCCAGAGGATCAGTAAGCCAAATATCCCATACAGTATCCAGTTAAGAAGGCTCTCCTCCTCTACTCTGAAAATAGCCTCTCTGTATGCCTGATTCCCATCCTCATCTACAGCAATCACCACGACCTTATAGTTTCCAGGGGAAACATCTCTCTTCCATTTGACCTCCAGCTTTGGTACAGATGACTTGAAATTAGACATAAGAACATCTACTATCCTGTCCTCCATATCTCTTATCTCAACAGTAACTGTGGCTGGCTTTGTTATAGTAAAGTTTATGGAGAGGTCTTTCTTAAATGGTGTCTTGACTTTATACACCTGAGGACTTACAGTCAATCCAGATATATCTATGGGAGCTGGTTCTAATTTGGCAAATATGTTTGTCGTCTGTCTTGGTAGTATCTCTACTATTCCCTGCCAGGGTTTGTATCCGAAGAGTTCTACACTTAGATTATGAGTCCCTTCAGGTATGCCAGAGTTAGACAGAGGAGTTACACCTATATCTTTCCCATCCAGATACACTTTCGCCCCAGAAGGACTGCTGGAGACCTGCAGTGTTCCAGCCAGTTTTAGAGTAGCACTGATCTGGGATATCTTCCCAGGCTCTATCAACACATCATCTGTCCAGTCTGCATATCCCGGCATCTTTATAGTCACTATCCTTCTTCCTGCAGGGATACGCTGGATCGTTATAGGAGTTCTTCCATAGTACCTGTCATCAACATATACATCTCCACCGGAAGGCTCTGAGAATACAACAAGGGCTCCTTCGGCTACTTGAAGGTTTATATTCAAGAGCATATCCCCTGTTATATGCACCGTCTCCTCATAGTCTAGATAACCTTCTAACTCCAGCTTTACTTGATGATAACCCGGAGTTACATATGTGTAAGTGGGAGTTATCCCCCTTGGTATCCCATCTACAAAGACACTTGCGCCAGAGGGGTTAGAATTTATACTCAGCTTATATCTGGTTGCCTCTACGACAAGACTGATAGATATCGTTGTCGTCTGATTTGCCTGTATCCATACCTGCTGTACATAGTCTCTATAACCTTCCTTAGAAAGTCTAACAGTATGACTACCAACAGGTATAAAATCTATCCTTCTAGGGGTCTCTCCTTCATAATCACCATCTAGGTATATACTTGCACCACGAGGATTTGAATCCACATAGAGGGAACCGGTATTCACTGGAGCAAGAAGGGTCTCACTTATAAGCTCATATCTGTGGGGTCTTATGATTACCGTCCTTATCCTATCCGCATAGCCCTGATAAGAAATCCTTACAACATGTGTACCTGTCTTTATTCCAGATATGTTTAGGGGGGTTGTGCCCATAAACTTATTATCTACGTATACACTTGCCCCGCTCGGTTTTGAATTTACAACCAGTCCGCCTACACTCTCATTAACTCCTATCTTTATGGAGATAGTACCTGCCTTTTTCCCTGTATTTACAATCCTTAGACCAACAGGGGAAACAAGCTTCGTCCTCTGCCCAGTTGGAAGATTTACAAAGTCAGAATCCCAGGGAAATAGAATCGACGTCGGGGAAGATAACCCTCCCTTCTGAATGGGACTCCCTGGGGAATTGGGATTATTCACACTGTTATATATCTCATAATTAAGGGTATCGCCGGAGTGAGTTATGGTTACAAAGAAGCTATTCATAGAACCAAGGGCAGGGATAGCATTGACCCTAAAAAGGATCAAGACATCATCACCTGGCTTTAGATAATAGTTTATACTATTTGGCTGTGCACTCTTAGGTGGATATATATTTACATAGATAATTGGGCTAGCAAGAGAATAATTAGCCAGGGTAGTTACAAAAAGTACCAGGCAGAGAAAAACAGATAGAATGTTTCTCATAAAATCCACCTCCTGTATTATCTTTTAACCCCCATCCAGAAGCCCTCTTTCCTCTCTCAGTATCCACTCTTCTGGATTGGATATAAAGTCATAAGTATTCCAGAATATATCATAATGCCTTCTCTCCTCATCTGCAAGTCTCTTCCATAACTTCTTGAGATTCTCATCCTTTTCTGTAGAAAATGCCTCATCATACAACTTATAACTTCTTTCTTCCATATCCAGAGCAATCTTAAGAGAAGAGAGCTCATCCTGTAGTGTTACTGTATCTATGCTTCCTTGGACCTCATCAAAAACCGTCTTTACCTTTTCCTTTGGTAGATTTTCAACAAGATATTTCTCTATATCCATAGAGGTAATCTCATTTAAAATCCTTAGATGCCTCCTCTCATCATCGGCGAATGACAGGACCATCTTTTTTGCAGGTTCGTATGGAACCTTGGTGCTTAACTCTTCATAGAATTTAATCCCATCCTTCTCCATCTGGATAGCTAACTCTATAAGACTCTTCAATCTTTCATCCATCAAAATCACCTCTTCCTTATCTTTAGAATTTGAATATACCACAAAACTCTAGTAATTACAAATTATACTCAGACAATAACAGGGGGATTTTAGATAGATCTTCTCTTAGAAGTTTCAGCCATTCCGGATGATAAAGACAGGCAGCGGGATGAAATGTTGGTATCACTATCTTATCTCCCTTTTTAAATATCTTCCCATGGACCTTTGTTATACCAAGATCGGTTTCTGCTAGGAGTCTTGTAGAATGGTTTCCCAGTGTTACTATAACCTTGGGGGATATATAAGAGATCTGTGCAAACAGATAAGGGCTGCATCTCTCTATTTCATCGATATTTGGGTCCCTATTATTTGGAGGCCTACATTTTAATACATTGGCTATATAAACCTTGTCTCTACTTAATCCAATCTCTTTAAGGAGTGTATCCAACAACTTTCCTGCCGAACCAACAAACGGCAGGCCCTTTTTATCCTCATAGTATCCAGGAGCCTCTCCAACGAGCATAAGCCTGGCATCTGGATTTCCATCACCAAATACTACATTGGTCCTAGTCTTATAGAGACTACATCTTTTACAGTTCTCAACCTCTTGTCTGAGTAGCTCCAACTCTCTCATAGATAATCTCCGGCAGATTCTCTATCTCATTGTTCCTTATAACTATGCTCATCTCTTTTAATCTATTCCAGAGGCTAATAGCTTTCCCACCGGTAAAATCCCTGGTTTCTATAGGAGGATCATCCACCATTATGGTCACCTTACCCCTATTAACAGCATATTCAAAAGCCTTAAGATTAGAAAGATTTCCCTCTCCAAATGGTAAAGAAGATATAATAACTATATCTGAGGCATCTATCATAGATAGATTCTTTCTATAATTCTCTTCGGATATAGGAGAAAAAGGGGCCTCAAAAATCGCATCAATTCCCAACTCGTTAGACACATCCGCATCGCTATCAAGTAGATTTATAACACCTGCGGAGACCTCAAACTGTCTGTGGAGTAGATAAATTATCTTTGACCCTGTTCCACCTCCACATATTATATGTATCCTCTTATTAAAGGAGGTATAATCTCTATTTGCCTTTGACAGGGGTAAGATATACACGCTATTATACACTGGATGCTCCTTTACTATCACATCTATATTAAATACCTCTTTCAGATTCTTGCTAGTCAATACATCCTTAGGAGCTCCAAAATCGTATATCCTCCCATCCTTCATCAGGATGATCCTCTCACAGAACTGAGAGGCAAGATTCGGATCATGAAGGGCAGAAAGTGCCCCCATATTCCTTTCCTTTATCAGCCTTTTTATCAGATTGAGCATCTCAATCTGATAGGATATATCCAGATGCGATGTAGGTTCATCCAGGAGGAGAATCTTTGGCTGTTGTGCTAATGCCCTAGCCAGAATAACCCTCTGTTTTTCTCCACCGCTTAGTTCTGTTATAAATCTATTAGCAAACTCCAGTGTATTTGTAGCCCTCATAACATCCATCACTACTTCTCTGTCGAGTCTGGTCTCTCCTTTGAATCTTGAGATATAAGGATTTCTACCCATCATCACCACATCATATACTGTAAATTTATAATCAAGCATAGTCTCCTGAGGTACCACTCCTATTCTCTTAGCCACCTCTCTAAAAGGCAAAGATTCGATATCTTCTCCCTCTACATATATAGTCCCAGCTATAGGTCTTAGGACCTTACTGAGAGTCTTTATGAGAGTACTCTTACCTGCTCCATTAGGACCCAATAAACCTACAAGTTCTCCGGGGTGGAGAGATATGGTAACTCCCTTCAGTACCTCTCTACCCTCATATCCACACCTTATACCAAAAGCCTCAATGAGAACTTCTGAATATCTCTCTTGCATACTCTAAGAATCCTTTTGTTACACCAGAAAAATCCATCAAACATCCTATAATAATCTTATCATACTCATTTTTTAATTCTCCAGATGGGATCTTTTCAGGATTTATCTTGAACCTGACTTTACCATTTATTCCATCACCGTATATCTTGGTCTGCAGATTCCAGAGAGTCTCTGAATAATCTTTAGACTTATTGGCTAATAAAAATCCAGTACCCCAGACATCATTCACCTTGACTGGCTGGGCATTTCTAAGGGCTTTAATATATAATAGATTTCTCTTCTTGATCTGGTATTCCTGATAATCCTCCAGCGCATAATGATGATTGGAAACCATATTGGTTATGCCACCTATATCCAGTATATTTCTCAGAAGCGTGAATACTGGGCCTGGATTTGTATGAAAAGGCATAGTCAAATCCTGAAGGTAATGTAATGACCTGGCTAAAAATCTAAATCCCCAATAAGGATCATTATTCTTAAAAGCTGCTATCGCCATATTATAAAAATGGAATGCTCTATCCGGAGCTTCTCCTAACCTCACAAATCCTCCAAACAACAGGAAATACTGGTGCCTCCAGCCTTGACTTCCACCTGTCAGGGTCTGGGCAGAATTCAGAAATAACCCTTCGTCCATCCCCCAATCGGGCTCATCTGCATATATAGATAGTATCGTCTTGGCGGTTGTCCTATCACCAATGTGCCCTTCCAGATAGCTGATCTTGTAGTTAGGATTATACGGAGAGGGATCATTGTATGAATACTGGGTAATCACTATATCTTTATACCTATTTATCCATGGTAAAGAGTCCAGTACGATTCTGGTCATATCTCCATGTATATTCCAGGCAAAAAGACCCTGTGGTAATAAGAAGATAAACAGAAATGTTATTATAATTTTATAGAGTTTCATATAAGCTTCTCCTTTCCTAAATAATAAAGATTTTCCAAGTTAAATTATACCCACCTTTCTACCCTAAAGCAACATCAAGAAGCATCATAATGGCAAATCCTAACATAGCCCCTATTGTAGGAAGGTCCGTCTCCCCTGCCTTCTGTGCCTCAGGAATGAGTTCCTCCACCACCACATATATCATAGCTCCAGCAGCAAAAGACAAAGCATATGGGAGTATAGGCCTGGCTATAAGAACCGCCCAGGCACCTACAACACCGGCTATAGGTTCAACTATTCCGGAAAGCTGTCCATACCAAAAACTTCTTAGCGGAGATAACCCTTCCCTCCTTAATGGCATAGATACGGCTAACCCCTCGGGAAAGTTCTGGAGTCCAATACCGATAGCCAGCGCAATAGCGGATGCAAGAGTAGTATTAGATAATCCAATGGCTGAGGCACCAAAAGCAACGCCAACTGCCAATCCTTCCGGGATATTGTGCAAAGTTACAGCAAGAACTAACAGGGTAGTCCTCCTCCAGGTGGTCTTTATCCCCTCTGTACTTTCCTCGGGGAAGTTTATATGTAAGTGAGGTATAAGCTTATCAATTATATAAAGGCATAATCCGCCTGAAAGAAAACCGATAACAGCTGGAAACCAATGTGGGGTGTTCAATTCTTTAGACATATCTACCGAAGGAGAAAGTAAAGACCAGAAGCTTGCCGAGATCATAACCCCACTGGCAAAACCTAACATTCCATCCAGGAGCTTTCTATTGACTTCTCTTGTTAAGAATACCCCTGCCGATCCTAAGGCGGTAACCCCCCAGGTAAAAAGTGTAGCAATTAAAGCCTGAAAAGTAGGATGGAGTCCTCTAAAGAGTTCCATATTCTCTATTAATCTTATCTTTCCTCAACAAGGATAGGTTCTATATAGGGGATATTACTCTGAGAAATCTTAAGTACACCTATCACTACTATCTTTTTACCCTTATCTTCTATAGGTTTAAACGGGGGAGCTCCAAGTACATATATCCCTCCAGTTTCATCCTTTACCACCCAGTCACTTCTGGTAACCGGCGGAGGTCCTGCACCACCTTCCCATCCTCTAAATTCTCCATATATCAGTATCTTTTTCCCCAGATAGTCCTTTACGTTCTTCAGTATATCATCTATAGTCCTTGGTATAAGCCTTTTTATCTGTAGAGCCCATATATAGGTATTTCCATCTCTATCGGTCCTTTCTGTCCCTTTTATCTCTACATAATCACCCTCTTTAAGACCCTCTGGAGTCTTGCCCTTTACATATACTGTCTTATTGCCAGAGAGGACCATAATATACGTCTTTTCCCCTAAAAACTTCCCCACAAAACTTATCATCTCGCTAGCACTGACAAGTATAATACTGCTCAAGAATAAAACAAAAACCAGCAGAATACTAAGAAACCTCATAAGACACCTCCTCCTGTATAAAATTATTCTTACTACTAAATTCAAATAATTTCTCCCTTCAAGTTCTTCTAAGGGAGAACTTTTTTAAAATCATCTCACTTACTTTAAATATATCACAAAGTATCAATAATTACAAAAAAGGTTATTACCATAAAAAAATAAAAAGGGGGAGGTAGAACAAACTTCTTACCTCCCCCGATATAAGCTCTTACTTCGATGCCTGATAGAACTTATCTAGCTCTTTCTGTACCTCGTTAGCTGCCCATTCAAGTGCCTGTTTTGGAGTCATCTCCCCAGCTATTGCCTTATCTACCATCTTCGTTATGGTATCCTTAGCAAATCCGGTGACCGGAGTAGTTGGGAAGAATTTACCATATCTTACCATATTAACAGCTTTAGCCCACATCGGCTGTTCTTTAAAGAATGGAGCATTTAGAGCGACATCCTTTACTATGGTCATTCCACCACCACCAAGAGGTGGCTCACCTAACTGGGAGAACCTAACCTGAGTAGCAGGACTACTCATCCACTTAAGGAACTCCCAGGCAGCATCTTTATTCTTGACGCCCTTAGGAATTACAAAGCCAAATCCCTCCATTAATGTGACCTGTTTACCTCCTGGAGGAATCGGTGGTAGAACAATATCGTAGTCCAGGTTGGGAGCATACTGCTGGAATGTTACTATAGGTGTACATACCCCTATCATCATAGCCAATTTATTGTTCATAAAAGCCCACATATCTGCTCCAGTTGTAGGGTTTGCCATAGCAGCTTTAAAGCCATCAACTATCTTTGCTCCACCACATATGTTGTTTACAAAATCCACTATCCACTGTAGCGTCATAAGTGCTTTGTCATTGTTAAAAGCTACCTTCATTCTATCTGGAGTAAAGAGGTCTCCTCCTGTCTGCCAGTAGTAGCATACGAAGTGTACATTACCAAATGTAGGTATGAAACCCATAGTAACTGGTTTTCCACCCTCTATTTTGGTCAATTTCTTGGCATATTCCTCTAGTTCTTTCCAAGTCTTAGGTGGCTTGTCTGGATTAAGACCATTCTCTTTAAACATAGTCCTATTGTAGTACAATGGATGCACGTCTGTGTTAAATGGCATAGCATACATCTTGCCCCTATATTTGCACTCTCCAATGGCTCCTGGGAAGTAGATGCTAAGGTCGATCTTATCTCTCTTTATATAGTCATCTATACACTCTAGCCCACCTCTGGCAGCAAATGACGCAACCCACTGACGTGAAATTCTGGCAACATCAGGAGGTTCACCTCCAGCTATTGCTGTCATTAGGATATTTTCTATACCAGGTTTGAAGACCAGCGTCGCTTCAACATCAGGATGTAGCTGATTGAATACATCTATATACCTCTGGTAGAAGGTGTTACTTATCCAGACATTGATCTTTGTCTTAGCAGATACAAGCCCTATAGAGCTTACTATAAAGACTACACTTAAAGCAAAGACAAGTAACTTTTTCATAAAACTACTCACCTCCACTTATTTTTTTAAGATTTTATTCCAATTTGAAACCGCCCTATCTAATGAAGATTTTGAATCTTCTCCTTTTAGGGCAGACCAGATTGCTTCACTAAGAATATTGTTAAGAGATAGGTAGAATTCTGGGATAGAGGGCCTTAATATGCCTTTATCCAAAGAGGTTTTTATTACACCAGCGAAAGGAAGTTTCTTTATTATATCTTTATTACTAAAGGTAGAGACTCTAGCTATAGTTGGGAAATTAAAATCTAATGCCCGTTTAATATCATTACCGGGATTAGTCAGATATTGAAGTAGTAAGAAAGCTGCTTCCTGGTTCTTTGAGTCTTTATTTATACTTGCGATCCATCCACCTATCACAGATTTACCCCCAGGAATTGGGGCTATCTTTACCTTATCTCTTACTTGGGACATAAACATATCGGTTACATCAGGATAATAGCTTATCCAGCTTTCAAAAACGGCTGTTTCCCCATTCCTAAACCTTTCCATCGCCATTTGAGTATCCTCCTCTAAGGCAGAGGGTGGAGCATACTTTACTGCTTCCTTAAGCATATCTAAAGCCTTAATTCCATTGTTATCGTTAAAGACTGCTTCATTTCCTTTTATTAAAGGAGATGCATACCTATCTAAAAATAATACAGACAAATCAGGCTTCTTGGCTCCAGGAAAGCTTATACCATATATGGGTTTTTCGGTAAGGGCTGAGATTATCTTATTAAATTCTTCCCACGTCTTTGGAGGGGCAAATCCTCTCTTTTTGAAGAGATCTTCCCTATAATAAAGTACCATACTATCTCCGCTAAATGGAATTCCATATAGAGAGTTATTAAATTTACAACTATTTAGAAGAATAGGGTGAAAGTCATTTAGATTAAATTTAGGATCAGAAATATTCTTGTTTTTAAAAAGAGAATTCAGATCTACAAGATTTTTACTAAACTCCTCAATCCAGAGTGAATCAATTATCACTAGATCATACTTAGCTGATCTCTTCTCGAAATCCTTGGCAATTTTGTCATGTAAAGAAAGGTTTTCAAGTGGAGCCATCATTGTAGTAGAACCTCTGGGAATAGGTTCGTACGGAGTAGAGACTACATTTACTTTTATACCTGTCAACTTTTGAAACTCCTCCGTTAGTCTAAGCACTGCCCTATTCTGCACACCTGCAAGACACATCACAGTTAAAATAGCCCCTTTATATCTGGAGCCAGTTTTGGTATAGAAGTCCTGTTGACCCAAAACATAACCAGTATTTATCAAGAGAAAGATCACCACTAAAAATACTAAGATACGCTTCATATCATCCTCCTCCTTTCACTCCTTTAGTCCTGTAAGAACTATTCCCTGTATAAAATACCTTTGAGCCACAAAGAACAGAATTATACATGGTAATGCAGTCACAATAGACATAGCCATCAAAGCCGACCAATCTGATGAGAAATCAGCCTGAAACATTCTCAGACCTAACTGTATAGTATATTTGGAAACATCATTTAGATATATTAAAGGTCCCATAAAATCATTCCAGGAACCAATAAAAGTGAATATGGAAATAGCAGTAATTACCGGTATGGAAAGGGGTAATTCTATACTTGTATAAATCTTAAAAAAGCTAGCTCCATCTATCCTTGCTGCCTCATCAAGTTCATATGGGATGGTGAGAAAGAACTGTCTCATCAAGAAGATATTAAAAGCTCCACCACCAAAGAAAGTCGGAACAGTAAGCGGATAAAAAGTATTGATCCAACCAAATTTTTTAAAGAGGATAAAGATTGGTATCATTGTAACCTGTCCAGGTAACATCATAGTGCTCAGCAGAACAAAAAAGATAAGATCTCTTCCTGGCCATCTCAGCTTAGCAAAGGAGTATCCTGCAAGAGAAGAGGAAAAAACCACCCCTACCACACATATCACTGCTATAATAAGACTATTCTTTATAAATAGCCCAAATGGCGCAAAACTGAACGCTCTGGGATAATTACTCCAGACTATAGGATTTGGAATCCACTTTGGAGGGATGAGATATACCTGCTCGTTAGGTTTTAGAGAAGTAGAAACCATCCAGAAGAATGGTAATAGCATTATAAGAGCTATTATATTTACAACTATGTAAAGGAGTATGTTCTTAAAAAGTCCCCTTTTCTTCATCTTCTCATCTCCCCCATATAGAATACCCACGCAGGTGAAGATTTAAATATGAGAAGAGTGAAACCTAATACTATTAAGAACAGTATCCATGCCAGAGCTGACGCATATCCCATTTTAAAGTATTCAAAGGCATTTTTGTAGAGGTACAGAACATAGAAAAGGGTAGAATCTCTAGGTCCTCCCTGTGTCATAACATACGCTGATGTAAAGACCTGCCAGGAACCTATTAATCCTACTACAAAGTTGTAGAATGTTGCAGGCGAGATCATTGGCCAAGTTACATTCCAGAATTTGTACCATGAATTAGCTCCATCCAGCTCTGCTGCCTCATAAAGCTGTTGAGGTATACCCTGGAGTCCTGCCAAAAAGATTATCATTTTGCTTCCGCCACCCCAGAGCGTCATAAGGATGAGAGAAAATTTAGCCCACTTGGGATCACCTAGCCATAGAGGTCCATTTATCCCAAAATATCTTAAGAAGGTATTCAAAAGACCATAGTAAGGTTCCAATATCCATAGCCATAACATAGCAACAGCCACTCCTGAAATTAAAGATGGGAGATAGTACACCGTCCTGTAGAAAGCTAAACCTCTTATCTTCTGATTAAGCAAGAGAGCCATTACTAAAGCTACAATCATTTGGAGAGGGACGCTGAGAAACGCATAATAAGCCGTATTATAAAGAGCCTTTCCAAAATAAGTATCTTCTGTCAATATCTCCTTATAGTTTCCAAACCCTACCCATCTAGGAGGAGACAGGATATCGTAATAGGTAAAGCTAAAGTACAGAGAGGCTATAATCGGACCAATAGTAAAGACAAGTAATCCCAGAATAGCTGGTAGAGCAAAAAGGACTCCACTTATTATCTCTTCATTTACTCTAGCCCTCTTCATTTGCCACCTCTTATCAATATATCTTTTCCTGAATAATTATATATCTATCCCCTATGTATTGTCAAGGTATTACAATCAGACAAAGACTAAATTCATATTTTCCGGGTATTTATAATGCTATTCTTTCAAGGATTTTCAGAAAAACTCTATCGATAACTTAACATTAGGCATAAAGTTAAAAGAACCCTTTAGGGACAATTAGATCACTGGGAATGTGCATTTGTAAACAGCTACTCTGTGGTAAAATAGAAAATGCTATGAGTAGAGATGAAAGGGTTGTAACTATATTTTTAGCAAGACATGGGGAGAGTATATTTGGTGAGGAGAGATTGTGTGGATGGAGCGATGTACCCCTCTCTGATAGGGGTAAAGAACAGGCTTTCAATCTGGCGGAACGAATTAAGGGTATAAGATTTTCAAGGATAATATCCAGCGATAGAATAAGGACCATAGAAACTGCAGAGATCATTAATAGACACTATAGCTTGAAAATAGAGATCGAACCTGAGATAAGAGAACTCAACTATGGTCTTTGGGAGGGTAAAAGCAGAAAAGAGATAGAGGAAGAGTTTCCTCAGGAGTACAAAGCCTGGAGTTTAGATAATAGTATAGCTCCTCCCGGAGGAGAATCTGCAATAGAGGTATATGAGAGGTCTAGGAAGGCTATAGAAAAGATAGTAAGAGAGACTTGCAGTGGTAATATACTTATTGTGGCTCATAAGTCAGTAAACAGGCTATTTATATGTGGTCTCTTAGGTGGAGATCTGAGATACTATCGAAGGATAGGACAGGACAACTGTGCAGTGAATATAATAAAATACTATAGTGATTTTCCTGTTATAGAGAGGATAAATGATACAGGGGTGATATATGGATAAGATTATAGGTATAGACATAGGTGGAACAAAAATTGCCATTGGTCGGGCAGATAGTAACGGGAATCTTGAAGAATCCGTGAGATTTCCGACTAATGTATCCAGAGGATATAAAGCTATTGTTAAAGAGATCATAGAAAGAACAGCTGAACTTATTAAAGGACAATCTATAAAGGCTATTGGTATAGGATGTGGAGGTCCTTTAGATTCAAAAAGAGGTAGAGTTCTTTCTCCTCCAAATCTTCCCGGATGGGATGATGTCCCTCTGGTAGAAGATATAGAGAGTGTATTTAAAGTCCCTGTGTATTTAGAAAATGATGCCAATGCAGCAGCCCTAGGTGAATTTCACTTTGGAGCAGGGAAAGATGTAAGCAATATGGTATATATGACATTAAGCACGGGGATAGGAGGAGGTATAATACTCAATAATAAATTGATTCACGGTGTAAGAGACAGCGGGGGAGAGGTTGGGCATCAGACGATACTCCCAGATGGACCTCTGTGTAACTGTGGTAACAGAGGATGCCTGGAGGCTCTCTCCAGTGGAACAGGGATAGCAAAAATATTCAGAGAAAAACTGGCTAGTGGAAGGAGTTCTATTGTCAGCCAATGGGTAAATGGGCCTGAAGAGATATCAGCAAAGATAATAGCAGATGCGGCTAAAATGGGGGATCCTCTGGCTAAAGAAGTGTGGGATTCAGCAATCTACTATCTTGGCATAGGTGTAGCAAATATAGTTACTATAGTAAGCCCTGAGATGGTCGTTCTGGGTGGAAGTCTTACCAAATATGGAGATGAACTATTTATAAGGGTAAGGAAGATTGTAAGGGAACGTGCCAGGCTTGTCCCTACTGATGAAATAAAGATAGTTCCTGCAAAATTGGGAGATGATGTAGGGGTTCTTGGAGCAGTAGCGGTTGGACTTTTAGGAGATGACAGATGACCTGAGCAAGAATTTGCTCAGGTCAGATTCTTTAACATCTGACAATTGTTCTCTTTACTAATTTTTTAAGGCTGGAAGCTATATCTTCCAGTTCTTCCTTGGTATATGAAGTCTCTTTGAGAAAGTTCGGGTCTAGTGTCTTTGTCGGTCTAAAACTCTGTAGGACATAAAGATCTGCAGATCTTATTGACTCTCCTATCTTTAATATATCATCCATTTTAAGTTGGGATTTGACAACAGTTGTCCTAAACTCATAGGTTACTCCTGAATGCATTATGACATCTATGCTTCTCTTTATCTTCCCGATATCAACCTTGGCATTTGTTATCTCACTATAATTTTCCAGACTTGCCTTTATATCCATAGCTATATAGTCCAGTAACTTCGCCTCTAATAACTCTTCTATTACCTCTGGACAACTTCCGTTGGTGTCCAATTTTATCAGGAAGCCTAAATTCTTTATCTCTTTTAAGAAATCACCAAGATCTGACTGGAGGGTAGGTTCCCCTCCAGTCAATACGACACCATCAATTTTGCCTCTTCTCTCTTCCAGAAAAGACAGGACATAGTCTTCTTCTATAAGATCCTCTCTGTCAAAGCCCACCAGTTCCGGATTATGACAGTAAGGACATCTGAAGTTACACCCCTGGGTAAAGATCACTGCAGAAATCTTACCCGGATAGTCTATAAGAGAAAACCTCTGTAATCCTCCTATAAGCATCCTCAAACCCTAGGTAAGGTTAAATCCATCTGTCTATTATACTTCCCCTTTCTATCTGCATAGGAGACCTCACAGGGTTCATCAGCTTCAAAAAACACAAGTTGAGCTAATCCCTCGTAAGCATATATCTTTGCCGGAAGGGGTGTAGTGTTCGATATCTCCAGCGTTATGTATCCCTCCCATTCTGGTTCCAGAGGGGTTACGTTTACAATTATTCCACACCTGGCATAAGTAGATTTCCCGATACATATAACTATGACATTTCTAGGAATTCTAAAATACTCAACGGATTTAGCCAGGGCAAAAGAGTTAGGGGGTATTATACACACATCGGATTCTACATCAACAAATGACTTATTATCAAAGTTTTTCGGGTCCACAATTGTACTGTTTATGTTAGTAAATATCTTAAACTTGTTATCCACCCTCACATCATATCCATAAGATGAAAGTCCATAGGATATCCTTCCATTACTTACAAGTTCAGGGCAGAATGGTTCTATCATCTTATATTCTTCTACCATCTTCTTGATCCATCTGTCGGATTTTATCCCCATAAGTCTCCTCCTATCTGATACTGAACGTCTTCCTCAGTTTAAACTCCTGCTGTTTACCCCTGTTCCACTGTCTTACAGGTCTTAGATAGCCAACTACACGTGAATATACTTCTGTCTCCTCACCACATCTTGGGCATAGAGAGTATTCTCCGGCGATATATCCATGACTTGGACATACACTGAAGGTTGGAGTTATTGTTATATAGGGAAGTCTATAGTTTTCACAGATCTTCTTTATCAGGTATTTTACACTCTCAGGATCTTCTATCCTCTCTCCAACAAATATATGGAATACAGTTCCTCCTGTATACATAGTCTGTATCTCATCCTGGAGGTCAAGGGCATAAAAGATATCATCGGTATAGTTCACAGGTAACTGAGTGGAGTTTGTATAGAAAGGTTCAGCAGAAAACTCTCTGAATTCTCTCTCATTGGCGCATATAATATCTGGATATCTATCTTTATCTATCCTGGCGAGTCTGTAAGAGGTCCCTTCTCCCGGAGTAGCCTCCAGATTGTAGATATTACCGGTCTCTTCCTGAAACTCTATTAACTTCTCTCTCATAAAGGAAAGTACTCTTATTGCAAATTCCCTTCCTTCTTCTGTCCCTATATCTACGCCCAGAAGGTTCAGGCAAGCCTCATTCATACCAATAAGTCCTATGGTTGAGAAATGATTCTTCCAGTACTCTCCAAATCGCTTCTTTACTTCCCTAAGGTAAAATTTGGAATAGGGATATAGATCCTTTTCTGTGAATCTTTCAAGAACCTTCCTTTTTATCTCCAAGCTCTCCTTGGCAAGATTCATAAGCCTATCAAGTCTATCAAAGAATTCATCCTCACTTTTTGATAGATACCCTAGCCTTGGCATATTTATAGTGACTACCCCTATAGAACCGGTAAGGGGATTTGCACCGAAGAGACCTCCACCACGCTTTTGAAGTTCGCGATTATTCAGCCTTAACCTACAGCACATACTTCTGACATCTTCAGGTCTCATATCAGAATTTATAAAATTAGAAAAATAGGGGATACCATACTTAGCAGTGACTTCCCACAGGAGTTCAATATTTGGATTATCCCAGTCAAAGTCTCTGGTTATACTGTATGTAGGTATTGGAAATGTAAACACTCTCCCTTTAGCGTCCCCCTCAAGCATAACCTCGAGGAAAGCTTTATTAAAGATATCTAGCTCTTCCTGAAATTCTCCGTATGTAGCGGATTGAGGCTTTCCCCCGATAATCACGGGTTGGTCCTTCATAAATTGAGGTACAGTCAGATCTAGAGTTACATTAGTAAAGGGTGTCTGAAAGCCTGTTCTCGTCGAGACATTGGTATTAAATATAAATTCCTGCAAAGCCTGCTTCACATCTCTATAACTGAGATTATCATACCTTATAAATGGAGCAAGAAGCGTATCAAAATTAGAGAAAGCCTGTGCTCCAGCAGCTTCTCCCTGGAGGGTATAGAAAAAGTTAACGATCTGCCCTAATGCACTCCTGAAATGTTTAGCAGGTCTGCTCTCAGCTTTACCAGGAACACCTCTGAAACCTTCTATAAGCAGATCCTGTAAATCCCAACCGACACAATAGACTGAAAGGCTATTGAGATCATGGATATGAAAATCTCCACCAATATGAGCATTCCTAATCTCTGGGGGATATATCTTGTTTAACCAGTATACCTTGCTTATCTCTGAAGAGATATAGTTATTTAACCCCTGAAGGGAAAAGGTCATATTGCTGTTCTCCTGGACCTGCCAATCAATCTTCTCCAGGTATTGATCGACAAGGTCCACATTGGCTTTAGCAGATATCTCCCTGATCTTTGCATGCTGATCCCTATAGAGTATATATGCCTTGGCGGTCTTTCTGTAAGGTGAATCTATGAGCACCTCCTCTACCACGTCCTGTATCTCCTCCACAGTAGGTATCTCACTCTTTATTATCTCTTCTGCCAGGCTCAAGACCTTCAAGGTCAATCTTTCCGCTATGTCTCTCCCAAATTCTCCGGTTGCCATACCTGCCTTGGCAATAGCATTTGTTATCTTGGTAGCATCAAACTTAACTATCCTTCCATCTCTCTTCCTAATCTCTCTAAACATAATTTCCCTCCAAATAACATTGAACAGTTATTAAATATTATACCATCAGCTAAAACCTTGACACATTAAGGAGGTTTAATATAATTGTTGTGAAAGGGGGTGATAAGGATGAGATACGGGATATTAACGGTTCTCCTTTTGGGGATGCTCATATTCCTGTTAGGTGCAAATGGATGTTCCTGTGTCAATGAAACTGTTATAGTAAACGAAACTGTTAACCTTGGAGCAGGAGGCTATAAAGCCTATCCTATATCCTGTAAAAATGGGAACAGACTGAGAATATTTATAAATGCCTCTAGTTCAGGGATAAATTTTTACCTCTTCGATGAAGCAAATTATAATGACTGGATAACCTATCATACATACAGTTATCACTACATTCTGGCAGAAGGGATTAAGAAATTAGATCAGATATATACTATTTATGCTGATGGAACATATTATGCAGTGATATATAACCCCACAGGAAGCACAATAGAAGTAGCAATAACTTTGGGATTGATAACTTAAAATACCGAGTAGTATAACTTCAGATATCGCCTAAAATATCGAAATTTCTATATAGAAAATTTATCTGGCTAACCATCCTCCATCTATACAGAGTATATGACCATTTACATAATCAGAGGCATGTGAGGCAAGGAAGATGGCTCCTCCTACTATGTCTTCGGGCTTACCCCACCTACCAGCAGGAATCCTCTCTAATATCTGCCTGTTCCGAACTTCATCAGCAATTAGAGCCTTGTTCATCTCTGTATCTATGTAACCTGGAGCAATAGCGTTGACATTGATTCCATATTTTGCCCACTCATTTGCTAGCGCCTTAGTCAGCTGAGCTACTCCACCTTTACTGGCAGCATATGCAGGAACAAATATTCCTCCCTGGAAGGATAGCATTGAAGCCATATTTATTATCTTGCCCCAGCCCTTTTCCTTCATAACATTACCTACTGCCTGACTTAATAAAAAGACAACCTTAAGGTTTATGTGTATAACATCATCCCAATCCTTCTCTGTAAAAACGAAAGCAGGATTTCTCCTCTGAATACCTGCATTGTTAACCAGTATGTCAATCTTACCAAATTCCCTTAAGGTTTCTCCTATTATCAACTTCTTCGCATTATCTATGTCAAATAGGTCTGCATATATCTTTAAACATCTTCTACCAGTCTCTCTTATTAGCGCTTCTGTTTCTTCGAGATTTGTCCTTGCAACAATTACTACATCTGCTCCTGCCTTGGCAAAACCCACCGCTATTGCTTTTCCAATACCCCTACTGGCTCCTGTGACTATAGCTACCTTATCCTCTAGACTGAACAGGTCTAACATTAATACAGTACCTCCACATACTAAGTAAGTTTGATCTTCTTTATATCTTCTATCACCTTATCTAATACCGCCGATCTCGAATAGCAAGAAACGAATACAGGGATCCTTTCTAAGGGAGCAGGATAAGCTGATAATTCGTATGGTCCTACAAACTCTTTATTCTCCCATAGATCTCTCCATCTTCCTTCTGGAATATAAATATCTCGCCTATCAGTATCTTCAAGTACAGGAGCGACGAGTAATCCGTCTCCAAGCATATACTCATCTTCAATCTCTCTGACTTTTTTGTCTTCAGGGAACTCAAGATAAAGATGTCTTACAAGGGGGACACCAGTACTGCAAGAGATACGCGCCTGCTCTATTAAATACGGTATCAATGCATAGTGAACCTTGGAGTAAAATCTATAAATGGATACCACATCAGGGGGAAAATCATAAGGTCTCGTTACCGTACCATGCGTCTCCATATTTACAGTAAAGCAAGCTAATTCAGTACCCCTTATAAATACCTTCTTCTCATCATTTAACTCTGGATCTCTCGTTGGCATATAACCTGCTAGATCATGGCACATAAACGGAATTCCAGATAAGCCAGAACTTAATATAGCAGACAGGATAGCTTTTAAGAATCTAAACTCTCTTAACTGGTCCCCACACCAGATATATGGATATCTTTGAGCCCCTATACCTCCCCCTCTAGCCCAACATATTCCACCTTCGGGGCGCATTCTCTGATAGAGCCTATACATCATCGTACTATATTTTACAGGATAATATTGGTGCATACCTTTAACAGACCTTCCAGAGAAAAGCACTATATCTTCATCCTCAGGGAATTCTTCTCCAAAATCGATCTTTGCTCCATCTATACCAATATCTACGAGAAGTCTCTTCCAGACAAAATTTTGCCACCAATCTAAAGCTTCAGGATTTGTAATATCTAGAAAACAGCTCATCTTCCTGTTCGGTGCATCAACGGGGTTAAAAAGAGGGGCTTCTTCTATAAGGGTATTTCCATTCTTGTCTCTAACAAAAAATTCATCCTTTGCTTTATGTTCTTCCCAATATCTCTTGTCAAGTCTTCCGCATCTTTCATAAACAAGGACCTTCTTACCTTTTTGATGTAATTCGTCAACAATTTCTTTTAAATCTTTATATGTAGATGTATCGTAAGCATCCCAACCTTCAATAATTACAACCGTCCATGGAAGATCATTTTCTTCCATCTTCTTTACCATCTCTCTAATCCCATCAGGTGTAGCAAATTCTTTAAGTCTTAAATGTCTACAGACAAAGATACCAAAACTCCACTCTGGAGGCATAGGAGAAAATCCAGATAATTCAGCATAATCCTTTAAAATTTCTTTTGGGGAATCTTCGGTAAATAAGTATAAATCTAGTGGAGAATCCTTAAGGGTAATCTTCCATTTATCAGACTTTTCTTTACCCAGATCAAAGGAGGAAAGTTCATAACGGTTTACAAAAACCCCATATCCCTCTGTACTCAAAAAGAGAGGAATCGGTACATAGCTATTACCTTCTGTTTGACACCACCTGTCTTCGGACCAAATATGGATAGCTTTACCTCTCTGGTTAGCACCATTAAATCTCTGACCTAAACCATAGACAAACTCTTCATCCTTCAATGTGCCAGTTATAGTGATTGAATCTCTATCGAAAGAGACATCATCTATTACGCACCTGACATTCCCTTTATTGTCTAAGATAGAAATTCTGAATGGAGAAAGATCAAATCGAATAGATATATCGCTTACACTGTTCTTTATCTGTAGACCAGAAGGAAAATCCTTTACTTCTAGAGGTAAAAGGCCCTCAGCTAACGGTTCATTAAATTCCTTTCTTAAGAGCTGAACCGCTCCACATTCATCGAATTCGTTATTAAATGAGCTCTGGATACGCCATACATTGGCTTTTGGAGACGTGAGTCTGAAATGAAGAGATATACTATTTTCTTTAGAGATTTCCCATTCAAAATTATAAGAATCCCTTTTATCGATAATTACTTCCACCGTATACCTCCTTTAAAGAAACGGGTACCCTTTTAGGGCACCCGTCTAAGGATTTTCTACTCTTTTATAAAGAATTGACAGGGATTTACCGGACCATGGGTTGGATACTGGCCACTTTCATACGCTTCTGGAACATTCCTAAAGTTATTCTTAACAATTATAAATTGAGGCGGAATTGTACAAATACCCATTATATAAAGGTTCTTCGCCTGAACCTCAAGTATCTGCTTAAATAGCTGCCTCTGTTTTGCCGGATCTGTAGTTGTAGTGATCTGTGTATATAGAGCCATCTGATGCCTTACCTCTGGAGGAGGAGCCTCACCTGACTTTCCTCCACTCTGATACCATAATGCCCACTGTGGAGCCTGTCTTGATGCTGGATGAGACCAGGGGAAATACCAGAATGGCATTATGATAGGTTCATAACCGGTTCCTGAATCTCCCCACCATACTACAATATCATGCTCTCCGGCAGCTGTTCTTGTTTCCCAGAGTGACCTGTCTATTACCTTTGTGGCTACCTTAATTCCCACAGCCTGCCAGTATTTCTTTACCATTTCACAAGAATCTATCCAGTCACTCTTATCCTGGCCTATTTCTATGGTTATCTCTATAGGCTTTCCATCTGGACGTAATCTGAATCCATCCCTATCTCTTTTGGTAAGTCCAATCTCATCTAAAAGTTGATTAGCCTTTTTAGGATCGTACTCAGTATAATTTTTAGCTGCTGGCTCGTAAAAGAGCGGAGTTCCTCTTCTTGGTGATACCTGCCAAGG
>Ga0207433_10005071_pt1 | contig 23768 bp, 23 predicted proteins | sample YelNatPaOPGAMG01_FD_187559 | JGI IMG/M metagenome (GOLD analysis project Ga0207433, IMG submission 187559) | Hot spring thermophilic microbial communities from Obsidian Pool, Yellowstone National Park, USA - OP-RAMG-01 (SPAdes) (version 3) | ecosystem: Environmental > Aquatic > Thermal springs... | reverse complement strand
AGCATAAGGACATTATCGTCAGAGTGATAGTCAATCTCATCAACAAGGATAACCCCTAGATAGGCAAGCACCTACCCAAAGCCTGCCACGCGCAAAAACGCCCAAATGAGTTCCGATAACACCACCGCCTTGCCCTAGCGCCACGCGTGAATCGGCGCGGGATATCAGGACAGAGTTCGTGGAATACCTGTTCCATGACATTGTGCTTTGCAGCTCATATTGAACTTCGGCGCGTGCACAGCTATCATGATGTCGTCTACGGATACACGGAGTTCATACTATGAGTGGCGATGACAATGCGCGTAGGCGCCTGATACAACTCGGGCCGGAGCGGCTGGCGGATATGCTGATAGAATTGGCTGCTCGAAGTGATGAGGCAGATGACGTGGTGAAGCGAATGACGGCAGGTCCGTCCGAGAACGTCAAGCGTTACAAATCCAAGCTGGCCGGCTTGAAGCGGGCCAGCAGGTTCATCGACTGGCGAGGCGCATCAGACTTCGCGAGAGAACTTGAACGGATGCTCGCGGATCTTAAGGCCGGTGTCGATGACCCCAGGGTCGGGGTTGAGATGGTGGCTGCATTCTTTGAGGCCGACCAATACATCTTCGAGCAGTGCGATGACTCCAGCGGTTCGGTGGGTGATGTGTTCCGGGCAACGGCCTGCGACCTGTTCGTCCATTACGCATCTCGCTGTGCCGATAAAGCGTGGCTGGTGGACAAACTGATGGAGCTATATGCCGAAGACGAGTATGATGTCCGCGATGTGGTGCTCGATGCGGCGAATCAGTTTCTGCCGGAAGAATCCCTGCGTGACCTGGCTGACCGCCTGTGGCAGCGTTCTCAACAGGAGCGCCAGGATACATATCAGGCCCGGCACTGGCTCCTTGTGCTGGAGTCGATTGCCCGCCAGATGAAAGATGCGGCGCTCTACGAAAAGGCGCAGCGCGCGGCGCGACCGGAGCTTTCCACTGCGGCTCAGATTGATATCGCCCGGGTGTACCTGGAATCAGGCGATCCCAAGACCGCGCTTTCCTGGCTGGAGCGTGTGCAGGGTGAGTCATTCAGATCTTCTGACCGGGACGACCTGCTACTCGCCGTCTACCGCGAGTTGGGTGATACGAATAAGGCCGCTGAAGTTGCGTGGCGCATCTTCCGTAATCACCGCAGCAAAGAGAGCTTGAAGGCGTTGCTCTCCATCATAGGCGATAGCGAGCGAGAACGGGTGGTAGACGATGAGGTATCGGCCATCCTTAAGGCAGAAGAATTCTCACACGCCGATGCCGATTTCCTGATTGACTTGGACAGGATCGACGATGCCGAAGCTTATCTTCTCAGCCACGCCAATGAGTTCGACGGGGATTACTACACAGGCCTGCTGCCGCTGGCGGAGAGTATGGAGAAGAACGGGCAATGGCTTGCTGCCAGCCTGATCTACCGAGCGCTGTTGGATTCCATTCTCGCGCGTGCCGTGTCCAAGTACTACCACCACGGGATCCGGTATCTGAAGAAGCTGGATAGCCTCGCTGCCAGCGTTCAGGACTGGAGGAGCTTCCAAGATCACGAGAGCTATAAAGCAGAACTGCTGCAGACTCACGGGCGCAAAACGAGCTTCTGGGCGGGGTGCAACCAATGATGCCTGAAGGATTGTTTGAACAGCCGCTTCATGATAATGGCTCAGGGCCGGCGATCAAGCTCATAGGCACAGTAACGACCGTGCAAATAGATGCGGGCATTAACGCTGAGGCGATCTCTGCCTTTATGGTACGGCAGTAGCGCGCCCAACTGGTCGTTTCTTTTCCAGCCGTTGCGCGCCAGGTAGTGGTCGATGGCTGTATGCTTAGGCGACATTCTGGCAATCAATAGCCTGTGGTCTGGCGTAGTCGGCAAGATTTCCGCCCGGGATGTTTCCAGCCTCAGCAGTGTCGGTAGCATCGTGATTGGGTTGCCTTCTTGGAACAGACTGCGCCTTCTTGCTGAGTTCACGCTGGTGATATCCTTTCTCGGGCAAGTTACCTCAGTATGAGGTTATGTCACTCTGATTCCGGACACGGATCACTCGTTGCAGACCGCTTGATGTTCTTTCGCAAGACGAGACACCTGTTACGCTTACATAATTCCAGTCCGGATTCAAGACAACGCCAGAAGGCACAATGCATTTGACGTCACTCGTGCTGCCATCATCTACGTAGAAGACGGTCGAACTGCTCCACCTAAACGACCCCGACGTTTTCACCAAGAGACCTATGTTGTTAAGTCCGCTCGCGCCTGCGATGCCTTCCTGGCCCGCGCCGGTCGCCGGGTCATAATGGAAACCACCTCCGCCCAGTGATTTACAAGCCATGAACACAGGGGCAATAGAGCCGTTACCCATAACAACAGACTTACCGTTCATCTGCCGCTCGCCATAGGAACTCACGCCCATTGGACCGGAAACTATCACCACATTGCCGACAGTCATCGGCAGGGAAGTCGGATCGTATATTCGAAGTCCGCACATCGACTCCGTAGACTGCAGGTAGTAATATGAGCCGAAAACAGCACTCACAACTCCCTTCACCACTGCAAATGGGATACTGGAGGGATTGTCGCGGGATCGAAGCTTGGCGCTTGACGCCGAAACCACCCTGCCCGCCATCAACGGAAATGCTCCCATATCGGTTGGGGTTCCATCGAGGTCAATGCCAGTTCCAGCATCTATGCAAGGTGATCCGCCTTGGAGCCGAAGATCGCCTGACTGCGGATTTGCGAAAAGCGGGTTGGATTGGATGTTCGCGGTCATCACGGGATTTGTGCCGTAGCTGTTGCCTGTGTCCGGCCAGAAGTCATTGTGATCGAACTTGCAGCCCGCGCCTCCGACGACGCAGCCGTAATCAGTGTTGTCGGCGACTATGCAGTTAATTAGATCCACCGCATCGCTCAGATACGTCGCCCCGAGAGAATAAACGCCTCTCAGATTCCTTGTTATTGTGCAGTTAGTCGCGGAAAGCTTGCATCCGCTTGACAGGGAAATCGCCGCGTTGTCACTGTAGGAGCCTTGTCCGCCATATTTCACCACGCAGTAGCTCATGGTTGCCGAGTTCTGGTTGATGAGGTTGATGCACTTCCAGTCTCCCGGCGATGGCACCGTTTGGCTCCCGTCGCCATTCGTGTCGCCGCAGACTGAGTCGTCTCTTATGCTCGTGAAGTAGATGGGCGCAAATGCGTTTCCATTTGCCTTCAACGTGCCATAGAAGCTCATTCCACCGTTAAGATCGAACTTGGCAACTACACCGGGATCAAGCGTCAGGGTCTTTCCGTCGCCGACAGTAACGGAGCGGACAACGTAGGGCAGGCCCGGGTCACTGGTCAGGCGTGAATCTCCGGCCACGTTACAGCGATCAAGCAGTATTCCATTCACGCTGCCGCCGGTAGCACTGTTCCCCTTGACGTCGATGGTGCCGGAGATATCGTTGACGATCACAGCCTGTTCCGTGCCTTGGAATGTGTTGGCGCTGAGACTCGTGGAGCCTGTGGCCGACAGTATTACACCCACGTAGCCGCCGTTGAATCTGCATCCGCTCACCGATGGATTGGCGCAGCCATACAGGTACAGCGCAGAGGACACATTGCTGAACGCACTATCGGCAACACTCGTAGAGCAAGCATTGCAGTTGACGCCGCCTCCAGAGTCGCTGAACTCACATCCATCTATCGTGACAAGCGCGCCGCCGTCAGCCCAACAGATAGTGCCGCATCCGTACTTGCCGCCATATCGCAACCTGCAACATAGCAGGTTAAGAGAAGCTCCGGTGCCTTGAGCATGGAGGTCACCAGCGGTACCCGCCTTGGGTGTAACGCGTCCATTGTCACCGTCTGTGTCCCCGCAAACAGTGTCGTCGAAGATGCTTGTGAAGTAAACTGGCTGTTCGCTGGACCCGGTTGCGTCCAGCCTGCCGAGACACATGATGCCGCTTTCGAGTCGCCCGTCAAACTTGACTACGGTCCCCGCCTGGATGGTCAGTGTTGCCCCCGGCTGAATGGTCAGTCTTCCGGCGATGACGTAAGGGCTTGCGTCTGGGGTCCATGTGGTATCAACAGCTATCGTGCCGCCATTGATGACGGTCGGGGATGCAACCGAGCCAACTGAAGCGCAAAGCGTCATCAGCACGATAAAAGACAACAGCATATATCCGGTTTGTGCAAAACACGACTTTGCAACAATTCGAGCCAACTACCCAACCTCTCCGCAACTCTACTATTAAGCAAGCATACATGGGCATTATACCACAGAGCAGGAACTTGCTCTCAGTTTGTGCGGCGAGATTTGCTTCTCTATCCCGGCCTTATCAAGCCACGCCTTCAGCCGCTGAGCGACCTGCCTCGCGCATAGCCTTGTCCCCCTGGATGATGTGAAGAGTGCGCGGCAATCGCCGGTGGTATTCCTCCTGCGCTCTTTGAGGTATTCACATGTCAATAGGCACTGAAAACCAGAAGCGCCACACTGTGGATGCTCAACATAACGTTTAAACTACGTTTGAGCCGAGGTAAAAGGTAAGAAATGTGGCGTTAGTTTCTGGCCCAAAGTAGGTTTACGACATGAACCGAGATACAAATAATGCGCAGGGAACGCTAGTCGAGGCTGTGATTGAGATTCCCGCTGGTGCCCGCAACAAGTATGAATATGATCCCGAGCGCGGTGTCTTTCGATTGGACCGGGTCCTGTACTCATCGGTGCACTACCCTACTGACTACGGGTTCATTCCTGATACACTTGCGGAGGACGGTGATCACCTTGACATCCTCGTGATTGTAGAGGAGCCGACATTCTCGGGTTGCCACGTCTCAGCCCGGCCGGTCGGCGTGCTGAACATGCTCGACGTCAACGGAGAGGATCAGAAGGTTCTTGCGGTGGCAGTGGGAGACCCACGTTTTGCTGAAGTGAAAAACATCGATGATCTCTCGCCACATTGGTTGCGTGAGATCGAGAATTTCTTTGCCACATACAAGACGCTTCAGAATGTGAAGACCACCATGCAGGGATGGGATCACGCAGACAAGGCTATTCAAGTGATCACGGAGTGCATTGATCGTTATGCATCTGCGCATGGAATGAGCGGTGATCGGTAAAACAGGCGGATCGGAGGCGGCGGAGAATGGAGCAGGATCATGTAGATAACGTGCAGTCTCTGTCCACAGATGTGTTCTCTGGTATTGCCGCTAACCTCTTTGAGATGCTTCCGTACATTCTCTACGTCCTTTCCGTGCCGAGCTACCGGTTCATCTATGCAAACCAGGCTCAAGTTGACCTCATTCGCGATCCTCACATCAAGTCCCCAGCCGACCTGCAGGGCAAGCATCCTTGGGAAGTGATTCCTCGCTGGAAAGAACTTGTCATGCCTGTATATGAAGAGGTTCGCACGACCGGAAAGCCTCGCCATCTTAGAGACATTCAGTTCCAACTCGCATGGGGCATGAGCTATCGCGACATGTCCATCATACCGAATGCAGATGCCAGTACCGGAAGTGTGATCTCCATCTCTACCTTGACAATCGATATTACCGACCGCAAGCAGGCGGAAGAGGCTCTACGGACCAGCGAGGAGAAATACCGGTCCATCGCGGAGTCGGCTGCCGAGGCCATCATCGCCGCCGACAGCGACGGAAATGTCATCTCCTGGAACAAGGGGGCCGAAACCATGTTCGGCTACACGGCTGAAGAGATGATTGGCAAACCGGAAGCAATTCTGATGCCGGAACGTTATCGGGAAGTCCATAAAGAGGGGCTGGAGCGATTCCGTAGGACCGGTCGCGGCCATATCGTCGGAGATACGGTCGAGTTTTCTGGATTGCGGAAAGATGGAAGCGAGTTTCCGCTGGAGGTATCTCTCTCCACGTGGCGGACCGATCAGGGGCGCTTCTATGGCGCGATAATCCGTGACATCTCGGAGCACAAGCGGGTTGAAGCGAGATTGGAGAATGCACTGGAAACAGCAGAGCAATCGAGAGCCCGCGAGACGGAAGCTCTCGCCGTTGCGCAATACCAGCTTACCATCCTTCAGCGAGCGCTTCTTCCCCGTGATCCGATCTTGGACGAGCGCTACGTGGTCGCCACTACATATATACCGGCATTCGCGAGCCAGGAGGTGGGCGGCGACTTCTACGATGTCTTCAAGGTGCCCGATGGAAAGGCCGGAATCTTGATTGGTGATGTTTCCGGGAAGGGAATCGAAGCGGCCTCTTTGGCTGCCGCCACTCGCAGCACCATACGAGCCTTCACTCACGAGTTTCTTTCCTCCGGCAAAGCGCTCACCCATGCAAACTCAGTGCTATATCCTCAGCAGCCAAGTCCGGAGTCGTTCGTGACCGCGTTTCTGGTGGTTTTGGATATGGCGACCGGAAGCTTGCTCTGTTCAGGCGCGGGGCATGTCGCGCCGGCGGTCTTCCACAGGACAGGCGAGGTCGAATTTCTTGAACTCAGCCATCCGCCTCTTGGGTTGTATGAGATCGAGGAGTTCGATGAGGTCGAAGCTCAGCTTGAGCCTGGCGACAAGATCATCCTCTATACGGATGGCATCAGCGAGGCTCGTCGTGACTCGGAGATGCTCGGCACCGAAGGGATCGAGAGGGCACTCGTGAAGATGGGCCATCGATCACCTTACGAGACGGTGGACTTGTTGGTCGCCGCAGCCGCGGCCTGGGGTCGTGGACGATTGACCGACGACGTAGGTGTCGTGGTAGTGGAGCGAATAGAGGCTATCGGCCCCAGCCGATAATGTTCCGACTACCTACATCGTCTGAAATGATGTCTACCTCTGTTTCACGTGTGTCGGGGAGAGAATGCTGGTGGATTTCGCGATCAATGTGGAATGACGCCCCTTATACCGTCGCGTACGTCGGGGGTGTCTCACGTTCTTCGGGGAATGAGGTGGATATGAACATGCATTACTGTCTGACCGGCTTCTCTGCCGCAGTTGACTCCTGCATTGAACCCGACGATTGACGGATCACCGGCAACAAGCCTCTCGCAATCGTGCCAGGAGAACCAGCGCATCGCGCTGTTCCTCAGATGTGGTCGCAAAGAAGTCCGCGACATGCCTCTTGGTGATGATCAGCACGTGGCCCTCGCTCACAGGGTTTAGATCTGCAAGCGCGTAAACTGCTCCCTGTTCGTCAATCTGTTTAGCCAGCGTCTGATGCAGGCAAAATGGGCGCCGAGAAACACCAGGCACAGGTTGGGACGCATAGTTGGCATAGTGGGAATCATCCATCTGTCTCTACTCTTTGTTGGGGATCCGGCACGGCAAGATAGCTTGCTCCCGCCAAACGGATCAGCGCCCTCTTGTAGGCATCTTCTTCATCCTGGTTGTGAAGCCCCCGACGAAGTGCGTCGTGCTTGAGCGCATAGCTCTGCATATCTTCAGCAGTCGCGCTGAGGACGTTGCTGGCGTGGTTCAGCAGGTAACGCATGGTCTCCTCCGGCAAACCGCGCTCAAGCAGAAGCGCCAGATGCCTGAGGCAGAGCCCTTGTGATCGGGTGTAGGTATCGGCCCCTTGCGGCGTCTGGGTGAACACCGCAAAGCGCTCCAGGCACTTTGCCTCGGTTGTCCGCAGATGCTCGCAGGCAGGACACTGCCTAGAGTTCTGGACCAGGGACAGCACCGATCTGGCGGGATTCCCATCGCTGGCAGCCAAACGAGCGATCTCGCGTGCGATCCCACTAACGAGCTGTGAGTATCCTCGACTGATGCCCTGTGGCGACGCAATGTCCTCGAGTTGCCATGTATGCCACCGGCAAAGGCCGCCCTCGGCTGCGAAGTTGCTCTGGCTGACTTCGCTGCCGGAAAGCTCGTATTGCAGATGAGAGAAGAAATCGAACATCGCCTTGTGCACGCGATTGCAGATAGGGCATCCACGAGTCGTTAAGTCGAACGATACACCCCCGGTGTCACGAACAGGCGCCGGTTCGGGCGCGGGTTTGGTCTCAGCAGGAGCCTGGATTTCGAAGGAGATCGGCGGAACGGCAGTCACATCAACTCTCGAAGACTGAGACTCTATCAAGCGGCCGCGTAAAGCCGTCAACCTCGTCCGCAGTTCCCTTAGCCGATCACATTGTTTCGCAAGAGATTCGCCAGCACTCGAATCGGATGAAGAAGCCGCTCTTCCTGCCACCGCCAACTCGACACGCTCCTCCACACTCCTCGCCACCTTTTTGACTCGCGAGATAGTGTTGTCCAGCCTCTCCTCGGCTACCGCGATGATTGCATCGCAAATGGCGACTCTGGCCGTCTCCAGAGTTCGTTGGAGTTCACGGTTGCAATGACGCGCCAGCGAACTGCGAACCACTAGAGCGGGGAAGAGGCTGAATGCCGGCAGGCTGATCTGCTGCTGTTCCTGCTTTCCTGGATTGAGCGCCCGTGAGTTCGACTCCACTTCGATCTCTCCGAACTCCTCGGAGACCACAAAGGGCGTTGTCTCCAGCTTAAGAACCTCGGCGGTGATCTTGGGAATCTCACGAAACTGCGCCAGCAGCATCTGCAACTCCCGTTCTGCCGACTCTTTGAAAACGGGCCAGAGATTTCCCCATACTTCCGCAGCCCAGCGATCAAGGTCGGCGTTCAAATGCTTCAACTGCTCTCTTGCCAGGCCCTTGACGATTCGATACGACAAACTCCACCGTTGACGACGGATAGATTCCAGGATATCTCCACGGAGTGTCTTCTGTTCATTCTGCAGGATAGCACTTATCTCCCGCCTGGCGTGTCTCTCGGCTAACGCAAGGAGTCGTTCTCGCATTGAGCAAATGTCGTGTTCGCGTGATGAGCGGATCTGCTCAAGGCGTTTCTGGAGCTCTGTCCGAATCTCACGTACTTCGCCTTTGGAAAGAGAAGCTGCCCGCGCCTCGATGTCGATCTCACAGATCTCCTCGTCGATCAGCCGGATCGTCCTGTCCAGGATGGAGACAAGGAACACCGACATCCTATCGGTCGAAAGAAAGCCGGACAACGTTTCCTCAAAGCTCTTCATGCCACTTCGCGCATAGCCATCCATGTCGCCTTCGATCTTCGCTCTAAGGCCGTCCTGACAGGACAGAGGAAATATCCGCACTGAGTCGGTGTCCATAATGGACCGAAGGTTCTGAGAGATGAATTGCAGCACCTCTTCACATTCGCCGACGCTAAGCAGATCAGTCTTGTTTGCTACGAAGAAGACCTTGCGGACATGCTCGCGAATCTGAGCTAGAAACTCCGCCTCGTTACTGCTTAGAGGAGAGTCTACGGCTGTGATGAAAATAACTGCATCGCACTTGGGGAGGAAGTCCTGAGTGATCGCTGTGTTTGCTTCGATTGCGGACCCGACTCCCGGCGTATCCACGAACTCAAGCCCACGGCGAAGGAATGGGGAGGGAGTTTCGATGATGGCTCGTAAGATGCACTTGCGATTGCCCGGATTGCTTTTCTCCGTTACATATTCGGAGAGACTGGATAGCGGAGCTTCGCTGACCACATTGCTTCTTTCGCGCTCGATCAGCAGCCGCTCACGCGACCCGAACCGTAACACCGTGATAGCTGATGTCAGTGGAAGCACGCCGGTCGGAAGCAATGGACGGCCGATGATAGCATTCATCAGCGAGCTCTTCCCTCGTTTGAACTGCCCGAGGACTGCCAGCGTGAAATGATCCTCCGCCAGCTTCGCCATCAGATCGCGGAATGCCGCGTCTCGCCTCTCGCTCTTTCGCTCCTGAAGCACCTCGCGTATGAAATGCAGGTCACGAGCGATCACCTCCTTGGCTCTTGCGTAAGCTTCGATCTGACTAAGATCAGGGCTCGCCTCTTTGTGGTTTTCGCTCATGTGGAGTCCTCTATGCTCTTGCCAAATATCTCTCGGTACAGGTCTTCTCCAAAGCTCGTCTCCAATGGTCTTCCTTCAATGAGCCTGAATGTTCGGATCCCATCGGGCTTTCTTTCGGCGCGCAGGAAGAGAACGTCTTTGGCATTCTTGGCGGATACGCCATGCGCGAACTCGTACAGATGCGTCACGAAAAAGACCTTGACGCGGTTCTCCAGCAAAGCGGAGACGATCTGCCTGGCGATCTCGGACCCCTCGCGGTCGTTTGTGGCGGCGAACGATTCATTGCAGAGCAGCATAGAGTCTGGCGCTAAGTGATCGACAATGTCGCTCATCCGGGCCAGTTCCTCATCGAGCTTCCCGCTCTGCATTGTCGTGTCTTCTTCCCTCTTGTAGTGGGTGAACAAACCCGTGCACAGCTCAGCCTGGAATGACTCGGCAGTGACAAACATTCCGCATTGCATCATGATCTGCGCCAGGCCCACGCTGCGAAGAAAGACCGACTTGCCGCCCTGGTTAGCGCCGGTGATGATGACCAGGTCTTTCCCATCGGCATCAGCTGTGTTAGCGACTACTTTCTGTTCTGACAAGACCAACGCAAGGCAAGCGTCGTATAGCTCAGTGAAGCGATGTCTGCGCTTGCCAGGGAGCATTGGATCAGGAAAGCACGTCGGTACCGCGTTGGATCTTAGCCGATCGTGCAGGTTCAGACAACCGATGTAGAAGGCCAACTCTGTCCTGAGCATGGTGAAGAAGCTCTCGACATGCTCAGCGGACTGGGCGACGGCGTTCGCCACAAGGTTGAGACCGTTGTCCCGCATCTCGCCCAGAATCCTGGCTCCAGACTCGTCGCGGGGATCAAGGCTGAATGTGTATTCCGGCTGCCCCTGGCCAAACAAACGTTGGAACCAGTTCGGACCATTGCCGTTCGGTTGGCGCAAAGTGTAGTTGATGCCTTCGAGTCCCTCGCCTATCTCGGCGCTCAGCAAGATCCCTTTAGGGAATTTCAGATCATTCAGATGATGCCGAATAGTAGCAAGATACTCGTCGCTCAGTTCACGATCAAGCATTGTGAAGAGCGTTGAGAAACCCTCTGACGTGAACTGCTCGGCATTCGCTCTGGCCAAATTCCTTAAATTACGCAATCCATCCACCAGCATCTCCATCAGTCGGACCGATTCCATCAGAATGCCGCCTGGATACCGGCTGAAGATGGCAAGCCAGCGACTCCTCTTGCTTTCGAGTACATCAACCACGTGGCGGTAGAGCTCCCTTACCACTTGCGCGTTCCGGATACAGTCTTTCAGTATCGCCTGCCGGTAAAGGACTGTCTTCAAGTCACTCCGCAGGCCGGAGAAAAGTGCTTTCCGGACTACCTCAAGAAGCAACTTGTCGTCCCCCGCCATAGCAGTCATCAGCGTGTTAAGCTCAAGGTCTTCCGTCAACGCTACCTCGTTCCACGGCAGTTCCTGCTGCACGTCGAAGTCCTGATCGCGATACATCAACAGAACTCTCATGGCGTCATCCGCTTCTTCAGCCAATCGTAGGTCAGGCGATACTTCTGCGCAATTGCCAGCGCGTACGCCAGTCCGTTGGCGGGTTGTCTGGTAAGCCTAAATGTGCGAACCGACGGATTATCGGGGTCTATATCGCCGACTATACTGACTGTCTTCTCGTTAAGCGATGCCAGCTCATCAAGGAACGTCACGCAGACGCAGAGCATGTCCAGCCTTGACAGTTTCTCCATGATGTTCTTGCTGAGATAGATGGCGTCTTTGAGCATCGTCGACGAGAACATCTCGTTGATGATGATTATGCTGTCTGGGGTCGCCTGATCGAGTATCTGATGCACGTGAACCAGTTCCTCCGCCAGCTTGCCGCGTAGCGACTGAATATCCTCCTGTCTCTCAAAGTGGCTGAATATACGGTCGGGCAGAAAGAGTCTTGCCTGGGCGCCGGGGACTGGACAGCCCAAGCTAGCCAGGTAGTGCACCTGGCCGAACATTCGAGCGAACGTGGTCTTGCCGCCCTGATTTGGCCCCGAGACAACAAGGATTCGTTCGTGCCCCGACAAGGAGAAGTCGTTGGTTACTACTGTCGCTCCGTCTCGAAGCAATTGGGCGGCAAGCGCGAGATCAAAGGAATCTCGAGCCTCAATCTCCTTTGAATCATTCGAAAGCCGGGGATAACAGAAGCTCAGGCCGGCTTGCCGGAGCCTTCCAATGTGCTCCAGATAAGCTACGTAGAACTGGATCTCTCTATCAAACCGGTTAATTGTTTCATCCAGGTATGAGAGATGATCTCTGTAGAATGCTTCCAGAGCACCGAATGTCTCCGGGTACAATCGTGCAACCTGCTCAACTACCAGTTCCTGAACGTGGTTCATACCTCGCAAGCGCAAGTCTTTCGCTCGATAGTCCTTGGCCGGGGTACGCCTGAACTTCTCAAAAGTGCGCTCGACTGTGGCGCTGTAGTCGTGCTCCGACTCGAAGTCGCGCACCGTAATGCTGCCATCTTTGATCAGCAAGCAGTAACGGACCGAAGACAGCGCCGACAGCAGCGATGACATATCCGTGAGAAGCTCCTGAAAGGGATCTGACGAGGCGTATCCGACCAGGTGATCGCGAAATGCAAGCATGCCTTCTGAGGTCAGGTCGAGCTTGGTTAGGTCTCGCGTCAACTCCTCTATAGCCTGGCAGTACGATTGCACAGCGCTCAACAACGAACGCTCCTTTTCATATCTATAGTGACCATTGTCGCCAGGCAGGAGGGCACGCATCTGCCTCATCCGCGTCGAGAATGCCTGAATCGCAGCCATCACGCTATCTGATTCCAAGTCTCTCATGACATCCTGACGATATATAACAGTACGAAGATCCTGCAGAGGAGCGCAGAAGAAGGGCACAAGGTCGTAGTCCTTTCGCCCAGTCGTAACGGCATCGACGATCTGATCCAGGTTCAGGTCACGGAAGAAGTCAGGCGCGCTCGTTTCCTGCACGATCGCCTCGTGCACTCCTGGAAACAGAATACTGGAGAAACGCATAGAGGACATCTTGCTATTCTTCCTCCTTGAGCGCCCGCATCTCGTGCTGCCACACGTGCTCGGCTATACGTCTTCCTTTGTCCAGACCCGTGGTTGTACTGAACTCGAAGTGAAGACCGGCATAGACGCGACTGTCTGCGGCTTCATTTGCCGCCTCAGAGAAACTGCGGAACAGGCGCGTGATCTCAAGCGAATTCACCGAAGTCAGGACAAACGGAATATCGTCGTGGCCAAAGAAGAGCTCAAGCAGCCTCGAGGCCGCTCCGCTGACTGTGCAATGCGCTGACGTGTGTTCCGGCTCCGGCGTCGAGGTACCAAAAGGCTCCCACGCAGGATCGGCTTGGGTAAGCGGATTACCATCCGTATCGGCCTCCCTGATCGCCGTTTCGGGTCTCCAGAGGTTGAAGTGGTATTTGTCGTCCCAGGCTGAGATGACAGCATCGGCCATTGCTATGTTCAGCAGAGCAAAGATGCGTGCCATGTCGGGTAGCGATACCTCCTCTGATGACGCCGCCTGCTGAGCAATCAGGTTCCATAGGACCACCGTTCCAGCCCCATCAGACCAAAACTGAGCGATCTCAGTCTGGTCGTTCGTGCGAAATGGACTATTCTTCGCGCCAAGGCGCATTGTCCTGCTGAATGCCGACGCGTATTCCGGACTTGATAGTGCGGGATATCCCGCGCTCCGGAACTGGGAGCCGGAACTCATCGAAAACGGCGTTACTCTCGGCCAGTGCGGCGCATGAGCTTTCTCATAGCCGGGGGGCGTCGGTTTCCACGCTCCGGGATGATCTTTTTGCACATAAGGAACGACTTCGTCTGAATGATCGTGCTTTCGTCGGTCCAACACAACCTTGCCGGCGGACCGACCGAGTGCAGCACCTTGATTATCCATCGACAGGTGACCGTGCTTTGACAGAGCAGCATCGAGTGCTTCATCAAACAATCGAGATTGCCCTGGAAAGAGCTGCGTCAACACGACGTGAGCGGCTGCCGAACACGCCGCAATCCTTCGATCAGCGTGGATTTCGAGCGTCCGATGGGCGGCACTGGCAGCTTGGTTCATGGCGATGTGGACTATCGCCATTGTGCGCGAAGCCTCGGGCGGCCTCGCGCCAATGGCCTTCAGTGCATTAAGAGCGATATTGTTCCAAGAGACAATAGTGTCACTCATAGTCAGGTAATCACGGGTGGGCGTGTTCCATCGCAAGCGTCACGGGCGGCGCGTCACATACTTCGGAAGGACCGAAATACTGGATCGGTCCCGGGAAGACGTAGTCATCGTTGAGCGCCCAAGTGCCGCGATTCTCCGCAAACCTCCTGAACGGAACCTCCGCCAAGTCCACCAGTGCTTTCCCGATGACCGGCTTTGGCTTGCCCTTGCGCGTCTCAATACACAGCATTGCTGTGATCGGCGTCCCGCAGGCTGTCCACTCATCGGGGGACCACGTGACATGCTGGATGCCTGCAGTATAGCCCGTCAGGTTCGCCCTAACCAACTGGGCAGCCGTGTGTCCGAGTGAGTATGCGTAATCAGCATCGAAGTTCGACGGGGCCGCGCACCGGCCTTCATAACCGAAAAAGTGCGAGAGCGGATTAAATTTGATCTTCTTGCCCTGAGCGTTGAGTTGTCGTATCTTGTCCGAAACGAGGTCGATAAGAAGCCGTTCCGTTTCCACCTGCGAGAGCGGTACGTTGCCGTGGCTGTCGCGTCTGAGCAGGACCTCCTGCGTATCCTGTGGAAGTGAGCCATAGACACGGGCGTTGTGATCGGTAAGCCGGTTGCTTAGGTGCTGAAAGCGCTCGGAGTGATCTGGCAGGCTGTTGATGTAACCTTCCTCCTCGCCCAGCACCGCGCTAAGCTCATCGATCATGGTCTTGAGATCGGAGATGAACTCCGGCAGACCTTCGGGCACTATCACCACACCGTAGTCTTTTCCGGCCTTAGCACGCTTGACGATCACATCGACTATGCCGTCTACAATCTGCTCAAGGGTTGCTCCACTCGCTTCGATCTCTTCGGAAATAAGTGCAATGTTCGGGTGAGTCTGCATTGCACATTCGAGAGTGATGTGACTCGCAGACCGCCCCATAAGCCTGATGAAGTGCCAGTACTTCACGGATGATATCGCGTCCCGGCAGACGTTACCGATGAGTTCGGAGTAGACCTTGCACGCCGTATCGTAGCCAAACGTGATCTCGATCCGCTCACTTCTCATGTCACCGTCGATAGTCTTCGGCACGCCCACCACGCAGGTTTTGGATTGATGGCTTCTTAGGTATTCGGCTAGCACCGCAGCATTGGTATTAGAGTCGTCTCCTCCAACTATCACCAGGCCATCCACCTCCAAGTGTTCGAGATTGCGCCTGCACTGAGCCAGATCTTCGAGGCTCTCGATCTTGTCTCGTCCACTCATGATCATATCGAAGCCACCCGTGTTGCGGTAGGCATCGATCTTCTCGGCGGTAAGCTCAGTGTAATCGCACTCTACGATTCCCCGCGGCCCACGTAGGAAACCGAAGAGGCGGCTATCATTATTGGCTGCCTTGAGAGCGTCGAAAAGTCCGGCAATAACATTGTGCCCGCCCGCGGCAGGACCACCGGATAGGACTACACCTATCCTCAAAGCATCCGTTCTCAGGTTACTCTCGCCTTGGGCCAGTGTCACCATCTGCTGACCATAGGTGTTAGGAAAGAGCGCTCTGATTTCTGCGGCGTCTGACGCCGCCTCGGTTGGTGTTCCAAACTCGACCTTTATCTCTGCCTGACGCAGAGCCTTCGGCAACTTCGGTCTATATGCAGTTCGTGCTCTCTGCAGCGCGGAAATACCATGATCCATTGCTAATCCTCCTCATACGAGCGGTTCGTTACTCTTTATCACTCGACCAGAGATTGCCGAGGTATTTAGCTTCCACAGGGAAACCGTTCTCAACGGATTGCCTGATTACATCCGCAATCTCCGGATAAAGCTCCAAACCAGCAAGATCGTTCAACGGCACGAACTCGGCAATGTCAAGGTGCTCTCCGTTTTCGTGCCTTTCGATAACCACCTTTGCCTGGTCCACCAACTCAGCCAGATAGAACAGATTCAGGGTATGCGTGCTCTGACTACGAGGGTTGAATGTCTCAACGATGTATACCAGGCGACCCGGCTTCACCTCAAACCCTGTCTCTTCACGTAGTTCCCTGGTCAACGCATCGGGCAGTGTCTCGAACTCCTGAACGGCTCCGCCCGGAAAAGCCCAATATGACAGCCCACGGCGTCTATGCTTCATCAGTAGAAGTTTATCGTCCTTTACTACTATTCCGGCGACTCTTACTTTCATCGCGTTTGTCCTCCTCACACGCAGGTTTCATACTATGCCTGCTGCGCAATTGTTCGGCTTCTCTGAAAATGGCCTCGACCTTGTAAGAAACTATCAAATCCTCCGCCGCTACAGCCATCGGTGTTTTACCCTCCTCAGCGTACCGGATGACTCTGAGCAAGGCGTTAAGGGTGGGCAACCGCAACGACTTCAGCGACCGACGGACGGTCCGGCGAAAAATATCCTCTTCTTCCTCGATTTGAGATGTGCTCTGCCTGCTCAAAAGTCTCGACCTCCAATTGTCGTGGCTATCGTTCGGAAATGAATCCACTAACAAAAGCGCCAGCAAGCACCGTCAATACCATAAAGACGAGAAAAGCAACAATTGCGGCCTCTATGGCATACCTGAACGGCTCCCTCTTGCTCGGATAATGATGAGACCATTCCTCATATGTAATCAGGAATGCGGCTAGCGCGGCCAAGACGCTGAACCCCAGTCCGATAACATAGAATGGGCTGACCGATGCCATAATGCTGCTCCTACCCGTAATATGCAAAAAGCTCCTGTTCCAAGTCCTTGCACAGACGTGCAAAGAACTAGAACAGGAGCCATTAGTCCGATTCGCTGGACTGTTTTCCCAAATGGGGAGGCGGCCCTCCATCGCCTTCATATTTCATTCCATATATACCATTTTTGGGTCTAGCAGTCAACCGGCCTGGCGCACGATCTTGGGGGGATATTTGGTGATCCCCTTTGTGTTTACCTGGATAGCGCGGTGGGCATCAAGAGTTGAGAACGATTTGGGGGTTTGTTATGAATATACGGCGGCTTGTCTTGGATGTCGATAAAGCTAAGGCCCGACCGTCGGTGCTGGAGATCGCCGCCTCCATCTGTTCTTGCTCGGGGGTCGAAAGTGCCAATGTGACTGTTACAGAGATTGACCTTGAGACGGTGGGTATGGATATCACCATCGAAGGCCAGCAACTCAGCTATGAGGAGATCCTTAAGGCAATCGAGTCCACGGGCGCCGTGGTGCACAGCATCGATCAGGTCATCTGCGGCGAGCACATGATCGAGCAGGTAAAGCGGGCACGATGAGGCTTGTCAGCTGGCTGTTGAAGCGAGAGAATCGCCTTGACCTTACGGCGGGCCTGTGCGACGGGATTCAGACCGCGCTGATCCTGGCTGCCGGCAGGGTACTCAGTTCCGGATCACGGATGAGCCCTGGTTTCATATTGCGGGTGGCCGCGGTCGGCGGGATCTCATCGGTGTTCGTCTTCTTCGTCGGTCACTACGCTCTTCTTCGCAGCGAACTGACAGAAGCGGAGCGCCAACTGAACCTTGCCTCTCGCGGGCGTCTTGCAAGCTCCAGACTGGGCCGAGCGGCGCTCGTCGAGGCGACGCAGGGTGCGCTCTTGGCGAGCGTGTGCAGCTTCTGCGGAGCATCGCTGCCACTCGTTGTCGGTGTGCTTGTGCCGGAACCCCGATGGACAGCTATCGCCGTCTCTTTGCTCGTGCTCTCGGCGCTCGGGGTCCTTTTGGCAAGAGCCGTTCACGGCAGCCCGATTCGCTGGGCTGCCGGCCTCTTTGTCGGAGGAGTAGTGCTGACCTTCGTGGGACAGAAGCTCAATATCATCTGAACGAAACGTCTGCCACGCCCGCTCACCATACTTCGATAAGGTTTTCTACGCCATGGACACCCAGCATGCTCCCCACAATTTGCTCAGCCTCTTCGTTCCATTTCTGCGTCTTTGCACGACCTATGAGACGTATGATGCCATCGCTTGCCTCGATCCTTATTGCCTCCCCCACGAGTCGCTCATCCTGACGTATGCGCTCTCTTATCATCTGCTCGAATATGCGGTCGTGAAACTCTCTCATCAAACACCTCCCTGGTTTCTAGTCGCCACGCGCTCTCAGCGTTCCGACAACAAGCAGAAGCGGCACAGACAGCAACTGAGCAGCCATTGAAAAGACGACGAGGCTGGTGATCGAGATGCCATAGAGATAACCCAGAAGAACGCTCCCTGCAAACCACGCAATGCCGTAGCCCGTATTGAATACGCCATAAGCAGTTCCTCGCCTGTTCGCAGGTGCCATGCCAGCCACCGCAGCTCGCATAACCGACTCATGAGTGCCTATCCCAATCCCCCAGAGTGCCACTCCAACGAGGGCCATATAGAACCCGCCAAGGAACACAAGTGGAGCAAAACCCAGCGCGATAACAGCAGACACGGCAAGAACACTCAGTCCGAATCTATCAAAGAGTCTTCCGAATAGCAGTGCAGCCAGAGCAGCCGTGCCCATCGCCACCGCGTAGAACACCGGTATCCAATGTTTCGAGATAGCTGTCCCCTTACTGAAGTGGTAAGCGATGAGCGGATAGTCCGCGAAGCCTGCGGCAAGCAAGGCAACAGCGCCCAGGTACAGCCAGAACGTTTTTGGATAACGCCCATCTGCTGCTGCTTCCGTTATCGGCTCCAAGTCTCGCGGTGACGGATAGAGTATTCGAGCGACTATCAGGATAGTTACAGCCAGAAGTGCTGGAATAGCAAGCACCGCGAAGCCCAATCTGTAACCGCCCTTGAGAAACAACACGAGAGAGACAATAAGAGGACCCAAGACAGCACCGATCTGATCCATAGCTTCGTGGAGGCCAAAGCCCCATCCTCGCCCGATCTCTTTGGTAGCATGGGAGAGCATGACGTCGCGTGGAGGGTTCCGAATGCCCTTCCCGAATCGTTCAGCAATGATGAGAGCGGCCGCGATCTCCCACCGACCCGCAAGTGCAAGAAACGGAACGGCGAACAGGTTCAGCGCATAGCCAAAGAGGGTGATCGTCCAATAACGACCTGTTTTGTCGCTAAGAAAGCCAGACGCAAGCCTGACCACATACGCTATCAGTTCACCGAACCCGGCGACAAACGCAACGGTTGCGGCGCTAACACCGAAGCTTCCAAGGTAAGGTCCGGTGACGCTTCGCGCTCCCTCGTAGGTCATGTCAGCAAACAGACTGACTATCCCGAGCAAGATGACGAACTTGACAGCCCTCCCTCTCACAAGAGCCGTGCTCAGTGTGTTTGCTCTCACGCTATCCTGTTCCTCCAAAGGGATCTACTGCATAAGGTTGGCATAAACGCTTGGATAGCGATCAATCGCCCATTCGCGGATCGACATGCCCTGACCAGTCTTTCGGTAAAGATCGAAGAAGTCGTCCATTGGATGGGCTGATCCAAAAGATAAATGTCCATAACGCCAAGTGAGCTGATTGGACTGCGCTTTGTCCAGCGGCACTCCGTTGTAAATGTTCACGTAGAGTGTGCACGCAAGTCCTGTTCGATCCGCCCCCCCGGCACAGTGAATCAGTATTGGGCGAGGTAGCGTCTCAAGCGCGATCAGCAGTCTGCGAACTTCCTGTGGCCGAGGCAGCTTTCCTGCGCTCATACTGACATCAACGTGGGCAATTCCCATCTGCCTGCACACCGCCCACTCATTTCGCAGCCTTGCATCTTCCGGCAGATGGCCCCGCAGGTTTACAACTGAGCGGATGTGGTTGGTCTTCAGTGTATCAACAAGCTGCGAACCAACCAACTGACCACTTCGGTAGACTCGACCCGGTTCCACAACGCGGACATTGCCATCAAACACGCCTACATAGCTCAATGCTCCTATCACAATGCCGATTGTGATAAGTGCGATCCAGAGTCCGCGCAGCAGCCTCCGCCTAAAAAGTGCTTTCCCAGTTGTTCCTGTCTTCTCAATCAATCCGTCCCCTCCTAGTGGTTTATGGAACTCGCAACAAGGGCATCGCGCAGAGCGTTCTTGAGACCCTTTCCCACGCCGTCGCTAAGTCTGAACCCAAGAGCGGAGGCACATGAGCCGACGAACCCCAGCCCGAATCGACCAACAGCGGAGAGCGCGTAGCCGACAAAGACGATAGCTTTGCGCATGCCAAGGTGTCGGATATGTAACCGGCTCCGATTTTGCCGAGGCTGACGACGGTGGTTAGCAAACCTTCGATCATGCCGATGAACTCCTTGTTGAGTCCGAGCACTGTCGAGTAGAAGAGAGGCAGGACCGGCTGGATCATCTCCTGCGCTAGACCGCCGAAGAATACCACCCAGCCAAGCGTGATGATGTTGCGTTCTACGTTCGCATCTTTCCTCGTCGGCGGCTTCCCGCTGATTGTCTTCACTGCCTGCTGCCTCTTTCCAAAGCTATTCTATAGGTTGTTTCACTCCGGCTCTTAGCACCGAATCCCGGCTTACCAAGCCCTTGAACACGCCATTCTCATCGATAACCGGGAGCCTCTTTATGCTGTGCTCGGCCATTATCTTTATGGCATCCTCGATGCGCGTGTCTTCCTGCACCGTCACAAGGCCCGTCTTCATTATGTCCGCCGCTTTCCTGGCCTGTGTCTGCTCGATGAGCAGTTCATGCTTGCGAGCTAGTTCGGTGAACGGAAGTTTCCTGATAAGATAGTCCCACATTCCCGCTCGATGCTCGGAGAACAAGCCTAATAGGTCTGCGTCGGAGATCAGGCCGAGCAGCTTTCCTTCGCTGTCAACTACAACCACGCGCTGGATATCGCTGTCGTCGATTAGGCGGACAACTTCCTCTACAGGAGTATCAGGTCGCACAGTATGCGTGTCGCGGCGCATGATATCTCGGACGAGTGTGATGTTGCCGACTGAAACATTCTGCGCCTTGATTGCTTTCCAGTCCGGGGTCTCTCGGGTAACAATGTGGAACACGTCAGAGCGTGCAATCACCCCGACAATCTCACCCTGCGAGTTGATGACCGGCAGCCGCTTGAGATGATGCTTGAGCATGATGTCTACCGATTCACTCAGGCGTTTATCTTCATTGACCGTCGTAACGGGCTTAGTCATTATCTCGCCGGCAGTCCTATGAGATACAGTCTCCAGGAACTCCTCGATCTGGTGCTCCTCAAGCTGTGCCAGCAACCCTAGGCGAACGGGCATGCCTGCTCGCGAGATAAGGTCTCCTTGTGTTATGATCCCGATTGGATGCCCGGCCGGATCGACAACAGGGGCGGCATTGAAATCGTGACTGAGAAGCAGGCGTATCACGTCACTCACCGGTGTTCCTTCGGAGACAGTCTGAGGAGAAGTAGTCATCGCGTCCTTGACTCGCAGCTGCCTGGGAATCAGTCGTTTCTGAGTTCGATGGAGGCGGACTTCCATGTCCTCGACGACTACTATGCCGTCGGTGACCACCTCTTCGATTCCAGGCAGGACAGCATCCAGTTCGGCGGCGGGCAGGATCACCTCAACCTTTATCGGCATATTGAATGAGAGTATCTCGATCTTGTTGCTCGCGATCTCGCCGTTTTCATAGCAGCCGGCAAGGCCCCGGGTGACTATGCATCGAGCGGCTGTGCCTGACCTGCGCACGTGATCGACGATAGCGTCCCATACCGAAATTCCCTGCCAGCGTGCCTCTTCGCTTGTAAATACCTCGATGACGTTGTATCTGAGTGGCACTGCAATCCTCCTTTACTGAGTTTCAGGTAATGTAGTGACAACCTGGCAGAAGGTTTCGTGCTCGATCCGACCCGCCAGTACGTCACATCATTATGCGAAACTCATTAGATAAACTTGGCTAGGAACAAGCCGACCTTCACAAGCGCAAGGCCGCCGATGTTGTTGATCGCTATGTTGGCAAGAGCCAGGTTAGTCATGCCGTTGTTGGCGTTATTGATGGTCTCAAGGCTGTAAGTCGAAAATGTGGTGGCGCCCCGAGAAAGCCTGTTATAAAGAACAGCCTGAATTGAGAGCTTATCCCGCGCAGTTCGCCCAGTCTGAAGATTATTCCCATAAAGAAGCAACCCATAAGGTTCACATACAACATGCCTACCGGAAACACTGAACCATAGGTCTTTGTGGAGAGAAGCGTCACTCCATACCGGGCCGGAGCTCCCAAAGCCCCACTCAGCAATACAAGGGCTATTTTCAACTATCAGTCCGCTCCATTTCGTTAGGATCCTTATCGCACAATGGTCACCGTGCAGTGGGCATAGCTGAGTACTCGCTTTGAAACAGACCCCAAGAGCCACCTCTCTATCAGAGATTTGCCGCGGTGTCCCATCACGATCATGTCTACTTCTTTCTCATTTGCGTAATGGACGATCTGCTCCGCCGGATGCCCAACCAGAATCTCGAAGTGAGGGGTGATTCCGGCAGCACCAGCAGTCTCTCTCAGCTCGGCAAAATGCTTCTCGTAATACTGATTCGCGTTTTCCAGGATAGCCTCTGTCTCGACATCATCAGCAGGCTCCGGCGGACGAGCGACCGAAACAACGAAGACGTCAGCCCCAAACTTCGCGGCTATCTCGATACCGACGTCAAATGCCTTCCTGGCCTGCTCTGAACCATCGTAAGCTATCAGCAACTTGCGTATCATAATCGTTCCTCCCTACACTTTCTCCACGGTAGCATCCTCGTGCGAGCCGTGCAGCAGATGCCTTGGCAGATAGAATGCATTTGCTATCAACGTGGGCACCACGGCGCTCGCGATGACAGTTGCTACCAAATATGAATACTGACCTTGATTTATGATGTGGTGGGTCAGGCCGAACAGAGCTGAGATGCTTCCAAAAGTGAGGCCGGTTGACATCATCAGCGTCGTGTAGACCCCGTCGCGCTTTGCATTTCCAAAGAACTGAGTAACGGGATATACAGCCAGAAACTTCGCTGCCATCTTCACCAGCAGAAGGATGATAAAGACCAGGGGGGCCGCAATGAGCGCTGGTACCGAGACAAATGATCCTGCCCGAATGAAATAGAATGGCGTCAGCAACCCAAATGTAAGAGTCCTCAGACGTCTGACCAACACATGGTCTCTGCCTACTGTTCCCGCCAAGACCATTCCTATAATGTAAGCAGGCAACACGGCTTCACTTCCGGCCCACGTAGCAAGCGCCCCCATTCCGAACAAGGACAGCAGCAGGTACTTGGCCTCAAGCTCTGACGGTCTACCTCCATAGCGGCTAAAAAAGTGAGGCGTGAGCCACGGCAGCAGCCCGAATACGACCACGCTCACCACTCCGAAGATGAGCGTTCTCACAGTAAACGGCGAGAAGATCAGTCCCAGTGCAAGCACTGTACCAAGGTCATTGATGAAACACGCGGCAAGCACTACCTTGCCGAAGTTGGTCTTGTTCAGACCAAACTCCAGCATAACAGCATAAACAACGGCGACCGATGTTGTTGACAGCGCCACGCCTGCCAGCCAGCTTGCCCTTCCGCCCCAGTGGAAGACAAAGTAGGGGATTGCCGCACACCCGAGAAATGGCGCGACAAAGCCTGCAAGACCGATTCCCGTCGCCTGCTTCCATTTCAACTTGAAGACTGCCGGATCAAGCTCAGCGCCGGCAAGGAATGTCAGAAGGATTGCGCCAGTCCCCGACAGGAATGTTATCCACGAATCATTTGTGCCGAGAACTGCGCTGCCGATCAATGCTCCGATAATGAGCTGCGCGACCGTACCGACCACGATCTCGGAAAGAGCCGTCGCAATCCGCAGCCATATTGACAGCAGGGTGGCCACGAGAGCCAGCCCAAGCCATAG
>Ga0207433_10005059_pt1 | contig 23816 bp, 23 predicted proteins | sample YelNatPaOPGAMG01_FD_187559 | JGI IMG/M metagenome (GOLD analysis project Ga0207433, IMG submission 187559) | Hot spring thermophilic microbial communities from Obsidian Pool, Yellowstone National Park, USA - OP-RAMG-01 (SPAdes) (version 3) | ecosystem: Environmental > Aquatic > Thermal springs... | reverse complement strand
AGCGGTAAGCGAGTCCGAATCGGGTGGAAGTCCAGCGGTTCGCGGTATTCTTCAATCCCGACCGGTATTGAATCCCTAATCACTGAGACCGTGTTACTCCCATAATTTGCCACATAGGCTCGGTTCTATACTGGATTCAAGGTAAAGGTATGAGTAATAACCTTAAATATCAAGGTTTTCAACATATTTGGCGTTAGCCTCAATGAATTCCCGTCTCGGCTCAACCGCATCACCCATCAAGATGGAAAACAACCGATCCGCTTCTGCCGCATCTTCTAAGGTCACCTTCTTTAAGATACGCTTTTCCGGATTCATTGTCGTTTCCCAGAGTTGTTCTGGATTCATCTCACCCAAACCCTTATACCGCTGAATCTCAACCTTATCCCCTTTGTGCTTCTTTAGCATCGCCTCCAGTTCTTCATCGGAATAGAGATAGGTCTCTGTCTTACCAACCTTTACTCGGTAGAGTGGTGGCTGGGCAATACAGATGTAACCGGCTTCAATCAATGGCCGCATAAAACGATAGAAGAAGGTCAAAAGCAAGGTCCGAATGTGCGAACCATCAACATCCGCATCCGACATAATAATAATCTTCCGATAGCGCGCCTTTTCGGGATTGAAGTCGTCTTCACTAATCCCAGCCCCGATGGATGAGATGATCGTTCGAATTTCGGTATTGGTGAGGATTTTATTTAGCGACGATTTTTCAACATTCAGAATCTTACCCCGCAAAGGGAGCACCGCTTGAAATCGCCGGTCGCGGCCTTGTTTGGCTGAACCGCCAGCCGAATCGCCCTCAACAATATAGAGTTCACACTCGGCAGGGTCTTCGGATGAACAATCGGCAAGTTTTCCAGGTAGGGTATCCGATTCTAATAATGACCGACGCCTTGCCAATTCCCTTGCCTTTTTTGCTGCCTCGCGTGATTTTGCTGCAGCAATTACCTTAGCCACTATCTTATTAGCAACAGTTGGGTTTTCTTCCAAGTAGGCACTCAATTTCTCGGCAACGGCTGACTCCACAATCCCTTTCACCTCACTATTCCCCAATTTCGTCTTGGTTTGTCCTTCAAATTGTGGGTCAGGCAGTTTGACCGAAATCACCGCGGTCAACCCTTCTCGGGTATCATCGCCCTCCAGTTCAATCGTATCTTTTCCGGACTGGGATTTTCGGGCATAGTCATTAATGGTTCGGGTGAGGGCAGCCTTGAAACCAGATAGATGCGTGCCACCCTCATGGGTATTAATCGTATTGACAAAGGAGAAGATATTTTCTAAGAAACTGTCATTGTATTGGAATGCAACCTCTAATTCCACGCCATTCCTTTTGTCCTCAATATAGATTGGTTTGTGCAGGCGATTCCGACCCGTATCTAAATAAGTGACAAAGTCAACAATCCCGCCAGGAAATTTAAAACTCTCTTGCTTACCGGTTCGTTCATCAATCAAATCAATCAAGAGATTACGATTGAGATAAGCCAATTCCCGCAAACGGGTGCTCACTATATCATATTTGAATTCAATCTTCTTAAAGATTTTCTTATCCGGTTTAAAGGTAATTTTGGTGCCGGTCTTTTTTGTTTTACCCAAGACTTTAAGTGGTGTTACCGTCTCACCCCGTTCGTAGCGTTGGTGATAAATCTTACCATCCCGATAAACCTCTGCCTCCATAAATTCGGATAAGGCATTGACCACTGAGACACCAACCCCGTGTAAACCACCGGAAATCCGATAGACCTTATCCTCAAATTTCGCCCCAGCGTGAAGCATCGTCAAGACCACCTCAAGTGCTGGCTTTTTCTCAGTTTCGTGAATATCAACTGGGATACCCCGACCATTGTCTTCAACCGATACTAAATCATTATCCAAAATCGTGACAATGATATGGTCACAATAACCGGCTAATGCCTCATCTACCGAATTGTCCACCACTTCATAGATTAAATGGTGTAACCCTCTAACCCCAATATCACCGATATACATTGCGGGTCGGCGTCTGACCGCCTCTAACCCCTTTAAGACATGAATCTTGGTTGCATCATATACTTCTGCCATAGTTGAATTTTAACAAGAAACCAAAAAAAATCAAGTCCAAATTTTACCATTTTAGCCCAAATGGAAGGTGTGATTCGGGCACAATGCGAATCCGTCTCAAGCGGAAATCGGCAGACAAATAAATGCCAACCTGAAGGTTTGCCCTACGCTATGCTTCTTGTGGTTTAATATATTTATGCTTTCTTAACTCATTAACCGAAACCGGATATCTTTAACCACTGGTTTTATTTCGCCCTCAGATTTTTTCGTCTTGGCCGTTAAGTTAATCACTTGGTTTAATTTTTCAATAATCGTTCTTTTTAAATAGATGAGTTCATTCATCCAAGCCGAATTATCCACCAAGACAACCAACACCCCATTCTCAATTGTATAGGGTCGGGTATGCTTTTTCACCTCTTTCCCCACCACCCGATTCCAGAGTAAAAGTGCCTTTTGTTCGGCGAGTTTTTCGGATAATTTGAGTTTATCCAAGACCTCGGGTAAAAAATCACCTAACAATTGGGGTGGTGGTGTTTTTTTATAATTCCGCATCATAGTTTTTTGGTCAAAGCGGTTAGCCAGATATCTTTAAGCCGAGCAATTGGTGCCTCAACGATTTTTTTCTTACCGCTAAATATCTCAAGATAGGGTTTAGCAAAAGTCTTACCAATCTGGGCAACCGGTAGTCCATCCAAGACTTTTTCAAAATCTTTTCGCTTCTTTTCGCTCACCTCACACAAGAATCGGGTATTGGATTCTGAGAATAGGATAGTATCGTCGCGCAGCCCTAACTTGCCGGTGATAACCGATGCCAAATCAATCTCCACACCAATCTCACCCGCAAGCGCCATCTCGGCAATCGCCACGCCCAAGCCACCCTCGGACAAATCGTGCACCGCTTCCACTAAACCAAGACTGATTGCCTTATACAATTGGCGCATAATCATCTTACCAATCTTGGCATCAACTTTGGGCAGATTATTACCCAAATAATTGTAAAGACTATAATATTCGGAACCGCCTAATTCATCATTCGTGGTGCCTAAAAGATAAATAAAAGAATCCGTCCTTTTCAAATCCATCGTAACGGTCTTTTTAACATCCGGAATAACACCAATCGCTGAGATTAAAAGGGTTGGTGGTATTGCCAAAATTGTTCCATCTTCTTTCGTAAATTCATTATAAAGCGAATCCTTGCCCGAGATGAACGGTGTGCCGTATTGGGCAGCGATGTCGTAACAGGCTTGGCAGGCACGCACTAAACCACCTAAGACCTCGGGTCGGTCCGGGTTTGCCCAACAGAAATTATCTAAGAGTGCGGTTTGGGTAATATCGCCACCGACCGCGGTTAGATTCCTTAGCGCCTCATCAATCACTGAGCCTGCCATCCAATAAGGGTCAATCAGACCAAATCGGGGATTAATCCCACAGGCAACAACAATCCCTTTGGGACTTGTCCGAACCGGTTGCAAGACACAGGCATCCGAAGGACCAAGGTTATTCTTGCCCAAAAGTGGCTTTAAACAAGTCCTTGCCTGAACCTCGTGGTCATATTGCCGAATAACCCATTCCTTACTGGCGATATTGATTGAACCCAATAGACGGAAGAGTATCTTGGTCAAATCGGTTGGAATGGGTAGTTCGGGCTGTGGATATAAAGGTTTTGACCAGACCGCCTTCTTTTCAATCTTGGGCCAACCCGAATGGAGAAATTCCAAATCAATCTTACCAACCCTTCTGCCTTGATAATAGAGGTGTAACATTTTATCATTGGTCAAAGAACCAATCACAGTCGCCTCAACATTATGATTTTGACAAAGGTCAAGGAAGTCCTTCCGTTTTGCCTTGGGCACAAACAGAATCATCCGTTCCTGGGCTTCCGAAATCCAGATTTCGGTATAGGAGAGTCCGGGATATTTTAAGGGCACTTTTGCCAATTCAACCTTGGCACCACAAGGACTGGCTAACTCGCCAATCGCACTGGAAAGACCACCACCACCACAATCGGTTATCGCATTGAACAGATTCTTATCCCTTGCCGCAAGTATCACATCGGTAACTTTCTTCTCCTCAATTGGATTACCAATCTGGACCGAGGACTGTGAGATTTTTTCGGACTTTTCGGTCAATTCTAAGGAGGCAAAGGTAACACCGTGAATACCATCCCGACCGGTTCTACCACCAACCAAAATGATTAAATCACCCGGTTGGATTCTCTTCTCAACCTTATCTTTTGGTAAGAGACCGACTGTCCCACAATAGACCAAAGGATTAGCCAAAAACTGGTCATGAAAAAAGATAGCGCCATTAGCCGTCGGAATACCCATCCGATTACCATAGTCCCGCACCCCGGCTACTACCCCTTTCATTATCCTTCTTGGGGCTAAAATCCCTTTCGGGATTTTCTCTTGCGGATAATCCGGTCGGGCAAAACAGAAGACATCGGTATTAAGGATTGGCTTTGCCCCTAAGCCAGTCCCTAAACAGTCTCTAATTACCCCACCGATCCCGGTTGCTGCCCCACCATAAGGTTCTAAAGCCGAAGGGTGATTATGCGTCTCAACCTTAAAAGTGATTGCCCATTCGCTATCAAATTCAATCACCCCCGAATTATCTTTAAATACCGAAAGGCACATTGGGTGATTCAACTCTTTAGTCACCCGAAAGATGGTTGACTTCAATAGATTATTTATCCTTCGACCATTATAAAGAATAATACCGGTAAAGGTCTTGTGCTTACAATGTTCGGACCAGGTTTGGGCAAAGGTCTCTAATTCAATATCGGTTGGATTCCTACCCAACTTAGTATAATATTCTCTTAGGGTTTGCATCTCTTGCCGATTAAGCGCAAGTTGGCGTTTTTGGGATAGTTCTAACAACTTATCATCATCTTCACCAATAATTGGTATTTCATTGATCACAAACTTATAAGGGGCAGGTTTTTCAAATATCCTCTCCCCTTTCTTGGCTTGGTGTTGAATCAAAGGGTTATAAAGCAGGCTACTAGTAACTTTTTCCAAATCTTTTCGCTTACAATTCTTGGCAAATAGATAACGCTTCGCGGTCTTCACCTCACAATTTGGATAACCCATTGCGGTCAGTGCATTGATGATATTTTCCGCCGATGGGTCCATCACCCCAGGATTAAAAACAATCTCAATTGAACGCCTTTGCGGTTCAGGCTTTTTGCCGAGATAAAAAGATTCGGTTATCGGGTCACAGAGCAGGGTATAAGCAATATTCTCAATATCTTCTCGCCTTTTAATCCCGGCGATAAAATAGATTCGGATGATTTGGACATCTTTAATACTCTTTATTCCCAAATCAAAGATATCATGCATTAACGCATTGGCTTCGGGGTCAGGGGTAAGTTTTTTAATCTCAATCCGCCAAAAATCCTCTTTCACAAACTTATCATAATTACTAATTCAGTCAAAGTCAACCCAGAATTTGCCGTAGCGTTGGGGCTTGTCCCCAACCAATTCAATTAATGTCGGGCAAACCTTCGGGTTTGCGAAATCTTTTTTCACCCAATCCCTTTTTCATCCGAAATAAGTTAGGGAGTAAGGGAGGAGGGAGTGAGGGAGTAAGATTATTTTGATAAAGAAGAAATCAAGCAGTTTAGCATCCGGCTTATCTCATCAACCCTCTCTTGTAGTCTTATGTATTCCTCGCCGGTTAAGTAATTCAAACGAAGGGAAATCTCCAACTGGGTATCAAGTTCACTAAGCGAACCACGGGCGTTGTAAAGGAAATGCAAGTATTCCTTTCTACTCTTTCGTGCTGCTCCTTCCGCAATATTGCTTGGTATTGAGACCGATGCCCTTTGCATCTGAACGATAATGCCGAATTGCTCTTCGGGAGGGAATTTTTTTAACTCCTTATAGAGTTCCACTATAAAGTCAACCGATTTCTGCCAGAGACTTAATTTCCTGTGTGGCTTTTCTGTCATTTTTCACCTCCTCTCTTACTCCCTCCTCCCTCAACATCCAATCCTTTTTTCATCAAGGGTTTTTCAAATGTGGAATGTGAAACGATAAATGCGGAACGATGATACGGAAGTAATAAAGATTTCTATTTCCAACTTCCGAATTCCGCATTCCACCTTTCAACTTTCCTCACCCAATCCTTTTTTCATCAAGGCAAAAATCGTGAGCCGTGTCCGTGTTCCGTCTTCCGTATTCATAACGACTTGTAAAGTTTTGTGAGCATCATACTGATTCGCTCATAACTGCTTTCAAGTTCCTCATAGTTGTCCTCTTTAAGATATTGGAGATCTTTTGCTAAAAGGAGTTGATACCTTATTTCGCCACAAGAACCCTTGGCAATACTGACAAAGTGTTGAAATTCTTTCCTGCTCATCCGATAAGCACCTTCCATTAGATTCATTGGTATTGATGCGGCCGCTCTTCTCATCTGAGATATTAGTCCAAATCTTTCGCTTGCTGAGAATTTCTCAGTTATTTTATAAATTTCAAGTGTCAATTTATGCGATAATTTAAAAACATCAAGGTCTTCTGCTCTTTTCATCGATTTCCTCCTTTTCGGTTAACGGGCAACGGTCACGAACAACGGCCATCCCGTCGCAATCCTTTTTTCATCAAGGCAATGTTTCAGACGGGTAGAAGTTATGCTGTGCTGACGATTATGACTATCAGAATGTAAGTCGCAATCCTTTTTTCATCAAGGCAATGTTTCAGACTTTTGTAGAGTTTATATAAACTAAAAGAGAGAATAAAGGAGAGAAGTCGCAATCCTTTTTTCATCAAGGCAATGTTTCAGACAAACTCAACAACACAATCCCAAAGTAGGATTTTACCTATACCAAGGTCGCAATCCTTTTTTCATCAAGGCAATGTTTCAGACAAAAAAATATCCGAATTTTGTTGAAAAAAATGCAATAATATATCGTGTCGCAATCCTTTTTTCATCAAGGCAATGTTTCAGACTAAAACAAAAGAGAGTTAACCAGACGTTAGAGTTGGGCAAGCAAGTTTGTCGCAATCCTTTTTTCATCAAGGCAATGTTTCAGACACGAGTTGATTGTCTTCCAGCTCATGCGACGGATCGAAGAGGGAAAAGGTCGCAATCCTTTTTTCATCAAGGCAATGTTTCAGACAAACATCTATAATATATAATAAATATAAATTTAAAAGAGAAGTCGCAATCCTTTTTTCATCAAGGCAATGTTTCAGACGGTGCGGATAAAAATGGCAGACTTTTGCTGATTGAAGTTTTTAAGAAAGTCGCAATCCTTTTTTCATCAAGGCAATGTTTCAGACAAATGATGAGAATCCTCGCCGTGACTCATGATACGATCTCGGGAGGTCGCAATCCTTTTTTCATCAAGGCAATGTTTCAGACATTGGGACTGACTTTTCGCCACTCGGACGGTGGCGGAAAGGAGAAAAGAAGTCGCAATCCTTTTTTCATCAAGGCAATGTTTCAGACAAAATGAAAGAAATCTGCACTTCTTGCGGAAGGAACCGGGAAGGGAAATGTCGCAATCCTTTTTTCATCAAGGCAATGTTTCAGACTAACTATTGAGACTAATCCTGTTATGTGGCGGTATAAAGTGCGGACTTGGGTCGCAATCCTTTTTTCATCAAGGCAATGTTTCAGACGAAACACAAAAAAGAACTAACCGAGACACAAAACTTAATGCGTATGTCGCAATCCTTTTTTCATCAAGGCAATGTTTCAGACACAATGGAGGTATTATGTCATACAAAAAGAAAAAACAAAGCCGATGGAATGTCGCAATCCTTTTTTCATCAAGGCAATGTTTCAGACGAAGCAGAAGGCAAGTTGATTTGGAATGTAAAATATGGCAAGGTCGCAATCCTTTTTTCATCAAGGCAATGTTTCAGACGCTAATGTTACGGTATGTTCTTTAACAATTTGGAGAATCCTTCTGCGTCGCAATCCTTTTTTCATCAAGGCAATGTTTCAGACTAAGATATTTCGACCGGATACATTATGTAATGAGTTCACTAGTCGCAATCCTTTTTTCATCAAGGCAATGTTTCAGACAGAGAAAGAGAAAAACTTGCAAGGGAAAACGAGGAAAAACTCCGCAGTCGCAATCCTTTTTTCATCAAGGCAATGTTTCAGACGAGAACTAGCAGAGAGAGAAAGAGAGGAAAAACTCCGCAGTCGCAATCCTTTTTTCATCAAGGCAATGTTTCAGACTAAGGAATTACTTCGGGATATGTTAAAAATGGTTATTATTGTTGCTGATGTCGCAATCCTTTTTTCATCAAGGCAATGTTTCAGACCCTTGGCAATTTAACCTATTAATGCTACTACACTTAAACCCTGCCGTTGGGTTGAGTGGCAAATTTCGGCTCATAAGTGCTCTCTTTTTTGTTATATTCTAATCAGCAAAAATGAATTAAGTCCTTTCCTATCAATCTGTTAGCAATTTTGGGTTGAACCCCCTTATTTTTTGCCCTTATTAGTCAACCCAAAACTATACGATATAGACTTCTTCGTCTTCGGTAACCGTGCCTTTGCCTAAAATGATTAATTTTCGCTTGCATTCTTCGCAAAGGTAATAAAACCGGATGGTGTCTTCGCTTGGTTTAATAAGGGATAAGAGTCTTAGTCTTAATCGGTCTAATTGTTCGCTTACCAAATTGCATTCAAAGACGCTATATTGAACCCAGGTACCGTAGTTTTTAAGGGTATTCAAAACCCGATTCCGTCTTTTGGTATTCTTTATGTCGTAAGCGATAGCGATAAACATAATTTATCCGATAAAGAAAGGTTCGTAGGGCTTTCTGCTTTCTACTGCTCGCATCATTAAATAGACCTGGTCGCGCATTATCTTTCTAATATTCGTTTTTGTCTTATTCTTCGGGTGCAAGAATTCGCTTGTCATCCTTTGTTCGTATTGAGTAAAAAAGACTCTTCTCCCCTCCGCGGTCAAAAAGAAACCTTTGTCTTCGTTACCAGTAAAATCTTCGGGTTTGAGCATTTGCCGGTTTATCAAATCAAGGGTTAGCATATCAATAACTGGGTGGCGCAGTTCTTCAACCAAATCTAATGCCAGCGACGGTCTCCCATAACTTATGCCGTGATAGAAACCTAAATACGGGTCAAAGCCAATAGCCGCAGTTAACGAGAAATATTCATTAGTTAAAAGGGTATAGCCAAGACTCAAAAGCGAATTTATCGGGTCTTTAGGTGGACGACGGCTCCGCTCGGTAAAGCAAATCTTGCCTTGGAAGAGTTTGGAAAATCCACGAAAATAAATCGCGGTGCAAATCCCTTCAACGCCCAAAATACCAGAAAGACTGTTTTTCTTATATAACCTTTGAAAAGAATCATCAATCTCAGTGATTTCGGTTGCGAAATCAAGTTCAGGATGGTTGTGGGCGAATCTTTGCAAGAGCCTTTTCTGGTTACGAATTTTACCCGAAACGATAGCCTTTGCCATTTCGGTTCGGAATTGTTCGTCTTTTGCTCGCTCGTATTGTCGGATGCGAAGAAGGATATTTTTGGATGGAACTGGTTCTAAAAACCCTTTCAGTCTGCCTTCCTGGGAAAGAAAAGAAGTCGGAATACCTTCTTTTAGTAAGAGTTCAAATACCGGTATTGTAATTGATGCCCTGCCGAATATCAGGACCCGGTCAATCTTGATAATTGGTAGTTGGAGTAAAAATTTGCCATCTTTCTCTACAATCAGACGGGTTTGGGTTCGTTGTAGTTTTGCACCCTGTTCGGTTAGATATAAAGTAGCCACTCACACCTCCTTGGGTTTCAGGTGCTTATATTATAACCGAAAAAATCCCAATTGTCAAAAGGGCGATGGAAAAATGCTGACGCCTATCGCTATCTCTTTATTTCATAAGAAGTTAGACGAAGAAATCAGCAGTAGAGCGAAAATGGGTTGGGATAGTGAGACCGTCCCCTATATTGCGGTAGTATATCCTGTGCCTTTGTCGTTGGTATCCTGTATTACACTCCCAATTGTCAAAGAGCGGTTAAATTAATCGCTCCAAGGAAAAGATAAATCTTTTTGGAGCTTTTCAAATTCAGTTATGTATTTTTTGCCATAATTTATGACATATTCCAAGAAGTCTTCGCTCGTCTTCTTGTTTATCGGTTTTATGCCGTGGGCTAATATTGAATCATTCCGTTCTTTAAGCAGTCCTTTCATCTTTTCGTCTTTATTGAATTCTTTACCAAGTTCATCACCGTAATCTTCAAGTAGTTGATAATCTTTGTGCAAACTGATTTTAATCTTGCCGTCTTTATTGTCTTTATAATTAGCTAACCAGCCCTTACTTTTAGGTGGTGCTTTACTGAGTTGAATATCGCCACTATCTTGTTGGTATTTGGTCATAAGCTGCCACTGTGCAAGCATTTCAACCGCTCGATAAAGACGAGCAACTGCATCATCGTATTTACCTTCTTCTATTCTACGCTTAGCATTATTTATTAAATCAACTACTGCAAAATGTGAAACCTTATTGTTTTTTAAGTCGATGCCAATTGAATGAATCAACTTTTTGGTTTCTTCGCTTACTTTAAATTGATTTAGGAGCGGATTTTGAAATTCAATTTTATTATACTGTCCAGCAAATTTGATGTGGTCAAACTTATCCCAATAACTGTAGGCATTGGCGATTTTAATCAGGTCGGCAAGAAGTAATTTTTCCTCAACGGTGAGCAATCCTTGAGGGAGGGGTTCTAAAAGAGCAATTGCCGATTCGAAGCGATATTTCAGGATTAAATCAACCGCATTGTCTATCGCATAAGAAGCAAATATGCCTTGTGGCTCAAAAGTTATCATTCTCTCGGAGCCTTCGATTACTTTCCGTTCATCGTTTCTTCGGACCGAAATATATTTAAGGCGACCGCAGCGAAATTTTGTTGCAACCAAAGCCAGAGCCGCCGACATTGGCTTGGTTCCGGTGGTAAAATCTACAATAGTATTCGCACACTCATAACCTTTCTCGATAAATCCATAAATCTTACCGTTCATTTCTTTAAAGATAGCTTCGATGTCATCTTTGTTTTTAAGAATGTGAATCTGAGAATTTTCATTTGTTCTTTTAAGTTCGGCGACGATTTTTTCGGCATTGGTCTTAGATTCTTGGGTGACGAATAATAGTAAGAAAGAAGGGTTTGCTTCGACAATTGATTTAATGAGTGGTTTTGTTATATCTGCTTCCGGCCCGGTGCCCATTCCAACCGTGGCAATAAAAAGAGATTTCATATCTCCTCCTTTTTTTTTATTTTGAATAGACTGTGCCAAAATTTGGTAAATAACGACGATAGTAAACAAAAAGCCATTTTGCATTTATTCTTTCTTTAACTGCACCCAACCCATTGGCAAAATTTCGTCAATTCTTTTTCGGGTGGCGGGGGGCTTCACCCGGTAGTTTCTAATACCCAGTTCTTCAGCAAGGATTAAACAAGATGTAGCATATGCAGTTGAACCTTGCCCCAAACGAATTATTATCCCATCAGATTTTATCTGGGCTTTATCTTTGTTAAGAACTTTCTTATAGAAATCATCGGTTAGGGAAAGGATTTTCTCTTCGTTAAAGACCGTATTCTGAGATTTGATTTCGGCAGAAAACTCTACACCTTCCTTTAAGGTTTCATAGAGTATTGGTAATTCGCTGCCGGATTTAGACCCTTTGACCTTTGCTAAAGACACCTGGAGAACTTCCGACGGTTTATGGGCATCACTGTCAATTACATCAAACCAATGGGCAAAGCGAGTTTTAACCCCGCCTTTGGTAAAACGGGAAAAGGCAAAATCAAGCAAATTCTCATACCGAAAACGACCCTGAAGGCTTTTGGTTATAAATTCTTTTGCCGTTAAGGTGATTCCCTCCCCCCTTTCTTTTACTTCCCAATAGGTGTTTGAGATGTAACTTTCCTTTAATGAGTAATAGAAGACTGCAGAAAGCAGACTACCTTTTAAGGAACTTCCAGGAATAAAGACCTTACCTGAAGTTTTAATAAATGCCTTTACTAATGTTCTATTGGTTTTAAGGTAGTCTTTTGCGACTCCAGTTATTGGTATGGAATAAAGGATATGTTTTCTTAAAAGGTCGTGGGGCAAAAGTTCGCCGATGTACCGTTCAGTTAGGGCTGATTCAATAAACTTTTCCAACAAAGGTTGAAAATCAGAGTCAGCGAATAGTCCGTCCATATGGAGGCGATGGAAATAATCGCCTTCTATCAAATATTCTATTGGACTTATTTCTTCTCCGGAACCGATGTGAATTGGGGTTAAAGATTTAATAGTTATTTTCATATTCACTCCATTTTACAGGGTAAGGTAAATATGTAGCCATAGCGGTAAACTTGGTGCTTCTTAAAGGCTTCGGGTTTTACCGAAACAAGTTTGCCCATCTTTTCCGGCTCTTTAGGGAAAACTGAACCTTCAGTAAACATTCTTATTGAACGACGTCTTAAACTCGACCCATAAGGTGAAAAGACATAACCCTTCCTTTCAATCAGGTCATAGAAGGCGGATTTTATCCCAACTAATTCCTTTTCGTCTTTTGGATAATAAAGGGAGAGAGAAATAATGCCGTTAGCTTCGGCTGGCGCATCAATCTCTATTACTTCAAAATTTGGCTTCTCAAAGAGACCTTTGCCCGAAGAACGGTCGCCGCCAATTCCTTCATCAGCCAAAAGCCGAACTGTGGCTTCAAATTTGGGCCGAAATTCATCGTTTAGAAACCTAATAAGGAAGAAAAGACCGGCATCTTCTCTATAACTCACCTGGCCAAAATGGAAGAATCGGTCACCTGGGTGACTATCTAATCGACCAAGTCCAACTCGTGGGATATTATCTAACTCCCAAGGAACGAAGGGCTTCTCTTTTTGGGGGATGGTTTTAACTTCCTTTATTATCTCCTCTAATTTTTCACCCCTTAGTAACCTTTCGAATCCATTCTTATCAACAAAGTTTACTTTCTTCGCGTCTTTTTCTTTCGGTAATTGGTTTTTCGGGGTTGGAAAGTAAAGGGTATCTCGCCAGTAAGGAAACGCAGAAGAGATAAGAAAGGGCGGGTTATTGATTTCAAATTCTTTAAGATGGTTTTCTAAGTCTTTGTATAATAATTGGAATGCGTGACAGAATCCTGAGAAGAGAGTATCCGAGTGGATAAAGGTATTACTGCCCTCTAACCACCCTTCCCTTTCGCCCAGATGAAGCGGTCCTTTTGGTTTTAATTTACAGAGGGTGAATTTCATGCCGATGTTTTAATATTCAGTCTGCTCTTTATCTGCTCAAAGTTTTTTATGATTTCAGCCGGTGTTGTGTAGTCTTCATTGATTTTCCGTTCGGAAGACAATTCAGTAGTGCCTTGTTCGTAATCTTCTTTTCTATTCCAATAGACTTCAATATCCTTGAATTCAACCTTTCCATACCCCCTTGAACCCATCCCGCCGAGGTAGTCATCTTTGAGCATATCGAGTGATTCAAATACCTTTTTAAGAAGGTCTTCGTCCTTTTTTTCAAAGATGTTAAATATCAGTTCGCAATTAGTGAATTTCGCCCCTGCCGGCACTCGTTCTGCTTGCCTTAAACTACCTCCCAACGCCGTTCCCGTGATACGGTTTATTGCCGTTTCAAATTTAACCTCGGTCCATTCAAGTTCAAGATTTTTTTTCATTTCGTCAGATATACTCTTTTCGTCAAGGTAAGCGTCTCTCACAATCAGACGGGTTAAAGTGGGAACTCTAAATTCTGGTGTGCTTAGGAGCCCAAATATTTTACAAATAGAACATTGCTGGTAAGCCTCTCCATTTTCGCATTGATGACCAATCGGTCTGCCTTCTTTGTCTTTCTTATTCCATTCAACCTTTTCTTTTCGTTCTAATAATGTTCGGAGTTTTCCCCGTAGGGAAGAACCAGGGATATAGGGTTTTCCTGTTGGGTCAGTAATCACATTAAGGTCAACGCCCCCAATTTTAAGACCGGTTGTGGCTCCCCCGATTCTCATTCCGGTTTTAACCTCAACGATCCCTTTTATTATAACTTTGCCGATAAGATGTGCCATTTCTTCCCTCCTTTCTAATCCCCACCATAATAACGGTGGTACGCCACTATTGCTTCAAAAAAGTTTTTAAAGTTATTAAATTTTTTTTCGTCGTTAACCATTGTTATCGCTGGGTCCAGTATTCCCTGAAGATGTTTTAATTTCTCATCGGTAGTTCTGTCTTTTCCAGCGGCATACGCTAAGAGAGGACGGAGCAATTGAATCTGGTCTTTATCAAATTTTTTCATCCTCTGTATTCTATCAAGGATATTTCGGATTTGCGCTGATGACAATTTTTCCCTTTCTTTTCTCCCAAAGGCATAATATTTGCCAAGTTGTTTTGCGATATCGTTTAATCTCTCGGTATTTCCTTTTTCTATAATCTCCGATATTTTGTTTGCATTAACATCGGGCTTTGTTGGTTTATTCTGTTCTTTTGGGTTTTGCATATTATACCTCCTTTCTTGTTAGAAGTTCAGCCCAACGGATTGAAACATCTAAATATGGCTTTAACTCTTTATCAATCATTACCGCCCTTTCTAAATCATCTATTTTTTCGGCATATGCCGAATGTCGTTCTTTTAATCTTTTTAGGGCGTATAAGAAACGCCAGATCCGAATCATTGACGTTTCTCCCTTTTCTACCCTTTCCTTTTCTAACCAGCCCTGATAGAGTATTTGAAGTAATGAGCGTGGAATATTTGGACCATTTTCGTCTAATAAGTTGATGATCTTATTCTTAATCTCTTCTAAGTTAGAAATCATTTCCCAAGGTATAGCCCTATTCAAAAAGGTCAATTTGTTCTTCCCGTTTCTCTTAGCAAGTTCCAAATCATCTTTGGCATTATCGGCTGATTGATAAACAGGAAATTTTAGCGACGGTGCAATATAAATACCTGCTGAAAAGGTAAGTCTCTGGGCAGTAAATGACCGAAAATCTTCATAAAGTTTCTTCAAAAAATCTGGTAGTTTTGACCAAGCACCGATAACAAAAAGGTCGTCACCGCCGGAATATATCACATAAAGATTGTCCTTAAAATCTTTTTCTCGGGCTATCTTTTCAACTTGGGCATTAAAAAATAGTGAGAGCATTTCACTGAGCATCGTCATCCGGGAGATTGTCTTATCCTCAGGTTTTAATCCTTTTGCGAAAACATCACCCAAATTATCAACATCCGCACGCAAAACTGCCCACCTCTTGATTCCATCAGAAGATTTGGCAATTTCTTCCAATGTCTTTACATTATCTCCAATCATTGGAGCATTTTGGGCAAGAAAACGAAACCCAGCATATCCTTTTCCTGAAAAATCAGGAGAATTTAAGAGATAGGCATTTTCTTTTTCGGCTGTTTCCGGTAGAAATAGAAATTTTATGCCAAGAGAACTAAATAACTCATCCCAAGATTTTGCCCGACCTTTCTGTTCGTATGGCTTGTCATATTTTTCCTGCATAACTCTTGCCCTTGGTAAATCATAAGCCAGATTTTCAAAACTTTTGCAAAGAGGACAGGGACTTTCTTCTCCCTCATCTAACTCTTCACCGCATATCTCACACACCTTCCGCTCGCCACCTTCTTCAAAAGGGCCAAGTATCTTAGATATTTCGTCAACATCTTGCAAGAGGGATGAGAATTTTTTCTTCTTTTCCAGTGATAAAAGGTTTTTCGCACTCTGCCAGATTTCCCCGAATTTAGGGCCTAAGAAATCTTCATATTTTACGGGTATGCAGGTGGTATTCAAAGATAGTTTGCCTCTATGAGCTTGGAGGATGTTTTTATCAAATGCGCCCTTTATCTCAGCAATTTCATTTTCAATTTCTTTCAAATTCGGAAGAAGCAGATAAAAATTTCCACCAGCGGAATATAGAATATTGCATTCCGTTAAGCCAAATTTTTTAATTATGCTCTTCGCAATCCCTTCGGAAAGTAATTGGAGATAAAAGGAACGACCTTTTATTCCTTTTAGGGCACTTTCGGAAGTAACCGAATAGATAAAATCCTGAATACCCGATATATCACCGGCAACAATAAGACAGGGGGCTTCCTGTAAATTCGTCGTATCACCGTTCTTTATTGCTTCCAAAATTATATCTAACTTATCCTCAGATATCTTTATTGACCAAAGACAAGAAGCAATAGCGGCGGTAGTTTTAAGATGATGATAGAGGGATATATCCGGTCGGTCTCGGTAAGTAGCAGAAGGAATAGATAAAGTATATTTTTGCAAAAGATAAATTAATTGGGTAATTAAGAAGTCGGATAAGAACTTTTTTGAAAGCATCTTTGCCTCTTCTTGAAATTTCCGCCAATGCTTAGAGTATGAATCTTCTTTTATCGCTTCTGATTTGTCTTCAATGGGAACCAGGTCTCCGAGGTTAATGGTTAATGGTAACAGTGGAAGATATTGAGGATTTGGCCCCTTGCCGTACAGAGATAAAATTGAAAATATAGAAATTAAAGGTTCCTTACTCGGTTCTGCCTTCTCGTCCTCTACTTTATCTCTTCTTTCACCTGCAGATAGCCAATCAGCCAATTGGATTATTTTAGCAAACCGCCGATAATCACTTGGAGCATTTACCGGGTAGTGGTGATAAAGTACAATATTCTCAGTAAGGTCATACCCTTTTTCAAATGTTTCTCTGATAAATCTTCCGGAATAAAGAACATGGAGATGGGTATAGTAATTTTCATAAAAAGGACAACAGTTAGGCATTATTCTTTTGTCTTCTGAGATGAGGGGTTCTCCACTTCTCTGCCAGAATTTCCCTATATCATGCAATAAGGCGGCTAAGACGATGGTCTGGAATTCTTCCCGGTTATTCATTGCGGTATTTTAGAATACTTTTCCCCATTTGTCAAGCAAGAATCTTAAAGGCGAATTTTCCCAAGCCGAAGGTGGTGCCCTTGCCCAGATGAACCTTTTCGCCAATCTCAAGATATGGGATAAATTGGGTTAAATCGCCTTGATAAGTCACTTCACCAACTATTCCGTCCATCTTTATTAATCGTTCCTGGCGCGAGGAGTAACGAACCCAGTCTAAGGTCTTGAAAGAAGCCATCTGGGTTTTGACTTTCATTGCCTGGTTAATCAAGTTGGCAAAGTCAATCTTAAATGGTTGGTCAGAATGAAAATAGGATAATAAACCAATCCGACGCAAAAGGTTACGCACCAAGATATGAAAGTCTAAACTCTGGGCAAGCCTGCCTTGATAAATAATTCTAAGAGGCGTAAGGAATTCAAGTCTTATTTGCTTTACGGATTTTCGTGGTTGCTGAATTTTTAATTCTTGTTCTTTTGTCTTGCCTTTGAGGTTTTTGGTTACACCGTCGTAGATGATATTTCGGCCTTGATTTACGGATTGAACCACCAATCTTCCCCTGCCTTTACCCAATCCTTTTTCTGCCATTAATTCAAATGAATAAATAAAATAGGGCAGAAAATCAATCGCCTTGCCGAAGAGGATTAGATTAAACGATAAGGAGTCGCCTGGGTTATATTCAGTCTTGGTAGCCAAAGGTGGTTCAATGAGGAATGGGTGGGGAATCTTCTCGTATTTGCGCATAACTAAGGCAGTGGTCGGTCGCGGTGTTTCAAAAACAAAGGCGTAAACACATTTCTCTTTCAGCAAACATTCTTGGCAATCTTTTTTGGGAAACGGGCAGGAGACCTTGCGGAAGGCATAACCAAACGCCCCTCTTATTGCTGAACCTTTGTATGGTGGTAGGCTGAGTTTATCTTTGGCTATGAGTTTAATCGCAAATTCAGCAATCTTCACAAGATTAAAAAGAATTTAATAAATTCTTAACCCAATGTCAATAAGTTAGTATTAAGAATTCGCCGAGAAATTGGAACTGCCGAGTATTCTCTTCTCACTCTCTATTTTATCGGATTATCGGTGGTTGATTATTTTATCTTGTGATATTGGTGGTTTAAATAACTTTTTTAAGAATTCGGAATTGTGTGGTTAATTTGCCAGACCGCTGAAGGTGGTAAGGAGTTGGTCACAAGTCTCTTTGAAGTTAGCAAAATATTCTTTTTTTACCGGCTCAGCCCGGGGCGGGATAATCCGTAAAGGGTTGACCCAATTGCCATCTTTTAGTAATTCAAAATGGAGATGGGGTCCGGTTGCCAGTCCGGTTGCCCCAACATAACCAATCCTTTGCCCCTGCGCAACTCTTACTCCAGTTCTAATCCCTTTTGCCAAACCGGAGAGGTGACCATAACGGGATACAAAACCATTGCGGTGGCGAACCTCAACTAAACGACCATAGCCACCCCTAAAACCGGCAAAAGTCACTTGACCATCACCAATTACTGATACTGGTGTCCCTTGCGGTGCTACATAGTCAACCCCGTGGTGCGGTCGGACAATGCGCAGAATTGGATGAAACCGCGCCTTACTGAAATAAGAACTGATTCGGGAATAGCGGAGCGGTGATCGCAAAAACGCCTTGCGTAACGATTTCCCCTCCAAGTCATAATAATCCTTATGCCCTTCTGGGTCTTCAAAAAAGACACCATAGTAGTCACCAATCTTGCCTTTGTAGCGAGCCAGTTTTATCCGACCGTAATCGACCATTACACTGTCCGCATATTTTTTGTCAACTAAGATGAAGAATGAATCACCCTCTTGGGTTTCCACAAAGAAATCAATCTCCCAACCAAAGATATCAGCAAAATTAAAGGCTAAATCGGGTCTTTCCCCAATCTTAATTAATGACTCATAAAGCGAAGAACTGATTTTACCTTGCACCAGACAAGTTTGGACCGAGAATTCTTTATAAGCCATTGAGACCGTAGTCTTGGTTGAGTCAAAGTTTATTTCGTAAACCCGGTGATAACCCATCTGGTATTCAATCTTTTTAATCCGCTTTTGACGATTAGCGAGGGTATCGTTGGGATAAGATTCCGCTACAATTCTTATTGTATCACTGGGTTTTAGACGCTTGTAATCAAATTGAATACTGCTCAGTGCTTGGAGCGCCCTTTTCACCAAGGGTTGGGGAACGGCACAACGAATAAAGGCATCAGGCAGTAATTCGTTCTTTCTTAGACAATAAGTTTCAATCACCTCGGTCACTGCTTCTTCGGGAAGGAATTTTTTATGCGGAGTTTGTAGAATTTGCCGGGCGACGATTCTTAAGATAGCCAAAATAACTAAAGCAAATAAAATCTTTTTGAATTTACTTTTGGGTTTAATTGGGGGCGATAAAAAATCGGACCTTTTCTGTAGCGTCTCGCTCTGCTTGTCGGACGGTTCTTGTTCGTTATTTTCTAATGCCACTCTTTAATAATAGAGAAAAATTCTAATCGGTCAATGGTTAATAATGAAATAAGGCAGCGCCAGAATTTGGATTTAAATCCGACGCTGCCTCAAAGTCTAAAAAGTTATTTTGTCTTCAGTCGCTTTAATACCTCAGGTAGTGTCGTGTATTCCATCTCGCCGGAAGGTAGTCGGTGTGGTTCAAATGGTCCGTGGGTGCGCATAAAGTTGGCAATCGTATTTGCTAATTCGCGAGCATAGTCAAAGGATGGGTCATCAAACATATCCCGTGGTCCGACCAACATACCATTACTCACCTGGAAGCCATAGGCAATCACCCGTGGTGGTCCATCAAAGCGCGATGGGTTAGCGGTCTTTTGCGAAGTTGGCATCAATGGTCCATAATGCGAACCGCGCATCCAACCCGAAACTAAATGGGGAAAGGCAAAAGGTTCAAGAATCTCACCAATCGCCGGTAAACCCGCCTGACCGCGCACAATCAAGACTGGGTCGTCCTTGCCGACATATCTACCGGCAATCAATGCTAATTTCTGGGTTGAACTGACCGCGGCAATTGTGCCATCTTTCTTATATACCGCTTTGATAATATAATCCTCCGAAGAACCAATCAGGGCTAAAAGGTCATACATTTCTTCCGGACAGGAAAGGGTGAAGTTACGGTCTTTCTTGATGTCGTGAACCTCAAACTTGAAACCTTCGTGCATTGATGGGTCAATAACAAGACCAATCGTATTAAATGGGTCGGCAAACATCTTGAACAGCGGAAAGTTCCAAGCACCCGGCGCACACTTATCACCCATAAAGACAACGATTGGCTCGGATTTTCTTTCCACAATCTCCATCTCTGCCACCCCTGGTCCCATTCCTTTAACATTACCCGAAAAGGCATCGGCAAGCATATCCTGACCCGCACCATAAAGTTTCAGTTTCTTGGCTAATTCGGTCGCCGCATAAAAAGTGTCCCAGGCGAGTTTGTGAATGTCTTTGGAATCCTCACCTTGGTCATGGGTCATAATCAGTTCCAAATCGTCGCCACAGCTCGTCACACAGAAGTCAAAAATCTTTTTGGTCTTTTTGGCTTGCGCTAACCGTTCATTGGCTAAGGCTAATATATCAGGATGGCTTGAGGAATGTCCAACATAGCCACCGATATCCGCTTTAATTACCGAAATGGTTACGGTTTTATCTTTTTCTTTCATTATTCGTTCCTCCTTATTGTCAAATTCTTATTAAGATTTGATGAGGGGAAAACGCGAAGCGTATCCGCCAAAGGCGGATTACCCCTCATCTCCCCAGGTCGTAGGGCAAAACTTTGGGTTTGCATCTCCTCTCAAGGCAAGGTTAAAGCCTGCCCTACAATTGGGGATTCAAAGGGGCAAAGCCCCTTTGCAAAGATATACTATAATATAATTTTAATCCAATGTCAATTGCTTAAACCAGATTGTAATTGGACTTAAGGCAATCATTGCTATTGACAAAGTCAATTATTTAGTTAAGATTGCATTTAATAAAGTGGAATTTTTAGAACCGAAACGGATTAAGGTTAATATCGGCGGTGTGATTTTTCGTGGCACACTTAATGATACAAAGACCGCCACCGAGATTTATCGGATACTGCCAATTCAAAGCCGGGGCGAAGTCTGGGGCCAAGAGATTTATTTTTACATCCCAGTTAAATTAGAAAATGAAGCACCGGTTACGGAAGTAAAATTGGGCGATATTGCTTATTGGCCCGAGGGTCATGCGCTCTGTGTCTTTCTGGGCTTGACGCCATTGAGTCCCAACACCAGCAAACTAATTCCGGCGGCACCAGTAACCGTGGTGGGTAAGGTGGAGGCAAAATTGGGTGATTTTCTAAAAATTAAGCAGTTTACGGTTAGAATAGAAAAAGATTTGACAGCACAAAAATGAATAATAATAATAATTGGATTGCTGGGGCAGTAGCTCAGTTGGGAGAGCGCCAGAATCGCACTCTGGAGGTCGCCAGTTCGAATCTGGTCTGCTCCATTGATGCTAAGCAATAAATTGATTTTACGAGGATGATACCGAAAAGAATCTTTTTAACTAAAGGTGTCGGCCGACACCGCGACCGTCTTTCCAGTTTCGAAGCTGCATTGCGTGATGCCGGAATCGCCTCTTACAATATTGTCCGAGTTTCCAGTATCTTTCCACCCGGGGCAAAAGTTGTCTCCAAGACCAAAGGGCTACAGTATTTGTCGCCCGGTGAGATAATCTATGTGGTATTGAGTCAGAATGAGACCAACGAACCCCATCGGCTCATCGCAGCATCAATTGGCGTTGCCGTACCTAAAGAAAGAAATCAATACGGTTACCTTTCCGAATATCACTCTTTTGGTGAGACCGATGAGAAAGCCGGTGAATATGCAGAGGATTTAGCCGCCCAGATGTTAGCCACTACCTTGGGGGTTGAATTTGACCCGAATGTTAGTTACGATGAACGGAAAGCGATTTGGAAAATCTCCGGTAAGATAGTCCGCACCCTCAATATTACGCAGACCGCAATTGGTGATAAGCGGGGTTGGTGGACTACGGTGCTGGCGGCGGCGGTTCTAATCCCTTAAGCGACTGCCTAATAAATCCTTTTAAGTTTTGTCTTAGGATAATAATGCTGGATAATCGCTTCGCTTTTATAGCCTTGCTTTGCCATCCCTAATGCACCATATTGGCAAAGTCCAATGCCATGGCCATAACCATGACCAGTGATGTTAATAGCCCGGTGGCTTTTGGTAACTGAATAGAAGTTTGTCTTTAATTCTAAGGCTCGGCGAAAGTCTTCCGATTTAATTTTATAGCGTTCGCGATTAGTTAGGATATTCACAAATCGGTTCCGTTGGGTCCGTCGGTCTTTTTCCAACCGAATCGCCCTAATTTTGGCTTTTGGTTTAAAATTCGGAATGACTTTAATCATCGCCTTCAGAAAATTGCCGATACTGATACTCTTGCGCCAGGTATAGTGGGGCGAATGGAAACAAAAGGGCTTTTTCCCTTTGCGATGTCCTGGTGTATCAGGAAGGGCGCGTAAATATGGTGCCTTTCCGCCAATGGTGTGTCCGCCGCAAGTGGAGTGATATTTTGCCTCAATTATTTTATTGCGATAAAGGGCTACTACACCATAAGTAGCCAAAACTGCCTTATTGGTCATTTCCGTCTCAGCACTTTTGCCCCGATATTCTTGGTCCCGCTGGTAAGTGGCAAACACATCAAACCCTAATTGCGAAAACCAACCCAAATGGCTAAGGGCATAACTACGGGCAGCAATTGCCTGGGCTTTACCCGCTTCAAAAGTCTTTTCATTTAGTCCACCAATCTCACAGGGCACAACACCAAAAAGATATTTTTCCAAGGGTAAGATATTGATTACGGTCAGTTTGCCAGTTGGGTTCTTTCTTATTTCTAAATAACCCCGATAAGTTCGATTAGCAACCGAAACCAAACCATTTGACTCTACTTTTATTTGAATTGGGAAATTAGCGGTTTTTAGCCAAATTGCACCTTGCACCGTGATAGTGTTTAGATAGGAGATGCGACAGATTTTTCCTGAACTTAGAGTTTCCTTTTTGTTGCCTGAGTAAATAGTAAAAGGTCCAGTTGCCGTAACTGCCACTCGTTCTTGGTCAGTTAATAAAGCGACTCGGATAGTAGGTTCAGCCGGAAATTGCGGTGGTTTGATTACCGGACGACAACCGAAAATAATCAAAAGCAAGAGAATCAATAAGATCGGTTGGCTTCGGGTCTTAAGATTGAGACGGTTCAACCAATCGAGTTGCATAAGGCATTTTAGCCATTTTTTTACATTAATCAAGTTAAATAAAATGCGTGGCGTTTAATTAGCAAATACCCGCACCTCGGAGGGTTAAAGTAATAAGCCGAGGTAATCCGCCTACGGCGGATACGCTTGCGCGTAGTACCCTCGGCAATCAAAAATTATAGTTTGCCTCGTTGCACTCGGCACACGTTGCTTAAATTTCGTTATTCATATTAAACTGACAGCCATCCACTGGACAAGGCCAGGATTCCCCTTGCGGCGGGCGCGGATGGGTATCAAAGTTATCCCGACGGAACCGATGCCAAAGTTTGCAATGCAGATTAAACGCCTCAAATGGGCTATTGGCATAGGAAAACCAAAAGTAGGCATATTTACTGTCAATGCCGCGCACCGTGCTCACTAATGCTTTTAACTCTTGACCAACATCAATATCGGAACGACCAATCTCTAAGACAACTTCACCGTCATTGGATAGTAAATACACGCCAGGGGCTTTTTCTGTGACATAGTAGTCCATCCATTCCAACCGATGAAAACCCTCCATTTTCCCTCCTTTTTAATCTGACTACTATTATTTAATTATACCCCAAAAAATTTAATTGTCAACTATAATTTTAATTATATATTATATGGGAAAAGAATTAATAATTAATCTTAAAAGCAACACCGACAAAACCAAGCAAAAAAGACAAAAAGA